>JAANMU010000633.1_pt1 | contig 40310 bp, 23 predicted proteins | sample 7279701 | NCBI WGS metagenome assembly JAANMU01 (sample SAMN14094539, study PRJNA606508) | bioreactor metagenome | isolation source: A lab-scale SPAN reactor treating ammonium-rich wastewater day 57 | place: Ireland: Galway | collected 2017-03-13
ACGTGCAGCCCGGCGACGCGGTGCTGATCCTGCCGGCGCTCTACACGGGGCACACGGACTTCACCGTCACGCCGATCGGCCCGCTGCGCCTGGGCTTGGGCGAGAAGCCGGTCACAGTCGATTGGCTCGTATCCCTCCACGTCCAGCGCTTCGGCCAGGGCAGTGGTTGTCTCGCGGAGCGAACGCAGCAAGTTTTCCATCTGCTGCGGCGCCAAGTTTTTGTAGCGCCAAGCCGCCGCCTGCAACTCGCCGAGCGCCGTGGGCTGCTCGTCGGCCAATAGCCGCGCCGTCAACTCGGCCAGGTGCAGCGTTTGCGGCAAGCGACAGGCCGGGTCGGGAAGGGTCGCCAGATGCTCAATCTCCTGCCGCTGCGCGACGGCCCGCACCAGTTCTTGCGGCAGGCGCCACTGGTCGAGCAGGCGCGCGCTGAACATCGCATGATCGAAACCCAGCGTCTCCAACTCCCGCACCGCCAGGTCTCCTGCTTCCCGCCTTGCGCGCTCGACGAAAGCCAGGTACGAGTCACCCAAATCCTGCGCCAGCGCCAGTTGCCCCAGGTCTTGCAGCAGCCCCGCCAGAAAGGCCTCGTCACCGTGACGGTCGCCCGCCGCTTCATGGACCGCCCGCGCGGCGGCCGCCTTGACCAGCGTGCGCCGCCACCAGGCGGAAAGCATTTCGGCCCGCAACCCGATAAACAACCCTTGGGGCATACAAAACCCCAACACCAGCAACTTGAGCGGCGCCACGCCCAGCAGGGCCAGAGCCTGGTTCAAATCGCTCACTTGTCGCGACAATCCAAACAGCGAGCTATTGACCACCCGCAGGAGCCGCGCCACCAGGGCCGGATCATTCTCGATGCAGTGCTTCAGCGCCCGCGCGTCCACCCGCGGCGAATCGGTCAACTCCAGCACCTGCAGTGCGACCGCCGGCAACGTGTACAGCGCCCGCGCGCGTTGGACGTACGCCGTGAGCGGCTCGGGCGGCGGTAACACAGGCTCCATAACGTGCTTGGCGTAACGCAGGGTTGAATGAGCCAATGAACTCCCCACGTCGGGGAGAGCGCGTCGCGCGAGCGCAACATCACGCTGTACAACTCTAGCTCACGCCCAGGACCGCGGTTGCCAAAGTAGACGTTGATTCCCTTTGCGATGTGGGCGAAACCGCAAGCGGCGGCGCTGGCGGTCTCGTCGCATCTGAAAACTTCCCCGGATGACCGAGACGGGCGGGCGAAGCTTAGGAGGCTGCCGTCGCGTGGCGGAGTGGGGGCAGGGGCAAGTGGCCGTCGCGGTAGAGGGTGTTGTAGGCGCAAAAGGGGATCACGTGGCCGCTGGGCAGAACGTGGTGCGTGCAGCATTTCATCAGTCGCCGCACGTCGAAGTTGTAGGCGTCGAGGAACGACGTGATCGTGATGCGGAACACGTCGCGGGCGCCAAGCTGCTGCGCGAGCACCTGCTGGAAAAAGGCGGTGGATTGCGGGTTAAGCGTAGAGACAGGCTCCGTTGGCGTAATCAACACGGGCAACGATGTGGGAGAGGGAGCAGGAAGCTCCGGGCCGCAACTGCCGCCGCAGCAGCCTTGCCGGCCCAGGTATTGCAGAATCAGTTCGCGCGACTTGGCGCGGGTGAAGCTGATGCCGTTGGCCAGAAGATCGAGGTTTTGGCGAGCGTCGATCAAGCGCGTCAGCGGCGTGACTGTGTTCCCGGTGCGATAGGCATAGGAGATTTGGTGGCAGTTGGGATGCGCGCACGGCAGCGGCAGAAAGTCGTCTTCCTCGAACAGGCCCTCGGTCTGGCGGGCGACGCCGCGAATCACGTCGGGAAAAGTGATGCGCTGCTCCAACTGTTCGGGCAACGCGTGCCGCCCCGAGTACGTGGCCGGCTGGAAACTCACGCCCACGATCCACGGCCGATCAAGCGCGAACCGCACCAGCGGCCCCATCTGGTCGTCGTTCACGCCGACATGCAGCGTGGCCACCAGGGTGACGTTCACCCCCGCGCGGCCCAGTTGGTCCAGCGCCTTCTGCTTAACTTCCCACAGTGGTTCGCCGCGCAGGGGGATCAGCGCCTCGTCGCTCACGCCGTCCAGTTGGAAGTAAACCTCGACGCGGTCGCGGAACTCGCCCACCAGCTCCACCAATTCGCGATCGTGGGCGAAGCGCACGCCATTGGTGTTAATCATCACATAGTCGATCGGCCGCGAGACCGCGTACCGCAGCACTTCGGCGAACTGCGGGTGCAGAGTCGGTTCTCCGCCTGAAAGTTGCAGCACCTCGGGCCGGCCTTCCACCTCCACCAGCCGGTCGATGGCCCGCCGACATTCCGCCAGCGTCAGGTGGCTGCCGCCCGGCCCGCTGCCGGCGTAGCACATGGGGCAATGCAAGTTGCAGGACGAAGTTAGTTCGACCAGCCCGATGCAGGTGTGTTGTTCGTGCTCTTCGCACAAGCCGCAGTCGTAGGGGCAGCCGCGATTCGCTTCCACGCCCTGGTCGTGCGGCAACTTGGCGGGCGTAGTGAACTCCAGGCGGTCGTAGTGCGCCACATCGGAGCAAACGAAATCCTCCCGCACGCCATGCGTCGGGCAGCGTTTACGAAAGTACACCCGTCCCCGCCGGGTCACGATCTTCGCCGGAACCACCGCCCGGCATTCGGGGCAAAGGCTCTGCGTGACGCCCAAGAAGGTGTAAGGAGAAAGTTGCATGGATTGCGAACTGCCGATAAAAACAGCGCGACATTACCAAAGAGAATAGCCGGAGGCTAACCGCCTCCGGAATCGGGCGTCTACCGGGAGAATCAGCCCGTACCCTGCGATGACCCTCCGGAGGCGGTTAGCCTCCGGCAATTGCCTGTTGGCCTCCGGGTTTTGTGCTCGCGAGGTTGGGTGTATCCTACTGCGTATCGCGGACTCCCGAAAGTCAATCCCTTTGCATGGCTTCTTCCGATGGCCCTGTTCTCGCGCGACGATATTCTCACCCGCCTTCGTGACCAGGTGGCGAAGGGCCGGCCGATTGTGGGCGGCGGGGCGGGAACGGGACTGAGCGCCAAGATGGCCGAGGCGGGTGGGGTGGACCTCCTGGTGATCTATAACTCGGGCCGTTTTCGCATGGCGGGGCGAGGCTCGCTCTCGGGGATGATGCCCTACGGCGACGCCAACGCCATTGTGCTGGAAATGGCTCGCGAGGTGATTCCCGTCGTCCGTCACACCCCCGTGCTGGCCGGCGTGTGCGGCACCGATCCCTTCCGCGTGATGAAGCTTTTTCTGCGCGAGGTGGACGCGGCTGGCTTCTCGGGTGTGCAGAACTTTCCGACCGTGGGGCTGATTGACGGCGTCTTTCGGCAGAACCTGGAAGAAACCGAGATGGGCTTTGGGCTGGAAGTGGATATGATCCGCGCCGCGCACGAGCTGGGCCTGTTGACCACACCTTATTGCTTCAACCCCGACGAAGCGACGGCCATGACGCAAGCCGGGGCCGATGTTCTCATCCCGCACATGGGGCTGACCACCAAGGGAACCATTGGCGCCGCCACGGCGCTCACGTTGGAGGAGTCGGCCCAGCGCGTGCAGGCGATGCACGACGCCGCCAAGCGCGTGAACCCCGACGTGCTGGTGCTATGCCACGGCGGTCCCATCGCCGAGCCGGCCGACGCGCAGTACATCCTCGACCATACCGAAGGGATCGTCGGCTTCTACGGCGCCAGCAGCATGGAGCGCCTGCCCGTGGAGCCGGCCATCCGCGACCGCGTGCGGGAGTTCACCGAATTGAAGTTCAAAGCCCGGTAGGGGAAGGAACCATGGAGGCGCGGAGGAGGAAGACAAGCAGAAGGGAAGAAAATTCGCCACGGAGGAAACACGGATAAGGAAGGTGGGAGAAAAAGGGCGAGGAAGAAATGGAAGGCTGCGGAGGGGCATGGTTTTCTTGTTGTTCTTTGGTTTGCTTTCGTTTCATTCGCGGCGAAAAAATAACGGAACCACAAAGAGCGGAGAGAGCTCCGCTCGGTTTTTTTCTTGTTAGGAGTGATGAATGAACACCCAAGAAGCGTTGCGTTCGACGATGGACATGAGCTTGCAGGTGCTGACCACGTATGTGAGCGACTTGAGCGACGCCGAGCTGGTGCGGCGGCCGGACCCCGGGTGCAACCACCTGGCCTGGCAACTGGGCCACTTGATCAACTCCGAGGTGCAACTGCTCAATGCCGTCTGCCCCGGCAAGGCCGCGCCCTTGCCCGAGGGCTTCGCCGCGCAGCACTCCCAGGAAACCGCCGCCAGCGACGACCCCGCGCAGTTTCGCAGTCGGCAGGAGTACGTGGACCTGTTCCAGCAGGTGCGCGCCGCCACCCAGGCCGCCCTGGCGACCCTCTCGGATCAAGCGCTGGACCAGCCCAGCCCGGAAGGACTCCGCGAGCGTTTCCCCACGGTGGGCTCCGTCTTCACGCTTATCGGCATTCACCCCATGATGCACGCCGGCCAGTTCGTCGTGGTCCGCCGCCAGCTTGGCAAGCCCGTGCTGATCTAATCCCCTTCATCGGCTGTTAAAAGCCACGGAGGATTCAGAGCCTTTTAGCCACGGAGGAACACAGATGGAACACGGGTGAAGAAAAGGGATGGGAGTTGAGCTGAGCACGCCCCCGCGCCACGCCTTCAACCGCTCTGCAAAATCTCTGGTCCGTGTTCCACCCGTGGCTCGCTCTTCTCGGTGTCTCTGTGGATTCTTCCCTACGATCCAAGATTTTATTGCTTGACGCGCGCGCGGAATCTTGTATTATTGAATTAATACAATTTGCTCGTGGCGGAGCCGAACCGTGGAGTTGCACATCTCGACCAGCGACGGCCTGCCGATCTACTTGCAGATCGTCAACCAGATCAAACACCTGGTCGCCTCGGGACGGCTGGCGTCCGGCGAGGAGTTGCCGCCGATTCGCGTGCTGGCCGAGCGGCTGATCGTCAACCCCAACACCGTGGCCCGCGCGTATCGCGAGCTGGAGACGGCCGGGGTGGTCGAGAAGCGGCGCACGGCGGGCACCTATGTTTCAGAGCAAGGCTCGCCGCTGGCCCGCCGCGAGCGGATCAAGATTCTTACCGAGCGCATCGACGCCCTGCTGGTCGAAGCGCGGCACCTGGGCGTCGCCTGGGAAGATGTAGTTCGCCTCGTGGAGCAGCGTCACGCGGCCTTGGAATCAACGCGCACGCAGGACTGACCCTATGTCCGAGCCTTTCCCTTCGCCGGCGCCGCCCCTCGTTGAACTTAGCCGGGTTACGCGGCGGTTTGGTCAGAAGACCGCCTTGGACGACGTTTCTCTCAGCGTGCCGCGCGGCGGCGTGTTCGGCTTGATCGGCGGCAATGGGGCCGGCAAGACGACGCTCATCAAGCACATTCTCGGTTTGTTCCGCGCGCAATCGGGAACGGTGCGCGTGTTCGGCCTGGACCCGGTGCGGAACCCCGTGGGCGTGCTGGGGCGGATCGGATACTTGTCGGAAGAACGGGACTTGCCCAACTGGATGCGCGTGGGCGAGCTGATGCGCTACACGCAAGCCTTCTTCCCTACCTGGGACGAAGCCTATGCCGAAGACCTGCGGCATGCTTTTGACTTAGACCCCGGCGCCAAGATCAAGAGCTTGTCGCGCGGTCAGCGGGCGCGGGCCGGGTTGTTGGTGGCGTTGGCGCATCGCCCCGACTTGCTGGTGCTGGATGAGCCTTCGTCGGGCCTCGACCCGGTGGTTCGCCGTGACATCCTGGCGGCCATCATCCGCACCATCGCCGACGAGGGCCGGACCGTGCTGTTTTCGTCGCACCTGCTCGACGAGGTCGAGCGCGTAGCCGACGCGGTGGCGATCATCCACCAGGGCCGCATCTTACTTACCTCGCCGCTGGATCAGCTCAAAGCGACGCATCGCCGCGTGACGCTGCGGTTTGACCACGCGCTGGACCGGCCGCCGTCGTTGGTAGGCGCCCTGGCGTGCCGAGGCGGCGGCGTCGAGTGGACGTACGTTTGTAGCGGCGAAGGCCCCCAAGTGCGCCGCGCCGCCGAAGCGATCGGCGCCAAGGTCGTCGATGACGCGGCCTTGACGCTTGACGAGATTTTCGTCTCCCGCGTGAGATGATGCGTGGAAAGCCCTGTCCGCATTCCTTGGATTCCCACGACCGAATGCGCCGGATTTTACCAGGAACCTCTTGATGCGCTCGATTCCCTTGGCTCTGACGTGGGAGATGGGACGCCGCGGGCGGTGGAGCTTGCTTGCCGCCGGGTTGGGCACGGCCGCGTTTTCGGCGCTGTTGCTGGCGGCGCTACGCCACGAAGGACCGCTCCAAGCGTCGGACCCCGTGTTCATCATCATGCAGGTGGTGCTGATGCAACTCAACGCGTTCGTCTTCGGCGCCGCCGTGCTGGAGACGCAGGGCGGTCCCGCGCGCTGGTTCGCCTATCCGGTAAATACTGCGACCCTGGTCTTTTGGCGTCTCTTGCTGGCGATGGGGGCCGTGCTGCTCCATGCGCTGGCTTCCACCGCGCTGCTCAACGCGGTGTTCGACTTGCGGTGGCCGTTGTGGGGGCCGGCATTGTTCTTGGCCGTGGCGGCGGCCGTCATCCAGGCAGTGTTGTGGTTGGCCGACCGTTCGGCATGGCTGCCCGTGGCGGTAGCCGGGGCGGGAGCGATCCTGGGCTTGTGGTTCAAGTCGCGCTCGGGTCCGGTGTTCTCGATGCCCGACCACTACTGGCGCGAAGTGACCGCAGGCGAACTAGCGACGCTCGTGGCGGCGGCGGGGCTGGCATACGGCGTGGGAATCGTAGCTTTCGCCCGTAACCGTCGCGGCGAGCCGCCACTTTCGCTAGGCGTGATGACTTGGCTGCCGCGGTGGCTCCATTCGACGCCGCGCGGCAGGCTGGCCTTCCGCTCGCCCGCGCATGCGCAGTCCTGGAGCGAATGGCGTCAGAAGGGCTGGGCCATGCCGGCGACGGTGGCCTTTGGCATGCTGCTGGGGTGCGGCGCCTGGCTGATTTTCAGCCGCGATCCCAAGGAGCTATACGCAGGGTTTATCACTGGCGGCGGGCTGTTATCGTTGGCGGGACTCGTCGGGGCGATTCTCATTGGAAATGCGGGATCGGGCGACGCGCAAACCGAAATAGGACCGTTTCTGGCCACGCGCCCGCTAACCACGGCTGACCTGGCGTGGATCATCTTAAAGATGGCGGCCGGCAGCGTGCTGCTGGCGTGGATGATCTGGGCGGCAGCGTTCCTGATGCTGTACGTTGTGCTGCGCGTGACGGACAGCCTGCCGCGGAACAACCTGGACGACTGGGCCTGGTGGTATCTTCCGGCGACATTGCTGGGAGCATGGACCGTGACAACGGTCGGGGCGTCGATCAGCCTGATCGGTCGGCCGGGATTGTTTGTGAAGGCGTTTTGCGGTTTGATTGTCGCTTACGCAGTGCTGGTGCTCTTCGCCCGGTATGGATTATCGCCGCGGATGCGGGAGTGGTTCGCGCACGGCCTGACGGTAGCCGTGGGCGTGGCGTGCGTGCTGGGGACCGCGTGGGTCTACCTGGCGGCGCATCGGCAAGCGTTGGTGGGCGGGTTAACGCTCATTGCCGCCGCCAGCGTGTGGGCGGGCCTGAGCATCGTGGCGGCGGCCCTGTGGACGCAGCACCCCGCAGCGCCATTTTCCCTGGCCGTGCTGCTCATCGGCCTAGGCGCACTCGTTGTCGCTCCGCTAGCCGCCGCCCCGCTGACGCTTTTCTGGAACCGGGTGCGGTAAGAGCAGTAGCGAGCCACGGAGGAAACATGGATGACGAAGGGCGGACGGGAATTGCTTAACCCAATGGGGCGCACTCGCAGAGCGAAGGGCGCCACGCTAAGACCCGTCACACCTGGCCTATATGCGATCTAGATTTGATAGTTCGCTTCGGCGGTGATCTTGTCATTCGCCTCGGCTCGGATTCTTAAGCGCGGTTTCTCCATCGTTACGGTGGTGTGCGGCTCGACGCTGTGCATGAGCCAGACGCTGGAGCCGATCACCGAATGGTGGCCGACCACCGTGGCGCCGCCCAGGATCGTGGCGCTGGCGTAGACCACCACGTGGTCTTCCAGCGTGGGATGGCGCTTCTGCCCGCGCAGGAGGTTGCCTTGGGCATCGGTGGGAAAGCTGAGCGCTCCCAGCGTCACGCCTTGGTAGAGCTTCACGTGGTTGCCAATCTCGGTCGTCTCGCCAACCACCACGCCGGTGCCGTGGTCGATAAAGAAGTGGTGGCCGATTCGGGCGCCGGGGTGGATGTCGATGCCCGTCTCGCGGTGCGCCCACTCGGTCATCATCCGCGGGATGAAGGGGACCTTGAGCTTGTACAGCTCATGCGCCAAGCGGTAGATGGTGACCGCCGTCAGGCCGGGATAGCAGAACACCACCTCGTCGGTGCTGCGCACTGCGGGGTCGCCATCAAAGGCGGCCTGTACGTCGGTGGCCAGCAGCTTGCGCAGCCGCGGCAACTGCTCCAGAAAATCGATCGCCAGGGCCTGGCCGCGGGCCTCGTAGTCCACTTGTTCGGGGCACGGCTCGCGGCGCTGGCTGACGCGGTCCTCGTGCATCAGCGCCCGGCCGATTTGGGTGGTTAGTTTGTCGTGCAGGCCGTCGATCAGGTCGCCCACGTAGTAGGCCACGTTGCCCATGTGGAGCCCTTCGCGGCGACGATAGCCGGGAAAGATGATCTCGCGCAGGTCGTCGATGATCGACACGACCACGTCGTACCGCGGCAGCGGGCAATGGCCCAGGTGGTTGATCGACGCAATTTGCGTGTAGGTTTCGACAATCTGGTCGGTCAGTTCGGGAAGTTGCTCCTTGCGTCGCAGGTCGGTGGACATGGCGAAAACCTAAATCGGTGGGAAAACTGGAAAGCAGGCGCCGCGGCTTCGCCCAGAGTGGCGCACGCGCGGCGCCAAGGCGAATTCCAGCAGACCACACGCGGAGCGCGTGGACCACACGGATGGGAGAGGTCCGGTTCGACCGTCGCCAGGTCAAACCGGGCAAATACAGAGGCAGCGGTGAGTGGGCCAGCCGGCGTAAGCGTGGTTCATGGCGTGCAGGTGGGAGAAAGGCCGCTGGAGTCTCGCCAACACCCGTTATTCTAGGAGCCGCCCGCGCGAAAAAAAAGGCGGTGACGGTAGTTATCGGAATGCCGGATGGTCCGAGTTGAGCGAAGTTGCCGAGGCGATCCGTGCCCACTTCGCATGAGAACACCCGCGGTGCGGCCCGCGGCGTCGCAAAGTTGGCGACTCCAAGAATGCTTTACGTCGGCGCCAAGGCTTCCGACGTGGTCGGCTTCGTAGACGTGGAGCGCCGTCTCGAGCGGATCGAAGCCAGGTTCGCCCGTACAACGCCATCGGGTTCCGTTTGCGCAAGATTTAGCGACTGGGTGGTTGTCCTTAGGCAACATGTTGCCGTAACGCCACTTGCGAGTTTTGGCGGTTTTTCCGCGTCGGCAGGTGACCGCCGGAACTTGAAAAAATTTTTGCCGCGCGCAAGTTGGCTGGGCTATTCATCTTGATGACGATTGGACCGCGCGGGCCGCAGCTTTTCATTTGCCAAATCATGGGTTATCCGCCAGACTTCTTCGGTGAGAGTACGCGAATTGCGTGTACGCGTTTGCGCTCGTCGCGAGTCGGCCGGGAGGGCCGATCGCTGGCGCTTTATGCTTGGGACAGCAGGCAGTTTGACCAGAAGGTCCAGGGGATGAGAAAGCTCTTTTGGGGGAGAGGGGCAGGGGTTGCGGCGATCTTAATAGCCGCATTCTCGGCCGCGCCGGCCAAGGCGCAAAGTTGCGGCTGCTCTACGGCGTATCGGGTCGTCTGTAAGACGATCTACGAGCAGCAGCCCGTGACCGCTTACCGGATCGAATACGAGACGGTCCTGGAGCAGCGGCAAGTCACCGTGCAACGCCCGGTGATGGAAACGCAGATGCAGGAGCGCCGTTACACGGTGGCTCGCCCGGTTACCGAAACCAGCACCCGCGAACAGCGCTACACCGTGCGGCGGCCGGTCTACGAGACCAGCTACCGGGACCAGTCGTATGACGTGGTCCGCTGGGTTGAAGAAACCCAGATGCAGGAGCAGCGCTACACCGTGCAGCGTCCGGTGATGGAGACGCACATGCAGCAGGTCCAACAGGTGGTTCGCCGCCCGGTGACCGAAACCGTGATGCAGGACCAATGCGTCACCACCTATCAACCGGTGACCACCATGCAGAACGTGGTGGTCAACCAGGTGCAAGCGGTCGATCAAGTGGTCCAAACGCCGGGCCAAAGCGCCGGGCACGGCCTGAATTGGCTGCGGGCGGGTTACCATGTCGACCCCGCCAGCGGGCAGACCACCTACCATCGTCCGGGCCTTTACTGGACGCCCTGCGCCACCGCGCCCACCTGCCAGGTGCAACGGGTGCTGGTCAACACGCCGGTTGTTTGCCAGCAGCCGGTCACCACGCTCCAGCCGCAAACGGTGATGCAAAAAGTGCCGGTGCAGGTGACCAAGTACCAGGACGAGGTCGTGACGCATCAAGTGCCGCAGCAGGTGTGCCGGATGCAAGTTAGCGAAGAAGTGCGGCAAGTGCCGGTCACGGTGCGCAAGCCCGTGACCGAGCGCGTGACGAACCGCGTGCCGGTGCAAACCTGCCGCTGGGTGGAGCAGGAAATGGTGCAGCAAATTCCCGTGACCACCTGCCGCATGGTGTACGAAGAGCGGGTCGAGCAGACGCCGGTGCAGGTGTGCCGGATGGTGACCGAAGTCCAGACGGTCCAAACGCCGCGCACCGTGCGTAAGTGCGTGCCGTACACCTACACGCGGCTTGTGCCGCGCACGGTGACGATGCGCGTGCCGGTGACCACCTACGCGCCGGTGGTGTCGTGCCCGACCACCACCTACTCGTATTCCACCCCGGCCACGGTGCTTCCCGCGCCCGCCACCAGCAGTTACTACGCGCCGCCGTCGGCTACGTATCCCGCGCCCACCAACGGCGCGCAGACGCAGCCCCAGAACAATGGCGCCACGTCGCCGCAGCCCACGCCCGCGGCCCCGAAGGGAGCAACGCCGGGCGAGCCTGCGGACGCCGATCCCACGGGCCAGCCCTCGCTTCTGAATCGGCCGACGCCCGATCCTGAAAGCGACGCACCCGCGCCCGAGCCGGAAGGGCCATCGGCCCGCGGCAACAGCCGCAGTCGGCTTTCGGCATAAACTTGTGAGGCAGGCTACCAGCCTGCCCCACGTGCAAACTCCACCCCAGGTCGTCGCCTGGGGTTCTTTTTTTGTATCATGCTGGCATGGAAGACGATCCTTCGCTCGAAGACTCGCTGGTTGAGGAATCCGGCCCATTGACCGGCAAGCGGGTGGCGTTTATCGGTAAGCTGGGAGGCGTGAACCGCCGCGAGGCGCAGCAATTAGCGCGGCGCGAAGGCGGCGTGGTGGTGGATCGCGCCGACCCAAGCCTGAACCTGATCGTGATTGGCGCCGAGGAGTTCCCCCTGGGCGATCTCGATGCGCTTTTGGAGCCTGCGCTGCGGGCTGCGGCTGCGGCGGGGCGGGTCGAGATCATTGCTGAGACGGAACTGTGGCAGCGGCTGGGGCTAATGGAAAATGAGCAGCACGTGCGCCGGCTCTACACCCCGGCCATGCTGGCCGACTTGCTGGACGTGCCGGTGTCGATCGTGCGCCGCTGGCATCGGCGGCGACTGATCACCCCGGCGCGGGAAGTGAAGCGCCTGCCGTACTTCGATTTTCAAGAGGTAGCCACGGCCCGGCGGCTGGCGCAGGTGCTGGCCGAAGGGGTCTCGCCCGCCGCGCTGGAAAAGAAGCTGGCCGAGCTGGCCCGCTTCACCCCCGGCGCCGAGCGGCCGCTCGCGCAGCTTCAAGTAATCGTGCAAGGCCGGGAGCTGTTGCTGCGGCATGGCGAAGGCTTGATCGAGCCGGGCGGGCAGTTGCGGTTCGACTTCGACAACATCGAAGTTCACCGCTCCCCGCGCGACGAGGCGGAAGAACCTGCTTTGGCGCCGCCGGACGATGACGTGGCGGTGGTCGATCAAGACGACCTGGCCACGCCGGAACAACTCTTGGACCTGGCGACCACGCTGGAGGATGATGGCCAGTTGCCCGAAGCGGCCGAGATGCTCCGCGCGGCGCTGGCGGCCGGCGGGCCCCGGGCCGACCTTTGTTTTCAATTGGCCGAACTGCTCTACCGCTTGGGCGACTTGCCTGCGGCCCGCGAGCGCTATTACATGGCCATCGAGATGGACGAAGACTACGTGGAAGCCCGCGCGAATTTGGGCTGCGTGCTGGCCGAGTTGGGGCAGAAGGACTTAGCCATCGCGGCGCTGGAAGGGGCGCTGCGGCATCACCATGACTACCCGGACGCGCACTACCACCTGGCCGCGCTGCTGGAGGCGCATGACGCCCCCGCCGCCCGCCGCCACTGGCAAGCCTTTCTAGAGCTTTCCCCCGACAGCCCCTGGGCCGAAGAAGCCCGGCAGCGGCTGTACGCCGAGCCGCAAGATGACATGGTCCCATAAGACGGCGAACTCCACCTTCGCAATACTCCACGGCCCGCACTGATGCAAGGCGATTTTCTGTCTCCCTAGTTTCCGTCGCGTCGCTCTCGGCTGCACGGTGAAGGACTAGACAGCAAGATGCCTCGTCATGATTCTTTTCTTTCGCCAACTCTCGGTATCCTGTTTTGACTTCTGACGAAACCAATTCGCCTCACAAAAGCCCAAGCGGCGACGATTCGGCCGAGATGACGCCCGTGCAGCTTGCCGAAGCCAAGCAGTATCATCGCCAGAAGCTGGCGTGGGGGCTGGTCGATCTGGCGGTGACGCTGGCCTATCTGGCGGTGGCGGCGCTGGTGCTGGCGCGGCCGGTCGACGCCTGGCTGGCCGAGTCGCTGGGGTTGGACAATCGCTGGTTGCGGCTGGCGGCGCTGTTCGTGTTGTTGGCGGCCGGCAATGCCCTGCTGTCGTTGCCGCTGGAATGGTACACCGGCCATGTTTTGGAGCATCGGTATGGGCTGAGCAAGCAGTCGTTCGCCGCGTGGCTGTGGCGGTGGGGCAAACAAGCTGGGCTGGCGCTGACATTCACGTTGGTTCTGGTCGAGGGGCTGTACCTGGTGATCGCCCTTACCGGCGCCTGGTGGTGGCTGGCGGCGGCGGGGGCCTTCTTCGTGGTTACCGTAGTCCTGGGACAATTGGCGCCGGTGCTGATCCTGCCGCTGTTCTACAAGGTCGAGCGGATCCAAGACGAAGACTTGGCGCGGCGGTTTTCGCAACTGGCCGAGGGGACCGACTTGAACGTCGAAGGCGTCTACCGCATGGCGATGAGCGCAGAAACCGCCAAAGCCAACGCCATGCTCGCCGGGCTGGGACGCACGCGGCGCGTGATCTTCGGCGACACGCTCTTGGATAATTTTTCCGCGGCCGAGTTGGACGTGATCTTCGCCCACGAACTGGGCCATCACGTGTTTCGCCACCTGCCGAAGATCCTGGCCCTGAGCCTATTCTACAGCATGGCGGGCTTCTTTCTTTGTGACGCCGCGCTGCGGGGGTGGGTGGGAAACGTCGATTACGCCTTGCTGCCGGTGTGGGCGTTGCCGTTCTTGCTGTTCGTGCTGACGCTGTTCTCGCTGGTGCTTGGGCCGCTGCAAAACGCGCTGAGCCGGCGCTTCGAGCGGCAATGCGACCGCTACGCGCTGGACCGCACCGGCGACCGCGCGGCGTACCGTTCGGCGTTTCAGAAGCTTGCCCGGCAGAACAAAGCCGACCCCGATCCGCCCCGCTGGGAAGTGACTCTCTTCCACGACCACCCGCCGATCGCCGAGCGTCTCAAGTTGGCCGAGTGACGCGGAAGAAGACAAGGAGGAGCCACGGGGGGAACACGGGCAAGAAAGAGGAAATCACGATTTGCCGATCTTTGCTTCCGCTTTCTTCTCCGTGCTTTCTCCGCGTTTCATCCGTGGCTAATTGCTTCGCTTTCGCTTAAGACTGGGTGATCGGCGGAAGGCGCGTTGTCGTCGGCCGGGGCAGCGTGGTACGCTGGCGCTCTTGCTTCTCGACAACGGTCGTTCACCTGGCTCTCTGCTTATGTCCGAATACCACGAAACCGACGATGTCGATGCGCGGCTGGAGGAACTGCAACAGGCGTTCGACGACTTTGACGAACGCTGCCTGTTTCGCTCCAGTTACCGCGTCGCGGGCGAAATCCATCGCACCGCCAAGGCCGGCGGGCGGATCGTGCCTTACTTGAACGCCGGCTTCAAGCTGATGAACGGCGCTCAAAGTCTGCTGGAGCCGGAGAAGGGCCGCGAGGCGGCGGTCGAGGTGATCGCCCTCTTGGAAAGCGAAGACCTGGCCCGCCGCATTCAGCCCGACTTTCCCGAAGAGGAGTATTACCAGACCGTGGCGTGGATGTCGGCCTGCGGATACGACAACCTGGCCAAGCACACGGCCATGATGCTGGGTTACAACTCGGAAGGAATGCACAGTTGCATTGCCGACGGCATCCAGGTATGCCGCCGCACGGGCAAGTTGCGGTGCATCACCTGCTTCCGCGAGTACGCCTTCGACGTCTACCTGGCGGCCGACGACCTGGACATGGCCTTGCACTTTGCCCGGCTCACCGCCTCGATGCCCGATGACGCCCCGGGCGCCGAGCGGCGTTGGGTGGCGGCCAAGAACATGTGCCGCGCTTACCTGATCTTGGGGCGCTTGGAGGAAGCCGAGTCGGCGGCCCACCGGGCGCTGGCGCTCAGCGACACCTACTTCCGCCCGCTGGACGCCAAGCTGGACTCCCAAGTGCTGCTGGAGGTCGTGCTCTTGATGGCGGGCAAGCACGAGGAGCTTTCTCGCGCGATCGGCGCTCCCACGGCCCAGCGCGAGATCCCTCCAGGCGAGTCGCCCACGCACGACCTGGCCTGGGACCTGCGCGACGCGCTGGCCGCTTGTTGCGACGGCAAATACGAAGAAGCCATTCGCATCCTGACCCATTGGGACCGCTGGCTGACCACGCAGAAGTGCCTGGATGAGTGGTTCGAGACGCGCCTGCGTCTGATCGCCGCGCAGCTCCTGGCGGGCAACCGCCAGGCAACGGAAGGACTGGCCCGGCAACTAGAAAGCAAGGCCAAGGCCGCGAACGACTGGCTGACGCTGCGGCGGTTGTCGCGGTTGCTTGATCCGCACGAGACGGTCTCGCCGCTGGCGACCGCCGCGCCGGTCACCAGCGGTCCCTTCGCGACGACGGCGCCCGCCGACGCGGAGCGCGACTTGGCGGGGGAATCGACCGCGGGCGAACCCCTGGCCGAGTCGCACGCCGCCGTCCCGGCGGAGGAAGACGAACGGCTACCCGAGACGCCGCTGGGCCACCTTTTCGACCCGCTGGCGGAACGGCTCGACCAGGCGACCGAGGACGAGACGATCCGTGACGCGCTTCGGGAAGAAATGCTGGCCATTGACCCGGCCACGGCCACCGATCCTTTTGACGCGGTGCGGCTGTTGCACTTCGCGCGGTTCGTGCTGGGCGACCCCGAGCAGAACCGCAAGCTGTGGTCCTGGGCCGAGCGGGTGGCGGCGCCACATCCCGAGCAGGCCTCGATTGTCAACCTGCTGGCGGTGTTGGGCGACATGATCCGCAGTGTCGCTCCACCCGACCTGGAAGAAGAGGATCAGGTCGTCGCGCCCGAACGCATTGACGAGCTCTTCCGTCAGTCGCTCCGGCTCGATCCCGAAAACCCGGCCAACTTCGCCCGCGCGGGAGCATATTACCTGGAGATCGAAGAATTGGGCGAGGCCGAACGTTGCCTCTCGCGCGGATTCCGCCTGGCTCGCGATAGCAGCTTCCTGGCGCTGCGGCTGGCCGACGTCTACCGCGGCACGGACCGCCCCCGCGACGCGCTGGCGGTGCTCGACATGGCCCTCCGCGAAGGCTGCGACGATCCCAGCGTGGCATGGGACGCCATGATGAGCGCCTTGAACCTCGATCAATACGATTCCTTGCTTGCCTACAGCGACAAGTTCGAGGAGATGCAACCCGGCCGGGCCTGGACCCAATATTACCGCGCCAGCGCCCTGGTGGAGATGGGCGAGCTGGAAGACGCGGTGACGGCCCTGGACGAGGAAGAACGCCGCAACCCCGACCAGCGGCTCCACGTGGAGATCTTGCGGGCTTGCGTGGCGGCCGCCGCGGGCGAAGCCGAGAGCCTTCGCACGCTGCTCGCGTCGATTCTGGACATGCCGCTCCGAAGCGTCGATTACCTGACGCTGACCGGCCTGTGCCGGCTATTCGAGAAGCTCTGGCGGGCGGCGCGGCTGTTGCCCGACGAGGACGATTTGAAGGTCCGTTTGGATGACCGCCTGTTGTGCGCCGGCTTAGCGCCCGACGAGTTCTTCGATATCCGCCGGTCGAACCAACCCGCGGAAGAAGGCGTGAACTTCTATCGCTGCACGGCGCTTCAGCCGCTGGACGCTCACTGGCCGACTTTCGCTGGTTGTCACGCGGGACAGGAAAGCTGGAAACGCTACCATGCGGAATGGGGCGTGCTGGCGACCGATGAGGAGCAGGCGGCGAAACTGCTTCTGGAATGGCAATCGCGGTGTTACCGCACGCCGCCGGAGGTGGAGCAAATCGACCTGGAGCAAGAGGGCTTCCACGACCGCCCCGGCGTGGTCTGGCAAGGTTTCCGTTGGGGCGAAGGCGACGAAACGACCGAGTAGGCCGCAAGCCAGCAACAGAGCGCACAACTCGCCGCGGAACAGAGACGCCGCGCCTAGTTCTTCGCGAACAGCGAAAGCCAGGTGCGGTTGAGGGCGGGATCGTCGCCGGCCTGGGGCGACACCTTCTTGTTGTGGTAGTCCTGCGCCATCAGGTACGACTTGACGCTGCTGATCAGGCGCCGCGCCAAATCCACCGCGTCCCGGCGGCGGCGGTCGCGGTTGCGGCGCGGACGCACGGCGGCGCGAATCAGCGTGCGCGTTGACGCTTGCGGCCGGCCGTCCTCGGCGGGAAGACGCATCTCGGAAAACCGCAATTCGATCTGGAAGGGCATCGCCCGATCGACCTTGCGGCGTCCGGAGCTGTCCTGCTGTACGTCCAGGTGTAGGACCACGTGGTCTTCATCAATGGCGACAATCTCGGCATGATGGTCGGCCACGAACCCGCGCAGCTTCTCGGCGGCCACCGGCAGGGGCACCGCGGTAATGAGCGTTCGCTCCAGGAGCATCTCCGGCGGCGCGCCCCGCAGCCAGGAGAACCAGCCGCGAGGCTCGGAAACGCGATCCTCGCCCGAAAGTCCCGAGCCGATCTGAATGACGCAGTTGCGGCCCGACTCTTTGGCTTGCAACAGCGCCCGGTCGGCGCGGCGGAGCATGGTTTCGTCGGTGTCGCCCGGTTGCACCTCGGTCACGCCGAAGCTGGCCGTAATGCACCGCCCGTTCAGCACCGTCTGCGGCATGTCGGCCAATTGCCGGCGGACGTCCTCGGCCCGTTGGGTGGCGGTGGCGTTGTCGCAGTTGGCGCACAGGATGCAGAATTCCTCGCCGCCGTACCGGGCCACCAAATCGCCGGGGCGCCACAGTTGCCGCAGCACGCCCGCAAAACTCACCAGCGCCTCGTCGCCCGCCTGGTGGCCGAAGGTGTCGTTGATCTTCTTAAAATGGTCGATGTCGCAGATAATCAGGCTGCACGGCTGGTTCTTCTCCAAGTGCTCGACCACGAACAGCTTGAGCACGCGGTCGAACTCGGCGCGGTTGGCGACCTTGGTCAGGGGGTCGCGCGTGGCCTTCTCGTGCAGGACCTGCACCTTTTCTTCCAGGTTTACTTCCGACGAGGCGTCGTGCAGGAGCAGCGTCGCCCCGTGGGCCACGCCGTCGCGGCCCAGCACGGGAATGATGTGGGCGTCGACGGTGGTCTTGTTGTTGTCGCGTCCCACCACGGTCAACCGGCGGGACGTTTGGGTCTTGGTGCGCAGCGAAGCGGCCAGCGGGCAATCGTTGTCGTCGATGGTGTAGCCCTCTTCGTCGCGCAGATCGAGCAGGCTGGGAAGCCACTTCCGCTGGAGGATGGCGTCGGCCCGAATCCCTGTCAGGTGCTCGGCCGCCCGATTCCAAAGCGAGACCCGCAACGCGCCGTCGACAAAGATCACCGCGTCGTGCATCGATTCCAGGAGCTTCTTATGAAACAACGAATCGACGGTGGCTTCACCTCCGCCCTGGCCGGCGGTTTCGTTCCAGCACCACAACTGGTTGGAGGTCTCGGCCCGTAGTTCGCCTAGCCAGCGGCTGGCGACCGCGCCGTTGAACTTCACCTGCTCGCTGGTCACCAACGTGGCGAAGTTCTTGACCAGCCGCAAGTCGAACTGCGTGCCGGCGCATTCAAACAATTCCGCCAAGGCCCGCTCGCGTGACAACGCCCGGCGATAAACGCGGTCGGTGGTCATCGCGTCGAAGGCGTCCAGCACCGCCACCATGCGGGCGCCCAGCGGCAGGTCTTCGCCCACGCGGTCGAAGCTTCCCTTCGAACCGTCGTACCAGGCCGGGGCGTAGCGGACGATGGCGAGCAGCTCGTGCGAAGCGCTGCACTGCCGCAGAATATCCAGCCCGAACACCCGATGCCGCTCCACCGCGGCTGCTTCGTCCACGGTCAGCTTGCTGGCTTTGCTGAGAATCTGGTCGGGAACGCCAATCTTGCCGATGTCGTGCAGGAGCGCCGCCGCCTCGATCTCGTCGCGCGTGGGCGACGGCAGGTTGAGCATCATGGCCCACGACGAGCACCCCAACGCCACCCGCAGCGAGTGGGCCGCCGTGGGCGCGTGCTTGGCCCGCAAGGCGGCGAAAAGCGAACTGGCCACGCCCAGGCGGACCTGCACCAGGCGATTCTGATGGGCCGCTTCGCTGGCGGCCCGACCCGGCAGGTTCGCCGTGGCGGCCTCGTCCAGTCGCTCAAGAATGGCGGTCAGCGACGCGTTCCGCACCTCGGCGGTCGAGAGATCCACCTCGCCGGATCGCGGCGGGCGGATAGCTGTGCCAGGCTGGTTCGCGTGTTCCATCGAATCGCCGTTCCGGGCAACGGAGTCCACGAACTTCGACCGCCACGCGCGACGCTCCCTAGCGCCGCGCTCCCGGCCAAAGCAAAGGTTCTTGACGAAGAAAAGCTAGGTCACGCATAAACGCCGGGCAAACGAACCCACCAAAACTACGGCCTCCGCGCCATCTGACGAACGGTTGTGCCGGGTAAACGGTCTGCGCTCCACGGGAATCGGCGTCCAGAGGCCGCGCCCGCGCCCATCCGCGCGCCCCGTGCGCGCAACATTCTCTTGGCGACCGGGAACAGGAGGCGCTGAGACGCCTTGCGGTTTCCGCTATACTTTTTCGAGCAGAACCCCCTAACCCGGATTACTCATCGATGGGTAGGGTGGGTCGAGCGAATCGTGACGCCTGGTGGGTCTGCGCTCGCTGATCGTTTGCCAAGGCCGACCCGGTTGGCAAATCAGACCGGTTCGGTTTGCGCTGACCCATCAAAAGCTTGCGCTCGCTTAACCCGCCCTCCATGATTAATCCGGACTAACGAACCTCTTTGCCAAAGTGAGCTGACAACATGCACGACATCGCTTCCGTAACGCGGCGCCGCTTCTTCCAAACTTCCGCCCTGACCGGGGCCGCGCTGGCGGCCGGGACCACGGCAACCGCGTCTTCGGCAGAACCGGCCCAAACTAAATTACCGGCAGGCAGCGTGATTCTCTTTCAGGGCGACTCGATCACCGACGCCGGCCGCGACCGCAAAGCGACTGGCCCCAACCATGCCGGCGGCCTGGGCAACGGCTATCCCTTTGTGCTGGCGTGCGACCTGCTTCGCGACCATGCCGACCCGCAACTCAAGGTCTACAACCGGGGCATCAGCGGCAACAAAGTGCCGGACCTGAAGGCCCGCTGGCAAGCCGATTGCCTGGACCTCAAGCCAAACGTGCTAAGCATCCTGATTGGCGTGAACGACATCTGGCACAAGCTGGCTGGCCGCTACGACGGAACCGTGGCGGATTACGAGACGGGCTTCCGCCAGCTACTTCAAGAGACCCAGGACAAGCTGCCCGACACGCGCATCGTGATTTGCGAACCGTTCGTGCTGAAGTGCGGCGCGGTCAACGACGCCTGGTTCCCCGAGTTCGACCAGCGCCGCGCCGTGGCCAAGAAGCTGGCCACCGAGCTGAAACTGACCTTCGTGCCGTTCCAGACCATGTTCGACGAAGCGACCCAAAAGGCCCCGCCCGCCTACTGGGCCGGAGACGGCGTGCATCCCACCCTCGCCGGCCACGCGCTGATGGCCAAGACCTGGCGCGAAGTGACGGGACTTTGAGCAGGATTATTCCTGGAGTGCGTGACGGTTTCCACATAGGTCACTCACACCGAGGGCGTGAATCTTGGGTGGGTCCCGCTTGTCGAGCGGGACCTTCTTCCCGCCGAACCGCGACAACGCGGCGCTGGCAGGCGTGACGGATTTTCGTGCGGCGCCCTTCGCTCGGGGATGCGCTCGTTCGTGGCGTCCTTCGGGCGCCACAATCAAAAAAATGCACGAGTGCCTTATCGACGCTTGATTTGGGAGTGGCAGCATCGGATTCCAAGACCGGTGGCTAGCGCCATTCCGCTCACCCTCCGCGCCGCATGAGCGGCAAGGCGCTAGCCGCCGGTGGCGCGTCCCAGATTACCGGCAACCCTCGTTCTTTCCGTTGAAAAAGCACTAGGCGCGTTGGCGGCGGTGGATGTCGTCAATGACCAGGTGGAGAAGCGGAGGGTCATCTTGCGCGTCGTTCAGGTATGACTCCAGGGCCGTCGTGGCAGGCGCGTCCTGGGCGGCAAGTGATTCGCCTTCACCGTTGCCCGTTGATTGGATTTGCTCGCGCAGGTGCAAGACCAGGTCCAGCAGATCGTTCAGTCCCAGCACGCCGTCGCCGCTGATATCGACAAACGGCGGCGGGCTGACCGGCGGCGCAATCGCGGGCAACTCGCCCGGCATATTCACCCGCAGGTACTGCACCAGGCTCAACAGGTCGGCCACGTCGACGCGATCGTCGTCGTTCACGTCGAACGGATCGGGCGAGTTCCGCCAGGAGAACGCCGGGTTCAATTCGATTTGCCCGGTAAAGAACTGCACCGAGAACGGCAACGCCGTCTGAACGCTGTCGCTGGAGACCACCAGCTTGAACGCGGCGCCGGCGCCCGAACGGTATTCCAGATCGACCGAGCCGGTCCCCGTCGCCGCGGCGAGTGACTTGCCCTGGTTGTCGAATAGTTCCGCCCGCAGCGGTTCGTCCTGGGTAAGCGCCACGCGCACCACGCGCGGCGTGGGGTCTTCCAGGCGTGGGTTGGAGAACTCGAACCAGTCCTGCTTGCCGGCTTCCAGCGTCAGGCCGATCAGCCGCACGTCGTCGGTCACCACGCCCAGCGCGTGGGCTTTCTCGGCGCGGTCGTTGCCGTGCGCCCAGTCACTAACGGCGCCGGTGGCCTGGGGAGCGTCGATGCCTAAGGTGTAGAAGACCAGCCCCGCGCCGGGGGCGGCGTCGACTTGAACCACGTACTCGCCCGCGGCCACTCCCGCCAGGTCGAGCGTGAGCGCGTCGCCGTTCAGCTCCGCCGTCTGGACCAAGACCAGCGCACCGGCTTCGCGGCGGAAGAGTTCGATGGTTAGCGCATCGGCCGAGTCGCTTTGCACCGTCACCTGGTCGCCCGCCGCGCCAGCCGCCGCCAGCGAGAAGCGGAACCAGTCGGCGGCGCCGCCGTCGATTTGCAGCCCGTCGAACGCATGGCCGGCGCCGGTCAACTGATTCAGGTTGAAGGCCCGCGCGGACCGATCGTTGCGTCCGGCCCAGTCAGCCGCCCCGGTCGTGACGGCCGACTGGCCGTTGACGAAGCGCGTCAGGAACTCGTCCCAGCGCGTGGCGGCGACAAACCCGGCGTGCTCCTGCCGATACCCGGCGATCCGCGCTTGGAGCGGCTGCGTTTGATCGGGCCGCGGCAGGAATACCGCCAACCCTTGCGAGGCGCGGTGGTCGCTGGTGCGGGCCAGCACCGCGTCTGCCAACTGCTCGACGACCGCCGTCGCCGTTTGCGCCAGCGGCGAGTTTCCGGCGGCGTCGGCCACGTTCGCCAGAAAACGGCCCAGGTCACGATGCAGGCCGTTATTGCCGCCGTAGACCGGCACGCCTTCCAAGGCGCCGCGGATTTGGGTCCAAACGCCGTCGTCTACGGCGAGCGCGTCTTCGACAAACTCTTTCAAGGCGGCGGTCAGCGCGTCGAGCCGCGCCAAGAGCGTGGCCGAGTGCGTATCGTCGCGGGAGCGGCCGACGTACTGCTCCGAATAGCTTTGCACCATCCCCGAGGCCAGCGCCGTGGGCGTGACCGAGCCGGGACTGTTCAGCAGCGCGCGGAAGGCGGTGCGGTAATCGTAACCGGCGCCTCCTTCGTTCTCTTGCGAGGCGACCAGCGCTGCCGCCTGATGCCGGTGGGCGAAGGCCACTTCGGCCATCGCCATCAGGCAGGCGTCGAACGAGAGCAAGTCCAGTTGGATCTGGTCCGCGACACGGTCAATCGCGGCGACCGCCTCGGACGTGAGCAGCGTATCGTCCGATTCGCTGTCTTCGTTCGTGCCGGTGATGCCGCCGCCGTGATCCCACAGCACCAGGGCGTAGCGCTGGGCCGGGGCCGCTTGCGCGCCCCAAGTCAGGAAGTCGGCCAGCGTGTCGGCCGCGCCGGTGTTCAACTCGCCCAGGCTGGTGTCAAAGCGGGTGGCGATAGTGTTTAAATCCGTGTCGGGCTGAATCACCGCTCGGCCCACGCCGCCCCACGTCTCGCCCGCGGTGGCGAATTGCCGCCCAGGGCGTTGGCTGCCGTCAAAGTCGGTCACCACGCCCGAGGTCTGATCGAGCAGCACCACGATATTCACCGAGCCGGGCAACTGCGCCGCGGCCTGCTCCATCTCGTTCAAATCCTGCTCGGCGAATGCTTCGAGGTTATTGGCCGTCATGTAGACGAAGATCGTCCAATCGTCCAAACCCGCGTTGGGATCGGCCGCCAGTGGGGCGTTGATCGACATCCGGTAGCGGTTCCGTACCGCGGCGTCGGCGCCGAACACCCGCGCGTAGTAACCGCCGGCGGGCAGGTCGGCCAGCGAAAGCACTTCATGGTTGCCTTGGCCGTCGCTGGTCAGCAGGAGTTCCCCCTCGCCGTCGTACAACTCCAGTTGCAAGTCGCCTTGAGCGTGGTCGAACTCGATGCCGACGCGGCTGGTCGCGTTGCCCGCGGTCGCGGTGGTGAAGCGGAAGTAATCCGAGTCGCCCGCGTGCAGGGTCAGGTTGTCGAAGTGGTTGACGCCCACAAGCCGATCCAGGTTCGTCACCTGCTCGAAGGCGCTGCCCGGCGCCAAGGTGTTGTTCGGCTCAAAGCGGTCGGGACGCAACGAGGTTTCCGGCGTCGCCAGCGTCAGCGCGTAATCGGCGTTGGTCGCGCCGGCGTGGCCATAGACCTGCACGAAATAGATGCCGGCCGCCAGCCCCGCCAGACGGATTTCTTCTGAATTGCGCACACCTTCTCGCCGCGCGACTTCTGCTCCGCCCGCGTCGAACAGGGCCAGGTCCAGGTCGCCCAGGCCGTGGTTGAAATCGATTCGCACCGCATGGCCCGCGACCGACGCGGAGGTGGTCTCGAAGGCGAACCAGTCTTCATCGCCCGGCTCGTGGAGCGAAAGCCCGGTGAGCGTGCGGCCCCCCTCGACCGTGCGCAGGTCGTGGGCCGCGGCGCGGGTGTTGTTGGCTTCGGCCCAATCGCCCGCCGCATCGGCCACGGGGACAATGTTCAACTCCAGGGCGTAAGCCGGCAGGGCGTCGCCGGTCACGCGGACGAAGTACACGCCCGCTGCCAGCCCCGCCAGACGGATCTCGCGCACGTCGCCGCCAGATAGCGCGTGGTCCAGCGGCGCGGCGGCCGGGGCTTCCAGCACGTCGGCCGCGTAGAGCGCCAGTTGCACGTCGCCCAGGTTGTGGTCATAGCGTAGACGGACGAATTGATTGGCGCCGGCGTCCTCGCCCAATTCAAAGCGGAACCAATCTTCATCGCCGCCTTCGTGCAGCGAGAGGGCGTCCACGGTCATGCTGCGTTCCAGGCCGCCTTCTCCACGGAAGCACGGCGGCTCGTTGCCGATAACGTATGCCGCCCACGGCGCGGGATTGCAGGCGTACTGCGCGCCGCCGTACCCGCCATACCCACCCAAGCCGCCATACCCACCGTAATCGCCGCCGTAGCCAACCCCATAACTACCGCCGAACCCGAAGCCGCCGCCTAAGCTGGGGTACGCGCCTAAGGCCCCGCCGTTAATGGAATTGACGAAGCTGGCCGCCGAGACGTTCGGATTAAAGCTGCCCAAGCCGTACCCGCCGCCCAAGCCGTATCCGCCGCCGAAGCCGTATCCGCCGCCGAAGCTGGGCGCGCCGCCATAGCCGCCGCCGTTGAAGTAGTTCAACGCGAGGCCAACGCCTTGGTTGGCGCTCAGCCCGCCCGCGCCAAAACCGTTGCCGAACGTAAACAATGAGTTTCCGAACACCCCCGTCGGGTCGGAGGTCGGGAATTGCGGGGTGCTAAAGTTCGTGCTGCCGAAGCCACCTTGGAAGTTGAACCCAAAAGCAGCGTCTAGTTGGTTAATCAGGGGCGTGATGTCGGGTTGAATACCAAACAGCCAAGGCGTGGTGATCGCCGCGCTGACCAATGCGCCTGCCAGGCCCGAGTTGCCCGTGGGCAAGGGTTGCGACCAATTGGCCACCATCTGATTGGAGCCTTCCACGGTCGTCGGAAAGATTCCGCCGAAGAAGCCAGAAGGCCCCAAAGAAAAATCATCGTTGCTTCGCAGCGCCCCGCGCTGGTCGAGGCGGCGCAAGTCATATGCGGTTTGCGGCGTGTCGTTGCGTTCGGCGAAGTCGAGCTGGCTGGGTTGGCCGGTAAAGATCGATAGGCGATAGTTGGGGTTCACGCCGCCGGCGGCCGTCGCCGTCACTTGAACGTAATATTCGCCCGCGTCCAGCCCTTCCAGCGAGATTTCCTCCACGTCGCGGTCGGTGGCGGCGGTCTGGAGCACGGCGCCGGCGGCGTCGCGCAATGCCAGCGTCAGGTCGCCTTCGCTGCGGCGGAAATCGAGGCGCACCGTCTGCCCCGCCACGCCGCGGGCGGTGGTGACGATGCGGAACCAGTCTTCATCGCCGCTGGGGTCGATCGAAAGATCGCCCAGGACCAGGAAACCCTCCACTTCGCGCAGGTCGTAGGCGGCGGCTTGCGTGTTGTTGTCGGCGTGCTCGCCGTGCTGCTCGGCCCAGTCGCCCGCCAGCCTGGCGGGGGCGTCCAGGGCGAGCGTATACTCGGGCGAAGCGTCGCCATGCACGCGAACGTAAAACGGCCCCGCGTCGGCCGAAAGGCCGGCCAGCGATACACTCTCGCGGTCGCTCACGTTTTCCGAACGGGCCACCAGGGTCAGGTTGGCCGGATCGGCGCCGCGATACACCTCCAGGTCGAGGTCGCCTTGTTGGTGGTCAAAGAAAAGACTCACCGCATGGCCGTCGACCGCCGTGGCGCCGTCGGCCAGGGCGAACACGTACCAGTCTTCATCGGTGCTGTTGTGCAGCGAAAGCCCGGAAAAGGCTTGCGGCCCTTCCACAGCGTAGAGGTTGAAGGCCCCGGCGGCGGTGTCGTTGGATTCGCCAGCCTCGTTCGTTTCGGCCCAGTCCGGCGGAGTGTCGGCCGAGGGGCCAGAGGCCCAGAGCGCGTACCACGGATTGGTCGCGCCGTTGTGCCCCGTGACTTCCAGGTAGAACGGACCCGCGTCGGCCGATAGCCCGGCCAGCGAAACAATTTCCAAGTTGTCGGTAGTCTGGCTCACCAGCGGCTCGCCCCCGGGCGACTGCACGACGTTCCCCGCGCCGTCCACCAACCGCAAGTCGAGATCGCCCAGCGTGTGGTCAAATAGGATCGCGGCAAAGTGATCGGCCGTGGCCGTGGTTCCCGCAGCCAGCGCAAAGCGGTAGTAGTCCACGTCGCTGGCGGTATGGATCGAGAGGTTGCTGAGCGGCTCCATCGCGGCGCCGAGGGTCCGCAGGTCGTAGGCGTCGGCGCGGGTGTTGTTGTTGGACTTGCCGCCGTGCGTTTCAGCGAAGTCGCCGTTTTCGCTTCCCGGCGGGAACAGCACCAGCGAATACGACGGGTTGACGTGCCCTCGCACCTCCAGGCGATACGCGCCGGGCGCCAAACCTTCCAGCGAGAGCGTCTCGACGCCAGCGGCGGTGGTCGATTCGACCCGCGTTCCATCGGGCCGAACCAGCGCCAAATCGAGATCGCCCAAACGCGGATCAAACGCGATGGCGGCAAAGTGGCCGCGGGCGCCGGCGGTCGTCAACTCGAACTGGAATTGGTCGATGTCGCTCGCCTCGTGGATCGACAAGTCGCGCAGCACTTGAAGCGAAGTGACTTCGCCCAGCGAGTGCGCCTCCGCGGCCGTGTCGTTCGGCTCCAGGTAGTCGGCGGTCGGCGTGACGGGCGTGTTCAGCGCCAGCGCGTAACGCGGGTTGGCCGCCCCTTCGTGCCCGAACACGCGGACGTAATACACGCCGGCCGGAAGCGTGGCGAGGCTAATTGCGTGGACACCCCCCACGCCGCGGCTGGCGTCCAGCGGCTGGCCTTGCGCGTCGTACAGTTCCAGGTCCAAGTCCCCGGCCGAGTGGTCGAACAGGATCGCGGCCAGGTGTCCCGCGGCGCCGGCCGTGGTGGTCTCGAAACGGAACCAGTCGTCGTCCCCAGCCTCGATCGACAGCGGAAAATCGCGGTCGGCCAGCAACATCAGACCTTGCGTCGCGCCCAGATCGTGCGCCGTCTGGAGCGTGTCGTTGTCCTCGTAGGGATCGGTCAGCACCGGCTCGGGCGTGTTGAGCGTGAGCGCGTAGAACGGATTGGCCGCGCCGTCCGCACCGGTCACGCGCAAGTAATACGGCCCGCCCGCCGCGGAAAGCCCCGCCAGCGAGATTTCCTCGCGATCGCCGGCCGAGCGGCTCACCCGTAGCGGTTGGTCAAGCGGCGTGTCGGCCGCGTACAGCGCTAGGTCAAGGTTTCCCAGGTTGTGAACAAAGTCGATTCGAGCGAAGTGGCCCGTGGCGGCGTCTTCGGCCAGGGTGAACTGGTACCAGTCGGTATCGGGAGCGACTTCGCCCGAGAGCGATTCGACCGGGGTGAGCGAGAGGTTGGTCCACGATTGCAACCCGCGAACCGCGCCGGACGGGCTGCCGGCCGAGTCGGGAGCGTTGCCCAGGTCGGTGGCTTGCTCGCGCACATTGTTGTTGCCGCCGGACCCGTCGTTCTCAAAGCGGTCGCCGCCGGGCGTGTTGATGGCCAAGGCGTAGCGGCGGCTGGTGGCGCCGGAATAGCCGTACACGCGCACCCGGTACGCGCCCGGCGCCAGCCCCGCCAGGCTGATTTGCTCCACGTTCTCCACCCCCAGCGAAGACTTCCGGAGCGCGCCGGTTTCGTCGTACAGCTCCAGGTCTAAGTCGCCTTCGCCCTGGTTGTGATCGAAGCCAATGGCGACAAAGTGCCCCTCTCGCGGCGTGGTCTTGATCTCGAACCGATACCAGTCCTCGTCGCCCGGCCGGTCGATCGAAAGCGGCTGCACGCTTTCGGGTGGCGACCAGAAACCGCTTAACATTCCCAGGTCGGTCGGGTCGTCGAAGGTGTTGTTCGGCTCGAATTTGTCGGTCCGAGGCTGGCCGCCGGGAGCGTCAAAGGCAATGGCGTATTGCGGGTTCGTGGCGCCGTTCACGCCGAATACGCCCAACTGGTACCGCCCCGCAGGCAGTCCGGCCAGCGACATTTCCAGCCAACCATCGGCGGAGCGCGTGGCCCGGGTCGTGGCTTGCCCTAACACGTTGCCGGCCGCGTCGAACAGCACCGCGCCCAGCGCCCCCAGGCGGGAGTTATGCTCGATGGTGATCGCGTGCCGCGTGGCGGCCGCGGCGGTAATCTCGAACGTGAACCAGTCGAGGTCCTCCGGGGCGTGGATCGACAGTCCCTCGACGCGGGAGCGGCCCTCGCGCACTTGCAAATCCCACGGCGGCGCCGCGGCCTCGGTAAAGTCGGCCTGGGTCGCGCTGGGGGCGTTGAACGAGAGCGTGTAATCGGGGTTCACCGCGCCGTACACGTCGCCCACCCACAACAGGTACTCGCCCGCGGGCAGGCCGGCCAGCGAGACTTCTTCGCGATTGGTCAAGCCGGTGGACCAGGTCAGCAGGTTGCCGGCCGCATCGTAAAGCGCCAAGTCGATGTTGCCAAAACGATGATCGAAGTCGAGCCTTACGCCATGACCTGGCGTGGCTGGCTGTTCCAGCGTGAAGCGGTAGTAGTCAAAATCGCCGGGCGCATGGATCGAAAGCTGCGCGAAGGCGCTGGTCCCGGCGAGCGCGCCCAGGTTGGTGGCCTGCGCCGGTTCGTTATTCGGCGCCTGTTGGTCGAACAAGTCTCCTTGCGGCGCCAACGGCATGTTCATCGACAATTGGTAGGCGGGGCTGGTGGCGCCCAACCCGTAGACTTGAAGAAAATAAAAGCCCGGCGGCGCGCCTGCCAGACCAATCGCCTCGAAGTTGCCGGACGGGGAATTGGCGAAAGTCAGCAGGTTGCCGGCCGCGTCATAGAGCGCCAGTCCCAGGTTGCCCAACTGGCCGTCGAAGTCGATCCGCACGAAGTTTTCCGCCGCGCCGGTGTTCACGGTCTGGATGAGGAACCAGTCGTCGTCATTCGGCCGATGGACCGTGAGCGGCGGGAGCGTCACCTCGCCTTGTGGAGCGCCCAGGTTGGTGGCCGCTTGGATTACGTCGTTGGGCGCCGCGGCGTCGAAGTCATCAACCGGCGGCGGCGCCGGGAGGTCCAGCCGCAGGTCGTAGCCGCGGTTGAGCGCCCCGTTCTTTCCGAACACCGCAACCAGGTACGCGCCGGCTGGAAGACCGTCCAGGTTGAACCCTTCGCCATCGCCAACGCCGTCCGAGACGGCCAGCGGCGTGGTCGGGTCGGCGACGCTATAGATTGCCAGGTCCAAGTCGCCCCGCGCGTGGGCGAAGTCGATGCTTACGTGATGCGAGCCATCGGCGACGCCCACCGTCTGAAACCAAAACCAATCTACGTCGGCAAAGCCGCCGGCAAAGTCCCAGTGGATCGACAGGTCTTCCAGGGCCAGCGGTCCCGCGGCGAATCCTTCCGCCCCATTGAGGCTGACGGCCGTCGCCGGCGCATTGTTGGGCGCCACGGCGTCGATCAAGTCGAGCGGAATCACGGGAGGCGCATCGACTCGCAGACGGTAGTTGGGGTTGGTGTGCCCGCTCGCGCCGGCCACCGCCAGGTAATACTCGCCGATCGGAAGTCCCGCCAGGTTGAACTGCTCGACGTTGCCGGTCCCGTCGGAAACGGCCAGCGGATTGTTCAAGTTGGCGGCGCTGTAGAGAAACAGGTCCAGGTCGCCAGCCGCGTGGGCAAAGTCGATCCGCGCCCCGTTGCCTGGCTCGCCCGGCGCGGCGGTGCGGAAGAAATACCAGTCCACGTCCGACGTCTGACTAAGCGGGTCGTAGTGGACGGAAAGGTTCGAGACATCGACGGGCGTTTGCAGAAACCCGTCGTCGGCGTTCAGGTTGGTCGCTGTCGCTGGCGCGTTGTTCAAGGCGAATGCGTCTACCGCATCGACCGGCACGGGGAAGGGAGTGGTGAAGGCGATGTCGTAAGTCACGGGCGCGGTCAACGCATCGACGAAGTGGACCGAAGCCTCGTACACGCCGGGCGGCAGGAACGCGGTGTTGATCTCCTCGACGCCCACGTTGGTTGTTTGCGACGCCCAGACGTTCCCTTGGGCGTCGCGCAGGAACAAGTCCAGGTTGTGGACCACGGGGTTGAACTCGATCCGCACTGTTTGCCCGCCCGAGGCGAGCTTTTGATACGTGAACGTATCGAAGCCGGAGTTCAGGTCCAGGTCCACGCGGTACGTCTGCTGCCCGCCGACGATATCCGGCGCGTAGGCGGCCAATACGCGGCGCTCTTCCAGACGCTCTCCACGCAAGGAGCGAAGGCGACGACAGCCGGCGTTCCGGCGCTTTCCCAAGGAAATTGCAGGGCGGCGAGTCATGATCGTTCTCGGAGTTTTTCGTCGAGGGATGGAAGCAGCGACGAAGCGCCTGGTGCGCATCAAGGGAGCGGCGCGCACGACGTGGGAGAACGCTCCATGGTGGGATGAAGGGCTAGGGAATTCGCCGCGCCTCCCGCCGCGGAAAAAAACTGCGAGTAGTTTAGGCAGAATGTGCGGACGAAGCAAGCCACGGGAGGGGGCTTGTAAGGATTGCGTGACTCGCGGCGTGCCGTGACGCACATGGAAGAAAAGCATGAGCCACGGAAGAAACACAGATTGACCGCGGAGAAAGGAGGCAGAATCTATTGAGCCGATCGTCCGCTCTTTCACTTACGAAATGCTCATCCAACGCTTATCCGTGTTTCATCCGTGGCTCTTTCTTCCTTCCTGCGCCGGCGCCAGTTCGGTCGCGATCGCTGGAACTCACCGTGACGGAAGGGAGCGCGGCATGTTGACGGTGGGAGAGCGTCGCTTTATTGTGGTTTCCCGAAAGGGATTCTCATGCATAACCACGAAGCAAAGTCCGATCCTTCGGCGCCGCTTTCCCATCCGGTCGATCGCCGCGGATTCCTGCACGGGCTGACCGCCGCCGCGGCGACCGCCGCCGCGTTCTCCGCCTCCCGCGCCGCGGGGGGCGAGGAAGCGGGCGATGGCGACCGCCCCCCAGACTTTGCCAGCCGGCCGCCGCTGCAATTCACGGCGCACCCGAAGATCATCGCCGCGCGGGACGCCGCGTTGGAGGTTCTCCAGCCCACCCCGGCGCAGTTGCAACGGGGCTTGGAGCTGCATTATCAATCGCTGGTGTTTGACACCTACGCCTTTGCGCCCCGTGCGGCGCTTGACGGCGAAGCGTTCGCCCAGGCCGCCAACGAGGGCGCCTCGGACGCCGAACTCCAAGACTTGCGGGAAGAGATGTCGATGACCCGCGCCGGCACGGTTCCCGAAGAACGGGCCGAGTTGGCCGAGGCGTTTCGCTGCGCCGGAGTGACCTGTATTTTCCAGAATGCTGGCGAAGAGGGGCAAGACCCGCTACGGCTTATCAAGCGGCTGGCGCGGTTCACCTACCTGACCGACACCGCCCGTAGCGTCTTGATGCGGGCCGCCTTGCCGGAAGACGTCGAAGCGGCGCACCGCGCGGGGAAGCATTGCCTGTACCTGACGGGCAATGGCGTGCCGCTGGCCCAACAGTGGAACTCGGTGGAAGACGAGCTAGCGTACGTGCGCGTCTTCTTCCAGTTGGGCATTCGCATGATGCACATGACGTACAACCGCCGCAACATGCTGGGCGACGGCTGCGCCGAACCGGCCAACGGCGGCCTGAGCGACCTGGGGCGCGCCGCCGTCGCCGAGATGAACCGCGTCGGCGTGATTGTGGACGTGGCCCACAGCGGTTGGAAGACCAGCTTGGAAGCGGCGCAAGCCTCGCAGCGGCCGATGGTTGCCAGCCATACCACCTGCGCCGCGCTAAACCATCACATTCGCGCCAAGCCGGACGAGGTGATCCGCGCTATCTGCGACACCGGCGGGTTGGTGGGCGTGTGCTGCATTCCCGCCTTCCTGGGCCGCACGGCGGACCTGGCCGCCGTCTTGGACCACGTGGATTACGTGGTCAAGCACTTTGGCGTGGAGCACGTTGGCTTCGGGACCGACGTGGCGCACCAGTCGCAACATGTGTCCCCAGCGGCGGCCAAGATTCCCAGCCGCGGACGCCAACGGACGCGCTTTGAAGCGCTCTGGCCGCCCGGCGCCTTGGGCGGACGTTTCCCGCGCGCTCAGACGCTGGCCTGGACCAACTGGCCGCTCTTCACGGTGGGCCTGGTCCAGCGCGGCTACTCGGACGAGGACATCCAAAAAATCCTCGGCGGCAACATGCTCCGCGTCTGCCGCGAGGTTCTCTCGACCGCGCCGCGCGCCTAACGCTATTTCAAGGCGCTATTCAATGTAGGTCACTCGCTCCAGCGAGTGACCTACATTGAGCCGTCACGCTCTTGTGAAATGTGGTCTCGTAGCAGACGCCTTCGATCTCCTGCGAACGCTGTACGCTACGCCGCCATATTCTTAATCAAGCCGTAACTCCTTTGTCTGCACCGTGCGATTCCGCGCGCCGGGAAGAATAATTTTTTGTGGGCTTAACTTTGCGTCTGCCGCATGCATTACAATACACCCTTACCTGTGAATTTACGCCCCCTTTGCTGCGGTCCTTACGCCTCCCCGTGGGTGCAATGATGGATATGGATGGGGATTCATCTTTCGGCGTAAGCGATGATGTACGGAGTTCTCTATTTGCCGCCATCGAATCGGCGGGCGAAGCGGTGATTATCACCGATCTGACAAGCCGCATTACTTATGTGAATCCTGCTTTCGAGCACATCACACAATACTCCCGACGCGAGGCGCTGGGCCAGACTCCGCGACTCCTCAAATCCGAGCGGAACGACCCGGCCGTCTACCAAGATCTTTGGCGGACCATCACGCGGGGCGGGGTATGGCGCGGCTCCTTCTTGAACCGCAAAAAGGATGGTTCGATCTACCGTGTCGAACAAACGGTTGCGCCGGCGGTCGATGGCGAAGGGCGAACGGTCAGTTACGTCTCCATCCATCGCGACGTGACCGACAACCACATGCTTCACGATGCGCTGCGGCTGGCGGCGGCGGTGGAATCGGCGGGCGACTCCATTGTGCTCACCGACTTGCATGGGACGATCCTTTACGTCAATGCCGCGTTCGAACGCATCAATGGGACACAACGCGACAAGCTTGCCGGCCACAACCTGTGGACACTCAAGGGAACCGTGGAAGACCTTGCTTCGCCCCGAGGAAAAAAGGTCTGGAGCGCTTTGACGCGGGGCGAAACGTGGCGAGGATCTTTCCAAGGGCGACGCCCCGACGGGCGGCCTTACCTGGTCGAAAAGACGGTTGCTCCCGTGCGTAATGCGGCTGGCGCCGTGATCGGCTATGTTTCCGTGGGGCACGATCTGACGCAGCATTACGCACGACGGCAGGTTGAGCGGCGGCTGGCGGCGGCGAACAGCGAGCTAACGCTGGCGGAGACCATTCAGCAACGGTTGTTTCCGCAAGGGGCGCCAGCGCTGCCGGGATACGATATCGCGGGAAAGACCTTCCCCGCCGAGCACGTGTGCGGCGACTATTTTGACTTCGTCTCGCTGCGCGACGAGTCGCTCGGCGTGGTCGTGGGCGACGTGTCGGGCCATGACCTGGGCGCGGCCTTGTTGATGGTCGATGTCCGCGCGTACCTGCGCGGACTGGCGACGTGTTTCTCCAACGAGAGCGAGATCCTGGGACGCGTCAACGCGCTGCTATTCCCCGACATCGAATCGGCGGGCTTCGTTACCCTGTTCTTCCTGCGACTGGACGCCGCGCGCCACGTCCTGAGCCATGCCGGCGCCGGGCACAACGGGCACGTGGTGCGCGCTTCCGGCGAGTGCACGCAACTGGAAAGCACCGGGTTGCCGCTGGGCATCGCCGCCAACCAGCCCGTCCTCCAGGGAGCCGAAACTCGCCTGAATCCGGGCGATGTGGTCTTGCTGATGACCGACGGCCTCACCGACGCCATGTCGAACGAGGGCGAGCTCTTTGGCGCTTCCCGGGCGATCGACCTGGTTGCCCGGCGCCGCGACGCGCCGGCCTCCGCAATCATCGAGGCGCTCCACGCGGCGGTGTACGAATTTACCGGCGACGAGATCCGCCGGGACGACCAGACAGTGGTGGTTGTCAAGCGAGAGCGGTAAGGGGTAGTGGTGCAGCTTGGCGATTTTCGAGATTTTTGCGGAGTCCTACTAACCCGAAGCGTTAGCGAGAACAGCACTTCCGTCCTCGCTACCGCTTCGGGTTAGTGAAAAAATCGCTAAGCTGCACCACTAGCCGCCGGCTTCAAACGGCGCTAACCCTTCTCGGGGCCGGAGCTTGCCCAGAGCAATTCGAGTTGCTCCGTCGGGCGCGGTCCGCGGGTCATGCGCTGGAAGCGGCGCCGCGGCGAGAGACCGACGCTTTGCGCTAGGACGAGGGCTGGTGGATTCGGCTCGGGAAGATCGACAAACACCGGCTGGCCGGCGTAGCGCTGAAAGGCGTCGCGCAGTAACGGAAGGCCGGTGCGGACATCGGCGACGCAAGGCCCAATCTGCGTGGCGCCGCTTCCTGGCCGAGCCGCGTAGTAGCCCAGCGCCTGGCCGTCATGTACGACGCCCCAACCCGGTTGCTCCTCCCAAAGCGCGGTCAACAGCCGCCGCCGATCGCACCCCGCCGCCGCGTGATCCAGGCTTGCAATGTCGTCGACCGCCACGTGCGGCAGTTTGGCGGCCGCCGGAAGGCTTGCAAGCGGCATTCCGCCATAACGAATAACCGCGTAATCCGCCGCAAAACCCAAACGCTCGTACAGCGGTTGGCCCAGCGCCGTGGCGTCCAGACGCACCGTGGCGGCGCCCTGCTCGGCGGCGAACGCCAAGGCGCGCTCCATCAGCGCGCGACCCAGGCCGCGGCCGCGCAGCGAAGCTTCGACCAGCATCATCGCAACCCACGCCACCGATTCAAAGACGATCACGACGACCGTGCCCGCGGGTTGCCCGCTCGATTCCGCGAGAAAGCAGCCGTCCGGTTGCAGATGCAAGTACCGTCGCCAGTCGGTGCGGGTCTGGTTCCAACCGGACTGTTGCTTGAGCAACATGCCAAAGTCCACGTCGTCCGGCGTCAAGCGGCGAATGGCGATCATGGTGCTGGCGGCTCGTCACTCACTCTTTTGATTTGCGTCCTGGTCGTTCGATCCATTGGTAGGCGCGCTGGGCGTTTTGCGAGCAGAAGTTTCGGGTCGCGGCTGGGCCTTGCTCGAAGGCGTACTCCAGTGCAAGACGCTGCACGGTGTAATAATCGGCCGCCCGGTCCGAGACGGGCCAGTTGCTGCCGTAGATGACGCGCTCGTGACCGAAGGCGCCCCACACCCCATCCAGATACGGCCGATAGAAGTCCAAATCCCGCGGCGCTTTCTGGCCTTCCTGCGCGGCGCCTTCCACGAGCGCCGAAACCTTGCAAAACACGTTCTCGTGCTCGGCGGCGGCCCGAATCCCTTCCTGCCACGCGGCGGGCGGTGCGTCGCGGGTGACGCGCACGTTGCCGATGTGATTGAGCACCACCCGCAGCGCGGGCAACCGCGGAGCTAACCTTGCAATGACGGCGGGCGTTTCCGGTCCCCCGTTCACATCGAGCGCCAAGTCATGGTCCGCCAGCCGCCGCAGGTCGGCAAGGTTCGTTCGCTCAAGCAAGCCCTTGAGCAATTGGACCGAAATCCGAATCCCGCGGAAGAGCGGATTGGCCGCGAAGCGTTTCAAATGTTTCTCAAAGTCCGGCTCGCCGGGATGCAGCCTTCCGACAATGCCCACCACAAACGGGTCATCCTTCGCCAGGTCGAGCAACCAGGCGTTGTCCTCCACCCACTCGCTGGCCTCGACAATCACCGTTCCTGTGACCGGCCGAAACTGCTTCAAGGCGCGGAGATGCTTCGGCAGCACGGTGCGATACAACGGCGACGCGGGGCCGGGCCAGGGGACGCCCTCGGGCCGGTTCGGGTCATAGAAATGCGTGTGGCAGTCGATGATGTCCAGCGGCGCCGGCTCTTCCTCGGCCAGCAGGCGCGAAAGCCCCGCGCCCATCATTCCGAAAACGCCGCCTTGGACAAACGTTCTACGGTGCATGGTGGATTCCTTGAACTGAACGTGTGCGTCGTGTCTCTTGGCAAGCAGTGGACTGATTCCTTCAACTCCACTCTTTAGCCCAGGCAATACACGCGATTGGCTTCCCGGAACATTCTTACTTTCAAGCTGCAGCCTCGATCGCCTCTCTCCCGCTTTCTCCCCGCGCTACGCAGGCGGCCAACACCAGGTCGCCGGTCACGTTGAGCGTGGTGCGGCACATGTCGAGCACGCGATCCACACCAAGGATGATGGCGATGCCCTCGCCCGGCACGCCAATGCTGGTCAGCAGCACCACGATCAACGGGATCGACCCGCCCGGCACGCCGGCCGTGCCCACGCCCGCCAGGATCGACATCAGCACCACCGTCACTTGCTGACCGAGCGACAGTTCCACGCCGAACACCTGGGCCAGGAACAGCACCACCACCCCTTCAAACAGCGCCGTGCCGTTCTGGTTGCCCGTGGCGCCCACGGTCAGCACGAACTGCGAGATCTCGCGCGGCAGTAGCAGCTTGTCGGCCGCCACGCGGAGCGCGGTGGGGAGCGTGGCGTTGGAGCTGCTGGTGCCAAACGCGGTCAGGGTCGCTTCGCTGGAGTCGCGAAAGAACTGAACCGGGTTGCGTCCGCCCAGCAGGTACACCGCCGTGCCGTAGACCACCGTCATTTGCAGCCCGATCCCCACCAGCACCGTCAACACGAACCAGAATAGAGTGACCAGGATATCTATCCCCTGCCGGGCGGTAATGGCGAACACCAGGCACGCCACCGCCACCGGCGCGAGCCGCATGGCGAAGGCGATGATGGTCATCGTCACGTCGAACACGCCTTCCAGGAACTTGGTCAGGACGCCGGTGCGGTCGGGGGTCATGGCCATCGCCACGCCAAACACCACGGCAAAGAACATGATCGACAGCATCCCGTTGCCTTTGCTGCTGCCGTCCAAGGCGCCGGCCGCCTCTTGCACGGGGTTCTCGGGAATGATGTCCAGCAGCACGTCTTTGAGCGACTTGGCCTTTTGGGCCGACTGGACCGCCGTTTGCGCGCTGCCGGCATACTGCGCCAGCAGGCTTTCTCGCTTATCTTGGGGCAAGCTTTCGCCGGGGCGGAGCACGTTGACCAGCGTCACGCCAATGGCCACCGCCAGCCCCGACAGAACCAGCGTATACACCAGCGTCCGCACGCCCACGCGCCCCAGCCGCCGCACGTCGCCCAGTTCCAACACGCCCAAGGCCAAGGCCGAGAACACAAGCGGCAACACCACCATGAGCACCAGTCGCAAGAAGATGCGGCCAATGGGATCAGCCACATTGATCGCAAACCAATCCAGCCCGTCATGGATGCCGTTGCTGTCGGCGTCCATTGCGCTGCCGACCGGTTGCGCGGCAAGGTAGTTGGCCGTCAAACCCGCCACCGCCCCCAGCAGCAGGCCGATCATGATCTTCATGTGCAGCGGCACGCGCCGCCGCGGCTCGGGGCTATGGTGCGGTGTCGGATCGAGGGGCGCCTCGCCCGGAAGGTTTGTATCGTCGCGATCGGGCACGGGCATCAAGACTTTGGGAGGGAAAAGAAAAATGCAAATTGCAAAATGCAAATTGGTGTGGGTGTTTCACTCCTGCGCCGAACTATGTCTTCTCTTCATTTTTCATTTTGCAATTCCTAATTTGCAATTTCCCACTTCTACCGGCGGCGGCTTAGCTGGCTGCGGCGGTTGAGGTAGTCGATGAGCACTTCGTGCATGGGGCGGCGGGTATCGACCACCACCCGCTCGCAACGGTTGCGGGCGGCGATCTCCTCCAAGTGATCGTTAAAGCGGGTCAGCGCCTCCAGGTAGCCGCGGCGCAGGTCCTCGGGCTGGGCCAACAATTCCTCGGCCGCCTCCAGACCGATGAACTTGGTCATGGCGTCGAACTCGAACGTCAGTTCATGGTGATGGAGGATCTGGAACAGCACCACCTCGTGGTTCTGGTACCGCAGCCGGTGCAGCGCGTCTTCCAGCGAATCGAGGTCGCCAAAGAAGTCGCTGAAGATCATCACGATCTCGCGCCGCCCGGTGCGGCTGGCCAGTTGGAACAGGCAACCCGCCAGGTCGGTCTTCTCTTCGGGCGTGATCTCGTCCAGGTGCTGCGTCATGCGAGCGGCCTGGCTCATCGAGTTGCTGGGCGGCACGAACCCCCGAATGTGCGTGTCGAACGTGGTCAGCGAGACCTTGTCGCTCTGCCGCACCACGGCGAACCCCAGCGTGGCCGCCATCCGCGAGGCGTAGTTGAGCTTTTGCTCCGAGCCTTCGCCGTAGCGCATCGACTTGCTCACGTCGAGCGCCAGGTGGCATACAAAGTTGGTCTCCAGCTCGTACTGCTTGACGAAGTACTTGTCGCGCGTGAAGTACACCCGCCAGTCCACGTGCTTGGGGTCGTCGCCGGGCGAATACTCGCGATGGCCGGCAAACTCCACCGCAAAGCCCGAGAGCGGCGACTTGTGCGCCCCCGCTAAATTCCCGATCACCAGCCCCCGCGGCTCCAGCGGCCGGTTGGCCATGCGGCTAAGGGTCTTGGAATCGAGATAACGAAAGAGAACGCTACGCGACATGGCCAACGCTCGCGGAAGAGGGTCAAAAAGTCGAAAGTCAAAGGTCGAAAAGTCAAACGGCGAAACCCCAAGCCGCGGGCTTGCCCGCGCTGTAAGTCTCAAGCAACCCCGGCATCTTACCTGCCTGAACAGCGCGGCGAAAGCTGACGCGGCGTTGGCGGACACACAAGTCGAATCAAGGCTCTCCTCGCTCTTGCGTTTTGCAATTTGCAATTCCCCCTTCCGGCGGCGGTTTGCCGCCGGCTATTGACGATTGACTTCTCTCATTCGCGGGCCGCAATCAGGTTTTCCTTAGCCGCGCTACAAACGCCGCGTGGTCCGGCGTGGCCAGGCCTTGCTCCAGAGTTTTTAGCACCGCCAGACCGTCGCGGTGGACCAGGGCCGCGGCGTCCAGCCAAAGGCCGGGGAAGACGCGGCTCTTGTGCGGTTGTCCCGGCTCGACGGAAAGCGGCTCGAAGCGGCCCTCGTGCAGCACGAACCAATCGACCGCTTCCTCCAACACCCGCCACACCACGTACTCTTTCACGCCGTGGCGGCGGTAGACGTTCAACTTGGCGTGCAGGTCCAAGCTTGTGCTGGGGGCGGCGATCTCGGCCACCAGTTCCGGCGCGCCCGCAATGTAGCCGTCGGCCGTCAGGTCCGACTGCCCGCCCAGTTCGCGCGGAATGCGCAGCAGGGCGTCGGGCTGCGGTTCGTTGTCCAAGTCGAGTTGCAGCGAGGCGTTGTCGGCCATTTGCAGGCTGCGGGTATGGACCGCGTAGGTTCCCAACCAGGTCATGATGAACCCGTGCGGTTCGCCATGCTGATCCGTTCGTGACGCCGCGGCCCGATACACGACACCTTCAATCAGTTCCGCGTTCTTGATGTGCGGGATGGCCCGCCAGCGGCGCTCGAACTCGTCGCGCGTCAGCCGATCGCCCGTTTCCAAGGCGAACACCGGCGGCGTGGGGTGGTCCAAGGGGGAATACGATTGCGTGGGAGAAGCCATTCTGGGCCTCATCCGATGATTGGGGCTTGCGGAAGCACAACGCGTTGCTGTTCCGACTACCCGCTCGGTGCGTGTCCCGTTACTTTACCACAAGGCCGAAAACGCTTCACCGCGCCAGGCTTCCCAGCAGCAGGGCCAGCACCAGAAGAAAGGCCACCAGCAAAACCAGCCCTTGCCGACCCGTCATCCGGCGTTCCGGCGGCGCGTGTTGGGGAAATTCGCGGGCAAGGTAGTCGTCGTAGTCGAAATCGTCTTCCGCGCCGTAGCCGTCCGTCGCATTTTCGTCCCAGCCGCTATCCTCGCTGGCGCCGCACGCGCGGCAGAACGTGGCGCCGCCGCGCAAGGCCGCGCCGCAGTGGGGGCAGGCGAAGTCGTCGTGAACCGTGGATCGCGTCATCGGAATATCCTTCGTTTTCCAGTGTGCCCAGGTGATATCGTAGCGGAGTTTCGCCGCCGCGTGGGAAAGTCGAGAAGAAAGGGGACAGGCGCATACCGACATTGCTGACGACTCCGGGCGCCGATTTTCTTATGCCACGGACCAAGCGCCTTGCGCCGGAGTAGGGTGTATCACGTCCTCAATCGAGGCGTGGGACGGATGACCCTGTTCGAGTCGGCGGAGGATTACCGGGCATTCCTGCGCGCGGTGGGCGAGACGTTAAGACTGACGCCGATACCCATCTGCCCGGCGCCCCCTTTTTCTTCTCAAAACCAGAAAATCCTGCTCTGTAGAAAACCTGGATCGCCAGAGAATTAGGGTTTGTCGGCAAACTCTTTGCATGCTCTGTGCGTAGTGAAGTTCAGCGGCGATTGAACTCTCACGGCACGGAGGTGTGGCATGGTTCGGCATCGC
>JAANMU010000642.1_pt1 | contig 39817 bp, 31 predicted proteins | sample 7279701 | NCBI WGS metagenome assembly JAANMU01 (sample SAMN14094539, study PRJNA606508) | bioreactor metagenome | isolation source: A lab-scale SPAN reactor treating ammonium-rich wastewater day 57 | place: Ireland: Galway | collected 2017-03-13
TCCGTGCCAGAAGAACCGCTTTCATCCTCACGAGTTGACCGGCACGGATGGAATGCAATCATTAGGCCATAGGCAGCGAACGTGCGATTGCCCTGCCCCGCTCCCCCACCTTTCCTTCTCTTTTCTTCGCTCTCCGCTCTCAGCCTCACGCGGGATGCGCTTGCCCGCCGCGAATGTGCCGTTTCTCTTCGACCTTCCGCACGGCGCCCTCGGCCGGCGCGATGCCGCCGCCGTACTCGTCGGCCCAGACCTGAGTCAACTCGGCGCCAAACAGCACAATGAGCGAGGTGTAATAGACCCACACCAGCATTCCAATCATCGACGCGGCGGCGCTGCCCCAACCGCCGCCGACATCGGAGTTTTGCACGTAATAGCCGATCAAGGTCTTGCCGATGATGAACAGCAACGCCGTCAGGAAGGCGCCCACCCAGACGTCTTTCCAATGCATCTTTGCGTCGGGCAGGATTTTGAACATGGCCGCGAACAAGAGCGTCGCCACGATCAGCGTCACCCCGTTATTTAAGATCTCGCCCAGCACCACGCCGACGGTTCCTGGATTCTCGCCCACCGCCAGGCGCGCTACCTCGTCGATCAACGTAGTTAGCACCAGCGACACCAGCAGCAGGAAGGCGATCACCACGATCATGCCCAGAGTGAGCAGCCGCTTGAAGAAGAAGATCCAGACGCCGCCCGCGTTCGGGTCTGGCTCCACCTCCCAGGCGCGGTTCAAGGCGTATTGCAGGTGCCCGAACACGCCCGTGGCCGAGAAGATCAACAATGCGATGCCCGCGATCCGGGAAAACGGTCCCAGGGCGCTCACCTCGGTTTTTTCGCTCGCGGCGCCAGCAACGCTCTCCAGCGAGGTTCCCGCCTGGCTCGACTCGCTTTCGGGCGCGGCTTGCTCTTGCTGCATGGGAATGCCGATCTGGTTACTCACAATCCGGTCGATCTGCTCGCGCGAGACGCCCATCGCATTGGCCACGAAGAACACGATCACCAACAGCGGGGGCAGCGAGAAGATGGTGTAGTACGCAATGGCGGCCCCGCTGGCCATGCATTCATCGTCGGAGAAGTCCTTTGCGGCGCGCTTGAGAACGTGAAAAAACTTCATCCACCGGGTCTCCTCTAGAATCATCGCGGGGCTGGATCGGCACTTGTTGAGCACAGACGAAGACTGGAACGTGCTCTCCGTTTTTTGCGCATGTGCAAAACCCATGCCTTCAAGCGAGAAACGGCCCTCGTTGTCTAACGGCGCTGCGACTCGTCTGGACGAGCGGGAAACGGACCTGCATGCGTTACAGTTCGCGGCGATGGGCGTGGCGGACCAAGAAGGGAACAACCAGCCAGCAGCTGCAGGTAGCCAGCGCGCCGATGGCGACCAGCGCCGGAAACGCCCGCGTCGGCCCCCAGGCCGTGCTCCAGCGATCAAACAGGTATCCGCCCACCATTTCCGAGGATGACAAACCCAGGTTTGAGACGCTCATCAGCAGTGCGAACGTGGTCCCGGCCGCCGCCACGGGACAAGCCCGCGCGGCCACGTCCAACTGCACCAGGCTTCCGGTCATGTACGTGAAGCCGACCAGCACGCTAATGGCCAGGGCCGATCGGGGGCCGCTTAGCGCCGCGTAAGCCAACGTGCTTAGAATCCCCGCGACAATGGCGCCGTGGATCAACCACCGTAGCGGCGTGCGACGACAGTAGACGCCATACGCCAGGCTGGCCATGATCGCCCCGACCGAGAACAGCGAGATAGTCAAGCCATAGAACTGCTCGCTCAAGCCCAAGTCGCGCGTCAGGTGCAGGTACAGCACCGAGGTGCTGAAGGGGTTGAAGTTCCACAAAAACAAGAACGCGGCCGCCAAGAGCACGACGGGCGACTTGAACGCGCTCGTCAGTTCCCAAGTCGCTCGTCGCCAGGGAGCGCGGGGGGAGCGTTGCGGGGCCTCGCGAACAAACGCCCAGGCCAGGAAGAACGTGACCAGGGTCAACAGCGCGCAGATCAAGAACGCCGTCGTCTGTCGTCCACGCTGGCTCAGCCAACCGCCCACCAGTCCCGCGATGATGGTGGCGGCGTAAATCGCCGTCCACTGGACCGACTGCAAGCGGCCGGTCAGCCCGCGCGGCTGGCCCTTCTCGACCATCAGGGCGTCGACCACCACATCCGAGAACGCCACGCCCACCGTGGGCGTCAAGAGAAGTAGTAGTAATAGTGCGTACTCGCCGCGCAGCGGCGGAAAGAAATACAGGCATGCCAACCCGGCCACGCTCGCGCCGCTGGTCAAGATCAGGTAACTTCGCCGGCGCGTGCCGGCCAGCGGCACGAAGTCGCTTAAGAGTCCATACAGCGGCTTGATCATCCAGGGAATCGAGAGCAAGAAGATGAACCTGCCGATGCCCGCCCCGGTGTAGCCCCAGGATTTCAACAAGGACCGCACGGGTTGGGCGATCAAACCTTCGGTTGGCTCGGCAATTCCTTGGACAAAGTACATGGCGCCAAACAGCAGCACCAGGCCGAGCGTCTCGTTCGACCGGCTGCCAGACGCCGCCGCGGGGACTTTCGTTTCGTTCAAAGGACGACTCAGGATCCGGTCACGGGGCTGACTTTGGCAAAATCGAAACGGTTGATCTTGACGTTCTGGAAATCGGGTGTTTAATCATGCGCATATGGGGACGGCATTTTCATCCGCGAACCTACAAGGCGTCAATGACGCGCTTCGGCGGCCCGATGGTCGCTGGAAACCGGTCCGGCAATCGGGAGAAGCCGGTCGCGTTTGGCATGGTTCGTGCGTGCTAGAGCGCTTGACCCCCAGGTCGCATGTCACGCCACAAATATTCACAAGCGCCACAGAGCATGGCGCTGGTTTCCTCGCGCGGAGTGGCCGGGCGGGGATGATCGGGGAGTTTGCGGCGCCCCACCTACGAAAGGAAACCGATGAACAGCGAGTCGAGCGACGAGAGCGGACGCGCCGAGGCGGCCGAAGAACCTCCTGAAGGTTCCGGCCACGCGTGTCCAAGTCGTTCCCCTTCCCCTCTTCTCCCTACCCTGGATCGAATCACTCCGCACGCGGGAAACGAAACGGAAAGCATCCCGCGGTCTCCCGTCGCCACAACGACCGTGGCGGCCCCACGAACGTCTCCCAACCAAACATCGGCCAACCGCAACGGGGCCGTCAAGCCGACCCGAACCAAGGGTCGCGCCTCCGTCAACGGGAACGGCCTCTCGTTGGCTCCTCCCACCTTGGGCAATGGCCACGCTAATGGCAATGGCTATGCCAATGGCAATGGACTGACCATCAACGGCCATGCTCCGACCAACGACCACGCTCCGGCGGTCAACGGTAATGGCCACAAACCGGCGTCTCGGGTCAAGAACCGCCTGACAGGGGCGAACGGAGAGCCTTCGCTGTTGAACGGCGGCGAGGCGGCTTCCCCCGCCTCGCGCATTCGCTCGTCCAATCCACGCACGCGGGCCTTTCGGAAGCGGTTCTTTCCCGAGGCCAGCGACCGCGAGTGGAACGATTGGCGGTGGCAGTCGCGGCATCGCATCCGCACGCTGGAGCGCTTCGAGCAAATGGTGACGCTCTCGGACGCCGAGCGCGACGCCCTGCTTCGCGGCGGCACCATGCTGCCAGTGGGGATCACGCCCTATTACATGAGCCTACTCGATCCGGACAATCCGTTGCAGCCGCTCCGCAAGACGGTCGTCCCCACCACCAGCGAGTTCGTGCGCACGGTGGGCGAGGCGGACGACCCCTTGGGAGAAGACAGCCACAGCCCCGTGCCCGGCCTGGTGCATCGCTACCCGGATCGGGTGCTGCTGTTGCCGCTCGATTTTTGCTCGACCTACTGCCGTTACTGCACGCGCTCCCGCGTGGTCGGTCACGGCGAGATCGTGCCCAACGAAGCCCGCCTGGAGGCCATCTTCCAATACCTGGAGAAAACCCCGCAGGTGCGCGACGTGCTGGTCTCGGGCGGCGACGCCCTGGCCCTGAGCGACGACAAGCTGGATTACATTCTCGGCAGGTTGCGGCGGATTCGGCACATTGAGTTTGTGCGGATCGGCACCAAGATGCCCGCCGTGCTACCCCAGCGGATTACGCCCGAGTTGTGCCGCGTATTGCGAAAGTACCATCCCTTGTGGATGAGTGTCCACTTCCTCCACCCCGACGAATGCACACCCGAATCGGCCAAGGCCTGCGCACGGTTGTCCGACGCGGGCATCCCGCTTGGCTCCCAAACAGTGCTCCTCCAAGGGGTGAACGACGATGTGGAGACGATGAAGCAGTTGGTCCATCGCCTGCTGCTGATGCGCGTGCGGCCGTACTACTTGTACCAGTGTGACCCGATCAGCGGCTCATCGCACTTCCGCACGCCGGTGGCCAAGGGGCTGGAGATCATCGAAGGCCTGCGCGGCCACACCACCGGGTACGCCGTGCCGACTTACGTGATCGACGCTCCTGGCGGCGGCGGCAAGATTCCCCTGCAGCCCGATTACGTGGTGGGGCGGGAAGGCGACTTCCTGTTGCTCCGCAACTTCGAGGGGAAGACCTACCGCTACCCCGATCCGACGTCACCGCCATCCCACGGCTTGCCGGAAGCGACGCCCGAACTGGTAGGAGCCGGAACGGATGGCGGACGATGAGTTTCTGTGCGTGCGCTGCGCGCGACATACTAAGACCTGTTGCCAGCGGTGCGAGATTTACACCACCCCCGGCGACGTAAAGCGGATCGAGCAACACACCCAGCGGCAAGACTTCTGGGAGTACTGCGTTCCGCACGATCCCGACTACGGCGATCAGGACGACGACCCCGCCTGGCGCGACCACGTGTTCCGCGCCGACGGCTCGCGCCGCGTCCTCAAGCGGCAAGCGAATGGCGACTGCACGTTCCTTGGCGCCCAAGGCTGCGTGCTGCCGCTGGAAGTCCGGCCGCTAGTATGCCGGATGTATCCTTACGATTACACCGAAGCGGGCATTCAAGACGAACTATCGCCGGGATGCCCGCTGGAGCTGCTCGCTCCCGGCCAGGGCTTGATTCAAGCGTTGGACATGAACGTGCAGGACGCCCGCCGCTGGCACGGCCAGCTTTACCAGGAGATTCGGCTGGAACATGACGAAGCTTAAAGGGCCGGCCCTGCGCGTCGGCCTGACGTATGACCTGCGCTCCGAATACCTGGCCGCCGGCTACGGCGAAGAAGAAACGGCCGAATTCGACCGCGACGACACGATCGACGCCCTGGACCGCGCGATCCGCGACTTGGGCCACGCCACCGACCCCATCGGCAACGCTCGGCAGTTGGTGGAGCGCCTGGGCCGCGGCGATCGCTGGGACGTGGTGTTCAACATTTGCGAAGGGTTATACGGCCTGGGACGCGAATCGCAGGTTCCCGCCATTTTAGACGTGTATCAAATTGCGTACACGTTTGCGGATCCGCTGGTCATGGCGTTGTGCCTGCACAAGGGATTGACCAAGCTGGTGGTGGAGCGCGCGGGACTGCCGACGCCGCGGTTTCTGGTGGTCGAGCAGCCGGCCGATCTGACCCGCTTTGACCTCGCCTTTCCCGTGTTCGCCAAACCGGTAGCCGAAGGCACCGGCAAAGGCGTGACCCCCGCTTCGCGCGTGATGAATGTTGCCGAACTGGGCCGGACTTGCACGCAGTTGCTCGACCGCTATTGCCAGCCGGCGCTGGTGGAAGAGTACCTGCCCGGCCGTGAGTTCACCGTGGGCTTGCTCGGCACGGGCGACGCCGCCGTAGTGCTGGGAACGCTAGAGATCGTGCTGCGTCCCCAGGCTGAGCCGGAAGTGTATTCCTACGTAAACAAGGAGCGATGCGAAGACCTGGTCGAGTATCGCCTGGTGCGTCCCGACCAGGATGACGAAGTACGAAGTGCGGAGGAAGTGGCGCTGGCCGCCTGGCGGGCGCTGGGTTGCCGCGATGGCGGCCGGATCGATCTGCGTTCCGACCGTCACGGTTCACCGCAGTTTTTGGAAGCGAACCCGCTGGCGGGCTTGCACCCGTTTCATTCCGACTTGCCGATGATCGCCACCGCGGTCGGAATGAGCTATACCGAACTGCTCGGCCGCATCCTCGCCTCGGCCGCCCGCCGAATAAAGTCCCCGTCAACGTAGGTCACTCCAAGGGGTCGGGTTGGTTTTTCGGTCCCAAGTCTTGCGATATGGCAAGTGTGTTGGCCGAAAAACCTGCCCGACGCCGCAAGGTTGCGTAACGCTGGGCGCGTGTGTCTTGGAAACCAGAAAAGACGAAAGCAGCGATTGCTCCCTGGAATACGAAAATAAGCCACGGACGTAATACGAATCCGTTCCGACGACCGTGTTCCATTCGTGGCTTCGCTAATCGAAACTAAATCCTTCAAACGGTCCCAGCTCCCGCGATGAACATTGCCGTGCTGTATAACGAGGCGTCCCGGGACGCTACGATTGATGAGCGCGATGTCCTGGTCCAGCGCGACGCGGTCCGCGCCGCGCTGGAGCGTCTCGGTCATTCCGTGCAGTTCATTGCTTGCACGCTGAATTTGGACTTGCCCCGATCGCGGCTATTGGGCCTGCGGCCCGAGGTAGTGTTCAACCTGGTCGAGGCCCTGGGCGGGACCGACCGCCTGGCGTCGGTCGCTACCTTGCTGTTGGAGTCGCTCGGCCTGCCGTTCACCGGTTCGTCCACGCAGGCGCACCTGGCGACCAATGACAAACTAGCCGCCAAACGCCGTCTGTTGCAATCCGGATTGCCCACGCCCGCGTGGTTTGTGGAGGGCTGGAACGGCGGCGAACCACGCACCCGGGGCGACGGTTTCGACGCCCCGCGCGCCATCGTGAAGGCCGTTGGGGAGCATGCATCGTTTGGCATGGACGACGCCGCGGTCGTCTCGCTTGCCTCATGCGTGCCGCTCGACGAACTGCTGCACGAGCGCGAGGCCGCCACCGGGAAGTTTCACTTCGCGGAGCAGTTCATTGAAGGACGCGAGTTCAACGTAACGCTTCTGGCCGGGCTGGATGGTCCGCGGGTCTTGCCCCCGGCCGAGATCGACTTTGGCGCGTTCCCTCAAGACAAGCCCCGGATCGTCGGCTATCGGGCCAAGTGGGACGAAGGCTCCTTTGAGTACCATCACACGCCGCGCCGCTTCGACTTTCCGCCCGAGGACCGCCGGCTACTGCGGCAGCTTGCGGACTTGTCTCGTCGCTGCTGGGAGGAATTCGACTTGGGCGGTTATGCGCGGGTCGATTTTCGTGTGGACCGCGCTGGCCAGCCGTGGATTCTGGAAGTCAACACGAACCCTTGCTTGGCGCCCGACGCGGGATTCGCGGCGGCTGTGGGGCGCAGCGGCATCGGGTATGATGGCGCTATTGAAGCGATCGTGGCCGACGCGCTGAACCGATCACTCATCGCGCGTGTGGTCCGCCCGGCTTGCGAAGCATGTTGAGAGGCAATCCTCAAAACAGCGCACGCGGCGGCACGCTATTTGAAGGCGCAATCCTGTTCGGGAATTCAAGTTTGTGCGTCTGCGCCCCTCTGGGGTGAAGAGTCGATAACCCATGTCGCCAGACATCCTGATGAAGACGGTTCATAGCGTGGAAGTCAACGTGGTGATGTCCGTGGCGCGTGATCTTTTCGGTTGACCCGAACCATGTTTCGCATACGTCGCATCTACGATGACGTGCTCCCGGTGAATCGCTCGGCGCTGCGCGACGTGGAACAGATCTTCACCGACCGTTTTCCGGCGGCGCCGGCCAGCGACATCGAGGGTCTGCGCGAGAAATTGCGCAACCCTTTCAAGCAGCGGTTTCGCTCGGTCCTGTATGTGGCGGAAAAAGGCCACGGCCGCGTCAGTGGCTTCGCCATCGTACTGCACGAGCCGGAGATCGGCTTTTGTTACCTCGACTACATCGCCACGAGCAAGAACGTCAAAGGCCGGGGCATGGGCGCCGCCATTTACGAATTCGTGCGCGACGAGGCCGTCCGGCTAGGAGCGAAGGGCTTGTTCTTTGAGTCGCTGCCCGACGATCCGGCCTTGTGCGCCGACGAGACGCTCCGCAAGCACAACGCCGCCCGGCTCCGGTTCTACGAGCAATACGGCGCCCGGCCGATTATGGGAACCGCGTGGGAAACGCCGGTCCCCGGCGGAAGCGCCGCCTGTCCGCCGCACCTGATGTACGACGACTTGGACCGCCAGCAGCCGCTCGGCGCCGCCTTCGCCCGGCAGGTCGCGCGGGCCGTGCTAGAGCGCAAGTATGGCGACATGTGCCCGCCCGACTATGTGCAATTCGTCGTCGAGTCGTATCGCGACGATCCCGTCTGTATTCGCGAGTATCGCTATCGCAAGATGCCTGTTCCGCATAAGCCTGCCGCCGCGTCCTCGGCCGAGCGGGTCGCCATGACCGTCAACGACAAACACGATATTCACCACATTCGCGAACGCGGTTACGTGGAGTCGCCCGTGCGGATCTCGGTCATTCGCAGCGAGCTAGAGGCGGGCAACGTGGTGGAAACCCTGCCGGTCCATGAGTACCCCATGAAGCACGTCACGGCGGTGCACGACGCCGAGTTCGTGGCGTACCTGCGGCGGGCGTGCGAAAACGCGCCGTCCAAGAAGTCGGTCTACCCGTATGTGTTCCCGATTCGTAACGCGACCCGCCCGCCGAGGGAGTTGTCGGTGTTGGCGGGTTACTATTGCATCGACACCTTCACGCCGATCAATGCGAATGCTTTTCCGGCGGCCAAGCGGGCGGTCGATTGCGCGTTGACGGCCGCCGACGCCGTGCTGGACGGACGCCGTGTGGCGTACGCGCTGGTTCGCCCGCCCGGCCACCACGCCGAGCGGCGCACGTTCGGCGGCTTTTGTTACTTCAATAACGCGGCGGTCGCCGCGCATTACCTGAGCCAACAAGGGAAAGTGGCCATTCTGGATGTGGACTACCACCACGGCAACGGTCAGCAAGACATTTTTTACGATCGGGACGACGTGCTGACCGTTTCGATTCACGGCGACCCCGACTTCGCCTATCCGTACTTCACCGGCTTTGCCGACGAACGCGGTGTGGGAGGCGGCGAGGGCTACAACCTGAACATTCCCTTGCCCGAGATTCAGGACGGCCCCCAATACCGAGAAGCGCTCCAGCGGGCGTTGGACGCGGTGCGGCGTTTTGATCCCGCGTTCCTGGTGGTGGCGTTGGGGCTGGACCCCGCGAAAGGCGACCCCACGGGAACCTGGCTGCTGACGGCCAAAGACTTTGAACAGAACGGGTGGATGATTGGCGAACTCCACTTGCCGACGCTGGTGATTCAGGAAGGCGGTTATCGTACGCGCACGCTTGGCGTGAACGCGAAGCATTTCTTTCGCGGACTGGCGAGCACTTGCTATGACGTTTGATTTGGCGACCATCGCCTTTCGTTATGAAGTCGCCCCCACGGATCGGGACGCGGTGCGCCGGATTGTGGAATCGACCGGCTTCTTCCGCTCCGACGAAGTGGACGTGGCGGTCGAACTGGTGGACGAGCGGCTGACCAAGGGCGAAGCCTCGGGCTATTACTTTCTCTTCGCCGAGTCTGCCGGCCGCGTGATCGGTTACGCTTGCTATGGCCCGATCGCCTGCACCTTGGGCAGTTACGACTTGTACTGGATCGCGGTCGACCGCGACCACCAAGGCCAGGGTCTGGGCCGGATGCTGGTGGCCGAATCCGAACGCCTGATCCGGCGGCAAGGAGGGCGCCACATTTACGTCGAAACCTCGGGCCGGCCGCAATACCTGTCCACCCGCCGCTTTTACGAACGCTGCGACTACCACACCGCCGCCGTACTGCCCGACTTCTACGACCAAGGCGACGACAAAGTGATCCTGGTCAAAGTGTTTGCCACGCCGGAAGCGTAAGAGTTCTCTTGCGGGGGGCAAACCGCTTCCCTAGCGGGTCCGCGCTCGCATTGCGCTGGAGATTGCCGCCTCGCCTGACGAACAATGCCGCGCAGCGTGCCTTTCGGCAAGTGCTTCTTTGGGGGCACGGCTTCTGACGTTGTCGGACCTGGGGGGGGTGGTTTACACTGCTCTCGCGGTTTGGTTGTTTACCACGGAAGGAAATGTGCTATGCAACGGATGGCGCGGGATCACGCCCTGGTGGCGGTGGTGGCGGTCGTCGTCTTCTTTACCAATCTGGGCGGCCCCCGACTCTGGGACCGCGATGAGCCGCGCAACGCCGGTTGCGCGCGGGAGATGCTGGCCGCGGGCGATTGGGTGACGCCGGTGTTCAACGCCGAACTGCGCACTCACAAGCCGGTGCTGCTGTACTGGTTCATGATGACCGCTTACGCCGTGCTAGGCGCCAACGAGTTTTCCGCCCGCTTCTGGTCGGCGGCCTTGGCGGTGGGCACAGTGTTGGCCACGTACCACATCGGCCGGCGGTTGTTCAACGCGCGGGTGGGAACGTGGTCGGGGGTCATCCTGGCCACCTCGCTAATGTTCGACATTGCCGCCCGCGCCGCCACGCCCGACTCGGTGCTGATCTTCTTCAGCACGCTGGCCTTATTGGTGTATGTGCTGGCCACTTTCGCGCCCAAGGCCGAAGGCGAAGAACACCTGCCGCCGCGGCTCAAGTCCGAAGGCGCGTACTTTCCCGCTAGTTGGCTTGCCGCCGCGCTGATGTACGCCTTGATGGGTATGGCGATCCTGGCCAAAGGCCCCGTGGGACTGGTGCTGCCGACGGCGGTGATCGGCATGTTCTTGTTGATCGTGACGCTTCCCCCGCGCGACGGCGTCCGCTGGTGGTTGTGCCCCCTGCGGCCGTTTGCGCCGCTCCACTTCCTGCGCACTTGCTGGCAAATGCGGCCGATTACCGCGCTGGGGACGGCGCTGGTGGTGGCGCTGCCGTGGTACGTGTGGGTGCACGTGCGAACCGACGGCGAATGGACCCGCGGCTTCTTCCTCACGCATAACCTGGGCCGCGCCACCTCGGCGATGGAAGGCCACGGCGGTTCGATCTTTTACTATCCCGTGGCGGTGCTGATCGGGTTCTTTCCCTGGTCGGTGTTCGCCGCGCCGATGTTGATCGACCTGACCGCGCGGCTGCGCAAAGGCGACCCGTGGCGCTTGGGCTACGTGCTGGCGGCGTGCTGGGTGGGCGTCTACGTAGGGCTGTTCACGGTTGCCAAGACCAAGCTGCCCAGCTACATCACGCCGATGTATCCTGGCCTGGCGCTGCTTGCCGGTTGCTTTGTCTTCCACATTGCGCGCGGCGCGCCAGCCGTGGCGCGCCGGTGGCAACGCCTGGCGTTGGGCGCGCTGGGGCTGGTGGGCGTGGCGCTGCTGATCGCGCTGCCGGTGATCGCCTCGCGCTTCCTACCGGGCGAGGAACTGTTGGGGCTGATCGGGCTTGTGCCGCTGACGGCCGCCGTGGCGTGCTTCTATTTATTCGAGCGCGGAAGAACGCAGGCCGCCATGCGAGTCTTTGCCGTGGGCGCGGTGGGCTTCACCACGATCAGCTTGGGATACGTTCTGGAGCGAGTGGACCGGCATCAGCATAGCGACGTGCTGCTCCGCGCCATTGCCGACCGCAGCGACCAGCCGCAAATCATCACCTACGGTTGCCTGGAGCCAAGCTGGGTCTTCTACGTCGAGCATCCGATGCGCCAGCTCAACTATAAGAAGTTGCTCGAACGCAAGCCAGAAATTTTCGCCGCGGGTGACGATGCGTTTCTCATCACCACCACGCACCTCCTGGGCGAAGTGAAAGACGAACTGCCCGACGACATGCGGATCATCGCCGAGGCGCCCTATTTCTTGCGAGACCGAAAGCTGGTGGTGCTGGGACGAACGCCCACCACAACGGCCCGCGCTCCGACGCCCGGAAAGGCGCACTAATCGCCTCCCCGTTCGCTCTTGAGCAAGAAGGCGGTTGCAACCGCGCTAAGAATCGTCTTTCTCGCTATCCGCGTCGGGCGCCGGTGGTTCATCGTTGGCCTTGGAAGCGGGCCACGGCAGCACCTGCCAGATTTGGTCGTCGCCGGTGTCGATCTCCAAGGGCACTAGCGTGGCGGCGGCGGTGTTGCGGTCCACCGCCCACAGGCCGCTTGCCTCGCGCAGTTGGTCGTGGCCTAGCACGATCGCCTTTTGATCGCCACGGCGCATCAGGAGCAGTCGGCCCCCGCCTTCATCGGCGGTCAGCGACGCCTCGACCAAGCCGCCGGCGCCGGCCAGGCTGAACTCGGCCGCGCCTTGCTCGTTCTGCTGAATGACCGCTTGCGGCTCGTTCAGTTCATTCTTGACCAACAGGGTGCGGCAGGTGATGACGTTGAATTCCGACGTGCTCCGCCAGGCGTCCCACCGTCCCTTGATCCCCAGCGCCAGTGACAACACCAACAACGGATAAACGATCCATCGCTCCCGATCCGACATCATAAGCAAGACTCCTTGGAACGCCGCCAAACACGCCAGTGTGGCGCCCTCGCCCCGCGCACGCAAGAAGCCTCTTCGTGGGGCAGTTCGCTACGGCGAGCCGAGAATCAAAGGCGGGTCGTCTTTCATCGGCGCCGCGGGGACGGACGAAGACGCGGCTGGCTCCCCTTGGGCGTCTTTGCTTCGCGCTGCGGCGTCGGAAGCGGAAGCCGCTTGCAAGGCTTGCTCTGCACGGAGTCGCGACAAACGCTCCGCCAGCGGGCTGACGACATGCGGCGCGGGTGTGGGGGGGGTGAGCGCCGCGCCGGCGCCAACCACCGGAATCACGCCGGTTACAAACGGCCGCTGCCGGCCATCGAACAGAAAGCCCGGCGAGCCGTTGGGAACCACAATCATCGGCGTTTGCGAGGTGAACGTCCGACTGCTGCCTTGCCCGGCGGTCATGTTGAAATGAAAGCCGAGATTGTTCCCGCCACCGCCAAACCCAAACGAGCCATCGGCGCCGGGGGCATGCCCGCCAAACGGCGGCGGCGCAGCGCCCCCGTTATTAAAAGAAAAATTCGGCCCGTTGAACCCCCACCCAATCCCAATATTTTCGTAGAAGCTATCGCCCCCCACCCCAAACGGCGCTGCCAATTTGGAATACTGCCCAAGGGCCTTCTCCGCGGTCATTCCGACCAACGCCAACGCAAGCAACACGACCGAACGCGAAAAACGCGACATGGTGGGCATCCTTTCAGTGAACTTCCCTTTGCGGATTCTACCGCGTCGCCAAAACCTCCGTCAAGAAAGTCGTTCGCGACTTCGTGGGGTAGGCTTCCAGCCTGCCAAGAGCGAAGTAGGGCACGCAAAAATCCGCTGGCGTTAGCGTTCGCTGAGGGACTATAATCCACGCTCCTGGCTCCCCCGCGGCCTATCTTCACGGGAGCTTTCTCCTTCTCTTGAAAGACCACCAATATGCGCGCGGTTTATATTGTCGCCCTGGTTGGGGCGTTATGGTTCGGAGGTGGGGTCTTGAATGCCTGCGCGGCGGACGACGCCTGGCTGGAAACGGGGCTGCCGCCGCTCATCGAGCGCGAGAAGCCGGCGCCGTTCGAGGTGGTCCACGTCAAGCTCAGCCGCAACCAAGTGGATCAGGAGTTGCTCCGGGCCGAGTGCCGCCGCTCCTGGCTGGTGCGCATCCTGCCCGAGGAAGTAAAGCTGGTGATCCTGCCCGCGCGCGGCGGGCGGTACGCGGTTCATGCACCCACGCAAATGGTCAATGGTCCGCGGACAGGCGCCGAGTTCGGCGCCGTGGTGGACAACCTGCTGGACTATCGTGGCGAGCTACCGGGCGGTGCGCGGGTGTATCTGGAAATGCGAGCTTCGTCGCCCTTTCAGAAAACGCCGCCGATGCGCCTCTCGAAAGTGCTTTGGTTAGGAACGCGCGAGCAACTGGCCGCGGCCCAAAAGCAAGGCCCACCCCCTGCGCTCACGCCCAACAGCAGCACCGCGCCCGAAACAACGTCCTTGCCGGAGGGCGTGGCGCTGCCCGAAGGAGCGCCGGTGAAGTATCTGGCGGGCGACCGCTGGCGGCCAGCCACCGTGGCTCAAGCGAGCGAAGCCCAAGGACAGCTCACCTTGCTGGTGTTTTTCGCTCGACCGGGAAAGCTGTATCTGCCGTGGACCGTACAGGCCGAGCGGCGGGACGTGCGCATGGAAACCGCCGCCCTGGCGGCGTTCCGCGCCGATCCCAACGCGTTGGACGCGCATCGCGAAGCGCACCGCCGGCGCATGGCGTCGCTGGAAGCACCCAGCCGATTGCGGCCGGTGGGCGATCATCCCTTGGAAGTGGGCCAGCGACTACTTACCTTGACCAATGGCAACTTGAACCCCGTGGAGGTCACGGGGCCGGTGCAGGACGGTGCGGTTCGCATTCGCGACTCGTGGCTACGCCGCGAGGTGAACAAACCGCTCGCGTACCTTTACCTCGACCCGCAACCCGCGCCCGCTCCAAAGCCAGAGCCGCCGAAGGCGAATCCCAGCGCGGCCACACCAACGGCGGCGGGACGCGCCTCGCCCCAACCCGCGACCACGGCGACAAACGAACTCACGCCGGTCCCCGCCGACGCCAAGCTCCAAGTGGGCGACAAGTTCAAGGCCAAGTGGGGCAACAAGTGGTGGGATGTGGAGGTCGTGAAGGTACAGGAGGACGGCAAGGTCAAGATCCACTATACCGGCTGGGGAGACAACTGGGACGAGGTGCGGGCGCCGGGCACGCTGTTCCGCGCCGCTCCACCGCCCGATGCCGCCGCGAATCAGCCGCCTTCGTCGCCCCGCGCGGGCGCAGAAATGTAGTCCGGGGCGCAGACCCCTGGGGTGGTGAATGGCTCGTCAAATCGTCGTAGCGGCGGCACGAGCGCCGCCGCTACGGAAAGATTCACAACCTCTGGGAAACCTTTTCAGTGTGCGCCCATCGCTCGGCGAGTGCGCCACATGGAAACCCATCGCCCCTGCGGGGGTCGATGGGGAAAACTCGCCTTGGCTTACAGCCCGGCGACCTCGAAGCCTTCGCGGTAAGTGCGCTTGAGAAGCTTGTTGGCTTCGGGCAGGTTGGTCACTTCCAGGCTCTCGGCGTCCCAGTTGAGTTTGGTCTCGGGGAAGCGGTTGGCCACTACGCCCAGCAAGAGCGCTTCGGTCAGTGGGCCGGCGTAGCTGAAGCTGGCGCTGGTCTTGCCTTCTCCCAGGCAGGCGTCCACCCACTGATGATAGTGGTTGGCGCCGGGAACTTCGGGACGCTTGTAGTCCCGGAATTTTTCCTCTGGGAAGAGCCGCGCTTCGCCCACGTGCGGCAGCAAGAGATGGCCTTCCTCGCCCACGAACAGCGCGCCTTGCCCTGGCAAGTCAACGCCCGACAGGTCCACAGTCTCGTCCTTGGGCGGCGCAAAGGAGCCGTCGTACCAGGTCCAGATGAGCGAGTCGGTGGTGTACTTGGTGCCGGGGAACTCGTACTCGACGATGTTCTTTTCCGGGTGACCGATGCCGGTCGGCGCGCGGCAGGTGGTCTTGGCCCACTTGGGCGCGGTCAGCGCCAGCGCGTCGTAAGGCGTATCGAAGATGTGCACGCCCATGTCGCCCAGCGTGCCCGTGCCAAAGTCCACCGTCTTCCGCCACGAACCGGGATGATACACGCCCGGCACGTAGGGCCGCATGGCGCCCGTGCCGATCCACAAGTTCCAATCCAGGTTGGCGGGCGGCGTTTGCTCGTTGGTGTACGGGCCGCCGTCGTAGCCCCAGTTTTTGTTCGACCAAGCGTAGACGCGGCTGACCTTGCCAATCGCGCCGCCTTGAATGATGGCCACGGCCCGGCGGTACGGGGTGCTGGAATGCACCTGGATGCCCATTTGCGTGGGCAGCTTCTTCTTCTCGGCCACCAGCCGCAGTTGCCGGGCCTCGAACACTTCATGCGTGAGCGGCTTCTGGCAGTAGACCGGCTTGTTGTGGTTGAGCGCGCTCATGGCCGCGGGGGCGTGGGTGTGGTCGGGCGTCGAGACCACCACCGCGTCGATCGTGTCGCCCAGGCTGGAGAGCATCTCGCGGTAATCGCGGAACGTCTTGGCCTGCGGGTGCTGTTCCTTGACGCGGTTGAGTGTTCCCAGGTCCACGTCGCACAGCGCAGCGACTTCCACCTTGGGGTGCGAAGCGATGGAGCCTAAGTCGGCGCCGCCCATGCCGCCTACGCCCACGTGCGCGGTTCGCAGCTTACCATTGGGGGAAACGGCGTACCCGAACGAAGAAAGCACCGGGATCGAGGCGAGCGCGGCGCTCGTCTTCAGAAAGTTACGGCGAGAGAAATGGTGGTTCATGGTGATTGGTGGGAAAAAGGTGGGAAACATGGAGAGGGTGGCGAGGTTCCGACGCCTGGCCAATTACATTCGGTGACCGCGCCCTTGGAGCGCCGGGCGGATGGTTGACTCCGCAAGCCGGCCCAGGAAAACAACTTGCATTACGATAGTCCACGCGCGGAGCGGTGTCCATCATGCCGACCGGCCCCGCGAGTCCTCCTACGGCTTGGACGCGGGGGGCGACTCGGCTGGCTCGACCAGCAGTTCGCCGTTCATCACCTTCCAATGACCGGGGAAGGTACACAGGTACGGGTACCGGCCGGGCTGCTGCGGCGCACGAAAGTACACGGTGAACCGATCTAGCGGCAGCACCACGTCGGTATAAACGAGAACGTCGGGCGTTTCGGGAATGTAATGGCGGACCACGGCTTCGGGATCGGCAATGAGCCGGTTCGCCAGCTCGCCCACCCGCTCCAGCGCTCCCGGCTTGGTGAGCGCCCAGTTGTGCGGCACGACGTCGGGATTCGAGAGCGTCAAAGCGATTGGCTCGCCGGCCCGGACGCGGATCAAGCGCGTCGCAAACGTGAGATTGCTGCCCGTCTCGATGGTAATTGTCCGCGCGTTGGCGATCTTCTTGCGGTGCGGGTTGGGAATGCTGCGCGTCGCCAGGGCCAGGTCGGCCACAATCGGGTGCGGTTGGAGCGGCTTGGTTGAAGGCTGGTAGTTCGGCAACGCAGTAAAGTCCTCATCCAGCCGATGCACCGTGATGAATAGGTCATGATGCCGCCCCGCAGCCGACTGCACGCGAATGTGCAACTGGTTGACCGGCTGCATTTCCGGAATGTGCAGGAACAGCGTCCGGCCGTCGGGCTGGACGTGGGCCGAAGCGATCGTCAGCGTATCGTGACCGCGCATGCCCAGGTGGCGGGTAGAGAACTCCGGCGAGCCGTACGCGGCGCTATAGCGGTAGTTCCAACATTGGGCGAAGTGGCTGGCGGCTTGCTCGGCAGTCGCAGCGTCCAGCGGCGCCGAGAACGTGATCGCCACCCCGTTCCGATGCACGTGAAAACCCGTCGGCAGTTGCACCGCGGCGCCGGTGTAGCGCACGCGCTGGAAGCAGCCGATCTCGGGCGTGTAGGAGCCCCAGCCTTGCATGCCCGTCACGTAAAGCTGGCCATCGGCGGGGCTGAACCGTCCGCGATGCGCGCCCGAGCGGAATTCGCCAAGCAGCGGAACCACGGCCCCTTGGAGTTGTCCCGCTACTTCGTCGCGCAGCACCAGGAAGTGCGAGCCGGCGCCAAACGAGAAGTGCAGCAGTTGACCGGCCAGCGGTCCCCAGCGGTCGCTGGTGACCACGGTCTGGCCGCCGCTGGAGTTGTCCAATCCGCGCGGCAAGTACGCCATGGGCAGTTCCGGCGGCTGGCCTTCTTTCGGCCCTTTATAACCAAAGTGCGGCGGGGAGTGCTGTGCCGCCCCGTGGTCGTGTGATGACGCCGCGCCGTGCGGCCGAATGGCGCAGATCATCGAAGCCGGCGTCCATTCGCCTTCGGAGCAAGGGACCGTCGCCACGCCATCGGGCAAGAGGCCCAGCCCATCGGGATTGCGGAACCCGGTGGCGAGCACCTCGGCCCGCCGGCCATCGGCCGAGATCCGCACCAGCCCTTGATTGCCCGACGCGGTATAGAACCGCCCTTGGGCGTCTCGCTCCAGCCCGCAAAGGTAGTCGTGCCCGGCGGGAGATGTTTGAAAGGCGTTGCTGAAACATTCGTAGAAGTCGGCCTCGCCGTCGCCGTTGCGGTCGTGTAGGCGCGTGATTTGATCGCGTCCTAGCACGAAGATCCCGTCCTCGTCCACCACCATTCCCAAGGCATGATGCAGGCCCGAGGCGAACCGCCGCCAGCGGGTCGACTTCGCAGGATGCGCAAAACCTTCCACGCGCCACACATCGCCTTGCATCGTGCAAACCAGCGCCGAGCCATCGGGCAAGAACGCATGACCGCCGCAAAACAGCAACGCGTTCCAAGGGTTCTCGTGCGGCAGCTCGATCGTATCGACCGCGTAGGGCGAGGCCGAGCCAAGTTGGACCGCCGTTTCGATCGTTTGCGGCCACTGGGCCGGCGCGTCGCGCAGCAGATGCCGCAGGGGATGCTCATCCACGGGCGCCACGATCCGCGTGAACCGGCCCTCTTCGACCCCCGGCGCATCGAGCAGCTCCGTTTCGCCCACACGGTAGGCGAACAGCACGCGGCTCCCGTGCCGGTAATAACCGTGGTACACAAAGGCCTGCGTGGGCTTCTCGCCCGCGGGGCGCGGTTGCAACTCGCCGTCCATCAATAGGCCGTGCATGAACCCATGCCGCACGGAAGAAAACTTGACGAAGCCTCCCTTCCACACAGCGTCGTAGGTGAGCGTGTCGGGGTTGAAGCAAGTCGAGAGTTCGCCGTTTTCGCCCAATCGCACGCACACGCCGCGGGGGACCGTCACGCCGCCGCCCCGAAACACGCCGCTTTGCAGCGACCCCAGACGCGTGGCGTTCCAGCGGTCGCTGGCCCAGACATCTTCGTTCTGGTTGCCCCAGTGACCCAGCGCGCCGCCGTCCAGGCCGGGGAACTCCATTAGCAACGGGGGAACGGCCGGCTGTTGCCGAAAGTAGTCGGCCTGCTTGGCGTAGAAGTCGTACAGTCGATCCCGGTTGACCGCATGTTCCCAGTGAGGCCAATGTTTCGGCTGGAGCGGCTGGCGGTCAAACGCGAACGTGGCCGGGCCGTGCGCATGGGCCTGGGCATGGTGGAGTAGTAAGTTCATTTCCTCGACGGGCACGCCGTCTGGCCCGCCTAGCTCCAAGAGGAACTGCAGCAGGTCGCTTAGTTGCTGATCCGTCATGGCGGCCGCCAGGTTGTCGGGCATGAGCGTGCCCACTTCCCGCGTCTGGACCTTGTCCACCGGAAACGTCATCTCCGCATGATGCGGCCTTGCGGGATCGCGAAGCACCAGTTGCCGCTCGTCCTGTCGCACCAGGTAGCCTTGATGCGTGCGGCCTTCCTCGTCCAAGACCAGGTGCGCAACGTACTCTGGCTTGATCTGCCGCTTGGGCCACAGGACCGATTCCACCAACTCTTGTGGCGTGCGCTGCTTGACGATCGCCGTGAGTTCCGGGCCGACGCTGCCACCCTGCTGGCCGATCTTATGGCACGATAAGCAAGCCGAGGTGGCCGAACTGAACACCACCAGCCCGCGATGCGGGTCGCCGTTTTGCCGCGCCCGATCCAGCAATGACGAAACCACTTGCGGCGAGTAGTCGGGCGTTTGCCGCGGCGCCGGCGGGCCGACTTCGGCGGCGGGCGCATGGACGTGCTGAGGGCGCCAGAGCAACAACGTCGCGTCATCGGCTTGAACGTCGGTCACGGGCCGCGAAGGAATCGCGCGCGCTCCGCGCGAGATGCGAACCCAAGCGATCGTACCGTGGCAGCCGAGTCCACCTTCAACCAGGCGGCCAATCGCCAATCCTCCCGGTCGTGGCAGCTGGCCGGTCGACGCAATGGCCTGATCCGCCACTTGCTTGCCATCGACCCACAGCCGAACGCGCTGCGGTTCATAGTGCATGGCGACCGTGTGAGGCTGCCCATCACAGATCATGGCCGACGTGCGCACGTGGTCCGGCTGGCATCCCGGCAAGTACGCGGTGAGCATTCCATTGCCCGCGTTGGAGAAGATTTCCCAATGGGCGCCCGAGGCCTTAGCGTCGCTCGCGACAAGGATGTTATAGCTTTGCTTGCCGTGCAGCGTCACGCGACATTCCACGGTGAGCGGCGGCTGACGGTAATCGGACTTGCCCGCCAACACCACCCCCGCGCCGTGAGCCGCATGCGCTGGGGCAGCGGGCGCTGGCGACCACGTGCGATGCTTGGGCTTGGGGCCGGCCGGTCGGCCTTCCAGTTGCGGCAGAATCCAATCGAGACCGTCCAGGTTGTCTTGCAGCCGCTGCTCCACGTCGTCTTGCGTATGGCCGATGACGCCGACCGCACCGCGGTAGCCAGACTCTTGAATGATCTTGAGCAACGCCACATCGAATTCGCCGGCGCCGAGCGGCAGAATTTTCTGGCCGCGCTGGTCGCCGTCGCGCGTCATGCCGTTCAGGTTCAGACAGAGCAGGTAGGGCTTCATCCGCGCGAGCGATTCGGCAAAGTCGTCGATGTGGCCGTGCCCGTGATGCAGGTTGTAGACGACACCCACGTGCGGCGCGTCGTGGCGCTGGCGCAAGTGCTCGCACACGGCCGCCAGGTTTTCCGGCTCGCCGCCCCAGCCGCCGTGGTTGTAGAGTCCCAGTTGACTGCCCAGTTTCCGCGTCCGCTCGACCAGCGGCAGCAGTTGCGCGGCGGCGGCCTTGACGCGCTCCTCTTGCGTCGCCCCTGGCGGCGAAGGCGCCGTCTGCCAAATCTGCGGGTGCAAGTCGTGCTTCTCGAAGAGTTGGAACGCCGCGTCGTGTGAACTCCAGAACGCGAAGTATTCCAGGCGGTGCTTACGATACTGAAGAATTTCCTCCTCGAACGTCGGCATGTGATTTTCGCGCCAATCGTACGCCACGCGCCGCAGTCCGAGCCGCTGGAGCATGGCCGCCCGCTCAGAGGGGCCGCGGTTTTTGCTGTCGAAAGGCACGATGCACCACGCGACCAGGTTGTCGCGCGCGAAGATCGACGGCGCCTCGTTCGACTCATCCTGACAGGACGCCGGCGCGGCGACCATCGTGGTTACCAAAAGGCACAGGCCAAAAGACGCAACCAAGCGAAACGCAACCGTTGGCATGGACAACTCAAGCGAGAGATAAGGAAGGGATCTTGCGGGGAGGGGATGATTTACGGCTCGTGGGATAATACCATACTGCCATCCTGCTTGAAATCATCTTTGCCGACGAGGAGCTTTCCCATGCGCATCGGGTTGTTCTTTGGGTTGTGCTGGCTGACGATGAGCAACTTGGCGCCAGGCCAGGAACCCTCGGCCGCGTTCCTGCCGTTCATCAAGGCGCAGGCCCAAGCGCTGCGCGCCAACGACCAGCCTCCCGCCACACGCGCGGCCTGGGAAAGCCGCCGCCAGGAATTGCGTTCCGCCTTGCTCCGCGCTTGGGGCGGCTTTCCGGAACAGCCCTGCGAACTGGCGCCGCGCGTCCTGGACGTGTTGCCGCGCGAGGGCTACCGCATCGAAAAGCTCATCTTCCAGACCCGGCCGGGCGTGTGGATGACGGCCAACGCCTACGTTCCGCAGGTAGAGGGCCGTCTGCCGGCGGTGCTGTGCGTGCATGGCCACTCACGCGGCGCGAAGCAAGATCCGACCGTGCAACTGCGCTGCATCGGGCTGGCCAGGCTGGGTTTCTTTGTCTTGGCGGTGGACGCATTCGGCGCGGGAGAGCGCGGCGTCGGCAAAGCGCTTGGCGAGTATCACGGCGAGATGACCGCCGCTACGCTGCTGCCGGTGGGCCTGCCTTTGTCGGGACTGCAAGTTTACGAGAATATGCGCGCGGTGGATTACCTGGTCTCGCGGCCCGAAGTGGACCCGCGGCGCATCGGCGTCACCGGCGCCAGCGGCGGCGGAAACCAAACCATGTACGCCGGCGCCTGGGACGAGCGCCTGGCGGCCGCGGTCCCCGTCTGTTCGGTCGGCAATTATCAGGCGTACCTGGGAGCGGCCTGCTGCATGTGCGAGGTTGTGCCCGGCGCCCTGCGGTTTACGGAAGAGGGCGATGTGCTGGGGTTGACGGCGCCGCGCGGGTTGATGGTCATCAGCGCTACCCGCGACGCGCCCCAATTCTCGGTGGCCGAGGCCAAACATTCGCTGGCCCGCGCGGCGAGCATCGCGCGGGTTTTGGGCCAGGACGAGTCGGTGCGCCACACGATCATCGAAGCGGGCCACGAGTACAACCGCGTCATGCGCGAGGCCATGTATGGCTGGATGACGAAGCACCTCAAAGGCGAGGGCGACGGCTCCCCGATCATCGAGCCGGAAATCAAAACCGAAGACCCGGAGACGCTGCGCTGCTACCCGGCCGACAGCCGCCCCGACGATTACGTAACCATTCCCCGTTTCGCCGGCGCCGCAGCTCGCCGCCTGTTGGCCAGCCGCACCCTGCCGAACGACCGCGCTGCGTGGCAAGCCGAGCGAAAGCGGCTCCGCGCGGTGCTGGAGCGTGACGTGCTGGGCGGCGGTCCCTCTCGTACTCCGCTGGAAGTGAAGCGCGAGCCAGGAGACGCCGGTTTCCAACGGTTCCAGTTTGTCAGCGAGCCGGGCGTCATGCTGCACGCCCGGCTGGCGCCGGCCGGCGCCAAGCTCTCGCGGGTCGCGGTGCTGCTGGACTTTCAAGGGATCGAAAAAGCAGCGGCCAGCGACACCGCGCAGGAGTTGCTCCAAGCCGGTTGGAGCGTGCTGACGCCCGATCTCCGCGCCACGGGCCGCCTGGCCCATCCCCGCGACCAGATCGGACAGGCGCCCGATCACAACACCGCCGAATGGTCGCTGTGGATTGGTCGTCCGCTGTTGGGCCAGTGGGTGGTTGACGTTCGCCGCACGCTCGATGCGCTGGCCGAAACCAACGGCGAGCTGCCGGCGGAGATTGCCGTGGTGGGCGTTGAAGCGGCGGGAGTGGTGGCGCTGTGCGCGGCGGCGGTGGACGAGCGATTCACGCGGGCCGCGAGCATCGGCGGACTGGCCAGCTACGTGACCGACGAGCCGTATCGCGGTCAGCGGCTGGGCGTGCTGGCGCCGGGCATTTTGCGCGAGGTGGGCGACGTACCGCACCTGGCGGCGCTGGCGGCCCCGCGGCCGGTGATTATCGCTGGCGGCGTGCGCGGCGACGGGCAACCGCTCGACCCGCCGGCGCTGGAGAGCAATTTCGCCGTCACGCGGCAGGTCTTCGCGCTGGAACAAGCCGCTAAGGCGTTCCACACCGTTGCCGCCGACGCCGCGGTCGGACAACTCGCTCCGTGACTTTCCTGATCAACCACGCCGCTTGGGTTCGTGGGGTTCCTCGCGCGTTGTCAACGCTTGCTTGTTGAGCGCGGGATGTGTCTTTGCGTTCGGCGAGGATCGGCGTATATTCGTCGGCGTTTGGATTCGTGTTCCTTTTGCCGAGGATTGCCGCATGGCCGAACTGACTGGCCTGGACCTGAAGCAGTTTATTCGCAACATTCCCAACTTTCCCAAGCCGGGAATCCTGTTCCGCGATATTACGCCGCTGTTGGCCAACCCGGCGGCGTTCCGCGAGTCGATCGCGCAGTTGGCTTCGCCGTTCCGCACGCGGGGAGTCGACATTGTGGTGGCGGCCGAAGCGCGTGGCTTTATCTTTGCCGCGCCGCTGGCCTTGGAGCTGAATTGCGGCTTTACCCCGATCCGCAAGCCGGGGAAGCTGCCCTTCGATACGCACGCTTTTCACTACGAACTGGAGTACGGACAGGACACGCTGGAGATGCACGTCGATGGCGTGGTCCGCGGGCAGAACGTGCTGGTGGTGGACGACCTTTTAGCCACCGGCGGCACGGTCGAGGCCTGCTGCCGGCTGGTGGAGAACTCAGGCGCCAACGTAGTAGCTTGCGCGTTCGTGATTGAACTGGCCGATCTGAAAGGCCGCGAGCGAATCGCCCCCCGCGAGGTCGTAACGCTCGTGACTTATTAGCTTCGAAGGGTCCCCGCGCTTTGCAAGGACTATGTCGGCGCAGGGTGGGTCTAGCCGTGCGCCGACCCGCCATCGGCAAACCACAGGCATCGGCAAACCACAAGGCTTGGTAGGTCGCGAAGACTTGCCCCACCCTATGGGTCTGCTCTAGCTTCGCGCAGGTCGCGGTGGCTGCCAAGAAATAGAAAGACGGGCCTGTTCGGCCCGTCTGAAGTAGATTTGAATTTTCCGCCCGAGCCTCGCGCCTTACGGCGAGTCGATGGTTTCCCGACTGCAGGATGCGACGCGCCGCGGTGGGCGCCGGTCGCCACGTAGGATTCGAAGGTCGCGCGTTACGCGAGGCTCCCTTTCGACCAAGTTGGCATCACCGATGGGCACATCTCCTTTCTGGCAAGGAAGTGAGAAAGAACCACCGCGGGCCATCCGGGTGTGACGCATATCCCGAATTGGGAACGCGCGGCTTGCGCGCGGGTTCCAGGGGTTTACGGCATCAGCATCCAGTAGTCGGTGGACTGGACAGCGTCTCCACCAAAGCTCGCCAGCCAGATCGCCAGGGCCATCAGGGCGAACATCAGCACCAAAATCAGCGTCAAAGCGAAGTAATCAAAATCCACCCGCGTGGTCTTTTCGGAGCGGGCGGGTCGTTGCTTCGTCCGCGCCTTCGGCGTCGTCCACCGCGATTTGGTTTTGGTGATCGCAGCCATGACGCGCCTCCTTTCTCACTTGTTGAAAGAACCTTGAAGTCCAGTTCCTAAAGAAGCGAATTGCGTGCCGGAAATCCAAATCCGTGGCGGTACGCCGAATAGATCAAAAGCCTTGAGATTCTGCGGATTTTCTACACGGTCGCCCAGAAAGACAAGCTACGTTCGATCTTGCGGCGCACGTTAGCGGGCGCTCGCTGTGCGGGGCCGCACGCGCAACGCGGTGGCGCGTGCGGAATGCCCCAACCGGGTTAATCGACTTGTCTCGCACGGCGGACGAAACCGACGAAACACACATCTTCGATTTAATTTCCCTGATCGTTTGACAGCGCCTAACTGCGTGGCACACTTGCGTGACTCTTTCCCCTCCTTACGCCACGGAAGAACTCATGTCTGTCCAAACGGCTCCGATCCGGGCTTTCCGGCAAACGTTACCCACCCAGGCTCCCAGCGTTGTTGACGAAGCGCAGCGGCGGCTGGTGGAAAGCCCCTATTTTGCCTTGCGCACGCTGCGCTGCGACTACCGCGAAGGCGTGCTCACGGTCCACGGCCGCGTCCCCACCTTTTATGCCCGGCAAGTGGCCCTGCAAACGCTGCGGAAGATGGACGCCGTTGAGGAGCTTGTGGACCGGATCGAAGTGGAGTAACGGCGCCTGTTGAGAGTTTGCCCTACGGGTTTGTTGATCCACGGGATGCCGGAAGCGCGCTGGCCGCAAGCGATATCGTTTGCGGTTTCGCTTGCGGCGAGCGCGCTGTATAGAATTGGGCGAATGCGCCGATGGTCTTCGCCCTCTCTAACGACGCGTAAAGCGGCTCACACGTCGCACAGCGCCACGGCTTGCTTGAGGCCGGCGAGCGGGTCGCGGGTGGGAATGAACTCCTGCCCCACGAAGCCGTCGTAACCCACTTCCAGCAAGGCCCGCATGATGGGCGGGTAGTTGATCTCCTGCGTGTCGTCCAGTTCGCAGCGGCCGGGATTGCCGGCGGTGTGAATGTGCCCCAGGTATTCCTTGTGCTGGCGAATGCGGCGGATTACGTCGCCGTCCATGATCTGGACGTGGTAGATGTCGAACAGCAGCTTGAGGTTCGGCGAGCCGACGCGCTTGATGATGTCGATGCAGTATTCCGTGTGGTCGCCCTGGTAGCCGGGATGGCCCTTCATGGGGTGCGAGTCGTCGCGGCTGTTGAGCATCTCCAGGCAGAGCGTGATGCCCTTCTTCTCGGCGAGGCCCACCACTTCTTTAAAGCCCTGGACGCAGTTATCCGCGCCCACGTCGTCGGGAATGTCTTCCCGCATGCCCGTGAACGAGATCACTCGCTTGAAGCCATGCTCGGCGCAGGCGTCGATGGCGCCGCGCGTGGCCGTGACCACCTGCTCGCGGTACTTGGGATTGTTGAAGCCGCGGGGGAACCCGGTTCCGACCGAGGCGATGGCGCACTCCAGGCCGTTTTCCTTGAGCAGCGGGAAATACTTGGGCGCGATCAGCTCGACGCTCTTGCAGCCCACCGCCTTGGCGATCTCGATGGTCTTGGGAACGTCCCAGTACGGGTTGAAGCACCACTGCACGACCGACTGCCGAATGCGGCCGTTGGAGACCACGTTCTCGACCGCTTCTTTGCTGGGGGCTTGGTTTTTGTCTTCCGCGCGGAGATTCCGGGCCACCAGCGCGGCGCCTGCGGCCGCCGCGGCGCCCAGCACATGGCGGCGAGTCAAACGATCGGGGGAAGAAGGAATATTTTGCGGCATGGCTGCGCCCTCGGTGAGAGGTAGGAAAAAGCGAAAGCACCGAAAGTCGCATTGTAACCACAACCGCCGCGCCGCGCCGACGCGTCCTTCCCCGTCGTGACGATGGTCCGCGTCATACAAACGGGAGCTGCGGACCGGCGTTCAACGGGGAATTGCAAATTGCAAATTAGAAAGTGCAAATTGAAAAATGAAGAACGGAACCAGATACCATCAACATTGTTGTCTACAACAATTTGCAATTTGCAGTTTCCGACCATTATCGTAGCGCGTGATTCAACAACAGGCGGAACTCCCAGTCGTGAGTCTGGTCGCCCGAGGCGGGGATGCCCACGCCGGCGCTGAGCGTGCCGCCTTGCAGCACCGCCGAGGCGCCCAGCACCACGTCCAAACGTTGCACGGGGTCGGTGTCTTCGCCCACTTGCAGACTGCCCACGCGGACCGCGTCGACCTTGTCAATTCCTTGCGTGTAGTGCAATTCGACGGTCGGCGCGAACGCCACCAGGTCCATCGGCCCGCGCGGCCCGTTTGGCGCCCGGTAGAGCCACAGGCCCGTGGCCCAATCCAGGTACAGGCGGTCGTCGTCGTACAGGTCGGGCGCTTCCACCAACGCGGCCCCCGGCGTCAGCGAGGGGTTGGCCCGCATCGAGTTGCCGTTCACGTCAATGTCAAGTTGCGCGAACATTTGCGTGTAGAACAACGGCGCGTCGTACACGGCGCCCAGGAAGGGCAGCACGTGGAAGCTCTCGTTCTCCACCTCCAAGAGCCGCGTACCGTCGCCTAGAGTGACCGTGGTGTCGTCGGCTGTCGGCAGCGTCACCTGCAAGCCGCCCGAAAACGCGAACTGCGGCGTGCGGATCATCAGTCCCTTGACCGCCAGCGAGACGTTGCCGAACTCGCTGTTGCCTTCGTTCACCGGGTCGTCGGCGGCGATGCTGGCGTTGGCCGTCAGGGCGATCGGCACGCGCAGCTCCAGCGACGTCATCCCGCCAAAGAAGGTGCGCTCCAACCCCGGCGTAAAGCGGTGGAAGGTAAAGCCGTCGGCGGTCAAATCGTCGTAGCCCAGCACGTCGTAATCCAAGAACACCCGCGTGCGGGGCACGACGCTGCCGTTCTGCGCAATCTTGGTGCGCCCCGTCAGGCTGGTGCTGGTCGGATGCGGCAGCACCAGGGAGATCGGGTCGCGCGTGAATTGGTAAAAGTACTGCAGTTGGTAGCCGTTGAAGTTGGGGTCGGCCGCCTCGGCCGCCGCCACGCTACCGTCCACTTCCGGCAACAGCACGCTCGGGTCGGCGCCAATGGTTTGCGACTGAAACAACAGCGAGGTGTTGCTCACGAACACGGCCTGACCGCGCACGAAGGTGATCGTGCCGGGGAGCGGCGCGTTGGCTCGCAACCGTTGCGAGACGCCCGCCACTTCCGGCAGACCGCGGAACGTGCCGGGCAGGCCGTCGCCGCTGCGATCGACCGCTGGCGGCACGGATGGGGCGGCGCCAATGTTCGGCAACAGGCTGGGATTCCCCGACTGGAACGAGAACACCACCGGTTGGTTGATGTTGGTGAATGCCGCCGTTGCCCCCGTGTAAGTGGCGAAGACCGGAGTGGGGGCGAAGCTGGTAATTTGCACCGGCGTGGCAAAAAACGATTCGTGCGTACCCATCATGGTCGGCACGCCGTAGACCGGGCCGCAAAAGCCGGGATCGGCCGCTTGTTGATTGTTCAGGAACAGGCCCTGCCAGCCGCTGACGAGCAACCCGTCGCGCTCGTCGCACTCCTGGCTGCGGGCGGGCGAGGCAAGCGACAGCGCAAGTCCCGCAATTGCCAAGAGTACGGGCCACTTGGTCCTCTTCCGGGCGAACGTCGGCCTGGCGAACCTTGCGGGTTGGCCGTCTCCGGGCGCACCGGCGGGGACTCCGCCTGACCGGTGGAAAAGCGAAGATCGTTTCTCAAACACTGGATCACCCCCCGAGTAACAGGCCCCAGCCGCGGGAATCGCCGTCGCGAGAAGCAGCGGGCGCATGGGGCGCACGCCGCGCGGTAAAGGCTACCGGTTTTGTCGGCAAGTTGCGTTGTGCGGCTTTAAGCGAATAAGCCGCCGCACTAGCGAGATGGTATTGCAAATCGCAATTTCCCCCGTCGTAACGACGCTCTGCGACGTCACGCAGAGAGGTTGTGAATGTTTTGTCACATCGTCGTAGCGGCGGCGCGAGCGCCGCCGCTACGGAAAGATTCACAACCTCAGAGCGTGGAAACGAGGGAGGAATTGCATATTGAACAATGGAAAGTGTGAGGGAAGGTTTGCACAGCAAGGCCGCGCATGCGATAGCTCCAATTTGCAATTTGCCTTTCCCCGCCCGTCCGCCGAGCGGTCTACTCGTGCGCCAGGCGGCGCTGGGCCATGGCGCAATACTCGGCCACGCAGTCGATCCCCAAATACCGTCGGCTCAGACGCTTCGCCACCATGGCCGTGGTGCCGCTGCCAAGGAAAGGATCGAGCACCAGGCCGCCCGCCGGGCAACCGGCCGCCAGGCAGGTTTCCACCAGCGCCTCGGGGAACACCGCAAAGTGCGCCTCGCGAAACTTGGAAAGCGGAATCGACCACACAGTGCGCTTGTTGCGCCCTTGCGGGTGAAAGGCCTGGTCCCAGCGACCGTCGTGCAGGTTGATGGCGCCGCCGTTCTTGCCGGCCTCGGGGGTGCCGCCGCGCTGGAAGAAGTGCTTGCGGCCGCCCTTCATGCGACTCTGCTCGCTGAAGGTGACGTGCGGCTCGCGGATCGCGTCGGCGTCGTAGTAGTAATTGGCCGAGCGGACCAGGAAGAATACGTACTCATGATCCACGGTGGGTCGGGTCTTGGCGGCCGAGGGCATGGCGTTGGGCTTGTGCCAGATAATGTCGCGGCGGAGGGTCCAGCCGTCGTCCATCAGCGCCAGCGCCACCCGCCACGGCATGCCCAGAAGCTGCCCGCTTTGGTATTTGTCGCCCAGCACCAGCCAGCACGTGCCGGTCGGCTTGAGCACGCGCCGCGCTTCGCGAAACACGGCGGCCAGCCGCGCCACGTACTCTTGCGGCGTCGCTTCCCGGCCGATCTCGCCCTCGCCGCGATACTCCCGCTGCCCGTAATAAGGCGGGCTGGTAACAATACAGTCGACCAGCGCATCGGGCAACTTCTGCAACTCGGCCAACGCCTCGCCGCACAGGATGACATTGTCCAACGCTTCAGGGCGAGATGCAGGCATGGCTCGGAATGGCGGCGGGAAGAAGGACGAAGGCCGAAAGTCAAAGAGTCGAAAGACGAAAGCGGAAATAAATTTCCGCACTCCAAATTATGGAGTGCGACTATTCATCGCCGCGTTCGTCTTTTCTTTTTTTCGACGTTCGACTCTTCCGCCTCACATCTTCTCCACCACGCCGATCCCTAGCAGGTCCAGACCTTGCTTGATGGTGCGGGCGGTCAGGTCGCACAGGAGCAGGCGGCTGTGGCGGAGTTCTTCGGTGTCGGCCTTGAGCACGGGGCAGTTCTCGAAGAACGTGGAATAGGTCTTCGCCAGGTCGTACAGGTAGCTGGTGAGCAAGTTGGGGCGATAGTCCTTGACCACGTCGTCCAGCGTTTCCGAGAACCGCAGCAGCGCGACCCCTAGTTGCCGCTCGGCGGGGTGGGCGAAGACGATTGGGGCGTCAGTGGCCCGCAGCGCCTCGATGTTGACGTTCCCCTTGCGGAAGATGCTGCGCACGCGGGCGTAGGCGTATTGCAGGTAGGGCGCCGTGTTGCCGTCCAAGGCGCACATCTTGTCAAAGCTGAACACGTAATCGCTGGTACGGTTTTGCGACAGGTCGGCGTACTTCAAGGCGCCCATGCCCACCACCTCGGCGATGTTGCGGCGCTCGTCGGGCCCAAGCTGCGGCTCGGGTTGGGCGTCGTCCACGTCGCTCACCACGCGCAGCGCGCGGGCCACGGCTTCGTCCAGCAGGCTTTCTAAGCCCACGGTGTCGCCGGCGCGGGTCTTGAACGGCTTGCCGCCTTCGCCCATCACAGTGCCGAAACCGACGTGCAATAGGTCCACGTCTTGATAACCCCACAGCCGGGCGGCGGCGAACAGCTTTTCAAAGTGCTCGCCCTGGCGATGATCGACCACGTAAAGAATGGCGTCGGGCCGCCAGTTCTCCATCCGGTACTGGATGGTGGCCAGGTCGGTCGTGGCGTACAGGTAGCCGCCGTCGCTCTTGCGGACGATCATCGGGGCGTCAAACCCCTCGATGAACACGCACACCGCGCCTTCGCTCACCTGGGCGATGTTCTTGGCCTGCAAGTCGGCCACCGCGGCGCCGAGCCGGTCGTGATAAAAGCTCTCGCCCAGCTCGTAGTCAAACCGTACGCCCAGCCGGTCGTAAACCGGACGCAAGGCCGACAGGCAGGCCGGCATGAACTCTCGCCACAAGCGGAGGTTTTCCTCGTCCCCCTCGTGCAACCGCACCGTCTCCGCCAGCACGCGCTGTTCCAACTGCGGGTGCTCCTCCGAGCGCGACGCCAACCCAGGCTCGTCGGACAAGGGCTTCTTTTGGAAGTCGATGATCTGGTTGACCAGCTTGTACAGCCGGGCCAGTTCCGCCACCGGGTCCGCTTGATACCGCTTCGGATCCAAGAAGTTCTTGTACCCGTAGATAATCATGCCGAACTGTTTGCCCCAGTCGCCCAGGTGGTTGTCGCCAATCACCCGATGCCCGAGGAACCCCAGCGTGCGGTAAAGCGCGTCGCCAATCACGGTGGAGCGAATGTGGCCCACGTGCATCGGCTTGGCCACGTTGGGCGCCGAGTAGTCAATCACGTAGGTGCGGGGCGTGGCGGCCGGAGACACCCCCAGGCGATCGTCACGCACCGCCTGGGCCACCTCCTCGGCCAGCCACTCATCGCGCAAGCGCAGGTTGATGAACCCTGGCCCGGCGATCTCGGGCGGCTGGCACAGGTCGGCTGCGTCCAGGTGTTCGACAATTTCCTTGGCCACGTCGCGCGGCGGTCGGCCGACGCGCTTGGCCAGTGGCATGGCGCAATTGGCCTGGTAATCGCCATGCTGCGGTTGAGCCGGGCGGATCATTTCCAGCAGGCTCTCGGGTTCGTCCGTGAGGCGCGCCAGCGCGGGACGAAAGCGCTGGCGAATTTCGGCCAAAAGGTTCATCGTTCAAGCACAAAGGAAAAAACGCGGTCCACGCGAAAAGTAAAGTGTGGCAGGAAGGGTCACAGGAACGCAACCGGGGGAGAAGAGTCGAAGGTCGAAGGAAGAAGGTCGAAAGTCGGATGCCTCGCAAGAAAAAACGAAAGCGGAAATGAATTTCCGCACTCCAAATTTGGAGTGCGGCGATTCATCGCCGCTTTCGCCTTTCTACCTTCGACTTGCTACACGCCGCTGGCGGAGCGGGGGCCGATGATGCCGGAAATATCCACCCGGGCGGCCTGGCCCCAAAGGTCTTCCAGGCGGTAGTAATCGCGGGTCTCCTGGTCGAACAGGTGAATCACCACGTTGCCGTAGTCGAGCAGGATCCAGCGGCTTTCATCGTACCCTTCCCGACCCAGCCGCCGGTCGTGCAGTTCGTCCTCCAAGACGTGATCGGTCTCTTCGGCAATCGCGTGCAATTGGCGGCGACTGGTTCCCGTGGCCAGGACAAAGTAGTCGAATTCGCTAGTCAACTCCCGCACGTCGAGCACCACGATGTCGGTCGCTCGGTTATCCGCAGCGGTCCGGGCCGCCGCGAGGGCCAGTTCAAGACTACGTTCCGGATTAATGCGAGAAGAAGTGGAAGGACTGGCGATGGAAATGGCCACAGGACCTCCTTTCATGTTGCTGGAAATACGCCAAACTAGATTATTGTATGCAGGAAAGACCCGACTGTCACGGGTCAGGTTCACGCAAATTCACAGGCAAATCGCGCGCCACGGCAACGTGGGGGCAGGCATCTTCCTGCCTGGATCAAGAAACCGGGCGGGCGGGAAGCCTGCCCCACGGGAGCAGGCCATGTTCTTTAGCTTGGACGGGGTCGACGGCGTTGGCAAATCGACGCAGGTGGCGTTGTTTCTCCAATGGTTGCGCGATCAGGGACATACCGTGGTCGCGTGTCGCGATCCGGGCAGCACGGCGCTGGGCGAGGCCGTGCGCGAGATCCTCTTGGGACGCAGCGAGATGGCCATCCATCGCCGCAGCGAAATGTTGCTCTACATGGCCGCCCGGGCGCAACTGGTGGAAGAGGTGATTCGCCCCGCGCTGGCGTCGGGCGCGGTGGTCGTTTCCGACCGCTTTCTTTTGGCGAACGTGGTCTACCAGGCCCACGCCGGCGGGTTGGACGTGGCCGACGTATGGCGCGTAGGCGGGATCGCCGTAGCGGGCGTGACGCCCGATGTGACCTTTGTGCTCGACATGGACGTGGACGCCGCCGCGGCCCGTCTCCAACGCTCTCTCGACCGAATGGAGGCCCAGGGCCTAGAATACCTTCGCCAAGTGCGGCAAGGCTTCTTGAGTGAAGCCCGATTGCGCCCGGAGGAGATTCGCGTGATCGACGCCGCCCGAGACGTTCAGACCGTGCAGGCCGAGATTCGCACCCTCGCCGCCCATTACTTGCCGCCCCCTGGCGAACGGCCGGCGTGAGCCGGCGGATGACGCGGCTACAATAACCACATTCATCTTCCATGTCCTGGCAAGGTATCGAAGGTCACGACGTTCTGGTCGACCGGTTCCGCCGCAGTCTGGCTGCCGGCCGGTTGCCCAGCACGTTCTTGTTTGTGGGGCCGGCAGGGGTCGGTAAGCGGACCTTCGCGATGAAACTAGCGCAATCGCTGCTTTGCGAGACGAACCTGCCCGAGGCGCTGGAGCCATGCGGTGTTTGCCCGGCGTGCAAACAGGTGGAGGCCGGATCGCACCCCGACTTGGAACTGGTGGCCAAAGAGCCAGAGAACTCGGTTCTCAAGGTCGAGCAGTTCATTGGCGACCGCGAACATCGCATGCAAGAGGGACTGCTGGCGCGAATTGCGCTCCGTCCGACCCGCGGCCGCCGCAAGGTGGCCATCATCGACGACGCCGATTTGCTGAACCAGGAAAGCGCCAACTGCCTGCTCAAGACGCTGGAGGAGCCGCCGCTGGGGTCGGTGCTGATCTTGATCGGCACAAGCGAGCAAAAGCAGCTTCCCACCATTCGCTCGCGTTGCCAGATTGTGCGGTTTCAGCCGCTGCCCACCGAGACAGTCGCGCGGCTGTTGGTCGAGAAAGGCATTGTCACCGATCAGTTCGAGGCCGAGCGCTTGGCGGCGCTCAGCGGCGGCGGCTTGAGCCAGGCGATGGCGCTGGCCGACCCCGAGCTGATGGAGTTTCGCCGGCATCTCTTGACGCACCTGGGACGCACCGGCTGGAACAGCGTGACCTTGGCGAAGTCGATTACGGCGTTCGTGGAGGAGGCGGGCAAAGAAGCGCCGCCGCGGCGGGAGCGGCTCCGGCGCATAATCGGCTTTTGCGCCGACTTCTACCGCCAGTTGATGATCCGCCTGAGCGGCCGCGAGCCGAGTGGCGACCCGCACCTGCGCGAGGCCGTGACCGCCGCCGCCGCCACTTGGCCCGGCGACGCCACCAGCGCCGCTGACCGGCTGGATCGCTGCCTGGACGCGCTGGCGCACGTGGACGCCAACGCCCACCCGGTAACCGCCACCGAAGCCTGGATCGACTACCTCGGCCACGCCACGTAAGGCAACGCCATGACGAGCGAGGGGCTGGCGATGCGTCCTACATCGGTGCGTTGGTGGCCTGTTCGGCTTCCAGCAGATAGGCGGGGATCTCTAGCGGTTGACCTTGATCGTCTTGTGCGACTTCGTAGAACCGCATCAGGCGCAGCAGGGTGATCAACTCTTCCGGCGCGAAGTTTTCCTGGCCGGGGATGCGTTCATCCAGGTGGGCGAAGAACAGTTCGGCTTCGGCCTGCAAGCGGTCGCCGATGTGGCTGGTTCCCTCGGCATAGGCGCCGATCTCGTCCACCCGCTTCAACTCCATGCGGTAGGTGAGCGTGTCGCCCGCGTAGGCGTACTGGTGGAAGACCGCGCGGGCCACCTTGGCCAGCACAATTCGCTCGCGAAACTGATTCAGTTCACCCAGCAGCACCCCGGCGGTTTGCGCCATGCCCTCGATCACCAGCGAGTTGGGCAGCACCGACAGGCCCGAGACATAGTCAAAAATGTGGTCTTCGCCGTTGGTGACGCACTTGACGCTCACCGCCGAGCGGCCCCGCCGCACGTCCAGGAATCGGTCGATCCAACACCAACGCATGGTTCAAACGAGCAAGAAAGAATGGGCGATTCGGCGCACGCGTGCGGCGACGGCTGTTCTCCAGGGCGCGAAACCGCAGGCGTAGCGGCCTGTTCGCTCGCGGTTTCGCGACCGTGAGAAGCGCCGTCGCGTCTATTGAGGGCCAGCCCCCTACTGGGCGCCGATCTTCGTTTCCACGTAGCGGCACAGGTCGTTGACCGTCAGCAAGTTGGCGAACTCTTGCACGGCCGGGTTGGACTCGAACTTGGAGAGGTCGGCAAAGGGCATGCGTTTCTTCAGTTCCGAGACGCCCTTGTCGGTGACCATACCGTCCTTGACGTACTCCTCGTTGGTCAGAATGTCTTCCGGGAAAAGTTCCGAGCGGGGAATTTCGATGTTGAACGCCTTTTCCAGGCGGAACACGATGTCCAGGAAGTCGATTGACTCGGCGCCCAGGTCGCCCACCATGGTCGCATCGCGGGTGACTTCGTCGTCATCGACCCCCAGCGCGTCCACCAGGGCCGATTGAACCTTCGCGAACACTTCGTCTTTTGTGATGGGCATGGACGCATCTCTCCAAGGAAAGAGTCTATCAATCGCGCTCTGCCGGACCGGCGAGCGTGGGGCGCGGCCCCTGTTACAGTTTAGGTTCTGGCCAGCGACTTGCGAGGAAAGGATTTTCGCGACTCGCTGGACGGCCGATTTTGCACGTTGTAAGGACTTTCACCCCGTCGTTGGCTCGGGGTGATACAACAATTGGAACTGGTCGATCTGGCATCGCCGCACGTAAGAGTCCAACCCGGCGCGGGCCGGATCGCGGTCCGCCAGGTTAAAGCGGTCCAGCACCAACCGCGCTATCACCGCCGTGCGGCCGTTCACTTGGCCTTGCGCCTTGAGGGTGACAAGAGATCCCTCTTCTTTGAGGATTTCGGCCGTGACGGTCAAGACCTGTCCTGGCTCGACAAAGTCGCTGTATTTTACGTTCTTCGCCTCTTTGAGCAAAACGACGCTATGGGCGAAGTCTTCCGATTTCCGCACCAACCAAGCGCTGGCCTGGTGCAGTGCTTCCAGCATCATCACCCCCGGCATGACGGGGAACTTGGGGAAGTGGTCCTTGAGGTACTCTTCGGCCAGTGAGAGCGCCTTGACCGCCACGATTCGCCGGCCGGGCTCCAGTTCAACAATGCGGTCGATCAACGAAAAACGCATGGCGGCGCGCCGGGTTGCGACAAAACGGGGGATGAACGAGAAATCGGAAAGTAGGGTAGTATAACCTCGGCCAGTCGCAGCGACAAACCCGACTTGGGGAGGACGGCGGTAAATATCGCCGGTCTTTTCTTTCGTCTTTCCCTCGCCCCCGCTCGTCTTTGGCTGGCGTTGCAACGCTCCTGGGGCTGGAGCGCGATTGGACCGGGCCATTTGTCTTGTTGCTTCCGGGCTGTTACATTTCGAGGGATGAAGAAAGGAATTGCCGTTTCGCCAGGCGTGGCGGTGGGGACGGCCTATTGTATTCACGAAATTTTCGTTAATCCCGACACCAAACGCCTCGAGGATCGCGAGATCACCGCCGAGCTCGCGCAGTATGAATATGCGCGCGACAAGACCACCGAAGACCTTCACGCCCTGCAAAAGAAGGTCGAGGCACAGGTCGGCCACGAGCAGGCCGCGATCTTTGCCGTCCACGAGACGATTCTCCGCGATTCGCCCTTCACTAAGAAGGTGCGGGATTGGATCGTCACCGAGCGGATGACGGCCCAAGCCGCCCTGCACCGCTTGATGGCCGAGTACACCCAGCTTTTCTCCCGCACCAAGGACGAATACCTGCGCGACCGGCTGAACGACATTCGCGACGTGGTGGTGCGGATTAGCGCCCACCTTTCCGACGTGCTCAAGCCCGAGACGCACGCCTTGCCGGGGCCGCTGATCGTGGTGGCCGACGAGTTGCTCCCTTCGCACGTGGTAGCCCTGGGGGACGCCGACGTACATGGCATTGTGACGCAGGCCGGCAGCCAGACCAGCCACGCGGCGATCATCGCCCGCAGTCGGGGCATTCCCGCGGTCTCGGGCGTGGTGGGCGTGCTGCGGCAGGTGAAGACCGGCGACACGATCATCGTCGACGGGCGCGAAGGGCACGTCATCGTGAACCCCGACGTCGAAACCAAGTCGGCCTACCACAAGCTGGAGCGGGAGTTCTTCCACCTGAAAGACCAACTGGCGGAAAATCACGACCGCCCGGCCGTGACCGCCGACGGCGTCGCGATCCAACTGCTGGCGAACATCAACGGCGTGGCCGATGCGCACACCGCCGAGCGCATGGGCGCCACCGGCGTGGGGCTGTTCCGCACCGAGTACATGTACCTTGCGCACCCCGACGTGCCGGACGAGGAGGAGCAACTCGACGTTTATCGGCGCGTGGTCGATGCCTGGCCCGGCCGCGACGTGGTGATTCGCACGCTCGACATTGGCGGCGACAAGACAATGGTCTACCTGGGGCGAAACGTCCGCGAGGCCAACCCCTTCATGGGCTGGCGGAGCATTCGGTTGTCGTTTGAGCATCCCGAATTCTTCAACACCCAAGTTCGGGCCATTTTGCGGGCCGCCGATTATGCACGGCGCAAAGGGAGCCGCGTGCGGATTTTGTTCCCCATGATTACCACCTTGGAGGAACTGCGCCGGTTGCGGGCAATCATGCGCAAAGCGTGCCGGCAATTGACCGAACAGAAGAAGCCGTTTGCCGACGTACCCATGGGAATGATGCTTGAAGTGCCCGCCGCGGCGCTGACCATGCGCAGCATGTTGGCGGCGTGCGACTACGTTTCGGTCGGCTCGAACGACCTGGTGCAGTACCTGATGGCCGCCGACCGCGACAACCCCAAGGTGAGCCACCTCTGCCAGCCGCTGGCGCCGGCGGTCTTGCAAGTGCTTGCCGACGTGATTCGCGCCTGCAACGAGGCCAACAAGCCGATCACTGTTTGCGGCGAGATGGCGGGCCAGCCGCGCACGTTCGTGCTGCTGCTGGGCATGGGGCTGCGCAGCTTCAGCATGAGCCCCGCCTTCATTCCCACCATTAAGGATCTGGCCGCGCATATTTCCGTGGCGCAGGCCGAACGACTGGCGCAGCGGGCCATGGAGTTGACCACGTTGGCCAAGGTGAAACGGTACGTGGACGAGCAACTGCGCGCGATTGCGCCGAATCTCTCGGTGTTGGACATCGCCTAGTTGCGGCGGCGTCTCGCCGTCGGCGCGCCGGAAGAAGCTGGAACACGAAACGAAAATGCAAATTGGGAAGAATTCGCGTGGACTTCTTCCATTCTTCGTTTTTCAATTCCCAATTTGCGATTTGCATCTCCTCTGACTTCAAGAGAATAAGCCATCTGGCGCTAGGGGCGGCGCCGCTGGCATTACGAAAGGTAACGCATGGAGCCGCGGATCAGCTTTCTGACGTTGGGCGTGGAAGACCTGGACCGGGCGGTGCAATTCTACGAGCAGACGCTCGGCCTGCCGCGGTTGCCGACGCCGCCCACGGTGGCGTTCTTCGAGATGGGGCCGACGTGGCTCGCCTTGTATCCCCGCGAAGCGCTAGCCGCCGATGCGGGTGTCCCGGCCGCGGGGAGCGGCTTCCCGCGGTTTGCGCTGGCGCATAACGTGCGCTCGCCGGAAGAAGTCGATCAATTGCTGGACCAGGCCTCGCGCGGCGGCGGCCGCCTGGTGAAGCCAGGTCAAAAGACCGATTGGGGCGGCTACGCCGGCTACTTTGCCGATCCCGACGGCTTTCTCTGGGAAGTCGCCTGGAACCCCAAGTTCCCCCACGCATAGCGAATCTCCCAGAAATTGCAAATCAAGGAAGAACCTCACCCAATTCTTCATTTTCAAATTTGCAATTCCTAATTTGCATTTTCAGTCGTTCCAAATTGAATCGTTGTCAGTGGGTTGCTGTAAGTCGTTCATAGGTTTCGTGATGGATGCCCAGGTTTTGGTCGGCGCGGAGGAGCCGTTGGACGACTTGGGTGATCCAGAGCAGCAATTCTTGGAAGCGCAACAGGTTCAAGGATAGTCGCGGCTCTTGGCTCCCCTGAGCTGGGGCGAGTTGGAAGTGCAACCATATCCACACATTCCGCAAGACCAGAGCGATGCCGACGAACAGCAGACGCTGGCGCGGATCGCGCGTGCAGGTCCGGATGCGGGCCTGGTTCATTTGTCGGTAGCTGGTTTCGATCCCAAAGCGCATCCGGTAGGTTTCGCGAATGGCCCGCGGCGTGAGCCGCACCTTCCAGACCGCGTAGAGCAACTTCTTGCGGCGCCGCTGGCCCGTCTTGGCATGCCTGTAACTCTTGCCCGCCACACAGATGGTGACGCGCGTGCGGCGTTGCCGGCCGCCTACCTGGCCCGTCAGCGTATGCGGATAGTAGCCGTGATTCTTGCGCGCCAGCGCCCGCAGGCCGGTGGCCCGGCGGCGTTTCGCTTTCCGCCCCCGCAGAACCGCCGGAATGATGAAGCCGTACCCGGCCCGTCGCAGGTAAGCGATCACCGCCACGCTGAAAAATCCTTTGTCTAGCAGCAGAAACTTGATTTTCACTTCCCGCTGGCGGACGATCTGCACCAGCCGCTGCACGACCTCTTTCATCTTCTCGCCCCGCTGGACGCGGGTCAGCGCCAACGTGTAGCGATGCCCTTTGTGGACGACGATGGCGGTGGCGTAAGCGTGAAAGTGGGTTGTGCCCGACTTGGGGCTGCTGCGGTAAAGCTCGCGCTGGTCGTGGGCGGGCTGGCCATGGTAGGGAATCAGCGTCACGTCGATGGCGATGATCCGCGGTTTGCGACGTAGCGCCTTGGGCAGGTTGGTGGCCAGCGCCCGGTTCAAACGCCGCTCCAACTCGTCGATCGCCGGCAACGTCGCCGCCAAAGCGTTGCGGATGGTCTGATCCGACGGCGCGGCGGCCAGGTCGCGGCAGGCGGCGAAGAGGGAAACCATCCGCGCCGCAGCGATCAGCAGAACTTGATACAACGTGCTGCTGGTGCATTTGGATCCCTGGTACTCCAGACGCAACGCGGAGGCCAGCCAGTACCTGGCGTAGCCGTACACTTCGTCCTTGGCCACGATATAATCCCGTCGTGAACGCATGGCTTTCCTCCTTGGGAATGACGGATTTGCACCAAGTCATTATCCAGAGGAGCCTTGCGTTCACCTATTTCCCCCGCCCCAATTTGGAACTACTGA
>JAANMU010000645.1_pt1 | contig 39673 bp, 35 predicted proteins | sample 7279701 | NCBI WGS metagenome assembly JAANMU01 (sample SAMN14094539, study PRJNA606508) | bioreactor metagenome | isolation source: A lab-scale SPAN reactor treating ammonium-rich wastewater day 57 | place: Ireland: Galway | collected 2017-03-13
CCCGAGTTACCTGACCAACTACTTACCTGTTCGTAAGACGACTCATGCCAAAAGGCAAGGAGGAATTGCGGCAGGTGGGGTATGCCTGGTGTCACGTTCATCGCACGCTCAATGACGCAAACCGACATGGCGGTGAGGCTTTGCTTCCATGCCAGCGGACGCAGGCGGGTAGAAGCGGGAATGATTCTCTTAAGCTAAAGCGGACTTGCCATCTCGCGTTTTCCCAAGGACGCTGCTCGGATAACAGGATGAAGATTCTGATCGTTGCGTTGCCACTTTTGGCCACCGCCTCTTGCTGGGCTGCGGAGATGAAACCGGTTCACAAACTACCCAAAGCCGAACTCGAAGCACGCTTGCAAGGCGATGCTCGCTCTGTTGATCAGCACCGTCGAGGATTGCGCTCGGTGATCAGTTACGTCGAAACGCGCCCGGACATTTTTCCAGCCGAACAACCGAAGGAGTCGAGGCTGTTGCGGCGCGAGGAAAAGGAGATTGTCTGGAGCACTTGGCAGCGGTTTCTCGATTACATCGTCGCGCTGGATTCGGTGGAGCAATACCACGCGCAATTTTATCGGCTCAGAGGCGCGGCGAAGGAGGATTCGTTCCTCATCGGTTACGCGGCGATGCTGGCGAAGTATCGCGCGGCGATGGAATTCGTCGAGCATTGTGAGCGTAACCCCGAACTGGACAAGGTGCTCAACGATCCCGTGCCGGAACTGGGTTTGCCCGCGGGCACGTACGCCAAACTCAAATTCAAATACCTGAACGTGGCCATCGCCACGGACTTCGCCGCGCGCGAGGTGTTGATGAAAACATTTACGGGTGGGCGGCAGTCAGCATTGAGGAACGCCCTCCGTTCGGACGCTGATTTCATCTGGGGCGTTGGCCAAGGGCGCGGCGAATTGCTGACGGCGAAGAATGCGTTGAAGGTGGTGCAAAACAGCGCGCAATCCGCCTGGCTGCCGATTCAGGCAGGCGTATCTGAGTGGATGGGCGACACAAAGGTCTATCGCCCGGGCCGCTCGTTGATCACTCAGGCGCAGATTAAGCAACTTCAGCCGCGGCTTTTGCCGGGTGACATCTTGCTGGAGCGTCGCGAATGGTACATGTCGAACATCGGTCTGCCAGGCTTCTGGTCACACGCGGCGCTTTATCTCGGCACCCCTGAAGAGCGGCGTGCTTTCTTCGCCGACGCCGACGCCCAGGCGTGGGTGAAACAACAGGGCGAAGCCAGCGGCGATTTGGAGGTTTTGCTGCAAGCTCGTTATCCGCAGGCCTACGAAACCAGCCTCCAGCCTCAGGAAGAAAACCACGCCGTGCGCGTTATTGAGGCCATTAGCGAAGGCGTGTCGTTCACCACGCTGGAACATTCGGCGGATTGCGATTCGCTGGCGGTGCTGCGTCCCAAGTTGGCCAAGGCCGAGAAGGCGCAGGCACTCCTGCGCGCGTTCCATTACGCCGGTCGGCCGTATGATTTCAACTTCGACTTCGCGACGGATTCCGAATTGGTCTGCACCGAACTGGTTTACAGAGCATACGAACCGGCGGCGAATTTCCGCGGGCTCACATTTCCCCTGGTCGAGATGCTGGGCCGTCTGGTGACTCCGGCCAACGAAATCGCCAAGGAGTTCGATGCGCAGTGGGGCACGCCAAAGCAGCAGTTTGATCTGGTGATTTTTCTGGATGGCCAGGAGCGGCAGCGCACAGCCGTGGAGTCTTCGCTGGCCGAGTTCCGCAAGAGCTGGCGGCGTCCCAAGTGGCACGTGCTGATTCAACCGTAGCAGAACACGGCCGCTGGCCTTCTAAATCTCCTCCCCAGATTCCCATCGAATGATTCACGCGGACAAATGTGTCCTCGCGACTTCCGTCCTGCGGTACCATCACGGGGCACGCGTGTCCTTTTTCCAGTCAGTCGCGCGACCGGCGGCTGCAAGTTTCTGCGAGAATCACATTCCGGCGGATTGGACTGACGACTGCTGACGGGCGACCAGCAGTTGCCGGAGATGAACTTTCGGCCTGCTGGTTATGACACAACTGGTTTTTATCTGCGGCGCGCGCACAGGCGTGCGGGTGATCGCGGTTCTGTTGGTAGCGTTGGTTGCCACCGCGAGCGAATCTGCGCAGCTCGAAAGTCTGTCGCGTGAGAAGACCAGGCAATCGCAATCCAAATCAGAAACTGGCGTGGCCTCCTACTACGCCCACAAATACCACGGGAAGCAAACCGCCAGCGGTGAACTCTTTGACATGCATGCGCTCACGGCCGCGCACCCGACTCTTGAGTTTGGAACGCGCGTAAAGGTGACGCACTTGGAAAACAGCCGCTCCGTGACGGTGCGAATCACCGACCGCGGACCGTTCATCAACGGGCGCGTGATTGACTTGTCGCTGGCCGCCGCGAAGCAATTACAGATGGTCCAAGCCGGTCTGGCGCTGGTGAAGCTCGAGATCGTCGAGTGAGATGCGGCCGCGGCTGGCTTGGATGCCACGAAATCTGATCGTGGCATGGGGGACCGGCATGTTTCGCCGCCGCAACTTCGATCTCAACCAAACGAACACTCCTGTTAGGGTCAATAGCAGCAAGGCACAACTGGCGGTGGTAACTGCGTAACGTCCGGCCTGGCCAACAATTCTTCCCGTGTGCAGGTCCAGCATGAATCTTCCGAAGTCGAAGCTCGGGTGGCGCTGACCATCCGCGCCGGGCGGCCCCAGTTTTTCATAATGGCCGCGTTCGAACCTTTCACCCGTCGCGGCGCTGATGAGCAACTCCGGGCCGTCGGGCTGCTTGAATGAGCGCGATCACGACGAGAAGCTCAATCAGTGTGAACCCCAGTGCTGTCTTCCCTCCTGCTTTGGCGGTACTGTTTTTCGTGGCCGCAATCCTAGCGCGTCGCCGACGGGTCTGCTCCCGGTCGGTTGCGAATTATTGTCGGTGGATTGCGCCGGGAGGCCGCCGGTAAATTGCGCCGGGCAGCGGCGAGACTGTGGCCGAGGGAAAATTCCTCGAATCGCAGTTTCCATTATGTGCCCGTGAGTGGTAATCCCCGATGCGGGACGGTTTTGACTTCTCTCCAGATTCAGTAGGAGCGGAAGCATACGCGAAATGGACTTGCTGATCGGCCGGCGCGCGCGCTCGACAAGTTGCGCCGGAGATGCCATCCTGCGGTGGTGCCGTCAGACAAATTAGATCAACTTCGCGCTTTGTTGCGCTCCTACGGGTCGTGCCTCGTCGCGTATTCCGGCGGGGTGGATTCGGTATTTCTGGCGCAGGTGGCGCACGAGGTATTGGGCGCCCGAGCACTGGCGGCGATTGCCGATTCGCCAAGCCTGCCGCGCCGGGAACTGGAGGACGCTCTCGCCGTGGCCCGTGAGTTTAATTTCCCCGTGCGCGTGGTTCATACGGCGGAATTCGCCAACCCGGACTATCTGGCGAATCCGGCCAACCGCTGTTATTTCTGCAAGCACGAATTGTTCGAGGAATTGGCGCCGCTGGCCCGGGCGGAGGGGTTCGCGGTGATTGCCTACGGCGAGAACGCCAGCGACGTGGGCGATTTCCGGCCCGGCGCGCAGGCGGCGAAGGAATTTCAGGTGCGGGCGCCGCTGAAGGAAGCCGGGTTGACGAAAGCGGAGATTCGCGAACTCTCCGCGCAACTTGGTTTGCCCACGGCGGACAAGCCGCAGATGGCTTGCCTCAGTTCACGCATCCCGTACGGCGAACCCGTCACGGAGGAGAAGTTGCGCATGATCGAAGCGGCGGAGAACGTTCTCAAGGACTCGGGTTTTTACGATGTGCGGGTAAGACATCATGAATTGAAGTCCGAAATCCAGAATCCGAAATCCGCATTGCCTCAGCACCTCGCCCGGATTGAACTCGGCGCGACGGAGTTGCCGCGATTGTTGGCAAATGGCTTGTCGGCCCGCGTTGCGGAGTCTTTGAAGCAGCTTGGCTACGCCCATGTGACGCTGGATTTGCAGGGGTATCGGCGGGGCAGTCTGAACGAACCAACGCGCTCTCCGGGTGCGCAGGGTGAGGGCAAGGCGCAGGGGTGAAGCTTGAAACTTTTCCGGGAAACTGGTTTTGAATACTTAGGCTATGGCACAATTCTCGTATCGAGCACGGCGGCGGAGCGGTGAGGTGGTTCAGGGTGTCCTGGAAGTAACCGACCGCGCGGCGGCTTTGATGCAGATCGAGCGACTGGGTTTGTTTCCGGTGGCCGTGGAAGCGGCCAAGGGGGGCGCGGCGGCCGTCACCGCAGACAAACAACCCGCCAACCGTAAGGAGGCCTTTGCGGCCATGTTGCCGCCGACGCTGCGCCAGGCGTTTCTTCGCAAGCGCAAACCCAAGTTGCAGGAGCTGGCCACCTTCACCCAGCAACTCGCCAACCTCCTGCAAGCCGGCATGCCGCTGACCGTGGCGCTCAACAGCATGACGCATCTGGAGTCCAAGGGCATTTCCTCCGAAGTCAGCCGCCAGCTCAAGCAGGAGGTCATGGAAGGCAAGAGCTTGTCTGACGCGATGGCCCGGCAACCGCTGATCTTCTCGGAACTCTACGTGAACATGGTGAAAGCCGGCGAGCAGTCCGGCTCGCTGGTGGAGGTCTTGCGGCGCATGGCGGATCATTTCGAGCGGTTCGCGGAGGTGCAGTCCAAATTCACTTCCGCGCTGGTTTATCCCGCGTTCGTCGCAGCGGTGGGCATTGGGATCATCATTTTCTTCATGACCTACATGCTCCCGAAATTCATGAGCATGTTCGAGAACATGGAGATGCAACTGCCGATGACCACGCAGTTGTTGGTGCAGGTCAGCGACCTCTTCACCGGTTACTGGTGGCTGATCGTGCTGATGATCGTGGCCGGGTTCATTCTCTTCAAACGCTTCCAGGCCACGGAGGCGGGCAAACGCAAGATTGACGAATGGAAAATGAACGCCCCCGTGTTCGGCAAGGTGATGAAGCTCAATCTTTACGGCCAGTTCGCGCGCACCCTTTCCACCCTGCTGGAGAATGGCGTGCCCGTGCTCACGGCACTCAAGATCACTGAACAAGTCCTGCCCAACCGCGTCATCAAGGAAGCTATTTCCAAAACCCGGGACGCGGTCACCGACGGCAAAACCCTCGCGCAACCGCTCGCCCAAAGCAAAATCTTCCCCCAACTCATGGTGGACCTGGTCAAGATTGGCGAGGAAACCGGCGATGTGCCAGGCGCGCTCAAAAACGTGGCCGACACTTACGAGAACGAACTCAGCATCGCCCTGCGGGTGATGACCAACATGATCGAGCCGGTGCTCATCGTGGCCATGGCGTTGGGGGTCGGCTTCCTGTTGTTGAGCGTGCTGTCCGCCATGTTCTCGTTGATCTCCAACGTCGGCGGCTCCATGACCCGATGATGGCCCCGCGTCCAGAGTCGGCGAAGGCGATCCGCCCAACAACCCGGCAGCCATGTCCGCGGTGCCGGGTACGCCGTTCGCACGCCTTCACTCTCATCGAAATCATGGTGGTGGTGGCCATCATGGGGCTGATCCTGGCCACGGGCATTCCGTCCATTTACCGCATCTGGCACAAGGAAGGCATGCGCCAGGCGGTGAGCGATGTGTTGGAAGTTCTCAGTCACGCCCGGGCGCAGGCGATCTTCCGCGGCTCGCCGGTGGACGTGGTCTTTTACCCGCTGGAAGGGCGGTTTCAAGTCGGTGGCGCCCCCCCAACCGTCGAAGACAGCTTGCTCCTGATTACCCAACCGCAGCCCGCGGCCAAGAGCGGACAGTCCGGCACTTTTGCCGGGGACATCGCCATCGAAATGCTGGATGTGAATTTGCAGGAATACCGCGAATCGGACTTTGTTCGCGTGCGTTTCTTCCCGAATGGCATGTGCGATGAAATGACGTTGATTCTGCGTTCGAGCAAGAATGAATGGCGGGCCATCACGCTGGAGGTCACCACCGGTTTGACCCGCGTGGAAACCAACCCGCATAACCTCCTCCGATAGTGAGATTGAGACACGATTTGGCCGCGGAACTTCCGCCCGCCGTGCGACCCGCAACGCCTCCGCCGCGGCGCCGGGCGGCGTTCTCGTTGGTGGAGGTGATGGTGGCGCTGGCGATCTTTTTCATGGCGGTGTTTGCGATTCTCGGCCTGATGTCCACCGTCCTCAAGAACGCGCGCGGCCTGCAAAACAAGAAGAGTGTGGACGCCGGCTTGGTGGCAGCCGAACTCTCGATCACCAACAAGCTCACCGAAGGTTTGGAATCCGGCGATTTCGGCGACATGTATCCCGATCACCACTGGACCCGGGACACCTACGAAGTGGCCACCAACGGCTTGTTTCAAGTGGACATCATCGTGCAGCACGGCTCCGGCAGCGGACCGGTGGAATCCAAGATGAGCATCCTGCTGTTCCGTCCCGAATCCACCGGCGGCAGCTTGAGCGGAGGGTTGATGCGATGAGCCGGAACCACCCTGCGCGCCGCTCCGCCGCCTTCACGCTCATTGAAATCATGATGGCCATGGCCATTCTGGGCCTGGTGCTGATCGCCATCTACGCCACCTGGACCCTGATTTTGAAATCCTCGAAGATCGGCCTGGCCGCTGCGGCGCAGGTGCAACGCGAGCGCATGGCCATCCGCGCGATCGAGGACGCGCTCACCGCCACTCGCTCCTTTGCCGCCGACCCGCAGAGTTACGGTTTTTATGCCGAGAACGGTGACGACGCGCTCCTCAGTTTCGTGGCGCGCCTGCCCGATTCCTTTCCCCGCAGCGGCAAGTTCCACGGCCTCGACGTGCGGCGGGTGACGTTCACCCTGGTCAGCGGTCCCGACTCGACCCGCGAGCTGGTGGTGCGCCAGAACCCCATCCTCATGGACCTGGACGAAGATGAGACGCGGTATCCGTTGGTGCTCGCCAAGGGGGTGAGCGGGATGGAGTTTGGCTTTTGGGACACGCGCCTGAACGACTGGGTGGATGACTGGAAACAAACCAACCAGCTACCCAGGCTCGTCAAAGTCACCGTGCAGTTTCAGAATCCAAGTCAGCGCCAGCGTTATTCCCAGACCCGCGAGGAGGTCACCCGGATTGTGGCCCTGCCTTCCATCACGGTTCCCGTCACTTGGCAGATGCCAGGTCCTCCGGGGCAACCGGGAGCGCCCGGCGTGCCGCCGCCGGTCACGCCCACGCCGATTGTGCCCGCGCCATGAAACCCGTTGGCCACCACCGCCGTCCCTCCGGCATTGCGCTGATCATTGTGATGATCTGCATCACGGTGCTCGCCATTCTGGCGGCCGGCTTCGCGTACTCCATGAAGGTGGAAACCAAACTGGCGCAGAACGCGGGATCGGATACGGAAATGACCTGGCTTGGATTGTCGGGCGTGGAACTGGCCCGCTACGTTCTCGCGCAGCAAATGGCGGTCACTCAGGAACCGTATGATGCGCTCAATCAAGTCTGGGCCGGCGGGCCGGGCAGTATGTTTGCCACCAACAGTCCGCTCGCGTTCATCTCACTCGATAACTACGAGCTGGGCAATGGCCGGTTCTCCGTGAAGATCGTGGACCTCGAACGGAAATGGAACATCAACGCCGGCCCCGACCAACTGCGGGAACGCGTCTTCGAGCAAGCTCTCCGGCTCATCGGGGTGGATGCCGGCGATTTTACCGCCATCGCCAACGCGATTCTGGACTGGACGGACGCCGACGATCTGGAGCGAATTGGCGGCGCCGAGAGCCATTACTACGAAACCCTGGACCCGCCGTATTTCGCCAAGAACCTGCCGATTGACGATCTGTCCGAACTGCTGTTGGTACGCGGCGTGACGCCGGAGATATATTGGGGCCCCAGCGCGGCCAGTCACTCCCAATCCGCCTTTCAAAACCAGTTTGGCTTTGTTCGTCCAGGTTCGGCCCTGGCGCATCCCGTCGGCTTGGTGGACTTGTTCACGCCGCTTTCCACCGGACGCATCAACCTCAACACCGCCTCCTTGATGACGCTGCAACTAATCCCCTTTGTAGATGAAAACATCGCCTCGGAAATCATCCGCTTGCGTTCAGGACCGGACGGGGTGGACGGCACCGAAGATGACACGCCCTTCAGCAATCCCGGGGAACTCATCAACGTCCCCGGCATGAACCCGCAGATCATCCCGGAACTCCAGCGAATGTGCGACGTGCGCAGCCGGACGTTCGAGGTGCAGGTGGACGTGGAAATCGGCAGCTACAAACGCCAGTTCTTCGCCATCCTTGGTCGCAACAGCCCCCGCGACGTGCAAATTCTCAGCTTCTATTGGAAGTGAGCGCCGCCGGTGGCGACCGGTGAAGTGCTGTCCATTGCCGTTACTCGGAAACCTCCTCCACCAAGGCGCTGGCCGGTCGGGCGCGACGACCGTGTTTGATTTCGGGGATGAGAAATCCGGTGCCAACCAAAATCAACCCCGCGCAAATCCAGCCCGCGAAATGCAGTGGCAGTTCCGCCAGGACGTAAAACGCCACCAGCGGTGCGAACAGGCCGCGCAGGCCCGTGAAGAACGTGTGTGCACTCATGTAATCCGCCACCCGCTCCGGCGGCGCAAACTTGGTCACCCACAAGCTCCAGGCCAAGTCGGCCCCCGCGTTGGCGATCCCGAATAAAACCGCGCCCAGCACCAGCCAGGGCAGGCTGCCGCCGACGAAAAAGGACAACGCGCCCAGCGCGAAGCCGATGTTGAGGGTGATGCGCAGCACGAAAAAATTCATTCGGTCAAACAGCCAGCCCCACAGCGGATTGAGCACCAGCCGCGCAAGATTGGGAATCACGCCGGTGAGCAACGCAATGGTGGCGGCCGTCAACGGCTTTCCGTCCAGCAGCACGCCGTGTTTCTCGTTGGCGAGATATTCGACGCGCAACGGCAGCATCATCAACGTCGCAAACCCCAGGAACATCCACGAGATGAGCGTCTGCCGGAACAGCCGGTCGTCCCGCGCGTAGCGCAACGAACGGAACGGATGCGTACCCGCCAGCGTCGTGAGCGGGCGCGAGGGGATGCGCCCCAGCGTCAGCGCGGCAAAGGCAAACGCCCCGGCGAACACCGCCAGCAGCCAGGGAAAATATCCAATCCGGTTCGACAACGCGCGCCCGGCAAGCTCGCTGAAGAGCGCCGCCGTGGCGATCCGGATGATGAACGCGCGGGAGAACAACTTGCCGCGCTGCCGTTCGGGATAATTCTCCTGGTAGATTTGCGTCAGCAACGGAATCACCGCCGAGGAAGTCGTCATGGCCAGCACCGCGCCGATCACGAACACCGGCAACACCGGCACCAATGCCATGATGAGAAAACAACCCGCGCCCACCACGGCCAACCGCGCCGAAGCCTGCGCCGTCGGCCAGCCCAGCGCCGCCACGCGGGTCACCACCCAGGGTGCGAGCATCAACCCCAGGCTGCCACCCGCGGCCACGAGGGCCTTGGCGAAGGGCCCGGCTTCATAGTGGCGCACCGCAATGAGCAGCAGGAAGGTCGTGCCCGCAGTTTCCAGAATTCCGGCGGAGAGGGCGCGCCAGCGCTCGCAACGATAGGTTTGTTGAGTGCGGCGCGCGTCTGGCATCGGCCCAAGGATTATCGCATCAACGCGTACAAAGCAAACGGGACGGTGTGAATGTGCCGTCCCGTGCTTGAGTGAGAGCGTCGGTCAGACTTTCTTTGGCAAGGCGGTCCAACTGCCCTTCCTGGCGCTGCTCTTGACGCAGGTTTCTATGAACGCTATGCCCATCCAGCCGTCCTCGACGCTGGCGTATTTCGAGCCATCGCAGGCGAAAGGTTTGCCGGCCTGCCATTTGCGCACGTCGGCCTCGAAGCAGCGATGCAGCCGGGCGTAGGCGTCGTGGAACGCTTCCGGGTGACCGGCAGGCACCGTTGGCTCGGCCATCAGGTCAGCCGGCACGTTCCTGGGCAGGAAGCCATCGCCCGGGGTGACGGCCCCGCGCCAATAAACGCGGTCGGGTTGGTTCGCAAGATGAATCGTGAGGCTCTCCGGCTCTTCCTGCCGCCAGACGAGCGTGCCTTTGGTGCCGCTGATTTCAATGCCCAGATCGTTCTTGTGGCCGATGGCAATCTGCGAGGCGCGCACCAGGGCCTTGCCGCCGTTGCTCAACTGGCAGTAGATCGTGAAGTGATCGTCCAACATGCGGCCTTCGACAAAGGTTTCGAGCTGGGCGGAAACCTGCGTGACATCCAGGCCGGTTACGTAGCGCAACTGCATGAGTGCATGCGTGCCGATGTCGCCGCCGCAACCCGAGCCGCCCGCGAGCTTGGGATTCGTCCGCCAGGTGGCTTGCATCTGGCCGGTGGCTTCGAGTTTGGTCGCGAGCCAGCCTTGGAGGTAGTAAGAGTCCACCCAGCGGACTTCACCGAGCAAACCGGCGCGGATGATGTAGCGCGCGAACCGGCTGGTCCAGTGGCCGAGGTAGGTGTGCGCGACGCCGAAGGGGATGTTGTGTTTGCGCACAGCCTTTACGAGCGCGTTGGCTTCCTTGAGGTTCAAGCAAAGCGGCTTCTCGCAGAACACCGGGATGCCGGCATTGATGGCCTTCATCGCCGGATCGAAATGCACGTGGTTCGGCGTGACGATGACGATGTAACTGAGTTTCTGATCCTCGGGCAGGCTGGCGTTGGCTTCGATCATTTCCGTGTAGGAGCCGTAACCCTTGATTGGATAAGGCCAGTTCGCCGCCTCTTCGAGGGCGATCTTGGGATCGGGGAATAGCGCACCGGCCGTGACCCGCCGCGTGCCGTCAAAGTGGATGGCTTTTTGATGGGGGTTGACGATGAATGCGCCTTTGCCACCGCCCACCAAACCGACATTGATAGGTTTGTTCGACATAGATTCTTCCTTTGATTGTTCGTTTGTTTTGCTGCAACCGTTTAAGTTCATCCCCGGGCACCATTTGGAGATTCAGCCTGGGAAACGCCGTCCGTTTCGCGCCAAGACTAGACCAGCGCGACTTCCGTTCAAGGAGTTTGTGCGGCGACTATCTCTACACTTTCACCCACTGACTCTTCTTGACGGAAAGCTCCACCGCATCCAGCACCCGCTGGTTCTTGAGGCCATCCTCAAACGTCGGGTGAACCGGCTTGCCCTCGACACAGGCGTTGACGAAGTCGGCCACGGTGTGGACAAAGGTGTGTTCGTAGCCCAGCAGGTGCCCGTCGCGCCAGTAATGATTCACGTAGGGATGCGCGCCGTTGGGTTGCGTGACCAGAATGTCGCGGAAGCCCTGACGATCCGGCGGACTGGCGGATTCGTAGAACTTCAGCCGGTTCATGTCTTCGAGATCGAAGCACAACGAACCTTTGCTGCCGTTGAGTTCGAGAGCAAGGTGATTCCTCCTGCCGGCGGCGCAGCGGGTCGCTTCGAGGCTGGCCAGGGCACCGCTGGCAAATCGTCCGATGAACAAAGCGGCGTCGTCCACGGTCACTTTGCCCTTGATTTCGAGGGCCCTGGCCGCCTGGCTCGCCGACTTGCCAGTTACGCCCGTCAACGGACGTTCTTTTGTGAACGTATGCATCAACCCGCAAACTTCCTTGAATTCACCGACCAGGTAACGCGCCAGGTCAATGATGTGAACGTTAATGTCGCCATGCGCTCCGCTGCCACTGACGGATTTATCCAGCCGCCATTTCAAGGGATAGTCCGGATCCACGAGCCAGTCCTGGGCATAGCGCGCGCGGAAGTGACGAATCTCGCCGAGCGCACCTTCCCCGATCATTCGCCGCGCCAGCGCGATGGCCGGAACGCGCCGGTAGTTGTGGCAGACCATGTGAACGATTTTGGATTTTTGCGCGGCGGCGAGCATGGCTTCGGCTTGCTTGACCGTCAGTGCGAGTGGCTTCTCGCACAGGATATGTTTGCCGGCCCGGGCCGCGGCGATGCCGATTTCCGCATGGGAATCGTTCGGAGTGCTGATGTCCACCACGTCAATCAAGGGGGATTCCACCACTTCGCGCCAGTCGGTGGTGGCGTTCTCCCAGCCAAGCTGCGATCGCACCGATTGGACGGCGATGCGATCACGGCCACAGAGGGTGTGCAACTCGACGTGCGCTTTGAGTGGGAAGAACCGCGGCGCCTGCCGCCACGCGTTGGAGTGGGCTTTGCCCATGAACCGGTAACCGATCAGGCCGACACGTAGCGTTTTGGCCATAGCCGTGTAAAGTTGAGATTGAATTAGCTGCCCGCGCCTTTATAGTGGCCGGGATTTTTCAAGTCAACGGGCGACTTGAGGTTTATGCAAATCCACTTGCTGAAGTCCAAAATCCACCGCGCCTGCGTCACGGGCGGCAGCGTCCACTATGAGGGCAGCCTGACCATTGACGCCGACCTGATGGACCTGGTGGGGCTTTGCCCCCATGAACGCATTTTGTGCGGGAACATGGCCAACGGAGAGCGGTTTGAAACCTACGCCATTCCGGGCAAGCGCGGTTCCGGTGAGATCGTGCTCAATGGCGCCACAGCGTTGCTGGGCAAACCCGGCGATCTCCTGACCATCATGAGTTACGCCGTAGTCAAGGCCAAACAGGCCGGAAAATGGTTGCCGCGGGTCATTGTCCTTGGGAAGAAGAACAAGGTCCTAACCAAGCGGGGGACGAAGAAATGATCCCGGGGCGGTTCCCAGCGTGCCCAATCCGGGGTGCGGGCGGCTTTTCCCATAAGTCCTCCACACGCCGACATCGCACCGTTTGCCATGTCCTTTACCGCCGCTGAAATCGCCGCCCACCTTGGAGGGGAGGTCGTGGGCGAGCCCGCCACGCGGTTGAACAGCTTCGCCCCGGCGGATCGTGCGCAAATCGGCGACTTGACCTTTGCGGAGAACGAGGAATTCTTGACACGCGCCACCCAAAGCGCGGCTTCCGCCATCATCGTCGGGCGTCATGCCAGCGTCGGTGGCAAAGTGCTGATTCGGGTGGCGGACCCACGCATCGCTTTCGCCAAGGCACTGACGCTGTTCTTCCCGGAACCGGTGCTGCCTGCCGGAATTCATCCCACGGCCGTCGTGGCCGCCTCGGCACAGATTGCCCCTACCGCTCATGTCGGACCGGTGTGCGTCGTTGGGGAGCGAGTGCTTATCGGCGCTCGCGCAGCGTTGCACGCCGGCGTTGTGGTGGGCGACGATTGTCGGCTGGGCGAAGCCGCCGTGTTGTTTCCGAACGTGACGCTCTACCCGCGGACTGAGTTGGGCAATCGCGTGCGGGTCCACGCGGGCACTGTCATCGGCTCGGACGGCTTTGGTTACGTGCAAGACGCCGGCGTCCATCGCAAAGTCCCCCAAATCGGCAACGTGCTTGTCGGTGACGACGTTGAGATTGGCGCGAATGTCACGATTGATCGCGGGGCGCTTGGCCCGACGGTCATTGGCAAGGGCACGAAAATAGACAATTTGGTCCAGATCGCCCACAACGTTCAGATCGGGGAGCATTGTCTGGTCGTTGCCCAAGTGGGCATCGCCGGCAGCACGCAGCTGGGGAACTACGTGGTGCTGGCCGGGCAGGTGGGGCTGGCCGGGCATCTCCAACTAGGCCATCAAGTCACCGTTGCCGCGCAATCCGGCGTGATGCACGACATCCCCGACCGTGAAACGTGGCTGGGTTCACCGGCGCAACCCGACCGCCTTGCCAAACGCCAGATGATCGCGGCGCAGCAGTTGCCGGCATTGATTCGCCGGGTCCGGGAATTGGAGCGCAAACTCGCGGAACGCGCCGGTTCGACCGAAAATTGAAAGCGGCAGAAGCAGTTCCTCGGGGGTCGGCGCGGCGCGAGCACCGCAAATTTTTTTGCTTTCTGATTGACCAGTGCCCCCCTTCTCTGGCGAGATGATAATCCCTTTACATGGGCAAGTAATCAGATGGCCAAAGCCTCAGTCAAAAACGGAAACGGGTCGCGCGGCGCAAGCACTTCCAAATACGACGCGCATCACAAGGTTCTCTCCCAAACCTATGGTGCCTTTGCGGACTTGCGCCGCGAACTCTCGGATTCGAAGAGCGCCGTTGCCGAGCGGGAGGAACTCTTACGCAGCTTCGCCGTCTGCCCGGATTCGCAACGCGCCTGGCTGTTGTTGGAGGATTACTTCGAAAAGCTGTCGCTGTCGCGCAAGGATTTTCCCGCCACGGAGTGGTGGCCAAAGATGCTGGCCGCGCAGGGCGGCGCCCGGCTGGAGGAACTGGCCTTTCTCTTTCTCCGGGCGCGCCGGCCCCTGCCGGGCGAATTGAACGTCCACGCCAATCCGGATCGCTTCGCGCGGGCCGAGGAGGCGGAACAGGAACAAAAACTGGTGCAGGAATTGGAGCGTTGGCTGTTCCCCGCCACGCCGCCGCATCTCGAAGTTCCGCGCGCCACGCTCCGCGTCGTTTGTGAGACGGTGCCCGATGAACGCCAGCCCGCGCGCCATCGCCTCGGCGTCCAATTCCGGCTCTTTCGTCCCCGCACGGGCGAGAAGGTCCGCACTTTGCGCGATCTCATTGATCTGGCCACGCGCGCGGCGCATGAGCAGGAATTGTTTCCGCCCGCCGATTGGGAATTCATCACGTGGCTGGTCGAAACCCATCGCTCCCGGCAGGACGGCGACGATACCTTGGTCTTGTCGGACGTGGAACTGCTGCAATGGCTCGCGCGTTGGGGGCATACGTCGCGCCTGGAGGCAGGGCTGGACGGGCAGGCTGCCCCCCTGCAATTTCGCGGTCAGCTTGCGACGCTCGAACCGCTGCTGGAGAACGGCAACCAGGAACTGGCTTTCACCCATCGGCTAACCTTGCCGGACGGCCAGCGAATTCCGGTTGATCGGGTCAAGTTCTTCAACCAGCAGCCGCCACTCGTGCTCGCGGGGCACACGTTCTATCTCCTGCGCAATTGTCCGCCGCCGGCGGTAATCGAACACTGGGCGCACAAACCGTCCGTGCCCGTGCGCAAGCTCAGTCACCGCCTGCTCATGCACCTGCGCAAATCCCGCACCAGCGAAGGCGTGGATTGGGCGCAGCTTTGCGTGGCACATCCGGCCGCGCCGCAGTTTGTGTTTGAATTGCTTGAAGACACCGTCCGCCTGCGGTTGCTCGCGCGCAGTCAACGCGACCAGAGTGTGTGGTTCTGGAGCGGCCAGGACTGGCAACCCCACGAACGCAAACGGCGGGCGGGCGACAAACCGGAAATCCTTGATGACGCGCGCCTCGAACCGGCCACCCAATGGCTGCGCCAACTCGACTGGTTCACGCCGGAGCCGGGATTGTGGGTCGGCGATGCGAACGACAATTTCCTGAGCAGCCTCGCGCAGACCTGGGCTGATCGTCCCAAGCAGGCCGAGTACCTCGGCAACCCGGCGTTCCACCGTTTGTTCCTCGCCCCGCGCCGGCTCAAGCCCAAGCTCATCGTCAAAGGCAGCGGCATTGACTGGCTCGCCGTGTCTGCGGAATGGGAAGCGGAGGGCATGAAATTGAGTAAGTCGGACCTGGAGCGCCTGGCCGCCGCCACGAGCCGGTTCGTCAAACTGCCCAATTCCGGCTGGGTGGAACTTGATACCACCGCGGTGCAATCCGCCCACGAAGCGATGGCGGACATGGGGGTGGACGGCCTCGTCCCCGTGGCCCAGAAGGTCGGGTTGGAACACGTTGCGCACCTCGATGAAGACCAGTTGCAGCGGTTCTCGGATTCTCCGCAGGCCCGCGAACTCCGCGCACGGGTGAAGGATTTCCGCGGCGTGCCTTCCATCTCCCTGCCAGCTTGTATCCAGGCCGAGCTTCGTCCGTATCAGAAGGACGGTTTTGATTTTCTCGCGCATCTCACCCAGATCCGGCTCGGTGGGATTCTTGCCGACGACATGGGTTTGGGCAAGACACTGCAAACCCTTTCGTGGCTGGCGTGGCTCAAGGATCGCAACAAGAAGAATCCCAAGCCCTCGCTCGTGATTTGTCCCGCGTCCGTACTGCACAACTGGCAACGCGAAGCCAGTCGCTTCGCGCCCGGCCTGAGAGTGCTTGTGCTCGAAAGCGGCGCCGCGCGGCACAATTTGCGCAAACAGATTCCGCAACACGACGTGATCGTCACCAATTACGCGCTGCTGCGCCGCGACCTGGAGGAGTTGCAGAAATTCGCCTTCCGGGCCGTCATCCTTGATGAGGCGCAGTTCATCAAGAATCCCGGCGCCCAAGTCACCCAGTCCGTCAAACAGCTCAAGTCCGAACATCGCCTGGCGCTCACCGGCACGCCGCTCGAGAACCGGCTGCTCGATTTGTGGAGCATCGTGGATTTCATCCAGCCCGGCTACCTGGGCACGCAGGACCATTTCATTGAAACCTACGAACCGAAGGGCGGGGAGGACGCCGTGGGCGCCCAACGCATCGCGCGCCGCCGGCTCTCCGCCAGGTTGCGTCCATTACTGCTGCGCCGGTTGAAGAAGCACGTAGCGAAGGATCTGCCCGACCGCATCGAACAACGCCGCGATTGTCCGCTCGGCGACGAGCAGCGGAAACTTTACCTGGCCGAACTGCGCCGCAGCCGCGACCAGATCATGCAGGCCGTCGCGGAGCAGGGCCTTAACAAGAGCAAGATGCACGTGCTGGCCGCGCTCACGCGGCTGCGCCAGGTGTGTTGCCATCCGCAACTCGTCGGCAATGATTCCCCCAGCGGCAAGACCGAGACCCTGTTCGAATTGCTCGATGCGTTGATCGCAGAAGGCCAGAAGGTCCTCGTCTTCTCGCAGTTCGTGCAAATGCTGCAACTGCTTGAAAAGGAATGTCGCCTCCGCAACATTCCCACGCACCTCCTCACCGGCCAGACCAAGGACCGCCAGGAAGTGGTGCAGGCATTTCAAAACGATCCCAGCCCCGGCGTCTTCTTGTTGAGCCTGCGCGCGGCGGGCACGGGCTTGAACCTCACCACTGCCAGTTACGTCGTCCTTTACGATCCGTGGTGGAATCCCGCCGTCGAAGCGCAGGCCATTGACCGCTCGCATCGCATCGGCCAGACCCAGACCGTGAACGCCTACCGCCTGATCGCGCCGGGGACCGTGGAGGAAAAGATTTGGGAACTTCAGCAGAGCAAAGCCCAGACCATCGCCGACGTGCTGGGCGAGGAAGGTTTCGCCCGCAGCCTGTCCAAGGCGGATTTGGAGTACCTCTTTGCCGAGGATTGAGCCGGTTCTTTGTTCGACTCACATTCGGTCTTGTAGAACAGGCTCGGGAATGCTTGGCAAAGGGATGTTTTTCCGATGGCATTCTGAATAGCTGCGTCCGTTCCCCTGACAAACATTTCGTTGACCATGTTGTCTCCGGCTGTGGGGGGCCGATCAAAATGAGACTTCCCCGGAAAAACGTTGCGCGCATTGCCCCCATAAACCTAAATCCCAAGCTACGAGTCTCCACCGCCGGAGTTACTACCTGGAGTGCTTGAAAAAGCAGCAGGAGATTGATCGCCCGCAGGAAGAAATCACTCGGCTCAAAACGCGTTTGAGTTATGAGGAACGCACCGTCAAGGAAGGCTTCTTCGGCTCTTCGACTCCTTCGGCCAGGCGCTTGACCGGCTTGCTGCACAAGACGCGCTTGCTCGCCAGGACACCCGCTCCAAGATGGATTCGTCACGATCGTGCGCTGGTTTCAGTAACTGAGGGGTTGCCAATGCCGCGCTCCGGCGGTATTCACGCTTGACCGCCGGGTGTTCGCACCTAGCATCGCGCCAGTTGTTGTCCGGGAATGAAAGCGATTTTGGCACTCGAAGACGGTTCGGTTTTCCACGGCGAAGGCTTTGGCGCATCAGCCTCCGCTTGTGGCGAGGTGTGCTTCAACACCTCGATGACCGGCTATCAGGAGATTCTCACCGATCCTTCTTACAAAGGGCAGATCGTCACGATGACTTATCCGCTCATCGGCAATTACGGTGTCAACGACGTGGACGTGGAATCCTGGCGGCCTCACGTGGCAGGTTTTGTGATCCGCGAACTTTCGCCCGTGGTCAGCAACTGGCGCTCGGATCACTCGCTCGCGGAGTATCTCGAACGTAACGGCATCCCCGGGATTCAGGGCATTGATACCCGAGCGCTGACCAAGAAGCTGCGGGTCCGTGGGGCGCTCAATGGATATATTTCCACGGAGGAGGTCACGGAAGCGGAGGCTGTCCACCGCGCGCGGGAATGGCCGGGCATGGTGGGAATGGATTTCGTCAAGGACGTGACCCATAAGCAACCGTTTCGTTGGGATGAAAGCGATGAGCGCAGTGGCAGCTTCAAGCTCGTTTTCGGCAACGACGACGCAAACGCACGTCAGCGACGCCAACCGTTACCGCCGGCGGATATTCCAATAGTCGCCTACGATTTCGGGATGAAATACAACATCCTGCGCCGCCTGCGGCAACATGGCTTTCGGGTGCAAGTGGTGCCGGCCACCACTCCGGCGGTGGAAGCCATGAAATACAAGCCAGCGGGGATATTCCTCTCGAATGGCCCGGGCGATCCCGCGGCGCTTGGTTACGCCGTGCAGGCGGTCAGCGATCTGGTGAGGACTGGCGTGCCGATGTTTGGCATCTGTCTGGGTCATCAGATTCTTGGGCAGGCACTGGGCGGGCGGACTTTCAAACTGAAGTTCGGCCACCGGGGCGGCAACCAGCCAGTCAAGGACCTGGATTCAGGTCGCGTCGAGATCACCTCGCAGAATCACGGCTTCGCGGTGGACGCGGCGTCGCTGCCCCCGGACGTGGTGGTAAATCGGATCAATCTAAACGACCAGACGGTTGAAGGATTGTCGCACAAGACCAGACCGGTGTTTTGCGTGCAATATCATCCCGAAGCCTCGCCCGGACCGCATGACTCAACCTCGCTGTTCGCGCAGTTTCGCGAAATGGTTCAAGGGCGAGGATGAAACCGAATCGGCATTGCCAACCGGGAGCGGAAACGGCCCGGCCTGGACGCGCGGCGGAGAGGCGGACATTTACGTTTGACTTGGGCGGGATGCTGAAGATAATCGCACTTGCATAATCAAATATGGCCAAACTCGTTATCCTCAGCGAAGGAATGACCGGGCGTTCCCATGAGTTGAAGGTGGATAAGACCACCATCGGCCGCGTGGAGGATAACACGTTTCAAATCGCCGAACCTTCCGTGTCGAGTCATCACTGCGAAGTTCTGTTGCGCGGGACGGACGTCGTGGTGAAGGACCTTAATTCCACCAACGGTACTTTTATCGGCGGCGAAAAGGTCACGGAAGCCGTCTTGAAACCGGGTCAGACACTGAAGCTGGGTCAGATTGAGATGCGTCTGGAGACCGGCGCGCCGGCCGCACCATCAAAAAAGCCCGTGGATACCACCATGGTCATACCCCGCGGTGTCAGCCTGAACGAACTCGAACAAGGCACCCGCGGCGGTCTTGACACGGCGGGTAAGGGCTTCACCAAGAAGGATGACAAGGTCAACAAGATCTTCTGGATTGTCGCAATCGTGGTCGGCGTGATAATCGTGGGCCTGGTCCTGTTCGCGCTGATGTCGGCGAGCAATCCCTCGCAGTAACTGAAGCAAACAAGTTTTCTGCCGCCGGCTCGTTCCGGCGGCTTTTTTTATTCACCCAACCACTTTGCTACGTCCGCCGCGGCGTAGGTGATGATGATGTCCGCCCCGGCGCGGCGCATCGCCAGCAGGCTCTCCAGGGTGACGGCGCGTTCATCAATCCAGCCCCGGGCGGCAGCGGCCTTGACCATCGAGTATTCCGCGCTAACGGCGTAAGCGGCGGTGGGATAACCGAAGGTGGTCTTGACGCGATGCAAAATGTCGAGATAAGCGAGCGCGGGTTTGACCATGACAATGTCCGCGCCTTCCTGGAGGTCGAGCGCGACTTCGCGCAAAGCTTCGTTTGCATTGGCGGCATCCATTTGATAGCTGCGGCGGTCGCCGAACTGCGGCGTGGATTCCGCCGCTTCGCGAAACGGGCCGTAATACGCTGACGCGAATTTTGCCGCATAAGACATGATGGGGGTGTCAGAAAAACTCGCGCGGTCCAGTGCCTGGCGGATGGCCGCCACCCGACCGTCCATCATGTCACTTGGCGCAACGATGTCCGCGCCAGCCTCCGCGTGACTGACCGCGGCCCGGGCCAGCAGTTTGAGAGTGGGATCATTCAGAATTCGCGCGCCCGTCTTGCCCCGCTGCACGATACCGCAATGGCCATGCGCCATATATTCACACAGGCAGACATCGGTGATGACCAGCAGTTGGGGGAGTTCCTTTTTCAACAATCGCACCGCCTGTTGCACGATGCCGTTTGACGCGTACGCACCGGAGGCCTTGTTGTCTTTCCGATCAGGAATGCCAAACAGCAGAACCGCGGGCACACCCAGCGCCTGGGCGCGGGTTGCTTCGCGGAGCATTTCGTCCGGAGAAAGTTGAAACACCCCGGGCATGGCGTTGATGGGCCGCCGCAGTTTGCGTCCGCCGCGCACAAAGAGCGGCAGGACCAATTGCGCGGCGTTGAGGTGCGTCTCACACACCAGCCGTCGCAGCGCGGCGGATTGTCTTAATCGTCGCGGACGCAGCGTGGGAAAGGCGGGGGCCGGATGCAAATTCATGTCGGCATCTTAGGCAGCGCCGCTGACGGCCAAAAGTCGAAAGTGGAGCGATCCGGGCGCGTCCCTGGGCAGGTGGTATTGGACCGCCTTCGGGCTTTGCTTCATCCGCGAAGACGTTAGATTGACTCCATGAAAAAGCAGCACGTCATCGCAGGGGCGATTCTTTTGGTGATGGTCCTGGGCGTGGGACTTTGGCTGGGCTCGGTCCTGCCGGGTTGGTTAAGAGTTTTTCCCTTTAGCGGCAACTCTTTTGGCACGTCCACGGTGTTGCAGCAGGTGCAGACGCTTTCACAACTCGTCACGGTCAAATACGTGATGGAGAAGGTCGTCGTGCTCGAGGATGTGAAATGGTATCCCGGCGGTGACAATCGGGTGCTGATGCTGGCTCACGGCATCGTCAAGGCCGGCGTGGACTTGGGCCGGATTCAACCAGCAGATGTCACGGTTTCCGGAAAGACGGTTTCCATCCGGCTGCCGCCCGCCCAAATCACGGACCTCTATCTGGATGACCGCCAGACCCGGATCATTGAGCGCACCACCGGGTTGTTGCGCACCTTTGACAAGGATTTGGAGCAAACCGCGCGGCAATACGCGGTGAACGACATCCGGCGCGCGGCGCGCACCGCGGGAATTCTCAAGGACGCAGAGGAACGGGCCAAGGCCCAACTCACCGGCTTGTTCACGCAGATGGGGTTTGAAGTAGTGGAATTTGTTCGGTAGAGCAAACGCCGGTTCGCGCGCCTCGCTCTCCCCTCGTGTCTGTCCCAAAGTGGGCCACTGCCCGCTCGAAACTAGAATGACGCGGGACAGTCCGGCTGTGGATGGCGTGTCCGCATGTTGTCCCTGTCACGGAACTGTTTCAGTGAATTCAGAAGTCTGAGCAGAGGATCAGTAGGAAGCAAGTCAGCCAACCTTTAACCAGTCGCGTCGGATTCGGTGACGGTCACTCAGTAGATAATGACCGAGAGATCAGATGGGCTCGACTTGACGTGATTGATCTTGATCGGCAACGGTGTGCTGGCGCCGGCTTGCGGGTCGGTGACCACCGACAAGCGCCGTCTTGGGGTGACAACTTTCGCGGCACGTTCGCGCAGCGCCATCAGATAAAGCACCGACGGACGGGGTGCCGGACGACGGTTGGTGATCTGGGCATAGCCGTGAATCTCCTGGCTCAACTTCATCAATTTCATTTTCATCGCCATGTTGTCAATCCTGGGAAGAACGGTCGCAGTTCGTATGCCACGCGGTTTGCGTACGCCGCTGCGCTCGGCGCCCCGTCCGGTGTGGGGCAGGCCAAATCCCGCTTGGCAGTGCCGGGGGGTTTTGATTAGCTGGGTCCGCCGAATGCGAAAACTGCCCGCCATCTTGCTTGCCACCGTAATTTTTGCCATCGGCCCCGCCTTGCCCAGTCCCGCCCAGCAGCGTCCTCCCATGGAGTTGGAGTCGCAGACCGGGGACATCGAGTATGATTTCCAAACCGGCACGTTTGTGGCGACCAACGGAGTGACGGTGCGATACGGCGAGGCGATACTGGTGGCGGAGCGCGCAACGGTGAATCAGGAGACCGGCGAGGCCGTGGCCGAGGGACGGGTGCGCGTCCAGCAGGGCGAACAAATCTGGGCGGGGGAGCACATCCGCTACAACTTCCATACGCGACAGATGGAAGCCGAGCACTTTCGCACCGGGCGGTCGCCGGTGTTCGCGGCCGGTGAGGCGCTGACCGGCGACCTGACGAATGAGGTTTATACCGCCAGCAATGCCTACATCACCACGGATGACGTGGCCGAGCCGGCGACCAGGGTGCGGGCGAAGTCCATCAAGATCATTCCCGGCAAGTCGTTCGAGGCACGCAACGCGGTGCTGTACGTGGGGAACGTGCCGGTGTTCTGGCTGCCGTATTACAAACGCAGCCTGGCCATGCGGGCCAACAACTTCAATCTGACGCCCGGATACCGCAGTCGCTACGGTCCGTTTTTGTTGACCAGCTACAACTGGTTTTGGAATGACACGATTGACGGCGCGTTGCATCTGGATTACCGGGTCAAACGCGGGCTGGGCGGCGGGCCGGACCTCAATTTGCATCTGGACCGATGGGGCGAAGCGGCGTTCAAGTATTATTACCTCCATGACGATGATCCCAGCGCCACGGCGGCCGGGTATTCAATTCCGGCGGATCGGCAGCGCTTTCATTTCGGTTACGACGCGACCCCTTTCACCAACCTTACCGTCAAGAGCATGGTCCGTTACCAGAGTGACGAACGCATCCTGCACGATTTCTTTGAAGGCGAATACCGCCAGAATCCGCAGCCGAACACCTTTGTGGAAGTCAACAAGGTCTGGAGCAATTTCAGCCTGGACCTCTACGCCGAACCGCGCGTCAACGACTTCTTCGAGACAGTCGAGCGTTTGCCGGAGGTAAAGCTCACCGGCTTTCGCCAGCAAATCGGGGCGACCCCGCTGTATTACGACAGTGAAAGCTCCGCCGGCTATTACCGGCGCCGGTTTGCCGACACCAACGGGCCGCCCCTCGGGCTGGACTATTCCGCCAGCCGCGCGGACACGTATCATCAACTCACCCTGCCCCAGACCTTTTTCGACTGGTTGAACGTGACCCCGCGCGCGGGCGGACGCTTCACCTACTACAGCGAAGCCACCGGCGCGGGTGGCACGAACAACGAGGTGTATCGCAGCGTGTTCAACACCGGGGCGGAAGCCTCCTTCAAAGCCGCGCGCCTCTGGCCGGGGGCGACCAATCGTTTCCTGGCCGTGGACGGCTTGCGGCACATCGTCCAGCCGTCGGTCAATTACGTCTATGTGCCCCGGCCCGAGGACCGCCCGCCCGATCTGCCGCAATTCGACTACGAACTGCCCAGCCTGCGGCTGTTGCCCATTGAGTTCACCGATTACAATTCGATTGATTCGATTGACAGCCAGAACGTGCTGCGCTTCGGATTGCGGAACAAACTCCAGACCAAGCGGGCCGGGCAGGTCCAGGACCTGGTGTATTGGGATTTGTACACTGACTGGCGATTGAATCCGCGCCACGACCAGACCACGTTTGCCGACCTCTATTCCGACCTGGTGCTCCGGCCCCAGACCTGGCTCACGATCGAGTCTCAAACGCGCTATGACCTTGATCGCGACACCTTCCAGTTGGCTTTCCACAACCTGAGATTCCAACCGACCGAACGGTGGAGCTGGAGTTTCGGTCATTGGTATCTCCGCGACGATTTTCGCGATTCCCCCACGGCACTGGGTCAGGGTAACAGTCTCTTCTCCAGCATTCTGTTCTTCCGGTTGAACGAGAACTGGGCGGCGCGCGCGGCGCATTACTTCGAGGCCCGCGACGGGCGCATGGAGGAACAGTCCTACACCATTTATCGCGATTTGCGCAGTTGGACGGCTGGATTCACGCTCCGGCTGCGCGATCAACGCGAGAGTTCCGACGACATTACGTTCGCCTTCACCTTCTCGCTCAAAGCGTCTCCGAAATACCGCGTGGGCGAAGACGCGGTGCGCTCCTCGCAGTTGCTCGGTTACTGAGCGGGGCACGATTCGTCGCGGCGGGCGAGGACTGCGGCGGCAGATCAGGAGCAGTTCCGGCAACGTGGGGAGGCGTGCGCCAAGAGCGGAGGCTGATCAGGAGGTGATCAACTTCTCCCAGAAGGTTTGATTCAGGAGTGATTTTTGCAGCAGACCCTGATTCTGTTCCGCCAGGGCACGGTCTGGGTTGAGCGGCAAACGCAGGGTAAACGTGGTGCCGATCCCCTTCTGGCTTCGGGCTTCGATCTTACCGCCGTGGTGGTACACAATGAAGAAGCAGGCCATCAAATGGATGCCGTACTCGGCGGGCGCATCACTGCGGACGACAAACGGATCGAACAGCACGCGCACTGCCTCCTCGGGCAAGCCGGGGCCATTATCGCTCAGTTGAACTTGAATCTCCGGCTTGGCGCCGTCCGCCTGCAACTCCGCCGTCAGGGTGATCCGCGCGCCCGCCGGCAGGCTGGCCAGTTCATCCTTGAGCAGCAATTCAAAGAGCCGCTGAAATTTTGGCCGGTCCACGTTCAGTTCCGGCAAGGCATCAGGAATCTGATTCGCCACTTCGATCTGCCTGGTATCGAGTTCGGGTTTCAATGCCGCCACCACCCCGGCCACGATTTCGTGCAACTTGACGCGATCCCCAAACTGGGAGGAGCCGCCTTCGGACGCCACCCATAGGTCTTTGAGCAGGTTGTTGATCTTTTCCACCTGGTTTTGAACGTTCTGGTAATAGTCCTTCCAGAAGTCGGGATTCCGCAGGCCGTTCAAATCCACTTTCTCCTCCGCCATTTTGGCCGGGGCCAGGTCCAGGAAGGTCTTTACCGCCACCAGCGAGTTGCGGATGTGATGGCTCAGGCCGGCGGCCAGCAACCCCAGACTCACGAGCCGGTCGGCGATCATCATGTTGTGCAGGACCGACATCTTCTCGAAGAGCAACTGGTCGCGCTCGCGTTGCACCATGAAAAACTCGAGGGCGTGTTTCAGTGTTTGTTCGAGTTGTTCGGGGTCCCACGGCTTGGTCACGTATTTGTAGATGGCCCCGGTGTTCACGGCGGAGATGGCCGCATCCATGTCGGAGTAGGCGGTGGCCAGGATGCGGATCATGCGCGGCTCCAATTGCCGGGCGCGTTCCAGCAACCACACACCCTTTTCCCCCGGCATGCGCTGGTCCGTCATGAGCAGGCCGATTTCCTGGCGGTGCTGCTCCAGCAGCTTCAGACCCTCCTGAGCGTTGGGGGCCGTGAGGATTCGAAACTCGTCGGCGAACGCGCGGGCAAACGCCTTGAGCGAGTTCTCCTCGTCGTCCACGTAGAGGATGGCGAACTGTTTGTAATCGTACTGCGATTCCATGGCCGGGATCATTTCGTCGTTTCTTCTCATGCCGGCGGCGGGAATTCCAGCGTAAACTCGCAGAACTTCCCCGGTTCGGTGCGCACGGAAATCCGCCCGTGACATTCTTCCATGATGCGATAGCAAATACTCAAGCCCAGTCCCATCCCCTGCCCCACGTCCTTGGTGGTGAAAAAGGGATCGAAAATCTTGTCCAGGTGCTGGCTCTCAATGCCGAGGCCATTGTCCCGCACGACCAGGAAACTGCCCCCCAGCTCTGTGCGGCCCTCGATCCAGACGGTCGGTTGTTCGCCGTTGAACGTTTTGGCCTGCAACGAATCCAAGGAATTCTGGATCAGGTTCACCAACACATGGATCAACTTGTTCTTGTTGCCGCGAACCGTCAGACCCGCCGCCGGCAGGTCTTGTTCGAGTCGCACTTTGTCCGTCAATTCGCTGCTCATGAATCGCAGGGCCGAAGTGATGACTTCGTTTACCTCTACTTCATCGTGACTGTCCGTGTCGGGGTGTGTGAACATGCGCAAGTCCGAGACGATGTCCCGGACGCGGGTGATGCCATCGCCCACGTCGCGGATAATTTCCTCGTATTCTCCGCGTTGTTCCGCGGGCAGGTGTTTACCCTTCTTCTTGAGCGTGAAGAGGCCGGTCGTGGCAAAGTTCAACGGGTTGTTGATCTCGTGAATGATGCCGGCGCTCATGCGGCCAAGGGAGGCCATCTTCTCGGACTGGACAAGTTGGGATTCGGCCTCGGTGAGTTTCTGTAGGGTGTCGGCCAGTTCCTTGTTTTGGGTGTCGAGCTTCTGGTTGGCCTGTTCGAGGGTCTGCTTGTTCTGCGCCAGTTCATAACGCGCCGAGAATTCTCGAAAGCGCAAGCGGTTGTAGAAAAAGTTGCCCACCACCACGATGATCCCGGTCTCGACCATGAAAATCACGTTGCTATAAAAGATGCCTCCCACCGGCTCGCCCGGATGATTGTGCCGGTGAATGACGCAAACCGTCATATAGATGAGGAGCACGCCCAAGACGGCGAGCAGCGATTCGCGCGTACTCCAGTGAACCACAACGCTCACGGCCAGAAGGATCAGGTTTAGGCCCGCGTAATAAGGCGAGGCCGGCCCCTCCTTCATATAAATCATCACGGCGATGAAGACGGCCGGCAGCAGGGCAATCGGCAGCCCCAGCAGCCGGTAGTTTTGCTTCCCGAACTCCGTGGTGTGCAGATAGAACAGAACGGCGGCCAGCGCGGAGCAAATCAATCGCAACACCAAAAACGTGCCCAGGGATTCCTCGTACATGAAGAAATCCAGCGTCCAACCGAAGGGCATGAGGAAGAACACGAGGGCCGAGGCCACCTTGCCCGTGTTGACCCTTTCCTGCTGTTCGTTGGCCAGGAAAGCGGCGCGGAACTCCGGCGAGCGTGATGTCAGGACTTCAGACATAATCCGGTTTGCGAACTTCCAGGAACAAATTCACGCCCGTGGCCTCCGCCCGCACGCAACAATCCTCCGCCCGGGCACGCGCGGGCGCCAAACTGCGCATCTGCGCAGCCGTCCGGTAAATCAAATGCCAATCCAGCAAATGCTCCATCCCATTGCGCATCGGATTGCGTGGCTCAACGTTTGTGGTCACCAACAACCCGCCCGGCGCCACCCAGTCGTACATGATGTTCATCAAACGCTGGCAAACCTGATTCGACAGATAATCAAACAGCCCGGCGCAGTAAACGAAATCATACTGCGGCTCGGCGGCGTGATCCTTGGGGCGGCTGCTTTCCTTGATGATCTGGTGAACCGAACGTTTGATGTATTCAATCGGCGTCCCGCGAGAATGACGTCGCTTGAGGTCATCCAGGATGTTGCGGACATACCTCAGAGTTTCCTCGTTAAAATCCAAAAGTGTGAGTTGGGTTTGTTCGCAGAGAGAGTTCTTTGCCAGAAAGGCCTGGATTTCCTGGGCTGGCCCGCAGGCCACATTGAAAACACGGATCGGACGACGACGCCGGCTGACGCGCAGCGTTTCTGTAGTAAGCGTTTCCTCCAGATAATGTATGCGGTTGCGGTGCGCCTCCGCCGGCGCTTGGCGGAGGAACCAGGTGTTGACGACTTTGGCGAACAGGGAGCCGCCCTCGTGCTGATTCCGCGCGATCATGTTCACCATTTCATAGTCGCCCGCATAGCCCAACGGCTTGTGGAAAGTGCGGTTGGCAAATGGCGCGCACAGCACCAGCGGATGCATCTGCCGCCGCATGTAATTCTGGTGCACGGGGCGTAGTTCCGCGTCCAGTTTGTCGGCAAAGTTCTCGAACTTTTCGAAGAGCACGTTGACGCACGGGATGATGGGCTGACTCAATTCTTCCGCCGCCGCCTGTTCCAACTGGGCCTGATTGGCGGCCGACGAGGCCTTGATCCCAAGTTCCACTTGATCCAGCGAGAGCCGCAGGTCCGAAAGAAAACTGTGCATGTCCGCAATGATCACCTTGTACTCGGAGCGCACCCGATAGAGTTTCTGCCACTCCTCAAGGAACTCGCCAAACTGTTTGCGCAGCGCGCCGTTGGCCACCATCTCCGGGGAAAAGGCCAGATCCTTCCATGAGCCTTCGTTCAAAGTGACTTCGCAGACGGTTCCCAAACCGGCGTTGAGTTGATTGCGAATCACCGCCCGCCCCGAATAAACGGTCCGGTCCCGGAACACGATCCGAAAATCCTTGAGCACCTCCGAAGCCCTTAACACCAAATCCGGGTAGTAAATTTCAAACACCGCCAAGTAGCGGGTTAACCTCAGCAACGAGGCGCGAAACTCCACCCCCTGGCTGGTTTGGCCAGTCACCGAGCTGTCTTTGATTTCGGAATTCAACGCGCCCATTTGATCAAACCCACCACACAGACCCAGCCACAGGTTTGCGGCAATCTCAGCGCCAACCGCCAATCCGCAGGCCACCCGAAGCGAACGTTATGTCCCATAACATTATCCGCGCCAACTGGAAGCAGAATTCGTGATTTGACTCACCCAGACAGTTCGACTTTAATTCTTGCCGGGTCGGTCAATCCGCAGCGTTCTGCCAAGTGCATCAATGATGTGACAATGCGACCGCGCTCGTCCAGTCTTGCTTCACGACTACATTCCCACCGCCTTGACGAGGCTAAGACTTTGCCGCGCTTCAACCCGTCCCACAGCTTTACTGCATCTAATCGCCGCGTGAGTGCGATTTGGCGTTTGCCTCGCTGCCGGAAGGTTGGGGCCGTTCCATATTGTTGAAGTGGCGCTCCGACACCAGAAGCGTATTGATGAACTCTGAGATCTGCATGGTGTCTTGTCGCTCCATAGACATTTGGCGACACTGCCTGGAATCTTTGGCTGCCAGACCAATCTCAGGCAACTTTCGGCTTCTGTGCCCGTAGCGTGGAAATAGCGTAGAAACTCTTGACATTTACGCGGTTTCCCCCAAGAAATCAGCAATGATCAAGTTCGTCTATGTGGTACGTCGGCATCCAGACATCAGCCCTGAGGCTTTTCGTAAGTACTGGCTGGAAAACCACGGTCCATTGGTCCGCAAGAATGCCAAGGCGCTGCGGGCAAAGCGCTACGTGCAAAGCCACACGCTGGACATCCCGCCCAATCAACTGGCCCGGCAGATTAGAGGGGCGCAACCTCCTTACGACGGAATCACAGAGCTTTGGTGGGATAGCATCGAGGATTTGATTGCTGCCGCGCAGACGCCCGAGGGACAGCAGGCCAATCTGACTCTGGCTCAAGACGAGGCGCGATTTTGTGATCTGCCGAACTGTTCAGTGTTCTTCACCGAGGAACATACTATCTTCTGAGATTTATCGGAGTTGAGCGCCGGCTGCACTGGCGGCTCGCACATAAGAAATTGACGGCTCGACAGTCAGCTTGGGCCAGCCAATTCCTAGTTGTTAGGGATGGCGGTATGAACCGCTACATCCTTTGGACCCGTGTCACAGTTCATCTGGAAACGATAACGTTATGCAAGAGAAAACTACTTATCTGTATTGCTGGAGGGCGTTCAAGCGACTGACGCCAGGGTCTTTGCGGAGTGCCGTTCCGCTGCTGGTTTTCGGTGCTTGGGTGGTTTGGCTGCCGGAGGCTGGCGCGTTGGGTGTCCGCATCCCGAATCAGGATGCTAGTGCCATCGCTCGCGGCAACGCTTTCGTGGCGACCGCCGACAACCCATCGGCCATTTATTACAACCCCGCCGGCATTACCCAATTGGAAGGGCAGCACATTCAAGTGGGTTCGCTCTTTTACCTCGGAATTTATGGCGACCACAAGAACAGCCTGACCGGCGCACGCATCGAAAACGATCCTGAAATCGTCGCCGCCCCGACACTGCACTACACGTTCTCACCCGCAGACTGTCCGTTGTCATTCGGCTTTGGGGCTTACGCGCCTTTCGGTTTCAGTGTGGAATGGCCGGATGACGCCCCGTTTCGCACGGAAAGCATTGAAGGAAACTTGACTTACATCACGCTGAATCCTGTGCTCGCTTGGAAAATTCACAACACCTTTTCGATTGCTGCCGGCCCCACGTTTAATTACTCTGAGATCAATTTGGTTCAAGGAGTCCCGAATGTTCCGATACCCGGCAGTGAATTTGAGTTTGAGGGGGACGGCTGGGGTTATGGCTTCAATTTAGGCGTGCTTTGGCAACCCCATCCGCAATGGTCGTTCGGCGCTTCGTATCGCAGCCGCAGTCGCACGGAATATGAAGGCGAAGCCACGTTTCGCCCAGCGGCGCTGCTGGGTCCGCCGGTGAACACCGCAGCGAAATTCGATTATCCTCAGATTGTCATCGCTGGTGTCTCCTATCGGCCAAGTACGAACTGGAATTTTGAAATCAATGTTGACTGGGCTGACTGGAGTTCGGTTGACAATCTGACGTTTCAAGGTCTCCCCATCAGCCGACGACTCGATTGGCAATCCAGTTTCATGTATGAAGCAGGTGTGACCCGCTACTTCCCGAACGGTTATTACGCTAGTGCCGGGTATTTTTTCAGTGAGGCATCCACTCCGGAAAAGTTCTTTACCCCGCTGGTTCCTGACACCGATTTGCATATCGGTAGCCTCGGTGGTGGATATAAAGGCGAGCGCTGGAATTGGGCTCTGGCAGTCCAATTGATTGCCGGAGGATGGCGCAATGTAACTGTTGATGAGACCGAAGTAAGCCCGACCGTCAACGGCCGTTACCGGCTTTTTACCCCGACGGTTGCATTCTCCGTTGGCTATCGCTTTTGAATCGGACTCGGAATGCCGGGTCCACCACAACAAAGCAGGGTTTATGATGCGGCCATGATGCATTCCCACCACAAGCCGCTTGGGGAACATGATTGAGAGCATTCAAAGTTTTCGATCGTCGCGCACGTTCGTGAATTGTGTGTCTCAGAATAGTGTTGCAAGCCTTGGCAAAAGGCGCTTGCCTTGAAGTGCATCCGTCAAACCACTACTCTGGATTGGTTGAGGAGCGGGTGTTGCTTACTCGTCATTGAAGCGTGTCAAACCGCAGTCAAAGCCAAAAAACTGAGAGCCATGAAGCGTTGAACCTGACCAGCGCCCTGCATGATTGTCTCGCGTGCGGCGTGCTGGTGGTGGATGCACGGGGTTGCCTCGTGGCCTGCACGCCCAAAGCCGCCCTTCTGCTTCAGTTGCCGGCCGGCAGCGTCGCGCAAGGGCCGCTTTCCCTTCTGCCAGAGCCGCTCCAGGCAATCATCCGTGAAGTGGTTTCCACCAAAGCCACCCTCCCTGACCAAAGTGTGAGTTTGCCTTCCCCGTCCGGCAGCCCCACTGACCTCCATGTCAGCGCCGTGCCCATCCCATGCACCGGTGCCTGTCAGGTGGTGCTGGTGCTGAATGACCTCAGCGTGGCCCGGCAGTTGGAGGACAACATGCGCCGGCTCGACCGGCTGGCCAGCATCGGCACGTTGTCGGCCAGCATGGGGCATGAAATCAAGAACGCGCTTGTGGCCGTCAAAACCTTCGTGGATCTGCTGATCGAAAAGAGCCAGGACTCGGAGTTGACCGACGTGGTCCGGCGCGAGATGCGGCGCATTGATGCCATGGTCAGCCAGTTGCTCAAGTTCGGCGCGCCGGCCCAGCCGACTTTCGCCGCCTTGCGGTTGCATGACATCCTCAACCATTCCCTGCGCATGGTGCAGCATCAATTGGAGAACAAACAGATCACCCTGCGCCGCCAGTTTAACGCCGCACCTGACGCCATCCAGGGCGACAACTACCAACTCGAACAGGCGTTCGTGAACCTGTTCCTGAATGCGGTCGAAGCCATGGATACCAAGGGATCTCTCACGGTAGGTACCGAAACCGTGATCCCTGCGGCGTCGCCGAATGAGCCGCCGCAAATCTGCGTCACCATCACCGATTCCGGCATTGGCGTGGCGCCGGAAAATCTTTCGCGCCTGTTCGAGCCATTCTTCACCACCAAGAACCATGGCACCGGTCTTGGCCTTCCGATCACCCGGCGGATTCTCCACGAGCATAAGGGCGATATCCGGGTGCAAAGCCGGTTGAATCAGGGCACCACCTTCACCGTGCTGCTGCCAGCTACCCCACGCCTTCATTAAGCCGTGAACAATGAGCCGCCGTTTCACGCTCGCCATTTTGAGCGACATCCATTACGCGGGACCGGCTGAACAAACCGTTGGTGATGACTACGAGATTCGCGCCATTGCCAATCCCCTTCTGCGCCTGCTGCTGCGGGCTTATCGCCGTTACATCTGGCTGCGCCACCCGCTGCGCCAAAACGGGCAGCTCGACCGTTTCCTGGCCGAAGTCGGGGACGTGGATTACGTCATTGCCAACGGTGATTATTCCTGCAACACCGCCGCCATCGGATTGAGCGACGAAGCCGCGATGCAGAGTGCCCGCGAATGTCTCGGGAAACTGCGCCAGCAATTCGGCGACCGGCTGCGCGCCAACTTCGGCGACCACGAACTTGGCAAACTGCGCCTGTTGGGCACGCGCGGCGGCATGCGATTGCACAGTTGGCAACGCTGCGTCCACGAGCTTGGCCTCCGGCCATTCTGGAAATTGGAACTGGGCAACTACGTCTTGTTCCCGGCCATCTCCTCGCTCGTGGCCCTGCCGGTGTTCGGGCGCGACCTCTTGCCCGAGGAGCGCCCGGCCTGGGACCAACTCCGCGCGGAGCACATTGCCGACATACGAACCGCTTTTGCCGCATTGCATCCGCGCCAGCGCGTGCTGCTGTTCTGTCACGATCCAACCGCGCTGCCGTTCCTGTGGCGCGATGAGATCGTCCGCGGCAAACTACCGCAGATAGAACAAACCATCATTGGCCACCTGCACTCGAATCTCATCCTCAAAATCAGCCACCGGCTGGCCGGCTTGCCGGTGATTCGCTTCCTCGGCCACTCCGCCCACCGGATGAGCACCGCGTTAAACGAAGCCCGCCGGTGGCGGCATTTCCGCGTGCGCCTGTGCCCCTCGCTCGCCGGCATCGAGTTGCTCAAGGACGGCGGCTATCTGACGGCAAGTCTCGACCCTGCGGCGACCGAACCGGCGCGCTTTGAACTCCGGCGGCTGCCGCGCTGAACCGGCGACCCAGCGTTTACGCTTATAGTCGGTTGCGTTTGAACCAGCGTTGCGGCTGCCGCTTTTCGTTCCTGGACATTCTACGAACCTCCTTGGCCGTACCATGTTGACCTGCCGCGCATCGTGAAAGGGCGACTGCGCGGGGCGGCCAGCACACCCCGCTCTTGCGATCACGGCGCCGCACCCGTAGAGTCGCTGCATGATTGACGGGCCGGAAGCTTTGCATGATTTTCCCGCTCCGACGCCTGCGCCGCCGGAGTTGATCGAGCGCACCTGGTCGCTCGTGCGGCAGCATCCGGAATGTTTTTGGTTCTGGCATCCCGAGGCCCGGGTCCGGCACCTTGAGGATGTGCGGCTGGTGATCGAACACCTTCGGGAATACGGCGACCGGCGCGCGTGGCGGGAAGCCCAGGAACTGCACCGATGCCTCTCACCGCTTTACAAAAAGACGTACTAGCCCTGCTGGCCGCCCAGCGCAGCGAGGCGAGCCATTTCGCCGGCGGGGTGGTGCTCAACGCCGCTGACGATTCGGCCCGTTACTCGCAAGACTTCGACATCTTCCACGAACTGGCCGAGGAAGTGACCCGCGCGAGCAGCCGGGATGTTGAGGTTTTGCGGGCCGCAGGTTTCACGGTCCAAACCCTTTCACGCGAGGGCGAATGGGAAAAGATCAGCACGTTCCGCAAGGCCAAGGTGCTCCGTGGTGCCGAGAGTGTGGAAATTGACTGGGCGGCGGACTCCGCGTTCCGGTTCTTCCCAATTGAACGGGACCCGCAGTTTGGCTGGCGGTTGCACCTTTTCGATCTGGCCACCAACAAGGCCCTGACCTTGTCCGCCCGCACGGAAACGCGTGACTATGTGGACATCCTCGAACTGCACCAACGGTTTCCTCTCGCGGCCATCTGCTGGGCGGCCTGCGGCAAGGATCCGGGGTTCACTCCGCTTTCCCTGCTGAAGATGATGCGACGATTTGCCCGGGTGAACCCGACCGAACTCGATAAGATCAAGGCCCGGGCACTGGACCCGGTCGCGCTCAAGAACACTTGGATCGCAATCAGCGATGAAGCCGAGGCGAAGATGACGCAACTGGCGGATGAACAACCGGACGTCCCGATTGGGGTGGCTTTCGTGGACGGAGCTGGCCGCCCCGGTTGGCTCGGTGATGACGCCCGTCTGCGCATCCACGCCCCTTCGTTGCGCGGCTGCTGGCCGACCGTCCACGGGCTGGAGGGTCTGTAAGGGCCGGCGCGATCCGGGCAATGCGCTGCTGGAACTCTGGCGGCGCGGACAGGTTTCAGCCCGCGCCCATTTCGCCGAGTGATTGTTCCAAGCGCCGGGCTTCCTGCTGGATCATCCGGGCGAGACGATGTTTGACCACGTACACCTTCGCCCGGCTGCTCCGGGTGAGCCGCGCCACCTCGCCCACCGGCAGCCCCTTGAGCGCATACAAATCGAAGATCTGGAACTGATCCGGCGGCACCTTCGCCCGCACCCGCTGCGTGGCGGCGTCCACCAGGTTCTTCTGCCATTCCTCTTCCCACACAACGCCCAGGTCCAGGCTCGCCGGGTCCGGGACGCGGGCGATCGGGCGCGTGCCCGTGGTCGAGCCGTCCTCCAAATTGGCGAGCGGGACGGACCGTTGCCGCCGCCGGAAGTGATCCGCGATCCGGTTGCGCGTCACGGCATGGAGCCACGCCTTGAACGAGCCTTGCGCCCGGTCGTACTGGCCCGCCTGAAGGGAGCGCGCCACGGACACCACCGTCTCCTGGACGACATCGCGCGCTGCGGCGTCGGACAACCCCGCCTTGATCGCCACCGCGTAGATCAGCTTCCAGTAGGTGTCGAAGAACTCCTGCCAGCCGCCATGGTCATCCCAGTCGTGCAACCGCCGGATCAGACTGGATCGCGTGGCGGCGGGGTCGTCGCTTTCCGGCGGTATGCGTTCGCGGGACTCCATGGAGGAGAGAGCGTAATTGGATGGATTCTTAGGGGTAAGCGACAAGCGCACTCAGCGTGGTCATGGCTTTGGCTCGAACAACTCCGGATGCCGGGCGAGCAACGAGCGATGCAGTTCCGCCAGTTCCGGGCCGGGGATCCCCGACATCAACCCCGAAGCGCTCAACCGTCGAGCGGAGAGCAGCTTGACGTAATCCGTAATCGCCTCCGCCGGCAGGAGTGTCGGTTTCAGATCCCAGGCACGAAGCAGGTTGAGGCCGCTGGCGGTGATCAATCGGTTCCCGGGGGTGACGCAGGCCCAGCGAACCGGGCCGTTGTGCTGAAGAACGGGAGTAAGGGGTTCGGCGGTTGCCGCGTCCCAGACCCGTGTGGCATGGTTGTCGTCCGACGCAATAATGAACCGCCCATCAGGGCTGAAACTCGCCTCAACCCGGCCTGAGGGTGACATGGACAGCGGTGCCAATAGCGGTTGCTGGCTGGCCTCCGACGAATACCACGGGTTGCCGTCAGTGGCGCTCCACACCTTGATGGCGGAAGGTGATCCGCCCGTGGTGAGGACAGTCTTGCCGTCCGGATGCCATCGGATTTGAGTTGTGGTTCCACCATGCTTGAAGCTCTGAAGGATTTTCCCGGTTTCCGCGTCTAGGATGTGCCCCCAGGATTCACTCATGGCAAGTTGTCGTCCATCGGGGCTGAACTCAACACATTGCGGCGGCATGTGAAACCACTGGGTTTCACCCACTGGACGACCCAGTTCGAGGTCGTAGATCATGAATCCCCAGCTCGGTTTGCCGGGTGCCAGCTGGTTGACCGGGGGGCGAAAGCAAATCGCGATGCGGCGACCAGTTTGATCGAGAGCGAGCTTGAGCCAGTTGGGTTCGAGGAGGTTCGTTTCGTGAACCAGGCGGCCATCCCTCGTGTCCCACAATCGGACGATGCTTTCTTCGGAATCCAGTGTGATCAGGTTCTCGCCCGACGCGCTGATTTGAAGGTGCTCGATCGGAGTGGGATGCCGCAACTCAAGGTGACGCACCGCTGTGCCCTCTGCGGACCAGATTCCGAAGACGGAGGATTGTTTGATCGCCGCTGCCCAGCGTTGTCCGGTGGCATCGACAGTCACCAGCGGATCCAACCCGGCGTTGGACTCGTCTCTAGGGATCGGCTGCCGGGGCATTCGCTCCCGAAAGGTCGCGAGGTCGATCACGTTCACGGTCCGGTCGGGCCATACGGCCGCCAGCGTATTTCCGTCCTGACTGAGTGCCCAACCGGTGAGCCGTTCTTCAGGGGACCAGTCGAGCAGGGCTTCCGACGTGACCGCCAGGTCCCAGACTTTCGCAGTGCCATCCTCGCTCGTAGCCAGCAAGTATGCTCCGTCCGGACTGAAGCTGACGCTATGCACCTCGGATGTTTGCCGGAACGGAAGGAAAGACCGCATGCCACGTTTCAGGTCCCAGACGTGTGTCGTGCCGTCTTCACAGCCAACGGCGAGGAGACCGCCATCGGCGCAAAACGCCCAGCATGTTGGCCGGCTGTTCAGTTCGAGCGAAGGCTGCACTTTCGCGAGGGTGTCGGGGTCGCGAATTTCCAGGCCATGAAGGTTGCCCACAAACAGGCGGCGACCCTTCTGCGGATCGAAGAACAGCACACTCGCCAGCTCGGCCGACTCCCACGATGGCATCGTCTGAACGCCCCGGCGATAATCCCAGACTTGGATGTGGGCGGGATCGGTTGACTGCCGGCTCGTGGCCAGTGGGTTTACCGAGGCCAACTGCTGGCTGCCGGGGCGAAAAGCCACGCGAAAGACGTTGCCTTCGTGCTCCAGTGGTGGGCACGCTGATTCTCCCGTAGGGATACGCAATACGCGGCCATTCGATCCGCGCTGCCGGTGGCCAGCAGACTGCCATCCTCGTTGAAAGCCATGCTGTGAATCAGGTCGGTGTGTCCGACGCACCTGCCCACCAAGCGACCGTCGTTCGCGTCGATCAAGGCAATTGTGAAATCGGGTTGAGCGGCCGCCAGCCAGCGTGCGTCGGGGCTTAGGAGCGTCTTGGTGGCGTTGGTAACGAGCGAGCACACGAGTTCTCCGGAAGCCGCATCAAGAACTGCCGCTCGCGGCCAGCGGTAGCCAGGGTGGAAGAAGCTCTGATGAGTTCCGTCAAACGACTCCTCGATAATCAGCCTCCGGCCATCAGGAGCGAACCGCACGTTGCGCACTGGAAATCCTGGATTCACCGACAAATGCAGCGGCACAGGAGTGCCCATCCTCCAGATGGACACCCCAGTTCCGTACGAACTCGTCGAGACCGCCTTGCCGTCGGGGGCAAATGCTCCGCTGAAGATAATTGCCTCGTCCGAGTGAGACATGACCTGAATCAAGTGTGGGGTTGATTCGAGGACGGAGCGGATCCGTATCCGATGGATTTCTTCCTCAGCGGGGCGGTCTGCCACCAGCGGCAAAGCCTGGGCAAACCACAACAGCGCACCCGTGGGGTCGCCGTTGTCGAGCAAGCGAACTCCGTTGGCGACACTGAGGCGCACCAATCGTTCCCGATTCTCCTCCGCCAGCGCACCCTTCTCCGCGGCCAGCGTGGTTCGCTCCTCGGCGATGCGCCGGTTCTCCTCCGCCAGTTCGCTCTTCTCCCGTGTCTGTTTTGCCTGCCAGAGCCAGCCGGCCGCGATCACCGCTGCCACCACCGTCACCACCGCACCGGCCCGTTGCACGAACCGCAACCGTTGTTCCATCAACCGCACCCGCGCCACCGATTGGCCGCTTTGCAGCAGCGCCAAATCCGCCTGCAATTCCGCCGCCGATTGATACCGCTGCTTCGCGTCCGAATGACACGCCTTGAGCACCACCTGATTCAATTCGGCGATCTGCTCGCGATCTGCGAGCGCGGCGATGTTCGTCGGCATCTCGGGAAACTGCTGGCGATCCTGCCCCGTGCTCAGTTCATAGAGCACCTTGCCCAGGCTGAAGATGTCCGCCTGCCGCGTGCCCGGTCCCTCCGGCGGCAGATACCCTTCCGTGCCGACAAAAGACATCGTCGCCTCCGCCCGCGCCACCAACCCGATGTCCGCCAGCTTGGGAATCCCGTTTACGAAGACGATGTTCGACGGCTTGATGTCGCGATGGACCAGTCCGTGGTCGTGCAGGTGTTGGAGCGCGGTGGCCAGTTGCACCCCAATCTCCAGGCATTGCGCGTACGGCAACCGGCCCTGTTGCGTCAACTCGCTCCGCAACGTGCGCGGCGCGTAGCTCCCTTCGTCAATCGCCTGGCCGCGTCCCTGGTCATCGGCCAGTTCCATCACGTAATAGAACCCGTCCGGACCGCGACCGACGTGGAGGATGTTGAGCTGGCTGGGATGACTGCGCGAGATGGGCTCGAAGCGTTGAATGCCCGCCAGTTCGCGTTCGAAGGGGCGGTCGTCCTCGAAATCGCGGCGATGCACGAACTCAGGCGCCCATGACGTTGCGCGCCAGCCAGACTTCGCCGTAACTGCCCCGGCCAATCGGCCTGATCAGCGTGTGATCGGGGACGGTAAACGGCGCCATCGTGCCGCCGCCCGTGCGACCAGGCGGCGTGAGCGGTGCCGGAGTGGGCTGGGGTTCAGACATGATTTCCGCGCAGGGTAGTGGCGTCCATGGACGCCGGCCAGTCAGGATTTGCGCTCGGCCTCCCGCGCAACTCGGCGCGGATATCCCGCAACAGACCCCGGCGAAACACCCACGGGTTGTGTCGGGGCGTGACGCGGTACCGGCGGGGGAACGGTGCATGGAGGAGCCGGGTTAGAAGGTTTTTGAGCGAGGTTAACATGATCGTCCTACATTGGTGTGCTCATAAGAAAGCGGTGCGGGTGCATGCCACGCGCTGGTTCTGAACCGAAGGACGCCAAGAACCGCGGCGCGGCGAAGCCGCCACCTCGTAGCGCGGAATTGTATTCTGCTGCACCACCGGGAACGGTCGCGAGCCGCGACGATTTCTCCGAGGCGGCGGCGCGGCTCGGAGCGCGGGTGGTCCCCGCCCGCAGCACTCCCGCTTGCAGTGCGACACCAGGATTTCCCGACGAACTCCAGACGGCCAACCCGCTGCGACCGGGGACCGGTCGCGCTCCTTGGGTTGCGGCTGCGCCGCGCTGCGCGCTTCTGTTCATTCTTTCAAGGTCTGGGTTGTCATTCATTGCCCCGCCGTGGCTGCCAGCTTGGCTGGATTGACCGGAGTCAGTTTCCGCACCAGCGCATGACTGGTTTCCGTTCGGATGGAACCACCCGTGTACACACCGGTCGAATCACTCACGATGGCCAGGCCGGTGGCATAGGCCGCTGGGGGTGATGTCATCGAACCGTCAGCGGTTCGATTGGCCAGAGTGACGCCGGACAGAATCGTCAGGGCGGTCGTGCCACTGAAATGGTCGCTGACGCTCCAACTGCCCGCCTCACCCGTCGGGCTGTGGCGCACGATCCAGTGCGAGCCGCTGCGCGGGTCGGTGGCCCGCCCCACCACATACACCCCGCCTTGCTTGACGGACGCCACGCCCATTGCGGCCGCAAAGTCGCCGGCTCGCAGTTGGAACGTATCCACCAGCGCCCAATCCGTGCCGGCACTCGACGCGCGGCGCACGACCCAATGGACGCTGTTCCCGCCATCGCCGGAGGCATAACCACGCCCCACCGCATAGAGATGGCCTTGCTCATCCAAGCCCAAA
>JAANMU010000647.1_pt1 | contig 39553 bp, 33 predicted proteins | sample 7279701 | NCBI WGS metagenome assembly JAANMU01 (sample SAMN14094539, study PRJNA606508) | bioreactor metagenome | isolation source: A lab-scale SPAN reactor treating ammonium-rich wastewater day 57 | place: Ireland: Galway | collected 2017-03-13
GGCTTTGCCCTTGGATAAAGCACAGGAGGCTTCTAACTTTTTTCAAGAAACCTTGCTCAGGTCCGGATCAATCGCGCATCTTTTCGGGCATGCGCCCCGTTGGGCCAGTTCCGGGCAGACGTTGCGCAGTGTGATGACTTTGGACGCTTCCATGACATCATGATTTTACTGCTGCGATGTCATGGAGTCAACAAAATCGGAGACCGCTCAGTCGCCGCCATCTGGACCAACCTGATCACTCTCATAAAGATTGCCGGGAGACCAGGTAACCGTTTTACAACGGTCGGCCTACGGCTTTGTTCATCACCCAGGCGATGGCCGCCGGCGGAATGCCAGCTACCAGCCAGTAGACGAAAGGCAGTCCGATGTTGGTCAGGGCTAACTTAAGTTCGGGATCCACAGGCCGGGGCTTCCCGGCGTCAGGGCAGGGTCCCTGCTCTCTTGGGTCAGAGCCAGGAAAGCGTAGGGCTGCCAGCCGTCCCCTCCCAGCGCAACGGGCCTCCCCCAGTTGTCGACCATCCCCGTCGAGCTCTCCACGAACGCGACGTGTCCCACCCCGAGGCCCAGCACGCCTTGACTGTCGGGGATCTGATCGGCCGTGATCGTCTGAACGTGCGAGTTCAGCCCGAGCAGGTTGAACCCGGCCATGGCGTTCGCCCCCGTATCCAGGCTGTAGAAGGCGTCCATCAGCGTGGGGAAGGCGCCGGGGTTCTCCGCCTGGGCCCGCTTGCCCATGGCTGCAAAGCACAGCGTCGCGTAGGCCAGCGCCCCGGAGTCTGGACCCTCGAAATCAGACGCCTGGGCTGCGACCTTTAGATCCTCCCGGGAGAGCTCGACCGTGACGCCGTCGCGCATCGTAACGCGATAACCTCCGCCGGGAAGCTGGTCCACCTGCTGGAAGACCTCCGAGCCGAAGGTATCCATGGCCGCTTTGATCGAGCCGACTGACACGCAGTTGCCACGCCCCCCCTGGTCGAATGTCCCGATCAAATCCGGGAACTCCGTGGGTTCAGCCAGAACGTCGTCTAGACAAGCCTGATCCGCGGGACCCCAATGGTTGTCGCTGGGCTGAGTGGGCGCAGAGTCGACGTCGAGGGCTTCCTGCGCGGTGATACCCCCGTCGAGGTACCCTCGATAGCCGCCATCCAGGGCGTTGAGAAGGTTGGGGTTGGCCAGCAGCGCCCGGGCGGTGGGGTCCTCTCCCGCTTGCTCCAACTCGGCCCGGGTGACCTGCCCGTTGCCGTCGCGGTCCAGGTCGGTGAAGCGAGCGTTCACGTCCCGCCCCAGCTCCTCGACCGAAGGCAGGCCGTCCGGGGCCTGGCGCTCGTTCTCCAGCGCCGTGGTCAGCCCTTCGCGCGTGAAGGGCTCGCGCGGGACGCCCATCAGCGACATCCCCGGCAGCGAGATCCCGGCGAAGCCAAACATGGCGAAAGCCTTCTCGCCATCGGCATAGTCGAGCATGTTGAGGTAGCTGGGCGAGGCCAGCATCGAGCGGACCGCGCGTTTGAGCTCCGGCGGCGTGCCCGGGTCCTCGGCCAGGGCCAGCAGGTTCTCGACCGTGAAGCTGCCATCGCCGTCGGGGTCGACCAGGCCGTAGTTCTCGTCCAGCGTCGCCAGCGAGCTCTCGAAGCACATCGGCTGATCGAGCTGCCACATCTCGCGCAGTCGAAAACTGAAGCGTCGGAGGTCCCAGCCGTTGCCGGGCCCTGGTTCTCGGGTCGGGAGTGGGGTGTGGGGGCGGGAATCGTTGGCCACCGGACCGATCGACCTGATGCTCGTCATGCCCCAAGCTTAGGGGAGGGGTCTTTGCAAAATCCTTGCTCAGCCGACCATGGTCCCTCAACTGCGCATTCGCTTTGCGCTTCCAGATGAAGCCGTCCAGCACGTAGTGCGTCAATTGCGGCACCGCCAGAAGCGGGATCAGGAGCTCCGCGGGAGCGCCATGCCGAAGCCAGCCGCGCTCTTGCCACACGGCCCGATCCCAGAACATCTCCTCGGCATAGGCCAGCGCCCACAGCGTCAGGAGGAAGACCGGCAACGCCTGCCAGCCTCGCCAGCGGCTGTGCCAGAAGACCAGCACGAAGTAGAGCTGGTGCGGCTCTTGAAAGCGCTGGGCCGATTCGGCTATCCCCCGAGGCCGCCTACCAGGCAGCCCGAGCCCCTGGAGCCTGACATCCACCATGACGTCCCCGCTCCCGACGAGTGCTCCCAGATTCCCGAGAACTGGGACGAGACGAGCCGGCTGCCCCTCGACTGGTAGCCGGCTCCGAGACCTCACTGTCCAATCCAGCCCGTTTCAAGCCGAACTGGCTCGCATCCCTGGCCGGTCGAGGAAACACGGACCGAGTCGAGCACCGCCTCCTCGTGAAAAGGCCCCTCTCAGACCAGTCAAAGCCCACCGACCCCGTTTGACGCACACTCTTGACCGGGGCATCGAGTTCCTACGTGCTCCAACTCGCCCTGGAAACGGAAGGCGGCTACAGCTCGAAGACCCGCGCCTACTATGCGATCGCGGCCGCCGCGGCGCTCAACCCGGTCAACCGCCATCTGGCCGCGGCGGTCTTCTATCAGGAGAAGAAGTAGACCATCAACGGCGCTTGGGCTTGCGCCGGCTGCCCCGGGCCTCCTCGCGCAGCGACAGGCGGCGCTTCTTCTCGGCCAGACGGGCCACCTGGCTGGGGCGCACGTCCGGGCCCTTCTCGCTGAGGGCCTCGTGCTGCTCGAGCGAGGGCATGAAGTCGAACTCGCTCTTGCCGATGCGCACCGAATCGCCCTCCACCGCGCCCTGGCGCAGCAGCTCGTCCTCCACCCCCCAGGCGATCAGGCGGCGCTGCAGGCGGCGCACCGACTCGTCCTCCTCGAGATCGGTCATGGCCACCACCGTCTCAACCCGCTTACCGCGCACCACCCAGACCTCATCCTCCCGGCTCACCTCGAACTCGATGGCGTCCTGATGAGGCAGCTCGATCACCGGAGCCAAAACCGGGTCGGGGCGCGGCGAGCGAGCCAGCTCGCCGAACACCGCCTCCACCAGGCGGGTCAACCCCTGGCTCTCGGCGCACGAGATCGGCAACAGAGGCCGCCCTTCGGCCTGGAAGGCAACCTTGAGGGCGGCCACCCCCTCCTCGCTGCCCGGTAGCTCAATCTTGTTGACGGCCACCACCTCGGGACGCTCCAGCAGCTCGGCCTTGTACTCGCCCAGCTCCTTGCGGATGGCCCGGTAACCGGCCAGCGGGTCGGCCGGGTCGATGGAGCTCGCGTCCAGCACGTGCAGCAGCACGCGAGTGCGCTCCACGTGGCGCAAGAACTGCAGGCCCAGCCCGGCTCCCGAGGCGGCGCCCTCGATCAGGCCCGGCAGGTCGGCAAAGACGGCGCTCTTGTCGCGGGTGAGATAGACCACGCCAAGGACCGGGTGCAGGGTGGTGAAGGGATAGTCGGCAATCTTGGGCGTGGCTCGCGAGATGCGTGAGAGCAGCGTGGATTTGCCCACGTTGGGAAAGCCGATCAGCCCGACCTGGGCTACCACCCGCAGCTCCAGGCGCAGCCAGCGGGCTTCGGCCGGCTCGCCCAGCTCGTGGTGACGGGGAGCCTGGTGATCGGGCCGGGCAAAGTGCTGGTTGCCGCGCCCGCCTCGCCCCCCGCGGGCCACCAGCGCCCGAGACTTGTGCTCGACCAGGTCGCCCAGCAGCTGGCCGGTCTCGTCGTCGTAAACCAGGGTGCCCAGCGGCACTCGCACCACGCAATCGGCCCCGTCGCGGCCGCTTTTGCGGTTGCGGTGGCCGTGGTCGGCCTCCTGGGCTTTGAAGTGAATGCGGTGGGTGAAGTCGAGCAGCGTGTTCAGGTTCTCGTCGGCCTCGAGGTAGACCGAGCCCCCCCGCCCGCCGTCTCCCCCATCGGGGCCGCCCTTGGGACGGTACTTCTCGCGCAGGAAAGAGAGCGCGCCGTTGCCGCCGTCGCCGGCCGCCACATGAATACGGATGTGGTCAATGAAATCACTCATCACAAAGTCGGAAAGCCGCCAGGCCGAAACGGCCCCGCGGCTTCACAGCCTTACCAGAATGGCGTTCTACTCGGCAGACTCGCCGCTGTCGACGGCCACGACCGAAACCAGGGCGCGGCCGTCCTTGTGCTCGAAGCGCACGACGCCGTCAGCCACCGCAAACAGCGTGAAGTCGCGGCCCATCTGCACGTTGTCGCCGGGGCGGAACTTGGAGCCGCGCTGGCGCACGAGAATGTTGCCAGCCAGCACGGCCTGGCCGCCGTAGCGCTTCACACCCAGCATCTTGGGGTTGGAATCGCGCCCGTTCTTCGAAGACCCCATGCCCTTCTTATGGGCAAAGCGGGTCAGATCCATCCAGAACATTTGACTATCCTCCTGTCAGGGCTCCCATTATAGTCACCGGTGGGCAGGCACGCAAGAGCGGGAAGAGAATTACCCTCCAAGCGACATGATGAGCGTGCCCCGCAGAACCCGGCGAGACCTTTTCTGGGCCCTTCTGGTGCTTTCCCTGCTGGCCCTGGGCCTGCAGAGCCTGCCCCGGCAGTCGCCTCAGCCTGCCCCCACCGACTGGTGGGCCGTCACCAGCGAGGCCAATCACGCCCTGGAGCAGGGCCAGCACCTGCGGGCCGAGGCCACCTTCGAGCAGGCGCTGGAGCTCGCGGACCAGCCGGCCCTGGAGTATTCCAGCCTGCAGAGCCTGGCTTGCGTCAAAGACTTGCTGGGCAAGAGGGGCCAGGCCGAGGAGCTGCGGGTAGAGGCCGGTCGTCTCTACCACCTCGAGCCCGGTCTGGCCCCACCGGCGCGCTGACCGTGGAAGAGAAGCTGCTGCTGGAGAAGATCCACGAGCTCAAGAGGCGCCTGCGCTTCGTCTGGGTCGTCAACGGCGCCCTGCAATGGTGCCTGGCTGGCTCACTGGTGACGCTGCTCTCGGTGCTCTGCCTCAAGCTGCTCGATCGTCCCTCCCACGAGCTGACCGCGGCCACTCTGGCCCTGTTGTTGTTCCCGCTGGGCGGGGCCGTGGCGGCGAGCCTTCGCAAGTTACCCCTGATGTCGGTGGCCCTGGCCACCGACCGCAAGCTGGGTCTCAAAGAGCGGTTGACCACGGGCCTGGAATGGAGCCTGTCTGACCGTCCCCGCACGGTGGTGGCCCAGCGCTTGCTGCGCGACGCCAGTCAGTACGCCGCCGGGGTCGATCCGGCCCGAGCCTTCAAGCCGAGCATGCCCCGCTCGCTGCGCCAGGCGGCCATCGTCAGCCTGCTGGCCAGCCTGCTGCTGGTGTTGCCCCCCTGGCACCTGTTCCAGCCCCGCTTGAGCGCCGACGAGATCCGGGTGGTGCGCCAGGCCGCCGAGCGGCTCGACCAGAAGGCCCGCGACCTGCGCCAGCGTTTCCCCAACTCGCGCCAGGCCCGGGCCACCGCCCAGAAGCTGGAAGATCTGGCCCGCCGGCTGCGCGAGCCGGGCACCGAGCGCGAGGAAGCAACCGCCCGCGTGGCCAGCCTGGCCGAGCAACTCAAGGGCCAGGCCCGCGGCCAGGGACAGGGGTCCCCCCAGAACCAGGGCCAAACCGGAATGAGCGATGCCCGCGAGCAGGCCGAGCGGCTGCGCGCCCTGGCCCGCCGGGCCCAGCGCGAGGGCCTCAGCCAAGAGCTGGGCAAGGACATCCAGAAAGAAGCCGAGCGAGCCGACCCGAAGAGCGGTCAGAGCCAGGCCCTCAAGCAGGCTCAGAAGGCCGCCCAGCAGGGCAACTCGCAGGCCACCGCCGAGTCGCTGGAGGCGGCCGCCGAGGCAGCCTCGCAGCAGGCCGCCGAGCAGCAGCAGATGCAGCAAGAGGTCTCCGAGAGCCTGCAAGAGTGTCAGTCGGGTCTGTGCCAGGAGGGGGGGCCGGGCAAGGGCAACTCCCAGGGCCAGCCTCAGGCCGGTCAGGGACAGCAATCCGGGCAGGCGATGGCCAACCAGCCCGGACAGCAGCCAGGCAAGGGAGGCAAGAAGGCACCGGCCGACTTTGGCAAGGGCACCACCAACGAGCAGAGTCCGCCCAACCCGGACGGAAAGCAGAAAGACTACGTCTTCGACCGCCAGTCCAAGGAGAGATCCGACTGGACCGAAGAGTATGAGCGGCTCTATGCCACCGAGCGGGTCCACCGCGACACGGCTGACGCGATGATCAAGGGCCAGCTGACTCCGGGCCAGATGCTGCCGGCTCAGGGCCAGGTGCGGGGGGCACCCAGGAGCCAGCCGGGCGCCGGGGAAGGGGCCGAGGAAGTCTACCTGAACTACAAACGCGAAGCCGAAGAGGCGGTCACCCGACAGAACGTGCCGGCCGAGTATCGCGAGCTGGTGCGCAACTACTTCGACGGGATCGATCCGCGGGAAGGAAAATAATGCCCCATCGGGTCGAGAAGTTCGCCAGCCAGCTGCAGGCGCTGCGCGAGGAGATCGCAAAGCGCCTCGTGGGCCAGAAAGAGCTGGTCGAGCAGGTGCTGATCGCCATCGTGGCGGGCGGGCACGTGTTGCTCGAGGGGGTGCCCGGGCTGGGCAAGACCATGCTGGTCAAGACCCTCTCCTCGTGCATGGACCTCTCCTTCAACCGCATCCAGTTCACCCCCGACCTGATGCCGGCCGACATCACCGGCACCAACCTGGTGGACGAGGATGAGCACGGCAAGCGGGTGTTCCGCTTCTCGGCCGGCCCCATCTTCGCCAGCCTGGTGCTGGCCGACGAGATCAACCGGGCCACCCCCAAGACCCAGTCGGCCCTGCTCGAGGCCATGCAGGAAAAGAGCGTGACCGTGGCCGGGGTGGTGCATCCGCTGCCCGATCCCTTCTTCGTGCTGGCCACCCAGAACCCGATCGACATGGAGGGGACCTATCCGCTGCCCGAGGCCCAGGTGGACCGCTTCATGTTCAAGCTCAACGTGCGCTTTCCCGACGCCCGCGAGCTCTCGGACATCCTGGACCTGACCACGGGTACACGCCAGGCCGAGCTGAAGGCGGTCTGCGACGGCCAGACCTTGCTGGAGATGAACCGCCTGGCCCGCGAGGTGGTGGCCGCCGAGCCGGTGCGAGACTACGCCGCCCGGCTGGTGCTGGCTACCCATCCCGAGCTGCCGAACGCCCACGCCCAGGTGAAGCGATTCGTGCGCTTCGGGGCCAGCCCCCGAGGCGGTCAGACCTTGCTCCTGGCCGGCAAGGTGCGGGCTTTGATGGAGGGGCGCTTCAACCTGGCCTTCGAGGACATCCAGGCAGTGGCGGCTTCGGCCCTGCGCCACCGACTGATCTTGAGCTTCGAGGGCGAGGCCGAAGGCATCAAGACCGACCAGATCATCGCCGATCTGATCCAGGCCCTGCCGATGGAGGCGGCCGCCCTGCCCGGTGTCTAAACGAGCCCTTCTCCTCCTGCTCTGCCTGCTGATCTTGCCCGTCGCGGCCCAGAAACCATCAGACGTGCAGGTGCGGGCCTGGCTTTCGACCGGCCAGAAGGTGCACCCGGGACGTTGCCAGGCAGTCACGGTGGAGCTTCAGAACCTGGGCCCCGAGCGCACTTTCTCGCTGACCCTGCAGCACGGCAGCCAGCTGCCCATGACCGCTCCCCTGAACGTCAAGGTTCCCTCCGGCGCTCGCCAGGAGTTCCAGATGGCCGTGCCCAGCTTCGAAGGCTGGGGCGGCGAGCTGGAAGTGACCGTGCGTAGCCGCGAGCGCAAAGTGGCCTCCGCGGTGCTCAAGTACGACACCTTCGGAGAAGGGCTGGCCGTGCTGCTGGTGGCCCCGCCCGACAAGAGCTTCGGCTACCTGGGCGGTTACTCCGAGCTGTTGCCCGAAGCCAACGGCACGCATCCGCCCGTCTACCTCAACGCCCAGAACGTGGGGCTGCCCACCCACTGGAGCGGCTTTCTGGCCGCCGACCTGATCGTGGTGCACGACCTGCCGCGCCTCAACCTGCCTGGCTCGACCCTGCAGGCGCTGGCCGACTGGACCCGGGCCGGCGGCAGACTGGTGCTGGTTTCCTCGGGCGACCCCGGCGAATACCGGGGCACCCCGCTGGAGAGCTTACTGCCCCTCGTACCCGGCTCCTCAACGGACCTGCCCGCCAGCCCCATCGTCACCGGCGAGTTGCGGCCCGGGGCCGTGGTGGAGCAAGAGCTCGACGGCCTGCCGGCCCTGCTCGTAGCCCCCGCCCTGAACGGCTCGGTCTGGCAGTTCACCGTGCCTGCCTCCAAGGACACCGTGCTGGGCTCGGACCTGAGCAAGACCTTCTGGAAGCCGGTCTTGAACAACATCAAGCCCTTGGACATCTTCGGCCTGCGCAGCGACAACCTGCTCTACCGGCTGCCCGAAGCCAGCCTTCCCTCCCCCGGCCTGATGGCCTGGGGGCTGGTGCTCTACGTGCTGGTGGTGGGCCCGATCAACTTCTTCATCCTCAAAAAGCGCGACCGCATGCTCTGGATCTTTGTCTCGGTGCCGGTCCTGGCGGTGGCCTTCACGCTGGGCATGTTCGTGACCACCCAGCTCTCGCGGGGCACGGTCACGGTGGTGCGCGAAGTGGGCGTAGTGAAGCTCGACTCAGGCCAGTCGCAGGGCCTGCTGGAAGGCCAGCTCACCCTGTTCTCCCCCTTCCCCCACCGTTACCAGGCCCGCTTTCCCCGGGCCACGACCGCTCTGGCCGAAAGCTCGATGCGAACCGACCCCCAGCCCCCGGCCCGGCTGACCGAAGAGATGAGCTATCCCGACCTGGAGATGCGCATGTCCTCGCTGCGCCGCTTCTCGGTGCGGGCCGTGCCGGAGCTGGACGGCCCCATCATTCTGGCGCTGAAGCGCTCGGGGCAAACGGTGGAGCTGGAGGTGAACAACAAGAGCGGCCTCAAGCTCACTGCCTGCTGCCTGGTGGTGGGCGATCGGGCCAGCAAGTCCTTTGAGGTGGGCCCGGGCCAGAGCCGCCACAAGCTCGAGCTGGGAATGGCCGATGCCAACGCTCTGACCGGCAGCCTGCTGGGCAACACCGACAGCCGGGAGGACCGCTTCAAGGTGACCAACGCGGCCCTCACCGATGCCTTCAAGAGGATGTCTGCGGGAACGCTGGTCGGCTGGACCGACGGCTTGAGCTGTGGGCTTGAGCTGAGCGGCCTGGCCTCAAAGCACCGCGACTACCTGCTGGTGGTGGAGACCGGGCCGTGATCGAGTGCCGGGCGCTGAGCAAGGACTACGGCAACCACCTGGCTTTGAGCAACCTTTGCCTGAAGGTCGAGTCGGGCGATGCCTTCGGATTCATCGGCCCCAACGGAGCCGGCAAGACGACTACCATCAAGATCCTTGCCACCCTGCAGGAGCCCACCGAGGGCGAGGCCTGGGTGGGCGGCTACTCGGTCATCGACGAGCCCGACGAGGTGCGTCGGGTGCTCGGCTACATGCCCGATCAGTTTGGGGTCTACGACGGCATGCGGGTGTGGGAGTACCTCGAGTTTTTCGCCGCCGCCTACCGGGTGGAGCGCCCCAAGCGGCGCAAGCTGGTGGATGACGTGCTGGAGCTGACCGACCTGGGCAAGCGGCGCGACAGCTTCATCGAGACCCTCTCCACCGGCCTCAAGCAGCGGGTCTGCCTGGCCAAGACCCTGCTCCACGACCCGGCCGTGCTGATCTTAGACGAGCCGGCCTCGGGCCTTGATCCCCGCGCCCGCATCGAGCTTAAGGAATTGCTGCGCGAGCTGACCCGGATGGGCAAGACTCTGTTCGTCAGCTCTCACATCCTGCCCGAGCTGGCCGACTTCTGCAACAAGGTGGGCATCATCGAGAACGGGCGCCTGCTGGTCAGCGGGGACGTGCACGAGATCCAGTCCGGGCTGGGACGCGGGCGGCGCATGCGCGTGAAGGTGCTGCGCGAGCAGGAGGCGGCCCTGGCCCTGGTGGACGGCTTCAACGAGTCGGCTGACGCCTTCCTCGAAGACGGCGAGATCCAGTTCGAGTATCGCGGCCCCTACGAGGCTCTGGCCGACCTGACCGAGCAGCTGGTGCGCTTCGGGCTGGTGGAGTTCGCCGAGGAGAAAACCGATCTCGAGGACCTGTTCCTCAAGGTGACGGGAGGGCCGTCTTGACCACCATCACCCGTCCTCGAGGGGGCCTGCTCAAGCGTCTGGCCCGAGCCCTGTTCGACAACCCGGTGCTGCTCAAGGAGCTGCGCCAGGGCCTGCGCGAGCGGCGCATCTTCGTCATCCAGACCATTTATCTCTTGCTGCTGGGAATGGTCACCCTGGTCTACCTGGCGGTGGTGGCCGACCGCAACGATCCGGCCGCCCTGGCCGAGTCGGGCAAACAGTTCTTCCAGGCGCAATTCTGGATGCAGTTCTTCATGATCATCCTGATCACCCCCAGCCTGACCTGCGGCCTGATCTCCACCGAAAAAGAGCGCCACAGCATGGAGATGCTGCTGGCTTCGCGGCTGGCCCCCTCCGACATCGTGCTGGGCAAGCTGGGCTTTGCCATCGCCTTCATGGCTCTGCTCTTGTTCTCGGCCATGCCGCTGACGGCCTTGATCTTCTTCGTGGGCGGGGTGGCCCCGGGCGAGTTTTTGCTGGCCTATTTCCACCTGGCCATCGCGGTGCTGATCGCGGCCCAGATCGGGCTCACCTTCTCGGCCCGCGAGAACAAGACCAACCATGCCACCAACCAGACTTACGGGCTGGTGGTGCTGGGCCTGATCGTGTTCATGTTCTTGATCGTCCCGCTGGGCTTGATCTTCCAGGCCACCGCCGGCTGGTTCCCGTTCGCCCCCGAGCTGGTGCTGGTACTCGAGATCGCTTACCTGGCCACGCTGATGTTCCTCAAGACGGTCAACCACCTGCGCCCCGCTCTCAAGAACATCTACAACCTGTGCCGGGCCTTCATGCTGGCCTACCTGGTCAACGTGGCCCTGGTGGCCTACACCGTGGCCACCAACGCCAACGGCTCGGACGAGCCCGCCCTGTGGAGCGCGATCCTGGTGATGCACCTTTTCCTGGCCGGCTTCTTCGTGCACGTGCCTCGCTTCATCAACCCCTCTGAAACTTTGCGCTACCGACGCTCCTGGTTCGCCCGGCCCACCTTCTGGTGTTTGTTCTTCGCGGTGGGGCTGTTCTGCCTGGCCGGCGCCTGTCACGGGGCGGGCAACGGGATCTGGGTCTTCTCGGCGGCCGGGCTGGCGGTGCTCTTCTTGTTCTCCTACCAGGCCCTGGCGCGCTGCTTTGCGGCCATGATCGGCCCTAAAGCCCACGTTCCGACGCTCTATTACATTCTGGTCTCGGTCACCACCATCGTGCCGGTCTTCTGGTTGGGCGGCTCGAGCGACACCTACAGCTTCTTCACCGGAATCTTCCTCTCGCCGGTGCTGGCCACCGTAAGCCTGGCTGAAGGTGAGCCCAACCTGACGGGCGGCATTCCGGTGGCGGTGGCCTCCTGCGTTTTCTACCCGGCCGCCACCGCGCTCTTCTACCTGGCAGCGCGAAAGCGCCTGGCGGCCGAGCTGGCCCCGGCGGCACGGCGCGACAACCGGTGAGCTCGCTGATCGAGCCGGAGCTGCTGCGCCGACTCGAGCGCCTCCAGGTGCTCTCACGCCGAACCCGTTCGCGTCAGGCCCCGGGCGAGCGCAAGAGCGGACACCGGGGGCGCTCGGTCGAGTTCGCCGAGCACCGCGACTATACGTTCGGCGACGACTTCCGCCACATCGACTGGAACGCATACGGCCGCCTCGAGCGGCTGTTTCTCAAGTTGTTCGTGGAAGAGCGCGAGCAGACCGTGACGGTGCTGGTGGACCGCTCCGCCTCCATGACCTGCTCGTCGCCCCTGGGCCCGCAGGGCCCGTCCAAGTTCGACTTCGCCCTCAAGCTGGCGGCGGCGCTCAGCTACATCGCCCTCTGCTCTTACGACCGGGTGGCCGTGGGCCTTCTGGGCCAGAAGCTGGAGGACTACCAGCAGCCGGTGCGGGGGCGCAACCAGGCCCTGGCCCTCTTTCGCTTCCTGGAGGGGGCCGAGTGCCGCGGGGAAGGCAACCTGGACGCGGCCCTGACCGACTACGTGCGCCGCTATCCGCGCCCGGGCATGGCCATCGTGCTGAGCGACTTTCTGGTGCCCGGAGCCGGCATCACCGGGCTCAAGCACCTGCGCTACCAGAAGTACGAGGTGTTCGCCCTGCAGGTGCTGCACCCGGGCGAGCTTTCCCCCGAGGCGGGGGGCGATCTCAAGCTGGTGGACGTCGAGTCGCTGGGCACCCGCGAGCTGACCCTCACCTCGGGCGTGCTCAGGGCCTATCGCGCGGCACTACAGTGCCACAACCAAGAGCTGGAAGATTGGTGCAAGAAGACCGGCTGCGGCTTTCTGCAGGCCTCCACCGTGGAGGCTCTGGAGGGCCTGGTGGTGGGAGCCCTGCGGCGGAGCGGCCTCTTGCAATGAAGTTCCTCGACCCCAGCTCGCTCGTCTGGCTCTCGCTGCTGCCCCTGCTGGTGATCTTCTACCTGATGAAGCTGCGCCGCAAGCGGGCCGAGGTGTCGGCCCTCTTCTTGTGGCAGGCGGCCGCGCGCGAGGCGCGGGTGGACAGCTTCTTCCAGAAACTGCGCAACAACCTGCTCTTGTGGCTGCAGATCCTGGCCCTTCTGGGGCTGGGCCTGGCCCTGGCCCGCCCCTACGCGGTGGTGAGCGGCAGGGTCTCTCCCCAGGTGGCCCTGGTGCTGGACGTGTCCGCCTCCATGGGCGCCTCCGACGGCCGCTTTGAGGCGGCCCGCAAGCGCGCCCTGCAGCTGGTCGACCAGGCTCCCCGCGGCACCGAGCTGACCCTGGCCGTGATGGGACGCGAGGCGCGCGTGGTGGTGCCCTTCACCACCGACAAGGAGCAGCTGCGCCGGGCGCTGCGCTCGCTCACCCCCCAGGCGGTGGAGGAAGCGCGCCAGGGGGCTCGCTCGTTGCTGGCCTCGCTTCTGGCCAACCGTCCGCAGGCCGAGGCCTTCCTCCTCAGCGACCATCCTCCGACCTGGGAGCTGCCCCCCCGCGTCAGCTATCTCGCCCACGGCGAGCCGGGCGACAACCTGGCCATCTCCGCCTTCCAGATCGCCCCCGGCGATCCGCTCCAGGCCTTCGCGGCCATCACCAGCTATGCCCGCGGGGTGGAGACGGTGGAGCTCGAGCTCTTGCAGGGGGGACGGGCCATCGACCGGCGCCAGCTGACCCTGCCGGGGGGGGGCCGCCGCACCATGGTGGTAGCTGTCGATCCTGACGGCAGCCCCGAGTTCGAGCTGCGCTTGCTGCGCAAGGACGCCCTGACGGCCGACAACGTAGCCTGGGCGGTGGCTCCCCGTCAGCGCCCGGTCAGGGTGGGCGTGGTGGGCGATCCCCCCCTCTTCGTGCTCAAGGCCCTGCTCTCGATCCCGGGCGTTGAGATGTTTCGCGGCCCCGAGGGCGACCTCACGGTGTGGGCCGAGGGCCAGCCCAGCGGGAAGGGCGTGCATCTCGTTCTCGAGCCCCCCGAGAAGGTGCTCAAGGGGCCCTTCAACCTGACCGCCGGCACCGATCCGCTGGTGCGCGACCTGCCCCTGGACCGGGTCTTCGTGCGGAGCGTGGCCCCCCTGAGCGCCACCACCCGCCAGAGGGTGCTGGCCCGGGCCGGCGCCCACCCGGCCATCGTGCTCGATGAGGAGCGAATCCTGCGCTTCGGGTTCGACCTGTATCAGTCCGACCTGCCCCTTTCCCCCGCCTTCCCCATCCTGCTCCATCGCCTGGTCGATCAGCTGGTGCGCGGCCTGATCGCGGCCGTTCCGGTGGAGGTGGTGCCGGGCACGGGCCTGGAGGTGGCCACCGACCAGAGCGTCAGCGTGCGCCGCCCGGACGGTGGCAAGCTCACCCTGACCCCCACCGCCGGCAAGGCGGTGCTGGCCGAGACCGACCTGGCCGGGCTCTATCGCGTCGAGCTGAAGGGTCAGCAGTATCCCGTGGCCGCCAACCTGCGCTCGGCCACGGAGAGCGACCTGAGGCCCGAGGCCGGCCACGACGTGCTGAGCGGACTGGTCACTGCCAAGGGCCAACCGGCCGCCTCCCACTCGCTGGTGCGCGAGTGGTGGTGGGAGCTCGCGCTGGGGGCGCTCTTTTTGCTCATGCTGGAGTGGTACTGGTACCACCGGAGAACAAGATGATCGAGTTCTCCCACCCGCTGATGCTCGGACTGCTACTGCTGCTGGTGCCGGTCTGGGCCATGTGGGCCCGCTCCAAAGCGGGCATGGCCCCCGAGCGGCGCCTCTTGATCCTTTTCGTGCGCCTGCTCATGGTAGCGGCTCTGGTGCTGGCCCTGGCCGGCCCCCGCGCCCGCCTGGACTCGGATCGCATGACCGTGCTCTTCCTGGTGGATCGCTCGCTCTCGACCCGCAATGCGTCCGACAACTTTGCCCGCGGCTACGTCGATCGGGCCGTGGCCCGGATGGGGCCCAAGGACCGGGCCGGGGTGGTGGTCTTCGGGCGCGACGCGGGCCTGGAGGTGACCCCTGGCCAGCTCAAGCGCCTGCCAGCCTACGCCACGGTGGTGGACAAGAGCGCCTCCGACATCGCCGGGGCGCTGCGCTTTGCCTGGGCTGCCTTCCCGGCCGACAGCTCGCGCCGGGTCATCCTGCTCTCGGATGGCAACCAGACCGCTCCGGGAGCGGTGGAGGAAGCGCGCCTGGCCCGCGCTCTGGGGGTGGAGGTGTGGAGCGTGGGCTACCCCGCCCCCCAGGGCCCGGAGGCCCGGGTGGAGGCGGTGGACGTGCCCGGCCGGCCCTCGGTGGACGAGCCCTTCGAGGTGCGCGTGGCCGTGTGGAGCAATCGGGATACCACCGCCCAGCTCAGCCTGACCCGCAACGGCCGCCCGCTCGGTCGGCTGGAGGTCAAGCTGGAGCAGGGCCCCAACGTGTTCCTGGTCTCCCAGCGGGTGGAGGACGAAGGGGCCTACGAGTACTCCGCCCGCATCGAGCTCCCAGACGATCAGGTGCCCGAGAACAACCGCGCCTCGGCCGTCTCGCTGGTGGGGGGACGCAGCCGCATCCTGCTGGCCCATGGCGTCAATCAGCCGGCCGGGCCGATGGCCCAGATCCTCCGGGCCCAGGGGTTGGAGGTGGACGTGGTCTCCAGCGCCGGGCTGCCCGGCTCGCTGGCCGAGTGGCAGAGCTACCAGGCGGTGATCTTCACCGATCTCTCGGCCCTGGAGCTGACCGAGAACCAGATGGAGCTGGTGCGTGCCCTGGTGCGCGACCTGGGGGTCGGCTTTGCGATGCTGGGCGGCTTCAACTCATTCGGCGTGGGCGGCTACTACAAGACCCCCATCGAGGATGCGCTGCCGGTGGATACCGACATCCGCAAGCGCAAGCTGATGCCGGCGGTGGCCCTGGTGCTGGTGATCGACAAGTCGGGCAGCATGGGCGACGCCGAGGACAAGACCTCCAAGATGGCCCTGGCGCGCGAAGGCGCCATCGCGGCCGTGACCCTGCTGACCGAGCGCGACTTCACCGGCGTGGTGGGCTTCGACTCGGCCGCTAAGTGGGTGGCCCCCTTCGGCAAGAACGACCAGATCAAGAGGACGGTGGCCCAGATCGGCACCATGCGCGAGGGGGGCGGCACCAACATGTATCCCGGCCTGCTGATGGCGCTGAACGCGCTGGCCCGTAACAACGCGCCCGTCAAGCACATCATCGCCCTCACCGACGGGCGCACCGAGCCGGGCGACTTCAACAGCCTGGCCGCCCGGGCCCGCAAGGAGAAGGTCACCCTCTCGACCGTGGCCGTGGGAGCCGACGCCGACTTCCAGTTCCTGGCCAACCTGGCCGCCAAAGGGGGCGGACGCTCCTACGTGGCCAACTCGGCCACCCTGCTGCCGCGCATCTTCACCCGCGACACGGTGGTGGCCTCGCGGGCGGCCTTCGAGGAGAAACCGTTCCGAGCCGAGGTGGCCGCCACCCACTCGGTGCTGCGCGGCGTGAACGTCAGCTCGGCTCCTCCCCTGGAGGGTTACGACCTGACCAGCCTCAAGAGCGGACCCAACCAGCAGGTGCTGACCGGACCCGGAGGCGATCCGCTGCTGGCCCTGGGCCGCTACGGGCTGGGCAAGACCATGGCCTGGACCACAGACGACGGTCGCAAGTGGGCCAGACGCTTGGCCGGCTGGCCGGGCTTCGGGCCGCTCTTGACCCAGTCGGTGCGCTGGATGCTGCCCGAGGCCGAAGACCCGGGCCTTGCCCTCACCATCGAGCGAGGCGGGGACGGCTTGGCGCGAGCCGTGGTGGAGGCCCGCGAGGGGGACGGCAGCTGGCGCAACTTCCTGGACCTCAAGGGCCGCCTGGTCGCCCCCGACGGCCTGGGCCGCGAGCTCAACTTCGTGCAGAGCGCGCCGGGCCGCTACGAGGCCCAGTGGGACGGCTCCACCCCGGGCACCTGGCTGGTGCAGGTGGGCGAGGAGGAGGGGGGAGCCACCCTGCGCACCTGGACGGTGCCCTACGCCCCCGAGTTCTCCCGCCTCGAGCCCGACCAGAGCCTGCTCGCTCAGGTGGCCGAGGGAGCCGGGGGCCGGGTGGACCCGCCCGCCGAGGAGGCCTTCCGGCCGGCCCAGGTGCCCACCACCGTGGCCCGGGAGATCTGGCACCCACTGCTCATGCTGGCGCTCATCCTGCTGCCCCTGGACGTGGCCCTGCGCCGCGTCTTCCTACCCGAGGGCTGGGCCGCGAAGCTGCGTGCGCGTCTTGCCCCCCGTCGCTCGCCGGCCCCGCCGGCCAGCGAGCCGGCCGACCCCACCGTGGGCGCGCTTTTATCCACCAAGAAGAAGGTCCGCGAGAAGGTCGAGCCGGTGCGTCGCCCCGAGTCGGCAGCGACCGCCAAGGTGCCGGTGCTGCCTGACCGGGGGGCCGAGCCGCCGTCGAGCCGAGAGGCTCCCCCGAAGACTCAACCCCCGGACGAGCCGGCCGACTCCCCTCTCGATCGTCTCAAAAAGGCGAAGAAGCGGGCTCGCTAAGGGGCTGTTGCATCTGCCCCCTTTGTGCATCCAGCATTGGATGCCATTGAAAGCTTTTGATTCCGAGGTCAGTTCCCGGCTCTCAGCGCAGGGTCTGAGGCTGGAAGAATCCCGTCCAGGGATCTCTGCGTCCGGGCACGGTGGCCAGCGTGAAGGACGGCGGGTCGAGCTCGGGCGTAACCTCGCTCCAGGCCACCGGCGTGGACACTTGTCCCCCCGGTCTGGCCCGGGTCGAGTAGGGCGCCACCGAGGTCGCGCCCGGCTTGTTGCGCTGAAAATCGAGGTAGATCTTGCCCAGCCGCTTCTTCTTCGTCATCACGTCCAGGTAGCGCTCGGGCGAGTCGGCCACCATGGCGGCAGCCAGTGAGCGGGCCAACTCTCCCAGCTCGTCCCAGCTCGGCCCAGGCTCGAACGCCGCCACCACGTGCATTCCCTTGCCTCCGGTGGTCTTGGCGAAGCTCTCCAGGCCTATCCCCAGCAGCCGCTCGCGCGCCTCCAGGGCAGCCTCGATCACGGCCGCCCAGGGCAGCTCGGGGTCGGGATCAAGATCCAGCACCAGCCGGTCAGGCCGGTCGAGCCGGTCGGCCCGGCAGCCCCAGGGGTGGATCTCCAATCCTCCGAACTGCACCAGCGCCAATAGCCCCTCCTGGTCGTCGATCACCAGGTGCTCCTCGGGGCCCTCCAGTTGCTGCACCGTGACGCCGCGCACCGAGGGCGGAAAGCCGCGCGTGCGGTGGCGATGGTAGAAGCACGGCCGTGCCAGGCCCTGGGGGCAGCGCACCAGCGAGAGGGGCCGTCCGGCCACGTGGGGCAAAATGCGCCCGGCCACCGCCCGGTAGTATTCGGCCACCTGCAGCTTGGTGAACCCCGCATCGGGATAGACCACCCGGTCGGGGCTGGTGATCTGGACCTGGTCTTGCACCCGGCCCGCTTCTCGGGATCGGCGTACGGTTCCCGTCGCTGGCCCGATCTGCTACACTGAGAGCGGGAGCGGGAAACCTGCCGAAAATGGAGGTTCGCGCCGCAATGAAGAAGCAGCTGATCGCTGTTCGCTCGCACACTCCGGCCACAGCCGGAGAGTGCTACTGGTTAGCGAGCCAGGCCCCGGTCCGATTCCGGGCCGAGCTGAGCCAGCTCACCGAAGAAGGGGACTACCTGATTCTGGGTACCCCCCTTGTGTCCAGCAACGATGCCCGCCGCCACCCTCGCGTGGCCAAGACCCTCACCGTGCTATCGCGCGATCTTCCCAACTACCAGGCGGTGACGCTGGATATCGGGCCCGGAGGATTGAGGCTCAAGACCCGTCTCCCGCTCGATCCGGGCGAGGAGCTACCCCTCAGCCTGGACCTCCCCCCATCCGACCTGCTCTTCCACTGCCGCTTGCACGTCCTGTGGTCGAAGCCGCTGGAAGATGGTTACGCCTCCGGCTGCCGCTTTGTGTTCGCTCCTGCGGGCCTTGCGCGAGCAATCCAGAGACTCTTGAGGCCGATCGTCCCGGTCTCGGCCTGGCTCGAATCTTACCATCTGGAGGATGGCCAGGCTGAGATCGCCCTCCACTTCCCGGGTCGAGGCACCCACCAGGTGCGCCTGAGCCGGGTGGTGGCGGTCACAGATCGTCTTCGTGAAAGTCCGAGCCAGGTCGACTATCTTTCCCACACGCGCGGCCCGGACCGCGACCGCTTCTGTCTGCTCTCGCCCTCGAGCGAAGAGCTCTTGTGTATCGAGCTACAGTCCAGCGCTGTTGAAGTGCAAGCGCAGTGCCGTTCTACAGCCCCTTGAAAGTGGACGGCGCCGTTGCTTAAAATCCCACCGAGAAGCTCACCCCTGGATGCCGCATCCGGGCCAGCAGGACCGACAGGCTGCAGGTATCCCAGCTGTAGCTTGCCAGAGGCGTGAAGTTGCGCCCATCGTAGAGCACCATCCCTCCCCAGCGCTCATCGAACGAGAAGGTAGCCCCGGCCGGGTAGAGGATTTTGTCCTCGAACTCGCTGTAGGAAGCTCCCACGTAAAGACTCAGCCCCTCGGTGACCTGCTTGCTGACGGTCACGTAGTAGGCCTGCCCGTAGGGCGTGCCGATGCGATCCGAGCTGGTGCCCAGAATGATGGCCGGCTGGCTGTCTGACTCGCGCATCACGCGCCAGTTGACCAGCGGCCCCACCTGACCCACCAGGGGATTGTACTCCACTCCCAGCTGGAAATCGTCGCCCAGGCGGTACATCAGCGTATTGCGCCAGGCGGCGCGCTCGATCTCACCGGGGATCACGCGCACCGAGTAGGTCCAGCGCGCGGCCGCTATGCTTTGATCGCCCCGGACCGGGGCGCCCTCACCGGGTCAGCCGGGTCACGAGGGTACGGTGCTCTGGGCCCGGACGGGCAGGCTCAAGGCCAGCGAAAAGGCCAGCCCAAGAATGAACGACTGTCGTCTACGAGGTTTGTCCATGACGAAATCTCCCTTGCGTTGAATTTAGTTCAAGACAAGAGGTGCGGGAGGGCCCCGCAAAAAGAGTCTGGAGGCCAGCCGTGCGCTCAGCACGGGGCCTGACATGCGGCTTGCGGCTGGGGCCGGGTGGGCCTGGGAGGGACCTTCCAGGCGGACCTGGCTCGGCGGCAGTGCCGCCAGCTCGGCCGAGACCAGGGCCAGGCTGTGCTCGCACGGAGTGGCCTCGCTGCAGCAGCAACAGGGCTCGTTCAGACAGCAAAGCTCGAAGGCCTGAGCCAGAAAAGCGGCCAGCAGAAGGAGGAGAGCCAGGCGTCGCACGGCCGCATGATTAGGCTGGTGGGCCGGAATCCCTGCACCCGAACGCCAGCTTGTCCGAGCCGGGCACGAGCGTTCGTTCACCCTCGGACGCGCCTGGCGCGCTGCGCCCCGAACGCCGCGGGGAGCGAGCACGCATTCGGTCTGGAATGTCCCCACCGAGCTGAGCGCCCGAGAAGGCATCCTCGCCCCCAAGCAGAAGATTCCCCAGACATGTACGCCCACACGGTTGTGGCCAAACCCGGGCAGACACTGCACATCCGCCTGCCAGGGGCGCGCGAGTTGACGCTGCACGCCGACGGCAAGATCGATCCCCATCTGCTCGACGGCTTTCACAGGTCCGACGACCTTGTGACCGACCTGGAAGACGAGCGGCTCAAGCGATTCGTCGAAACGGGCTCGGTCTCGGACCTCGGCCAGGGCTGGAAGGAGGGCTTTGGCGGCCTGTGCTACCTGCCCGACCCCCAGCAGCAGGGAAGGGACGTTAATCTTTACGCGGCGGCTCTGCAGACGGTTCAGGTGAACTATCGCCAGGATCCCACCGTGGTGACCGTGGTGACCAATCTCTACGACGGACCGGTCTACAACCACGAGCTGAGAGGGCAACTCGACCCCGAGACCGGTCACTACCGCGAGGTCGAGGAGCGTGCCCACTTCACGATTGCCGACCGGGAGACGCTCTCGGTGGACGGCCAGCACCATGGCTGGGAGTCAGCCGTCCAAAGCGTCGTGGAGGAGGAGCGCTCCCACCGCCAACTGGCTGTCTCCTTGTTGAATCCGGGACGCGGCGAGCTGCACGAAGAGGGGGGTATGCTCTTCTTCCCGGGTGGCCACCTCAGGAAGCGCATGTAGAGCGGCCACGTGCCCTGCCACGCGGGGTATGATGCAGCGACTGCAGGCCGCCAAATCATCCCCCCGGCCCGAGTCTGCACATACTGGGTCCGCCAGACGCCGGCGACCCCGAAAACACGCCAGAATCGTGATGCCCATCTCGCCAGGGAGTCTACCGGCCGAGACCGAACCGACGTGGATCCGATGAATCGAGGAAAACCTGTGAACCGCTTCTTGCGTTGGCGTGCTCCGCTGATCTCCACCGTCTTACTGACCTCCTGCTTGCTCGGTTGCTCCGGAGAGACCGTAACCATAGACGGTAACACCGTGCCGATTGGCAATGTGCAGGTGGGCAATGTGCAGGTGAGGCATGAGAACAACGACGAGTTCCTGGTCGAGGATGTCACCGAGTACCATTACACCGGGGAGGACGCCGCGGGCAACGAGGTGTTCAGCCAGCAGCTCCAGGAAGGCGAGGCCCACGAGCTGGCCGTTCCCCCCTCGGTCACGCTGCTCCACATCGAGTACTTCGCGCCCGATCCGGACGGAGAGGGCCTGATCTTGCGGCATGAAGCCAAGCTTCCGGTCGACTTGAGCGATGGGGGCGAAAACGTTAACGTCTTGGCTGAGCACGTCCAGGCCGGCGCCACGCTTCCCACGACGCTGGTCAACAACTCTCCCAACCCCCTGAACGTTTATGTCTTCGGCGTGCAGAATGGTACCCAATCTTACATGGAAGCCAACGGCACGGTGAAAGCCTACACCCGGGGGCTCAAGGTGCCCATCGTGGCCACGATTCCTGCCAATGGCACGAAGAGTCTGAGCCTGCCGGCCTTCCAGGCCCTGGGGCGCGTCTACTTCTCGAAGGGCGATCTGAGCTTCTCGGGCTGGGAGTTGGCGCCTTCCTACAGCGCGAGGCAGTTGTTCGACTTCGTGGAATACACCTACACCAGCCCGACCCTGGTCGCCAACACGACCTGCGTGGACGCCTTCTCGCTCCCTTTCATCATCCAGACCACGCCCGCCAACCAGCAGAACGTGGGAGGCTGGTTTCCACCCAGGGTGGGGATCGGTGCCGGCGGGAGGACGAGGATCTTCCAGGCCGTGCAGGCTCTGGGCGCCCCGTGGGACAAGTTGATCGTCAGGGACGGCCAGACTCCGGTCCGCCTGCTCGCTCCCTGGCGGCAAGAGGCGCTCAGCGCCGGCTTTCCCGCCAACGTCCTGAATGCCAGCATCAACAACCAGTGGGGCAAGGCCATCACCCTCAACACTTACGGCTTTGGCACCTACACCGCTCCGGCCGCCCCGGCCTCGGGCGATTGGACCTTCACCCCGCAGGGAGGGGGGGCGGCCATTACCTTCGCCAAACCCAGCTCCACGGCAGCTTTCTCCTGCGTGCTACCGCTCAAGACCGCGGCCGGTGGCCCGTCCGCTCGTATCAACGACATCCTGTCCGTCGGGCTCAATCGGGGCACCCTGCTCAACAAGAATCTCAAGCCATCCTGCATCCCCTTCACTGCGGTCACGCCCGGCCAGCCCGACTTCACGCCGGCAAACTTCTACGTCACTTCGGCGCAGGTGCCGGTGGTCAACCAGTATTCCAAGATCCTGCACCAGAACAGCCTGGGTCCGATCGAGCCCAGCGCGGGCTGCGCCGGGACGGGTGTCACCTTCCAGTACGGCCTGGCTCCCGACAACGAGGGGAACGTTTCGTCGCAGCTGCAGAACAACGCGGTCGCGACGTTCACGATCACAGTCTCGTCGTTCTGAGACCGGTGGGTCAGCCAGGGGTAGCCGTGGTAAGCGAACACGACCGGTTTGTCAACCGTGAAGAGCGAGTCGAAGTCGCGGTCGCTCAGGCCGTGCGGGTGCTCGGAGGGCGATTGCAGGGTCATCAGGTTGACCACGTTGACCACCCGGATCTTGATGTCCGGGAAGTGCTGGCGCAAGAGCTGGACGGCTGCCAGGGTCTCCAGGGCGCAGCCACTTCTCGAGCAGCTCGATGTGCCCCGGGCTCATCTCGCTGGCGAGAGGCATCCCGCGGATCTCGGCGAATCATGACCGGTGATTCCCATCGACCGGGTGCAGCTCAACCTGCCCAACGCGGCGGCCAGCCGCCCGCGCAAGAAGAGCGCAGAGGCCGCACCGGCCGAGCCGCGCGAGGTGCTGACCCTGCTCGGCAAGGATCACCGGGGGGATGACCCGCCCCGACTTTCCGACCTGGCCCGGTTTGCTCCCCTGGCCCACAGCCCCGATCCGTTGCTGCGGCGCATCGCCCGCGAGGGCTCCGAGCGGCTGGCCCAGAACCTGCCCGCGACCCGCGAGCGCTTGCGCGTTCAGCCGGAAGCGTGCGCGGCCCGGGGAGTCGAAGGGCTGACCAAGGGCATCGCCGACATCGTGGGCTGGGTCGGCACTCACCCCAGGAAGGAGCTTCCCGTGGCCCGGTTGCTGAAGCTTCTGGAGCAGGAAGTGGGCCAGGGGCCGGTAAGCGAGAAGACCCTGCGCCACGTCGCCGCTCTGACCACGGCCGCCCTGAAAGAAAAGCATGCTCAGAAGGAGTGCCTGGGGTTGTTGACGCGCTGGCAGGCCGGGGGCCAGATCCAGCTGGAGGGCTCACCCGAGCAGCTCGCTCGCGGCAGCGCCCGGGTTCAGGGCAACCGCCTGCTTCCCCGACCGGGCGGCCCGCCTCTCTCCCCGCTCAGCCAGGGCCTTCTGGCCAGCAAGGACGCCCTGCCGAAGACGCTGCCGGCGGACCTGCAGCCGCTCGAGCTCTTGCTCGACCATCCCCGGCTGCTCGACCACGCCCTCGAGACCGCTCGCCCGGTGCCGACCGATTTCTTGAGCACCTGCGTCCAGCACGGTCTCTTCGACAGCTACGGGAACAACCGCGAGAAGCTGGTGGCGCTTTATCAAAAGAGCCATCCGGAGCCCGAGCCGATGCTCCAACTGCTGGGCCTGCGCCACTTTCAGGCCGAGCAGGCGGCGGTGGAGGCGCTCAAGCAGGCGCCAGCGGAGCTGCAAGCTCGGGCGGCCTCGCGCGCGATCGAAGCGGTGGACTCGGAGCGGGCCTGCGGCCACCATCTCGAGCTTTTAAGCACGGCCCTGGATTCGGGTTGGAAGCCCTCCCCCACCGAGGCCCGCTGGATGGTGGCCCAGCTCTTCGACGCGCGCTATCTGCGCCATCGCTCCATCACCCTGGACTCGAGCGCCTTTGCCCACGTCAGCAAGCTGACCACCCTGCTGGCCCGGTCAGAGAAGCTTCATCCCGGGCTCTTTAAGGATTGCCAGTTGCCCGACTGCTCGGGCCGGCTCGTCAGCCTGCGCGCAGCCATGGTGGACATCATGCGCCACAACTCGGAAGACCAGCCGGCCGCTCGGGTCGACCCGGCCCGCCATCCCGAGATGAAGGGTTACTTCGAGCTGGCCCGCCCCGATCGAGAGGAGGCCCGGGGGATGCTGGCCGACCTGGGCGAGCACCTGGACGAGAAAGGCCGGCTGAAGGGCCTTTCCTGGGGCAAGGGCCAGATGGCGCTGGCACTGCTCTCGCTGGCCGCCGAGCAGGGCGACCTCCACCCCGACGAGCGCCAGGCGGTGCAGGACCTGGTGCGTCCCACTCTGGCGGTGGATGTCTGGGCGCTCGACCAGAACTTCACCACGCTGCCCATCGCGCTCAACCGCTTTCGCGATCACGAGCTGGAGGGCTTCGAGCAACGCTCGGCGGACCTTGGGGAAAGCACCCGGCTGCTGCTGGTGGCCGCCCATCGAGGCCAGGACGAAGCCACCCGCAAGCAGACGACCGCGATGGCCGGCACAATCTGGCAACAGCTCGACGAGCCCACCCGCGAGAGCATCTTTGCCGAGCTGAGCAAATTGCCGGCGCCGCTGGACGACCTGGAGCCGGAAGCGATGGGTCGGGTGATGCTGGCCGTGCTGGTGGACCCCGAGCGCGCCCGGGCGGGGCTGGGTGCGGCCCTGGGAGAGCTGAGCACGGCAAAGTATGCCAGAGGCTTGCCTGGCAAGCTGCTCCTCGAGCTGCGCGATCGCGAGCACTACCTCGCACTCGAGGCCCTGCGCTCGGGGACGGTTCCGCCCTCGGAGCAGCCGTCCGTGGTGAAGGAGCTGGTGACATTCCGCGAGGAGCGGCTCGAGGAAGAGGATAAGGTTGCCCTCCAGACAGTGCTTCAGGCCTGGGAGGCGGGAGCTCGGGCGGGGGGCCATCCGGTCGAGCAGGCGCCTTACAAGATCTTCACGCTGCTGGCCGAGGTGCGGGGGGATCGGGCCTGGGGAGCCCTGCCGCTGTATCAGCGCCTGGCCGAGAAGATTGAAGACCCCGAGCAGGCCTTCCGGGATCTGTGCGCGCGCATCGACCAGGGCATGGGCGAGGAGCAGGCCCTGCAGGAGACCCTGCGTTTCTACGTGCTGGGCAGCTCTCTTCCCAACTCGGAGGGGGCCACCATCGGGATGGTGGGAGACAGTTTGCGGGTGGGCGGGACTCTGCTGCGCTTACGGCCACGCTCGTAATCGATAGCAATGGGCTCTTCTGAAGACGCGGGCTGCGAGCTGGATTACCGGGCCGGCGACCGTGTTGGCGCACCCCTGGCCCTGATCCGCCCGGAGTGGCTCAGGGCCAGGCTTTCCTCGATCAGCTTCTGAACGGCCTCACTCTTGACGGACCTGGTCCAATGAACTAGACTAAGAACACGCCATGGTAAACGTCCACGAAGCCAAGACACAGCTCTCCCGCCTGCTCGAACGAGCCCACGCCGGCGAAGAGATCATCATCGCCAAGAATGGACAGCCTTACGCTCGGCTGGTACCGCTGGAAGCACCGAGAAGGACGTTGGGGTTCCTGGAGGGCAAACTCTCGGTGCCGCAAGAGTTCTTCGCCCCCCTTGAGGAAGACGAGCTCAGGCTCTGGGAAGGTGCGTGAAGCTCCTCCTGGACACGCACGTTCTCCTGTGGGCGCTGGGCGAGCCCGCCAGACTGTCCCCGGCCGCGCGGGACATGCTGACGGACGCCTCCAACGAGCTTTACGTCTCGGCGGTGAGCTTGTTTGAAGTGAGTACCAAGCATCGCTTGGGAAAGCTCCCTACCGCGGGGGCTCTGCTCGACGCTCTCGACTGGAACATGGCTCGCCTGTCCGCCCGATACCTGTCGTTAGACCCCGCGGACGCCGTCCTGGCCGGAGCTCTCCCCTCTTCCCATCGAGACCCTTTCGACCGCCTGCTGGCAGCCCAGTCGCAGGGCCAGGGAATGGCTCTGGTCACCTCTGACCCCGCCTTCGAGTCCTTCCAGGGAGTAACGGTCATCTGGTGAGGCCCTCCGCTGGCCAATCCCGGCCAATCCTGGTTATGCAGGCCGCCAACGGGGTGCGTTTCGAGTCGAAGGAGCAGGGCTGGAAGTCCTTCCGGCCGGGGAGGACGGCTTGGTGCGGGTCTCCTTCCCGGGCAGCTGGCAGAGCCTGCTCTTTCGTCCCGAAACGAGGAGTATGGAATCGAGTCGGGCTACGCCGGCTGGGCACGCCAGGAGACCCGACCGGCGGATGGCAGGTTGGAGGCGACCGCCAGGGCGAGCGGGTGCGCCACGGAGCCTGCGTCCAGGACGGACAGATCCACTTCCTCCCCGTCCGCTCGCTCTCTGACTGCCTGCGCGAGGAGGGACTATCGGCATCACTGCGCCATCCTGGAGCTACTCGTGCCGGACTAGCCTCGGCACGCTGCGGCCAGGCTCACCGCGGCGCGCAGGGCGACCGGGTCAGAAGGCAAACTCGGGTTTCAACGGGAAATCTCCCGGGTGCTGATCCCGGGCCAGCTGCCTGCCAACCGCTCTCTTCCCGCCCCGGCCAGCGGCCGGGCCGAGGAGCCAGCCTGGCCATTCAGTCACGCCACCCAGTATGTTCCCGGCGAGCAAGGTCAGGTGCAGCCGGTGCTCAAGGTTCCCTACTACGTCTCGAGAAACCGCGAGAGCGCCCCGCCAGCCTGTTTTGTCGATGAGAATGGCGCCAGGCACCACGCGCTGGTCAGTCCCGACCGCACCATGCTGCGCGTGCTCGACGAGCATGGCAAGCTCGAATTCACTTTCAGGGCCCCCGACTACGTGCAACAGGTCGAGTACCAGCCCGGCACGCACACCTACTACGTTCGCTCCAGCCAGGCCATTTTTGCGCTCTCGGGCAAGGACGGCAGCGAGCTGGCCACCATCTCGCCCGAGAAGCTCTCATGCCTGGGAGAGATGGCGGTGCTCGATACCGGCGACCTCTGCCTGGTCACCCCCCTGGAGACCTTCAAGAACGGCCACATTCTGCTCCTGAAACCCGACCTGTCCCCGGGCTGGAGCGTTCCCAGCGAAATCGCCACCAAACGCGTGCTCGACGTCGGCCAGGGACAGGTGGCCGTGTTCAACGACGGAGAGGAGCTCGCCGTCCTCAACGCTCAGGGCGAAGAGGTGCTGCGCTCGAAGGACCCGAGGCTTTACAGCCCCATCGTCCACAACGGGCGCCTCCTGTTTCTGGAGCACAAGCCCGACAAGTACAAGCGCAATTCGCTCGAGGTGGTGAGCTACGAGGCGGCCACGGGCAAGGTGACCCGTTCCCCGGTGGGGCCCGAGGCCGAGCGGATCGTTCCCCTGCCCGAAGGCCGGTTTCTCATCGAAGAGGGTGAGCTGGCCAGACCGGTGGTCTCGGTGTTCGACTCGGATGGGGAGCTGGTCAGGCGGTTCAAGTTCCCGAAAGATTGCTTCCTGCGCCAGATGCACGTGTCCAGGGATGGCACGACGGCCCTGGCCGTCACCGGAGATGACCCGAAAGCTCTCTACCGGCTCGACCTGCAGGCCAGTGAGTCGGGTTGGAGGCTCCTGGGCGGGAAGACCGAGAAACCGCAAGCCATTCTCGTGCGCGACGCGCCATTTCTACCGGCTCTCTTTTCCAACGGCAAGATGGCCGTCTTCGACAGTCGGGGGATCGAGATCGAAGGCCGCCACTTCTCCACCACCAGCGAGTTTCTCGAGGCCATGGGCGCGGGCGTCGAGCTCGCCAGCGCCCGCTGCGCCACGACTGCCTCGTCGCACGAATCGAGCCACTCGGCCCCGGCCCGCCTGGACGTGCTGCTCAGCGACGTGGAGAAACAGTTCAAGCTGCCCAGTGCCCGACTGGCCAGGCCGGCGCTGAACCCTTACGTGACCACGGATGGCTGCATGAACTTTCCCTTGCCAGCGCTGGGAGCGATGCCCATGGCCAGCCAGCTCAGCCTGGCCGACACCGACCGGGTCCTACGCGGGCTGCTACGAGAGCAATCCAGCCAGCTGACCGTTTTCGACGACTGGAAGCTCGAGCTGAGCAACGAAAAACTGTCGCTTTGCGATCCCGAGGGGGTGACCCGGAGCAAGCATGGTCTTTACACAGCCGCGCTGCCCCTGCGCCTGGGCGAGGAGAAGTTCGTGGCGGCCGTGGGCGAGGGGAGCCTGATCTGGCTGCGCCCCCGCAAGTGGGACTTCGAAGAGGAGGTCTACAGCCTGGGAGAGCCCATCGCCAGCCTGACCCTGAGCCCGGACGGCCGTTCGGTGGTAGCGACCACCGTCAGCGGGGCCCGACTGGACTTCACTCCCCCGGGCTCTCCTGCCATGCAGCAGGCAGAGGCCCTACCAGACCGGTCAGAGGCTCGCTCGGGAGTGCTGGAGGGCTCCTCCATGATTCAGGTGGGTGGCGTCACCATTCGCAAGAGACGACCGGCTTCGTAGCCCTGCACCATCCTGGAGCTGCTGTGCCGGGTTGGAAACCGCTGCCTCCCGCGGCAGAGGCCGAGCTGCCACGACAGGCAGTAACCCGGGTGAGCCATTCCAATCTCAGGCCAGGGCGGCGTGTCGGCGCAGGGTCTGGAGCACACCGCGGTGGCGCCGCCGGCGCGCAAGCGCCAGCACAGTCTCCCCGCTCGCGTCGGGCTGGTCGGCCCGGCCCCCGTTGAGCAGCAGGCATTCCACCATCTCTGCCAGTCCGAGCTCGGTAGCCAGGTGCAGCGGCGTCCGGCCGTCCGGGCCCTGAGCGTTCACCTGGGCGCCGGCCGCAATCAAACCTGCGACCATGTTCAGGCGCCGCCCTTTCACCGCCTCGAGCAAGGCCAGGCGTCCCGAGCGGTCGGGCCGATTGGGGTCGGCCTGGGCCTGGATGAGCGCCTCGGCCACGCTCAGCCGGCCCAGCGTGGCCGCAAGGAGCAGCGGGGTCGCGCCGGTCTGGTCCGGCTCGTCGTGCGCCACACCGGCCTTGAGCATCTCTTCGAGCACCTTCAGGCGGTTCCAGCGCACGGCGATGTGCATGGCCGAGCCGTCGGGGTCCGGCCCCTTCCAGACGGCCCCGCTCTCGAGCAGGGCGCGCACCATGTCCTCGTTGCCGAAAAAAGTGCCCCAGTGCACCAGACCCCATCCTCCCGGATCCCGGTAGGTCAGGAGGGCGGGGTCGCCGTGGGCGGCCGTCCCCAGCGCAGCGCGCTCCCCGCGCCTCATGGCCAGGATCAACTCCATTCGCTCCGGCTCGATTCGCTTGGGCCCTGGCACGGAGACCAATCGGGCATACTCCGCCAGGACGGTATCCAACACATTCTCCACAGGACCCACCTGGCGCTGAAGAAGCTCCAGCGCAGCCCCGTAAATCGGCTCGGACTCGCCGACCTTGTCCTGGGCTGCGAGCACCTTGCCCAGAGACAGGTAGGCCTTGAGCAACTGCTGCGGCTGGGGAGGCTCCGCGCTCTCGAGGCCCTCAATAAGCTCGCGCAGGGATTGCTCGGACTCAAGATAGCTCTCTTTGAGGACCAGGCAGTCCGAGAGCGTGCTCAGCGTCAGCAACAGGTCGGGGTGCCGACTTGGAAGCTTGCGCTGCAGGCCGAGCGCCTGGCGACATCTGGCGATCGCCTCGTCGTAGCGACCCGTGAACATCATCAGGCTGGCCAAGAGCGTGAAGGTCCGGGCAGCGGCCAGAGTGTCCACGCCCTGCAGCTTCAACGCCTGCTCGGCCACGTGGACGCCCTCGTCCACTTTCTCCCAGGCGATGTAGAGCTGACAGATGTCCTGCAGGCAGCTCGGGAGCGAAGGGTGTCGACTGCCCAGCCGGGCCTGGTAGCCCTGGACGGCGCTCTTGTAAAAGTTCTCGGAGGCGGCATACTGGCGCTTGATCCGCAAGAGGTTGCCCATCGAGTGCTCCAGGGCTGCCGTGGTCTCGTGCTTTGGACCGAGTCTCTTGCGCGACTGCGTGAGCGCGCGCAAGAGAGTTCTCTCGGCCGGGTCCACTTCCCCGGCCTCGTGCAGCGCGAACGCTTCCCGAGCCAGCTCCAGGATGCTGCAGTCGGTTTCCTCAAGGTAGGCCCTGCGAACGAGGAGGACGATCCCGGCGCCCGCGCCGGCGAGCGCTCCCCATCCCGCCAGGACAAAGGCCCGAGATGTCGCGAGAGACAGAGCGAGCCCGCCCAGAGCCCCCAGCACCGCCCCGAAACGGGGCACGGTTCCACCGGAGAGCCGGAGGGCTCGCTTGAGGCCGTACGCGAGCAGAGCTCCTGTCAGGGCCATTCCCAGAGCCTGGATACCCGGCAGGACGCCTCGGGGGCCCAGGGGCGCAAGTGCACCCGCGCACGCGCCCACGACGACGAGCAAGCAAGCCGCGCCGGCGGTCGAGCCCCACCCCGGACGGGCCAGGGACTCAACCTCCGAGATCGTCTCGACTTGCTCGGGGCGGTAGTCAGTCTGCACGGGTAGGAAGGTGCTTCTTGCGGAAGACCGCGTTCGCCTGCGTGAGCTGCTAGCCCGGGCCCCCCTGGCCCCGCCTGGCCGCGCCCAGGACCAGGCCGGTCACCGCTCCCAGCGCCCCGCCCACGGCTCCCCCGGCCAGGCTGCCCGCGAGATGGCCCAGCCTCCAGCCGGGACGAGCCACCCTGGGAAGGGCCGTGGCCACGGCTCGCGCTGATTGCAGTCCCCGCTTCACCCCCGAGGGCAGGCCGCCCACCACGCTGCCCAGCCCCATGCCCAGGAAGCGACCCACCGTCGCGCCCCCGCGCATGCCGGCCCGAGTAGCCAGGGGCACCATGCGCAGGCCCAGGGGCGGAATCAGCAGGGTCACCGCACTGGCCAGCGCTCCCAGCGCCCCGCCCGCCGCGGCCAGCACGGCGCTGCCGGCGGTGGCTCCCCAGCGGGCGGCCGGACCCGGCCGCATGGCGCCCTTCACGGCTCCGCCCAGGAAGCCGACTACGGCTGCCGCCGGAGTCAGGGTGGCCACCACGGCCGTGGCCGCGGTGCAGGCGGCTGACCCCAGCAACCAGGCGCAGGGCCGGCCGACGAGCTGGCGACCCACGTCCCAACCGAGCTGGACCTGGTCGAGGACCGGACGGGCGACCTCGGTCTTCACTGGTGGCTTCTGGACCGGGGAGGGAGTGGTCGTCGAGGTGATCTTCATGGCCCGATTTTGAAGCAGCCGGCTTTGTAAAAGCTTTGCGTGCTTTCAGCCGTCAGCTGGGGTGAGCCCGGGGACCTGGATCTCCGGCTCGATGTCTTCGAGCTCGGGCGGCATCACCGGGGGAGCGGACTTCGTGCTAGGAGGGCCCGCCCCAGCGCAGCCAGGCTTTGGGCGGCGGAAGGGGCCCGCAGAACTCGTCCGGTTTCAAGCCAGCCATCTGCTGGCGGTGTTGACCCAGCCTCCGTTCGAGCTCCCAGCGGCTCAGGCCGGGGGGAACCACGCTCACGGTCTGCATCATGCCCACGCACTCGTGGGTGAGAATGTGGCAGTGCAGGACGTAGACCCCCTCGAAGTCCAGGAAGCGGGTCCGGAAGGTGATGCTGCCGGGGGCCCCGGCCGCCATGGCGGGCAGGATGATGGTATCGCGCCAGACCGGCGTGGCCAGGGGAACCCCGTTCTGCTCGATGACCAGAAACGGGTTGACGTGGATGTGAAAGGGATGCTCGAAGGGAGTGGTGTTGAAGACGGTCCACTCCTCCACGGCGCCGAGCTCGACGAGCTGGTCGATGCGGTCGGGGTCGAATTTCTGGCCGTCGATCTCAAAGCCCGCAATGGGGAAGTCGGGCTGGGGCGGGAACACCTCGAAGGTCAGCTGGCGGCGATTGGTCACCTCCTCGGGGGGGATGAAGCGCAGCAGCGAAGAGACCGGCAGGCTGGTAGGGATGCCCATGTCGATCGGGGGGGCGTCGAGCACCTTCACGGTGGCCATGGTGAACGGTTGGGTGGGCCCGAAGCCCTGATCGTGAGACAGGGATTGGAGCGCGTAGGTTCCGGGTTGGCCCGCCCGGATCAGAAAGTCGGCCCGGTTGGCGTTGCCGAGCAGGATCTGGCTCAGCTCCACGGGTTGGGGGAAGCTGTTCCCGTCGGCCGCGATCTGAAAAAGGCTGTGCTGCTCGAGGGCGAGCAAGATGAACGCGGCCACGCCTGCGTTGATGAAACGGACCCGTACCACCTCGCCGGGGAGCATCTCCAGGGTCGGATTGACCAGGCCGTTGATGAGCGCGATCTGCTCAGTATCGTTGAAGAAGGTGGTGAAGTCGAAGGGCGGCACGCGACCGGAGCTGTCCACCCGCAGCACCTGCTGGACCATCACGATGTCCCGGGCGGCGGCAATCTCGGGGACCTGGTCGATCTCGCCCTCGATGATGATGGCTCCGGCCATGCCCCCGAACATCTGCACCGACACCGAGCCGTGGTTGTGGGGATGATACCAGTAGGTGCCGGCGGGATGATTGCCGGGCAGCTGGTAGCTGTAGTCGTGCGCGGCCCCGGGGGCCAGGGTCAAGAGGACGTTGTCTCCCGGGTTTTGCGGGGTGACGTGGAATCCGTGGGTGTGCAGATTGGTGATGCTGGGATTCTGGGGCGGCAGGTTGGGGTTGGCGGGAGCCGGCTGGTTGGAGACGGGCAGCTGGTTTTGAAAGCGCACGTTGAGCAGCTCGCCCTGGCGCAGCCTCAGGGTCGGACCGGGGATCATGCCGTTGTAGGTGCCGGTCAAAAGGCTGCGACCGGCGATGGTGCCGGGAGTGTTGGCGGCCACCAGATCGGTGGCCAGGACCCCGTCACGCGAGCGCAGGACGGGCGGCTGGGGGAAGGGGTTGACCGGAGGAAGCGGGGTGACGGGTTGCACGGGGCTCTCGATGGTGGTGCCGCAGCCGGCGGCAACCCCCAGAGCTCCGCACAGGCCCAGAGTCATCTGGAGAAGCTGGCGACGGGTCATCCGGGCCGCTTCGCCTCTGGCCGAGGCAAGCCCTGGAAAGGGGCGGCGTCGAATGCGCTGGCAGGAGAAGCCCTGCGCGAAGAGGTGGTGGGCGACCGCAGGATCGTCTACCGGGTGTGGGATCCAGTCCGCAACCCGTTCGACCGCCAGCGGCCGGAGCTGAGCGCGAGCGATGGGCGCGGAGGAGACCTGTCAGCGCTTTCGCTCTTCGGGGCGCTGAGTCCGGGAGGCGAGCGTATCGGCCGGAGCGAAAGATTCCGGGTGGATACGTATGCTGCCAGGCCGCCGCAGGATCAGGTGGACGACCTGATTCTCGACTTGCTGCCCCGGCAAGGGCAGTGGGGCGACGAGGAGTATTTGTGGCTGACCGACCACTCCAATCGTCTGATCGAGCTCACCGACGGCTATCTCGAGGTCTTGCCCATGCCCACTGACCGGCATCAATCCCTACTGCTTTTTGTCTACGATCTTTTGCGCGTCTTCATGGCCGGGCGCGGTAAGATCCTGGTGGCTCCACTGCGAGTTCGGATTCGCGAACGGAAGTATCGCGAGCCGGATCTGTTGATGGTGGTGGAGGCGAGCGACCCGCGTCGCGGCAATCGATACTGGACAGGCGCCGACCTGGTGATCGAGATCGTCAGTCCCGACCAGCCCTGGCGGGATCTGGTCGAGAAGCGCGCTGACTATGCCGAAGCCAGGATTCCAGAATACTGGATCATTCACCCGGTGGAAGAGACCGTGCGCGTCTTGCGCCTGGCAGGCGAAGAGTTCGAGGATGCCGGGACCTACTGCCGAGGCAACCAGGCCTCCTCGAGCCTGCTGCAGGGGTTCAAGCTCGATGTGAACGCATTGTTCGACTCGAATTGAGGCGGACTATCAGCACGTCGGGTCAGGGATAGCTCAGACGATAGCCCAGCAGCTTGCCCAGCCACGCCAGCCCCCCCACCAGCACGCTCTGCGCCCCGGCCGGAAGACCCTCGAGATAGGTCTCGGGCTGCAGACCCTGGATGATGACGGCGGCGTGCAGGGGGTTGCGCGGCAGGCCCTGGCGGTTGACCTTGCCGTCTCGAGCCATGGCCGCCAGGCTGCGGAAGATGGTCTCCACGCGCTGCATCGCCTCCACCGCGGGTCGGGGGGAGTGGATGGTCTGGATGAAGTGGAGCTCCTCGCGGCCGGTGTTCCAGGGATGGATGTGGGGCACTCCGGCCGGCAGCTCGACGGTCTGTCCGGCGGTTACCGGCAGGATGTCGCGGCCGAGCCGGTAGCTGCCCTCTCCGGACAGGACCTGGAAGCTCTCGGCCAGGCGAGGATGAAAGTGTGCCACCATCTCGCGGGCGCCGCCGGGCGCGACCCGGTATTCGATGCCCAACCGGGTCCCGGGCGGAGCCTCCGGGTCGTGATGAAAATGAAGCTTCATCCCCAGAACGGGGTTCACGATCTGATCGTCTTCCATGGGAGGCGGTCTTCGCCCCGCCCCCCCGGTCTACCCGCCGGGACAGGTGATGTAAGTCATAGCTCCCTGGCCACGGGATGATTAGGCTTCAAGCGTGACCTTAGAAGCGATCTATGAAGAGCTGCGAGGGGTCGAGGCGCGGGTTTCGGCTTTCGTTTCCGAGCATGCCCCACTGCTCTCCCGTGTGCACTCCAGATATCGAACCAGCGCCGAGAACCTGCTGATCTACGTGGGCTTGCGCCAGCTGGACCTGAGGGACCTGCAACTGAAGTTGAGCGAGTGGGGTCTCTCCTCGCTCGGTCGCTGCGAGAGCCACGTGCGCTCGAGCCTGCGCGAGCTGCACGAACGTCTGGAAGACTCCCTGCACGTCGCCAGAGCCCCGGTCGGGTCGGAACCCGGCTCTATCACTCGCGTTCAGGCCAGGCGGCTCCTGCAGCAGCACACCCGGGCCCTGCTGGGCGAGCGCCCCCCGGAACGCCACGTCTCCATCATGGTGACCGCGCCGGATGAGCCCCCTACCGAGGAGGAGTGCGCCACGCTCCTCGAGTCCGGGGTGAACGTGCTGCGCATCAACACCGCCCACGGCTCGCTGCGCGACTGGCAGGAGACGGCCGCCCGGATCCGCCAGGTGGCCGCGCGTCTGGCTCGCAATGTTTCAGTGGAAGTCGACCTGCAGGGCCCCAAGGTACGCACCGCCTCCATCGAGCCGGGGCCCGCCGTGGTGCGCTTTCGACCGCCCAAGGACCAGCTCGGCCGGGTGAGCTCGGCTCTGCGGGTGCCCATCGTGGGCCAGAGCGAGAGCGAGCTCGAGATGGGCCAGCCGGCTCTGCGGGTGCCCGACTCCTGGCTCTCGCGGCTGCGCCGGGGGGACGAGATCGCCACCCGCGACAGTCGCGACCGGCCCAGAGTCTTTCGCCTGAGCGAAGTGGGCCCTCGCTGCGCGGTCGGCGAGCTCGAGCGGACCTGCTACCTCACCCCGGAGTGCGAACTGGTCTGGCGCAGGGACGGCCAGGTGTTGGAGCGCTGTCGCCCCCGCGGCATCGAGCCCCTGGAGGGTTTCCTGTCGCTAAGCACCGGGGACCCGGTGCACCTGCTGCTCGACGGCAACCAGGGCCATCCGGGGATGAAGAGCCCGCTCGATGCCCGCTCGTGGTCGATGGTGCCCCGACTGGGCTTGCTTCTCGGGGAGTGCACCCTGACGCTCGCTCCCCGGCAGCGGGTTCTGCTCGACGACGGCCAGGTGGAGGTCGTGGTGGACTCGGTGGAAGGCAACCTGGTCCGGGGCCGGGTCAGCAAGGCGGCCCGAGCCAACGTGAAGATCCGGGCCGAGAAGGGGGTCAACTTCCCGGACACCGTGGTGAAAGGTCCCGCCCTCTCGTCGGGTGATCGGGAGACCTTGCCCGAGGTGCTCGGGTTCGCCGACATCCTGGGCCTGTCGTTCGTTCGCACCGCCGCCGACGTGCGCCAGGCCCGGGTGGAGATCGAGCGGGCCGCCGGGGGCCGGGCAGCACCAGGAATCGTGGTCAAGATCGAGACGGCGCAGGCCTTGAGCAGCCTGCCCGAGGTCTTGCTGGAAGCCATGGTGCAGTTTCCGGTGGGAATCATGATCGCTCGGGGCGATCTGGCCGCGGAGGTCGGCTTCGAGCGACTGGCCGAGGTCCAGCAGGAGATCCTCTGGTTCGCCGAGGCCGCTCACCTGCCGGTAATCTGGGCCACCCAGGTGCTGGATACGCTGGCCCGCACCGGCATCCCCTCACGGGCCGAGGTAACCGACGCCTCGATGTCGGTGCAGGCAGAGTGTGTCATGCTCAACAAGGGGCCGTTCGTGGCCGAGGCCTGCCGCACTCTGGACGCCATCCTGCAAAGCATGGAGGCGCATCAATACAAGAAGCTGAGTCTTTACCGGCCTTTGAGGATCTCGACGCTCCCCCTGGCTCAGGAAAGCGCGGTCTGACGCTGTCGACCGCTCCTGTCGTCGCTGAATCCTTTCAGACCATTTTCGCAGCCCTGCCCTAGCATGGAGCCGATCTATTCGAGAGGAGAGATTTCCGTGCAGGTACGCTCCGTCAAAGAAACGGTGACGGTCATGGTCGTGGTGGCCGGATACCGGCTGGAGGGCGAGGTTCACGTATCGCCAGGCGGACGTCTGACCGACGAGGTGAACCGCGAAACCGAGTTCATCCCGATGACGCGCGTGACGGTGTTCACGCTGGCCGGGCAAAGGGTGGTCGCGCTTGGATTTTTGACCCTCAACAAGAGAAACATCCTCTTCATGGCGCCGCTCGAGAAGCCATGATCGCGGACCGTTTCCGGTCGATGATGTCGGATCTCGATCCGACGGTCTACGAGAGCTACATCTACATGGCGGTGCGACTCGGCTCGAGCGATATCCACTTCGAGCCGTTGGAAGCCGAGCTGCGCGTGCGCCTGCGGGTGGACGGGGCGCTGCACGAGCTCGCGCGCATCCCGCACGTCGGGGCGGCCGCCAAAAAGGCCCACCCGCTGCTCGTGCAGATCAAGGCGGCCTCGGGCATGCAGCTGCAGTCGCGCGTTCCCGAGGACGGACGCCTGGAGGCGGTCGTGCAGGGGCACCCGCTCTCGCTGCGCGTGGCCAGCATGCCTCAGGTCTTCGGCGAGAAGATCGTGCTGCGGCTGTTTGACGTGAGCAAGATCCAGACCATGGAGGGCCTGGGCTTTCGCGAGAACCAGCTGGCCCGGGTGCTGAACGCCATCGGGAGAAAGTCGGGCATCGTGCTGGTAGCCGGGCCGACCGGGTCGGGCAAGACGACGACCCTCTACGCCATCCTGAACCACCTGAACAAGGAGAGCCGCAACCTGGTCTCCATCGAGGACCCGGTGGAGCACCACCTGACCAACGTCAACCAGATCCAGGTGTCGGCCGCGGGCGTGAGCTTTGAGACGGCCATGCGGGCGCTCTTGCGGCACGACCCGGACATCATCATGGTGGGCGAGATCCGCGACCGGGTGACGGCGGAGATGGCCTTTCACGCCGCTCTGACGGGCCACCTGGTGCTGTCCACGGTGCACGCTCAGGACACGGTGGGAGCGCTGATGCGACTGGTGGACCTGCAGGTGCCCCAGGTGATCATGGCCCACGCCATCAACGGGGTGGTGGCCCAGAGACTGATGGGGCGGCTGTGCCAGTGCGCCATCCCAGGTGTTCACCCGCCCCTCGATCGGGTGAAGACTTACGAGCCGAACGGGTGTGACCGGTGTATGGGCACGGGCTACGTCGGGCAACAGGGGGTGCAGGAGGTGCTCGTGCCCACGGACCGGCTGCGCAAGGTGCTGAGCTTCCGGTTCAGCGATGAGGAGTTCCGCATGCTGGCCCTCAAGGAGGGCATGGAGACGCTGAAGGAGGACGCCATCTACAAGTCGATCGCGGGGGAGATCCACTACCGGGACGCGCTGGGGGTGACCGACGAGCCGCTGAACCGGATTCTGGCCGACATCAACCGGATGCTGGACCGGCTGGCTCACTGACGCCCCGCCTCCAGGGACTGTTGAGCCGGGGTCGTATGCACCGGGCATGTGTCGCTTCGCTGCTTACCTGGGCCATCCGCTGCTCTTGAGCAAGTTGATCACCGAGCCGGCCCACTCGCTGATCCATCAGAGCTATCAAGCCCGCGAGCGCCCCGAGCCGCTGAACGGAGACGGGTTCGGGGTGGCCTGGTTCGTGCCCGAGATCAGTCCCACACCGGCTCTTCTCAAGGACATCACCCCGGCCTGGAACAACGAGAACCTGCGCGAGGTTTCCCGGGTCACAACCAGCCGCTGCATCCTGGCCCACGTGCGGGCCGCCTCGCCCGAGAGCTCGGTGCACCGGTTGAACTGCCATCCTTTCGCGGCCGGCCGGGTGGCCATGATGCACAACGGCTACCTGGCAGGCTTCAGCCACTGGCGACGGACGCTGCTGGCGGAGCTATCCGACGAGGCGTTCGCTCTCATTCGCGGCTCGACCGACTCTGAGCACGCCTTTGCCCTGTTCTGGGACCACCTGCGCGGACAGAGCCACCCCGACCCGATGGAAGCGCTCTTTCTGGCCCTGCAGGCCACCATCAAGCGCCTGGAGCAGCTCAAGCTGGGGGCCGGAGTGACCGATTGCTCCTACTTCAACTTCTGCGTTTCCGACGGCGAACGCATGGTGGCCACCCGCTACGGCTCCGACCAGAGCGAGCCGGCCAGTCTCCATTACACCACCGGCCGCGAGCTCACGTGCCAGGAAGGCCGGTTCGTGGCCGACCCGGTGGCGTCCGACCCCAATTTCGTGATCGTGGCCTCCGAGGAGACCACCCCCGGCTTTTGCTGGAACGTGGTCCCGGTCAACCACGCCGTGCTGGCGCGCCAGCACGGAGAGGTAGCTGTGCGGCCCCTTTGAGCCGTCAAGTCTACCGCTGAGTGACCTCGCGCATGAGAGCCAGAGCGTGCGCGAGCAGGTCGCGCGCCGCAAGGAGATAACTCTCGGCCTCCCCCACCCGCCCGCCGCGCTGCCAGGGATCGGGCATCAGCGGGGAGTAAGGTTATGGCATGCGCGCACTCTTACCGGGCCTGGTCGCGTTCTTGCTGGTGGTGAGCGCGGGGGCCGAGGACCTGGTCAGTCTGGCCGGCGAGTACCGCCAACTGCGTGAGGTGCGAGGCTGGTTCTCGGGTGGGAACCAGTGGGTCGAGGCCGTGGACTCGTGGGACGGGCACAAGCACCAGGTGATGAGGCAGCTCGGAGAGTCGCTCGGAGATGGCCGCCACCAGGCCGTGGAGGTGGAGGAGCTGATGGGGCCACCGGACCAGACCGCTGGCCCGGGCACGGGTCTGTGGGCTCTAACCGGAGGGGACTGCGCACAGGGCACCCAGCGCATGCTCGTCTACTACTGGCGAGGCCGGCACGACTTCCTCTGCTTCTGGAGCCGCGAGGGGCAGATCACCGGCAGCCACTGGTGGATGGCCGGGGAATAGCATCTCCTGGCCGGCGGTCATGATTATCCAGTCCTCGCAGCTCTCTGTGGACCCGCATCAGACTTTTTTCAGTTGGGCGGGGTAGAACTGCGCTGTGATCCACCCCGGGCTCCCCCATCAAACCGAACAGATGCATCAGTTGCGCCGGCGCTATACCCAGGCCTCCTGGACCGGACCCGTCTGCGTGGGCACCAGCCTGGCCCCGGACCGGGTGCTCAAAGAGGGACTGCCGGCCACCGGTGGAGGCAACTTCGATCTACACTCCCGCGCGTTGACCAGTTCAGAATTAGAACGCGCGGGAGTGTAGACAATCTGTTGAACGGCGCCGCGCTAATTCCTGAAGCGTTCAACGCGC
>JAANMU010000650.1_pt1 | contig 39300 bp, 38 predicted proteins | sample 7279701 | NCBI WGS metagenome assembly JAANMU01 (sample SAMN14094539, study PRJNA606508) | bioreactor metagenome | isolation source: A lab-scale SPAN reactor treating ammonium-rich wastewater day 57 | place: Ireland: Galway | collected 2017-03-13
ACGGGAGGGCGATGCAGCAGATTCCGGGCAAGCTCCTCGAAGGGAGTCAACTGCGCTTCCCCGCTGAGGTGCCGGTTTTGCTCGGCTTCGACGCCACCAGCCCCGTAGCGCAGGCTGTAGTAACCGACGACCGGCGCAACCTCCGGATAGGGGTAGTGCCGCCGGACGACGCGGGTGTCTGGATCGGGCGCTGATTCGGACAACACGACGCCATTGCGGTCGAGGATTTGCCCGCGCTGGATGCGCTGCTCAGCCAGAACACGCCGCGGATTGTCGTCCCGCGCCAGCAGGCCATCCCCGCGCACGATAACCCAGTAGCCGAGCGCCAACGCAACCACCGCAAATGCGACCAGGAGGCCGCGGGTTACCCGGTGTAAGGCACCGATCATGGCCTGAAGTCCACCATCTGCGTTTCCTGGATGCTCGCCTGTTGCCGTCGCAGCCTGAGATGCCGGTCAGGGTCGGACACGCGCAGCAGCAGCCCAACCATGATGAAGCTGGAGACGAGCGAGCTTCCCCCATAGCTGACAAACGGCAGCGTGACACCGGTCAATGGGATCAGCTTAAGCACCCCGCCCATGATGAGCATCGACTGGATGCCCAGCGAGACGCCGATCCCCGTCGCCAGCAGCGCGTGGAAGGGCCGTGCTACGCTCGCGCTGGCGATTCGCATGGCGCGCAGCACCAGCAGCGCCATGCCGCCCACCACCCCCAGCGCGCCGAGCAACCCCCACTCCTCTGCGATGGCGGCAAACACGAAGTCGGAGTGGGCAACCGGCACGAAGCCTGGCGCGCCCAGCCCGATGCCCTGGCCGAACAAACCGCCAGCAGCGACTGCCAGCAGCGATTGGACGATCTGGTAGGCCCGGTCATGCGCCTCTGGCCAGGGATTCCACCAGGTATCGACGCGCAGCCTGACCACGTCGTAGAGCTGGTAGCCAGCCAGCCCCGCCAGCGCCAGCAGGATTATCCCTGCCAGGACGTAGCCCACCTGACCGGTTGACGCATACAGCACCGCCAGGAAGATCAGGAAGAACAGTGACGCCGCGCCCAGGTCACGCTGCCAGACGAGGAGCACGATGCAGAAACCCCACATCAGCAGCATGGGAGCCAGATAAGGCAGCCCTGGCAGCCTCCAGCGCCCGATCTTGAGCTGTGTCGCGACGATGATCTCGCGTTTCTCCGCCAGGTAACTGGCAAGGAAGACGACCAGCAGCAGCTTGAGGATCTCTGAGGGTTGGAAGAACCAGAATCCAAATCCCAACCACAAGCGCGGCGCATAGGGGTTGCCTGAGGGGTTGACGCCGAAAACCAGGGTCGCAGCGAGCAGCACCAGGCCAATCAGCAGCCAGGTGTAGCGGTAGCGCCGCAGCACGCGTAGGCCTGGCGGGAGTGCGGCGGATGCCAGCAGCGCAGCTGCCGAGACGGCGAGCCAGATCGTCTGGCGGGTGGTGAAGCCAGGCGCAAGGCGCTCCACCAGCGCCAGCCCCCACCCGGAGAGCAGCATCACGAGCGGCAAGATAGCGGGGTCGCGTCCCGGCAAGAGGCGATCAAGCGCCACGTGTAGCGCAGCAGCGCAAACAAGCCATACCCCAACTGGCCAGGCCGCATGCCAGGGCTGCCCGCGCACCAGCAGCAAGATTGCATGGTTCAGCGCGACGAAAACAACAGCCAGCGCCAACAGCAAGCGCTCGCGCCACGCGACAGGCATCAAGCCGGGGTGAGGTGTAGCCATCTTGGCCTGCTAGAGCGGGTTGATCTCACGACAGGTACTTCCCAACCAGGGGTTTGAGGCGTTCCAATGTCTCGGGCGGTATCTTGCGGCGGTCGGTGATCAGGGCGGTTTCCAGGGCATGTGGGCAGGCGCAGACGCGTTGGTGATCAGCCAGCCGGGGGACGAGCCGTGCCAGCGCTCGCTGGGCCAGCGCAAGGTTGTTCGTCAGCGTACGGATGATCATCTCGACGGTGACCGCTTCCTCAGTCTCGTGCCACACATCGTAGTCAGTGACATGGGCCATCACGGCATAACACATCTCCGCTTCACGGGCCAGGTATGCTTCAGGCGAAGTCGTCATACCGATCAGCGACATGCCCCAGGAACGGAACACGTTGCTCTCTGCCCTGGTGCTGAAGCGCGGCCCTTCGATGGTGATGAAGGCTCCGCCGTCGTGCACGATACCGTCTACCTCCCGCACACTTTCACTCAACATACCGCTCAAGTCGGGACAGAACGGCTCGGCGATGCCGATATGGGCGGCCAACCCCTCACCAAAGAAGGTGTTGTCGCGCTTGCCTCTGGTGTTGTCATAGAGCTGGTCGGGGATGACGATGTGCCCCGGCTCATAATCCTCGCGTAGGGAGCCGCATGCGCTCACCGCGACCACATATTGCACGCCTAATGACTTGAGCGCGAAGATGTTAGCGCGGTAGGGAACTTCCCCCGGCAGGTGAACATGCCCGCGACCGTGGCGCGGCAAGAATGCTACGCGGATACCGTCCAGCGACCCGATGACTATCGCATCGGACGGGGGGCCGAACGGTGTAGAGAGCTGGCGCTCCTCGATGTCGGTTAGCTGTGGCATGTTATACAGGCCGGAGCCGCCGAGCACGGCGATCAGGGCCGGGTCATCGCTCATGATTATCCCTCGCTGCGGGGGTCTACCCTGCTTCGAATCTCAACTTGACACGCCCAACGTCGATCACGTCCTTGGAGGATATGACGACCGCCCCGCCGATCGGCACACCGTTCAGTTTGGTGCCATTGCGGCTGTCCAGGTCTTCCAGCCACCACTGGGCTCCGCGCAGCGTGATGCGCGCGTGCCCAGTGCTGGCAAAGCTGTCGGGCAGGACGATGGTATTGGTGGGGCCGCGGCCAAGGGTGGTGATGGGCTGCAAACTGTACTCGTTGCCGGCCTCCAGCGGGACTTCCTCATCGGCAAAGATGACAACCAGCTTGGCGGGTGCATGTTGTTCTGTGAAGTGACGGTTCGCCGCTCGCACGTCACGCCAAGTGAGGACTAACAGCGCGCCAAGGAAGGTGTAGAGCGCGAGCGCAACCGCAATGCGTAGAATCAGCAGGACGACTTCGGGCGACATGCAAGCCTCGGCTGGGTCATGCTTCGACCGGCGGGTATGACTGGGTATCGGCAGGTGGCTCGTCCGGGGTGGCCTCGTCTGGCGGAATCTCCTCCACATAGATGAGCGTATTACCTGCCAATCCGATCACATCGCCCGACTGGAGCGCCTGCTCCTGCACCGCATAGCCGTTGACGGTGGTCCCGCCTGTGCTCCCAAGGTCGAACAGGACGAAGCGTCCGAAGCGCAGGCGGATCTGGGCGTGGTGGCGGGATGCCCGGATGTCATCAATAATGATGTCGTTGTTGCGCTGGCGACCCAGGTTGATGATGGGTTGGTCAAGCGGTATCTGCTGGCTATCGCTGATGATGAGCATTGCCCTGGGCGCAGAGTCCGTCCCGGCTGTGGGCAAGTCTGCGAGCGGCATGGCCTGCGTCGTCTCCCGGCGAGAAGCCGAGTGCTGGGCGCTGACGCTGACCTCATGCGGGCTGACGTCTTGGTCAGCGAGAAGGCGTACTTCTGGCACGCGATCCAGCGTCAGGCCAAGCGAGCGAGCGACTTCGACAAGCTCGTCGGCCAGGGCGGCGACGAAATCCATCTCGCTCTCCAGGACCACCCGGTGATCCTGGGGGTTGAGGCGCACGATGTATACATCTGGCGCGATAGCCTGCCCGTGCGTTCCCTGCTGGGCGTGGTCTTCCATCGCTCGGATGAGCTGGACGGCCACCTCACGCGGGTGCAGGTAGCCCGCAAACAACCGTGCGAAGCCACCCTCAACGAGACGTTGTATCTGATCTTCAAAGCGCGAGAACCGGTCGGGCTTCATCATGTGCGGCATTATAGCTTACGCCCATCAAAACGACCATATCACGGCATGGACGGCACAACCGGCGTCGAATCCGTTGCGATATCCCGGCCTCGCTGGTAAAATAGCGGCCATACTGGGGGATAGTTTAATCGGCAGAACAGTGGACTCTGGATCCATTAGTCGGGGTTCGAATCCCTGTCCCCCAGCCTGAGCGGCTACGAAGCCACGAAGCAAAACGGCAGGCATCTCCTACGCGGGGATGCCTGCCGCGTTTTTTGGGCCGGGGCTACCTGACTCTAACGGTCACTGTGGAGCTTCTGCCGGGCTGCCAATCGGGGCCTGATTAGTCAGATTCTGGCAGATAAGAGCTCCCATCTCGCTGGTTGAGCATGGGGCATCGCGGCTCAGATCGGCGGTATGCGCTCCCGAGGCGAGAGCTTGCTCGACTGCTTGCTCGACGGCGTGGGCCTCGGCCTCAAGCGACAGTGAGTTGCGGAGCAGCATCGCCACGCTCAAGATCGTACCGATGGGGTTGGCGATCCCCTTCCCGGCAATGTCTGGAGCGGAACCGTGGATTGGCTCGTAAAGACCGAGTGTGCCGTCTCCCAGCGATGCGCTGGGCAGCAAGCCAAGCGACCCGGCCAGCACCGAGGCCTCATCGGAGAGGATGTCACCGAACATGTTGCCCGTCACCAGCACGTCGATGGAGGCGGGCCATTGGATGAGGCGCATAGCTGCCGAGTCGACAAGCTGGTGCTCCAGCTCTACGTCAGGGAACTCAGCAGCGACCTCGATCGCGACCTGCCGCCACAGGCGCGAACTCTCAAGCACATTGGCCTTATCTACCGAAGTGACCTTGCCCCTCCGTTGGCGGGCGAGACGGCAGGCGAGACGCACCACCCGCCTGACCTCCATGTCCGTATAGACCATCGTGTCGAGCGCCCGGCGCGTGCCGTTGACTTCTTCACGCAGGCGCGGCTTGCCGAAGTAAACATCGCCCGTCAACTCGCGCACGATCAGAATATCCACCCCTGCCAGCCGCTCCGGGCGGAGGGGGGACGATTCGACTAGCTGCGGAAAGACTCTAATTGGGCGCAGGTTGGCGAATAGCTCAAGCTCGGAACGGAGGCCGAGCAGCCCCTGCTCCGGGCGGACGGGCGCAGTTGGGTCGTCCCACTTTGGGCCGCCGACCGCGCCAAGCAGTACAGCATCCGCCGCGCGGCAGGCGGCGAGCGTCTCCTCCGGCAGGGCCGTACCGAAAGCGTCGATGGCGCAGCCGCCCATCAGGTGTTCCTCGAAGGTGAACGAGTGCCCGTAGGCCGCAGCGACTGCCTCCAGCACCTTTCGTCCCTCGGCAGCGACCTCCGGGCCGATCCCGTCACCGGGCAGCACAACGATGTGAGCTTTCACCGGGCCGCCTCCGTCTGCGTTGCTGCCGGGGCAATCTCCTCACCGTGCAGCAGCAAGCCGTACTCGACGCTGTCGGCCAGCGCCCGCCACGAAGCCTCGATGATGTTGGCCGAAGCGCCGACGGTGCTCCAGCGTTCATGGGCGTTTTGGGTGTCGATCAGCACGCGGGTCGTGGCCGCTGTGCCATTCTGCCCGTCGAGAATGCGTACTTTGTAGTCGGCCAGTTGGAAGTGGGCCAGCGCCGGGTAGATCGGCAGGAGCGCTTTGCGCAGCGCTGTGTCGAGCGCGTTGACCGGGCCGTTGCCCTCGGCAGCGGTATGCAGCATCTCGCCCTGCGCCCTGACCTTGACAGTCGATTCAGTCACCATACCGCGTCCTGTGCGATGCTCAACGTAGACCGTGTAGTCTACCAGCTCGAAGAGGGGCTGGTAGCCGGGGGCCTGGCGACGCAGCATCAGCGTGACGGACGCCTCCGCTGCCTCAAACGAGAAACCGCGTGCCTCAAGCAGCTTGATCTCGTCCAGCACATTTGCCACTTCCTCGCTGCTCTCCACATCAAGGCCATATTGTTCAGCCTTGCTGAGCAGGTTGCCCCGCCCGGAAAGCTCGCTGACGACGACACGCATCGTGTTGCCCACACGGGCCGGGTCAATGTGCTGGTAGGAGTCCGCGTTACGGCGCATCGCGGCGACATGAATCCCGCCCTTGTGAGCGAACGCGCTGCGCCCGACATAGGCCATGTGCTCATCCGGGGCCAGGTTGGCAACCTCGGCGACAAAGTGCGAGACATCGTAGAGCTGCGCCAGATGACCCTCTGGCAGGCAGCGCTGCCCCATCTTAACCTCAAGGTCGGGCAGGATGGCGCACAGGTTAGCGTTGCCGCTGCGCTCGCCATACCCGTTGATGGTGCCCTGCACCTGGGTCGCCCCGGCCCGGACGGCAGCAAGTGTGTTGGCAACCGCACACTCCCCGTCGTTGTGGGTGTGGATGCCGAATGGATGCTTGAGCTGGCCGCTGACTTCACGGCAGATCGCCTCGACTTCCCAGGGCAGTGAGCCGCCGTTGGTGTCGCACAGCACGACCGTCTCCGCCCTACCCCGGACCGCCGCGCGAAGCGTCTCGACAGCGTAAGCCGGGTCAGCCTTGTAGCCATCGAAGAAGTGCTCAGCGTCGTAGATCACGCGGCGGCCCTGCGCCGCCAGGTAGGCCAGGCTGGCCTCGATCAGTCGCAGGTTCTCCTCGGGAGTGGTGCGCAGCACCTCGCTGACGTGCAGCGTCCATGTCTTGCCTACAACGGTGCAGACCGGCGTCTCAGCTTCCAGCAGCGCGCGGATGTTGGCGTCGTCCTCAGGCTGGGAACCCACCCGGCAGGTCGAGCCGAAGGCGGCGATCAAGGCGTGCTCCCACTCCACCCCTCTGGCGTGCTCGAAGAACTCGATATCCTTGGGGTTGGAACCGGGCCAGCCGCCTTCGATGAAGGTCACGCCAAGCTGGTCGAGCCGCCGGGCGACGCGCAGCTTGTCCTCGCAGGAGAGCGAGATGCCCTCGCGTTGGGTGCCGTCGCGCAGGGTGGTATCGTAGACCTGGATATGCCCTGGGCCCCTAAGCTGTTTCGACATAGCGCGCCTCCTCGTAGGCTGCGATTGCATCCTCGAACGAGAGCAGGTAGCCCAGTTGGTCAACCCCGCGCAGAAGGCAGTTCCTGGCGAACGAATCAACCGGGAAAGTGACCGAGTGCCTGTCGGGCAGAGTAAGCGTCTGCGTCTCCAGATCGATGGTGATGGTCGCTTCCGGCTGCAGTTCGGTGAGTGCGACCAGCGCGGCGTGCGTCTGGGCATCGACCTCCACCGGCAGCAGGCCGTTCTTGAGCGCATTACTGCGGAAGATGTCGGCGAAGCGGGTTGAGACGACCGCACGGAAACCCCAGCCGACAAGGGCCCAGGGCGCATGTTCGCGGGACGAGCCGCAGCCGAAGTTGTCACCGGCCAGCAGCACCTGCCCACCCTGGCACACAGGCCAGTTGAGCGGGAAATCGGCGTGGGGCGCGCCATCGGCGTCATAGCGCCAATCGGCAAATAGTGCGTCACCCAACCCTGCTTTGTCAGTTACCTTCAGAAAACGCGCCGGGATGATCTGGTCCGTGTCGACGTTGTCTGCCAGGAGCGGGACGACCCGCGATGTAAGCGTTGTGAACTGTGTCATTGTGACCTTTCTCCTCCGTTGCCATGGTTCGTTACAAGGCCGGTCTCTCACTACCAACCCCCAGGTACAACAAAGCCGGGCGCGAGACCTACCTCGGCAGACCCGGCTGGTGGGACGGCTCACAGGCAGCGCCTGCCAGCCGCCCCTAGCTAATGACGATCGCTGGCTGCATGAGCGTCCGGGCATCAGCTACCTGCCCGGTGATGGCGGTCGCTGCCGCTGTGAGCGGTGAGGCGAGGAAAGTGCGCCCGCCTTTGCCCTGCCGCCCTTCGAAGTTGCGGTTGCTCGTGCTGACGGCGTACTGGGCCGGCTCAAGCTGATCGCCGTTCATGGCGATGCACATTGAGCAGCCCGCCTCGCGCCATTCTGCCCCGGCTTCCTTGAAGATTCGATCTAATCCCTCGGCTTCAGCCTGCCGCTTGATGGGCTGCGAGCCGGGCACAACGAGCACCCGCACACCATCGGCTACCGTGCGCCCTTTGAAGACCTCCGCAGCCTGCCGCAGGTCAGACAGGCGCGAGTTGGTGCACGAGCCGATGAAAACCACATCAACCGGATGGCCGAGCAGTGGTTGGCCGGGTCGCAGGCCCATGTAGGCAAGCGCCTTCTCCAGCGTGGCCCGTTGGGCCATATCTTCGAAGGATGCGGGGTCGGGCACGTGCCCGCTGATGGGCATCCCCATGCCCGGATTGGTGCCGTAGGTGATCATTGGCTCCAGCGCCGAGGCGTTGAGCGTGATGGACTTGTCAAACGTAGCTCCCTGGTCAGTTGGCAGCGTGCGCCAGCGGGTGACGGCCTGTTCCCACACCCTGCCCTGTGGGGCGAACTCCCGCCCGGCGACATACTCGAAAGTCGTGTCATCCGGGGCGATCATCCCGGCGCGCGCGCCGCCCTCGATGGACATGTTGCAGATGGTCATCCGCTCCTCCATTGTGAGGACGCGGATTGCCTCACCACGGTACTCCAGGACGTGGCCGGTTCCCCCTCCCGTGCCGATCTGGGCGATCAGCGCCAGGATGATGTCTTTAGCGGTAACGCCTGGCTTCAAGCGCCCCTCGACGTGCACCTCGCACGTTCTGGGCCTGTGCTGGAGCAGGCACTGCGTGGCCAGCACGTGCTCGACCTCGCTCGTGCCGATGCCAAAAGCCAGCGCGCCGAACGCCCCGTGCGTAGAAGTGTGGCTGTCGCCGCACACAATGGTCATGCCCGGTTGTGTCAGCCCCTGCTCCGGGCCGATGACGTGGACGATACCCTGCTGGTCGGAGCCAAGCTCATGCAGCCGGATGCCAAACTCGCGGCAGTTGTCGGCCAGCGTTTGGAGCTGGGTGGCAGCCATCGAGTCGACCAGCGACAGGCCAAGCCCGATGGTCGGGGTGGAGTGGTCCATCGTCGCGACCGTTCTTTCCGGGCGGCGCACGGGCAATCCGCGCGCCCGCAGCCCGGCGAAAGCCTGCGGCGAAGTGACCTCGTGAACAAGGTGCAGGTCGATGTAGAGGACGGCAGGCGAATCCGGCTCCTGGACGAGCACGTGATCGTCCCAGACTTTCTCAAAGAGGGTGCGGGGCATCGCCTGCCCGCTGGTGGGTGAGGTCATCAAGCGCAAGTCTCCTCCCTATCTACTGTGTAGCGTCACAATTAGCTGGCAGCCGCCTGCTGGATGCCAACCTCTGATGCAGTCTCCACTTCACCCCCAAACCCGTAGGCGACGAGCAGTTTGTTGACCGCCGCCAGGTAGGCTTTGGCGCTGGCGACAACGATATCGGTGTCGGCCCCGTGCCCGCCGAAAGTGCGGTTGGCCGTCGTCTCGCTCTGCGGGTTGACGACCGCCTGATCTTGCCCGTTGGCATGCTGGATGCGGACGGTTACCTCGCCAAGCGCATCGATTCCCCCGGTGACGGCGTTTACGGCGAACTCCAGCAGCTCGACCGGGCAACCGACGACGGCGTCGATGGCGGTGTAAGCGGCGTGGACCGGCCCTGTGCCAACCGCGGCGTGTGTATGCAGCGTGCCATCGGGGCCGCGCAGGCGGACGGTGGCCGTTGGCATCCCCATCGTCCCACAGGCCACCTGCAAACCCTCCAGCGCGAATATATCTTGCGGCTGGTATATCTCGTCGGCCATCAGCGCCTCAAGGTCGGCGTCGGTGATCGTCTTCTTCTTGTCGGCCAGCTCCTTGAACCGCTCGAAGACCTTCCTCAGATCGTCCTCGGAGAGGTCGTAGCCCAGCTCGGAAAGCCGCACGCGCAGCGCGTGGCGGCCAGAATGCTTGCCAAGAACCAGCCGCGACTGGGTTACACCCACCATCTCAGGACGCATGATCTCGTATGTTGCATGGTGTTTAAGCATGCCATCCTGGTGGATACCTGCTTCATGGGCAAAGGCGTTTGCGCCGACGATAGCCTTATTAGGTTGGACAGGGATGCCGGTGTAGTTGCTGACCATCCGGCTGATGCGCGCGATCTGCGTGGTATCGATGCCGGTGCTGAGGCCAAAAACCGGGCGGCGGGTGTGCAGCGCCATGACGACTTCCTCAAGCGAGGTATTGCCTGCCCGTTCGCCGATGCCGTTGATCGTCACCTCCGCCTGGCGCGCCCCGGCTTTGATCCCGGCCAGCGTGTTGGCCGTCGCCATCCCCAGATCGTCGTGGCAGTGTACCGAAACGATCGCGTTCTCGATGCCAGGTGTGTTGGCGATGATTCCAGCGATCAGCCCGCCAAACTCATCCGGCGTGGTGTAGCCCACCGTATCGGGGATGTTGAGCGTGGTTGCCCCGGCCTTGATCGCCTCGCCGAGCACGTGGTACAGGAACTCAGGATCGCTGCGCCCGGCGTCCTCCGGGCTGAACTCCACGTCATCACACAGGCTGCGCGCATGCGAGACTGTCTCGACGACACGCGCAACGACCTCCTCCGGGCTCATGCGGAGCTTATGCTCCATGTGGATCGGGGAGGTGGCCAAAAAAGTGTGGATGCGAGGCCGGGCGGCATGCTGGATGGCTCCCCACGCCGCGTCGATGTCGCTCTCAACCGCGCGCGCCAACCCGCAGATGATAGGGGGCTGGCTCCCTTGTTCGGCCCGGTTTCCGACTTCCTCCGCGATACGGCGCACTGCCTCGAAGTCATCCTCAGAGGCAGCCGGGAAGCCTGCCTCGATTATGTCCACGCCCAGCCTGGCAAGCGCGCGGGCGACCTCCAGCTTCTCGGCGGAGGTCATCGTCGCGCCCGGTGATTGCTCGCCGTCGCGCAGCGTCGTGTCAAAGATGCGTACGTGACTCTCGTCAGGCAGGGCTACCATACAGGTTCTCCTTGCACATAGCAGCGCGGGCTATTCGCCGGGCTTGATGGTGACCGGGTTGAGGAAGGGCATCATCTGCCGCAACTCGGCCCCGACCTGCTCGATCATGTGGTGTTGTTCGCTCTCGCGTGTCTGGTTGAACCAGGGACGCCCCTTCTCGTTTTCCTCGATCCACTGTCTGGCGTAAGTGCCATCGCGTATCTCGGTCAAGAGCTTCTGCATCTCGCCTTCGGTTTCCTCGGTGATGATGCGTGCCCCGGCGGTGTAATCGCCGTGCTCTGCCGTGTCACTCACCGAGTAGCGCATATAGTTCAGGCCACCCTGGTACATCAGATCGACGATAAGCTTAAGTTCGTGCAGACACTCAAAATAGGCGATCTCTGGCTGGTAACCGGCCTTGACGAGCGTCTCAAAGCCCATCTTGACGAGTGCCGTCACACCACCGCACAAAACGGCCTGCTCACCGAAGAGGTCGGTTTCGGTCTCCTCGGCAAACGTCGTCACCAGCACGCCTGCCCGCGCACAGCCAAGCGCGCTTGCATAGGCCAGCGCCTGCGCCTCGGCCTGCCCGCTCACGTCCTGGTGGACGGCCAGCAGCGCAGGAACCCCCCCACCCTCGGCGAACGTCTCGCGGACGCGGTGGCCGGGCGCTTTGGGCGCAACCATGCTCACGTCTACGTGATCCGGTGGCTGGATCGTCTCGTAACGGATGTTGAAGCCATGGGCAAACATGAGCGTCTTGCCCCCGGTGAGGTGGGGGGCCACGTGATCGTCGTAGGTAGCGGGCGCAGCGGTATCGGGCACGAGCAGCATGATCACATCGCCCCAGGCTGCCGCTTCGGCGACGGGCATCACCGTCAGCCCGGCTTCCTCAGCCTTGGCCCAGCTCTTGCTTCCCTCACGCAGGCCAACCCGCACCTCGACGCCGCTCTCGGTCAGGTTGAGGGCATGGGCATGACCCTGCGAGCCGTAGCCAACGATAGCGACTTTCTTCGCCCGGATGAGACTGAGATCAGCGTCCTTGTCGTAGTAGATAGTTGCCATGTGTCTGTGAAATCCTCATTATTCTGGGTTGCAAACAACGGACCGCCGGAAATGCTCCGCGCGGCGGCCTATTTGGCAGCGGCTTCTTCCGGTACGCGCGCCATCACAAACTCTGGGCTGAGGGCAGGCGCGCCTGCCCGGCGACTCATAGCCACGATGCCGGTCCGCACCATCTCGATGATGCCGTAGGGCCGCAGCACCTCGATCAACCCATCGATCTTGTCCTCGGTTCCCGTCACCTCGACGATCACTGAGCCGTTGGTCACGTCTACCACACGCGCGCGGAACACATCGGCGATCTGGAGCACCTGGACGCGCGCCTCAACGTCGGCCTGCACCTTGATCAGCGCCAGGTCGCGGACAACGCTGGGATGGTTGGTAACATTCTCCACGCGCAGCACGTTGACCAGCTTGTACAGGTTGGCCTCGATACGGTCCGCCATAACCTCGTCGGTCTCGACAACGATCGTCATGCGAGACACGCCGGGTTGGTCAGTATGCCCGACTGTGAGCGACTCAATGTTGAATATGCGGCGGCGGAACAGTGACGCGACGCGGTTTAGCACGCCGGGTTTATCCTCAACGTAGACGACCAGGGTCTGCTGCATGTCTGCCTCTCTCCTTACTCCTGCCAAACGGGTTGCCGCTGTGCGGCCCCTGCTGGCTATAATGGGTCTTGCGCCGTCTCGACGATGGGGCTGGGACGCCGGATCATGGCGTGCAGGTCGGCCCCGGCGGGAACCATCGGAAAGACCGAGTCTTCCTGCTCAACCCGGAAGTCGATCACGACTGTGCCCTCGGTTTCCTGCGCCTGCCGTACGACCTGCTCGATCTCGTCGCGGCGCGTGCAGCGCAGGCCGTTCAAACCGTGCGCCTGGGCGAGCAGCACGAAGTCCGGGCTGCGCATCGGCGTGGCGCAGTAACGGCGCTCATAGAAGAACTCCTGCCACTGGCGCACCATGCCCAGATAACCGTTGTTGATGACGGCCACATTGATCTTCAGGTTCTCCTGGGCGCAGGTAGACAGCTCCGCAGCCGTCATCTGGAAGCCGCCGTCGCCCGCGATCACCCATACTTCTTTGTCCGGCTGGGCGAGCTTCGCGCCCATCGCGGCTGGCAGGGCGAAGCCCATCGTGCCCAACCCCCCGGAGGTGATCAGGCTGCGCGGCTCCTCGTGCTTGTAGTACTGCGCTTCCCACATCTGGTGCTGACCTACGTCGGTGACGACCAGCGCATTGCCGTTGGTGTAGTGCCACAGGTCGTTGATCACGTGTGCGGCGTACAGGTGGCCGTTGTCAGGCAGGTACTGGATATCCCGCACAGCACATTCGCCCTTCAACTCATCGATGTAGGCGAGCCACGGAGCACGGTTGCCCTGCTCAACTTGCGGGAGGAACATCTCCAAGGTCTCGCGCAGGTCGTTCACGATCCCCACGTCTACGCGGATGTTCTTGTTGATCTCGGCGGGGTCAATTTCGACGTGTACTTTACGCGCGTTCGGCGCATAGGTCGCCGTGTTGCCCGTCACCCGGTCATCGAAGCGCATGCCGAAGGCAAGCAGCAGGTCAGCTTCCTGGATGGCGGTGTTGACCCAGGCTTCGCCGTGCATGCCCATCATGCCCAGGTTGAGCGGGTGGCTGGCGGGGAAGCAGCCCAGGCCAAGCAGCGTCAGCGCGACGGGGATGTTGGTCTTCTCCGCGAACTCCCTGAGCGCCTGTGTCGCGCCGGACATGATGACGCCGTGCCCGGCCAGGATCAGGGGACGCTCGGCTTCGTTGATCATCTCGACCGCTCGTTGGAATTCGTCTGGCAGGGCGCGCAGGTCGGGCCGGTAACCGGGCAGGCGCACCGGCTGGTCGTCCCACTCCCACTCGGCGCTGCGCTGTTGTGCATCCTTGGCGATATCAACCAGCACCGGGCCGGGTCGCCCTGAACGGGCGATATAGAATGCCTCGCGCAGTGTGGGGCCGATCTCCTCCGGGTGCGTGATGAGGTAGTTGTGCTTGGTGATGGGCAGCGTGACACCGGTCACGTCCGTTTCCTGGAAAGCATCGCTGCCGATTACCGGGCTGGCAACCTGCCCGGTGATGCAGACAATGGGCGAGGAGTCCATCATGGCGGTGGCGATGCCCGTCACCAGGTTGGTTGCGCCCGGTCCTGAGGTAGCCATCGCTACGCCGACTTTGCCGGAGGCGCGGGCATAGCCGTCGGCGGCGTGCGCTGCGCCCTGCTCGTGCCGCACGAGAACGTGCCGCACCGGGTAATCGAGCATTGCGTCGTAGGCAGGCAGGACCGTTCCGCCTGGATAGCCAAAAACGACCTCAACCCCCTCGCGGGTCAGCACTTCCCACATGATCTGCGCGCCGGTGTATTTCATCGTCCTGTCCTCCTCCTCTGGTACATGTCCGGTCGTTGCGCCGGGCTCAATCGGCGAGTATCGCCCCGGTTGAGGCGCTGGTAACCATCTTCGTGTAACGGCGCAGCCAGCGGCTGCTGGTGCGTGGCTCGAAGGGTGGTAGGGCTGCGAGCCGCGCACTGATCTCCTCTTCATCCAGCGCCACGTCGAGCGTCCGTGCGTCCAGGTCGATGGTGATCAGGTCGCCAGGCTGCAAAGCGGCGATAGGGCCGCGCGCCGCTGCTTCAGGGCTGACGTGCCCCACGCACGCGCCGCGCGTGCCGCCGGAGAAGCGCCCGTCAGTGATCAGGGCGACCTTATCGCCCAGGCCCATACCCATGATGGCGCTGGTCGGGCTGAGCATCTCCTGCATGCCCGGCCCGCCTGCCGGGCCTTCGTAGCGGATCACGACCACTTCACCGGGCTGCACCGCGTGGTTGTAGATGCCCCGCAGCGCCTCGTCCTGGCTCTCATAGATGCGGGCCGGACCTGTGTGCCGTCGCATTTTCGCATCGACTGCGCCGGTCTTGACGACCGCGCCATCGGGGGCCAGGTTGCCGAAGAGCACTGCCAGCCCGCCCGTCGCCGAATGGGGAGTCGCACGCGGCAGGATCACCTCGTGGTCGGTCACGCGCGCCGCTGCGATGCTCTCGCCAAAGGTCAATCCGGCAACGGTGGGACGGTTGAGGTGAAGCGTGTTCCCGTCTACGCTTAATTCGTTAAGCAGGGCGGGGATGCCTCCTGCGCGGTGCAGGTCTTCCATGTGCCAGTGGGAAGCCGGGCTGATTTTGCATAGATGGGGAACTCGGTCAGCGATGGCGTTGATGTCATGCAGGTCATAGGGAATACCCGCCTCGTGGGCGATGGCGAGCAGGTGCAGGACGGTGTTGGTGCTGCCGCCCATCGCCATGTCAAGCGCGAAAGCGTCGTCAAAGGCCTCGCGTGTGGCGATCTGGCGAGCGGTGAGGTCGTGCTCGATGAGGTTTACCAGATGGTGGGCCGCTTCGCGGGCGAGCGCGTGGCGCTCGTCGGTTTCGGCCAGAGCCGAACCGTTGTAAGGCAAGGCCAGCCCCAGCGCCTCCATGATGCAGTTCATCGAGTTGGCGGTGAACATCCCACTGCACGAGCCGCATGACGGGCACCCGAAATCCTCCAGCGTCTTTAGCTCGGCCTCGTCGATCTTGCCCGCCCGGTAGGCCCCTACCCCCTCGAAGACGCTGATCAGGTCTACCTTGCGCCCGTCGGGCGTGACCCCGGCGGGCATCGGGCCGCCGCTGACGAAGATGGCCGGGATATCGAGCCGCATGGCAGCCATCAACATACCGGGCACGATCTTGTCGCAGTTAGGGATGCAGATCATGCCGTCGAAGCTGTGGGCGGCGATCATCGTCTCAACGCAGTCGGCGATCAGCTCACGGCTGGGCAGCGAGAACTTCATCCCCTCATGCCCCATCGCGATGCCGTCGTCCACGCCGATAGTGTTGAACTCGAAGGGCACTGCGCCCGCTGCGCGGATGGCCTCTTTGACGATCTGGCCAAAGCCCTGTAGGTGGGTGTGCCCAGGGACGATATCCACATACGAGTTGACGACAGCCACGAATGGCTTGCCCATGTCTTCGTCGCGAACGCCCGTCGCCTTCAGCAGCGCACGGTGCGGGGCGCGCTCTACGCCCCGCTTGATTCGGTCGGAACGCATCGCGCGGGCCGTAACCTGTGTGCCCGCGCCTGCCTGAGACCGATCAACCATTGCCGTAACCCGTTGCATCCGTCGACGTAGTGGACGAAGGGGCTGGCTGGCTGCCAGTGCTGCCAGTCGCGCCGTTAGCCGTGGGCTGCGAAGCGCGCTTCTCGCTCCAGTTGGGCTGCCAGACATCGGCTCGCGGGCCGTCAGCAACGAAGGAGTCGCCGCTGAAGCTCATTGCAAACTGCCAGGGGGTGTTGCTCTCGTCAAACATGGTTTCTCTCCTCCAACTGAGGCCGCACCGGCGGCGCACAGGTCGAATAGGGCCTGCCGGAATGGCAGGGTCAGCCGTTGTAACAATCCATCAGGGCTTTGCGGGTTGGCGTATCGAACTCGTCGCGCGGCGCGGCGGGCCGGGTGGCCTCGTGCCCGTTCGGAGCAGCTTCGCGGCGCGCGTGATCGGTGGCCCAGTCGGCCCAGGGGCTTTCCACGTGCCAGGTGCGGGCCGCGTGGTCTGCTGAACGTTTGAATGAACTGTGGTTGGCTGGCATGGCGTCAATCTTCTCCTCTGTTAACAAAAGAGCCGCCTCTTTCGTGAGGCGGCTCCCCTTTTTGCCCTCTTTGCCCGGTTGTGCGCTGTTACTTCTCTCTGCGCTTCACCCTGACCGGGACAGCCGCCATCGTCCCCTCCTTGTCAAGAATAAGGAGGCCCAGGAGGATGATAATAATTACGATGGCAGCTACGTTGACTACGGCGTGCATGCTGTTTATCTCCACAATCTTCTTACCGGACTCCGCATCTAACAGAAGCGCCCCCCGATTGGGGGGCGCTGCGTTTGCGCTTTCAGGTCTACCGTGACACCTGCCCAACCGGGTTTAGCTTCTCAAGCCAATAAGGCCAGGAAGCAATACGACGATGAGAATAACCCGGTTGGTCGAATATCCGTCAGCCATGCGATGCAACTTTCTCCAAGCTAATTGCTAGAAACTCTATCACAGTTGGGGGGGCGATGTCAACCCCTGTTTCGCTAATAGACCGATTCTTAAGCAGATCGTAACCTGACGGGTGCGTAATTTTGGAGAGAAACCCTACCCCTCTTCGAGCCATATTCCACGCGGATAAGTGCCGAGCACGCGCAGCACAGTTGCCATCTCGGCCAGATGGTCAAGCGCCCGCCGCCCGCCCCCGTCGTGCTGGCTGCCGACGAAATCCAGGTAGAAGTGATACTGCCAGGGCGAGCCGGGGTTGGGCCGCGACTCGATCTTGGTCAGGTCAACGTCACGCAGGGCAAAGCAGGCCAGCGCACGGAACAACGCAGCGGGCCGGTTTTCCAGGGCAAACACGATGGACGTCTTGCAGCCACCGGTAGGCATCACTGGCTCGCGCCCCAGCACCAGAAAGCGGGTGAAGTTCTGGTCACTGTCTTCCATTGCCTCGCGCAGGATGGCCATGCCGTACACCTCCGCAGCCAGGCGGCTTGCCAGGGCAGCGGCGTCACGCGCGCCGCTCTTGCGCAGCGCGAGCACGCTGCCCGCTGTATCGGCTGCTGCCTCCGTCTCAACCCCCATCTCGGACAGGCGGTGCTCGCACTGGGCAAGCGCCTGCGGATGTGAGCGCACGACCCTGATTTCTGAGAGGCTGACGCCGGGGTTGGCGATCAGGCAGTGTGTGATGCGTAGCTGTGTCTCGCCGACAATGTGCAGGTTGTGGCGCAGCAGCAAGTCATAGTTGCGGTGGATGCTGCCTGCCAGCGAGTTCTCGATGGGCACGATGCCCCGTTCGACCTCGCCCGCTTCGACGGCGGCGAAAACTGCCTCGAAGGTGCGATGGGGAACCGGCTCGATCTGATCGCCAAGCGCGGCCAGGCCCGCCATCTCGGAATACGCGCCTCGCTCACCCTGGAAAGCCATACGCACGTGCCGCGCTCCACCCACAGGCGTCTCCTTTTGCCACTCACAAGTCGTGGGCAGAATAACACATCCCCAGCCCGGCGGCCAAGTATGTGTGAGACTCTTCCAGAACCGCACCATTTAGGACATACATCATCTTCTTACGTGACGGGCGTAACTTACCGGGGCCAGATGGCGCGATATGATCAGAGCATAGCAGCGCACACTTGCCCGGAGGGCGCGATGCACGAGTTGAGCATCACCGATCAACTGTTATCCCTGACCCTGCGCCATGCTGAAGTGGCAGGAGCAGTGCGCGTCACGCAGCTGAACGTGGTGGTCGGAGAGCTGTCGTCAGTGGTGGACGACTCTGTCCAGTTTTACTGGGAGATGCTCGCGAAGGGTACAATTGCCGAGGAAGCGGTGCTGCGCTTTCAGCGCGTCGTCGCCCGCTTGCGCTGCGAAGACTGTGGCGCAGAAATCTCATTCCGGGAGTTCGAAGGGCAGTGCCCGCAGTGTGGCGGCTCCCACACGACAATCATCGACGGGGACCAGTTTCAACTGGAAAGCATTGAGGTGGAAGGGCCAGGCAAGAATGGGTAGCGGCAGGAAGATCAGGGTGGAAGAACAGATACTGAGCGCAAACGACGCGCTGGCCGCCCAGGTGCGCGCGCAGTTAGGCGCGGCAGGAGTGTTTGCCGTCAACCTGATGGCGTCCCCCGGTGGCGGCAAGACCAGCCTGATCCTGCGTACGGTTGAGGCGCTGAAGGGTGAGCTGCGGCTCGCGGCGGTCGATGGAGACGTGGTGCCGGTCGACGTGGAGAAGATCGCAGCGCAGGGCATCCCTGTCGAGTTGATCAACACAGGGGGCAATTGCCACCTCGACGCCAACATGATGCTGGGCGTGCTTCCCCGGCTTGACCTCAGCCGGATTGACCTGCTGATCGTCGAGAACGTCGGCAACCTGATCTGCCCGGCCAGCTTTGACCTGGGCACGGATGCCAGCGCGGTGATTGCCAGTGTCCCGGAGGGGGATGATAAGCCGTACAAGTACCCGACGATGTATCGCGGGGCAGATGTGCTGCTGCTCAACAAGATCGATTACCTGGCCATGCAGGAATTCGATGTGGACTACTTCCAGCGTGGTGTCGAGGCGCTCAACGATGGCGTGGCCTTCTTCCCGGTCTCATGCCGGACGGGCGAAGGGTTGGATGCCTGGTACGATTGGCTGCGCGAGCGAGTGCGCCAGAAGAAGGCGGAGGCGGTATCCGCCGCCCGGTAAAGGGGGAGAGTATGTGTCTGGGTGTTCCAGGTAAGATCGTCGAAGTCTATGAGCGCGAGGGCCTGAAGATGGGCAAGGTGGACTTTGGCGGCATCATGAAAGAGGTCTGCCTCGCCTATGTGCCAGAAGCGCAGGTCGGCGATTATACGCTGATCCACGTTGGGTTTGCGCTGAACATCATCGACGAGCAGGAGGCGCTGGAGACGCTCTCGCTCCTGCGCGAGATCGATGCGTTGGGTGAGGAGCTGGGCGAGGAACTGCCTGACGGGTAGATGCCTGGCGAGGAATAGGTGATGAAATACTTAACAGAATACCGTGACGCCGAGAAAGTCAACCGGCTGCTCGAGGAGATCGGGGCAACGGTCACCCAGCCCTGGGTGATCATGGAGATCTGCGGCGGGCAGACGCACAGCATCATCCGGCATGGCTTCGACCGGCTGCTGCCGGACGCGCTGGAGCTGGTGCACGGGCCGGGCTGCCCGGTGTGTGTCACCCCGCTTGAGTTGATCGACAAGGCGCTGATGATCGCGTCGATGCCCGGCGTGATCTTTACCTCGTTCGGTGATATGCTGCGCGTGCCCGGTTCCGGCAAAGACCTGTTCCAGGTCAAGTCAGCAGGCGGTGACGTGCGCGTCGTCTATTCCCCGCTTGACTGTCTGGCAATCGCCCGCGAGAACCCGGATAAGCAGGTCGTTTTCTTTGGCGTCGGGTTCGAGACCACCGCCCCGGCTAACGCGATGGCCGTCATGCAGGCGCACCAGCAGGGGATACAGAATTTCTCGGTGCTCGTCTCGCACGTGCGAGTGCCACCTGCCATCGAGGTGTTGCTGAGCGCGCCGGAGAACCGCGTGCAGGCTTTTCTGGCAGCGGGGCACGTCTGCACAGTGATGGGGACGTGGGAGTACGAGCCGCTGGCAGAGCGGTTCCGGGTGCCCATCGTGGTGACGGGCTTTGAGCCGCTCGATCTGGCGCGGGGGCTGCTGCGGGCGGTGCGCCAGCTGGAGGCAGGCCGCGCCGAGGTTGAGAACGCCTACGAGCGGCTGGTAGTGCGCGAAGGGAATATCCCGGCGCAGCGCGTGATCGAGGCAGTCTTTGAACCATGCGACCGCAAGTGGCGCGGGGTGGGGCTGATCCCGGACTCCGGGTGGCGGCTGCGGCCTGAATATGCGGATGTTGACGCCGAGACGCGCTTTGCGCTGGGCGAGATTGAGGTAACGGAGTCGCCGCTGTGCCAGGCCGGGTTGGTGCTGCAGGGGCGGCTCAAGCCGAGCGAGTGTCTGGCCTTCGGGCGGGAGTGCACCCCCCGTACGCCGCTCGGTGCGCCGATGGTTTCAAGCGAGGGAGCGTGCGCGGCCTACTACCAGTTTGGCCGGGTGACGGCAAGCGCAGAGTAGCGGCTGCCGATAATCAGCCAGAACCACGCGGGCCGGTCAGATACCGGCCCGTTGTCGTCTGTTCAGGCTATGTCTACCGCTCTTTGACGAAGTACTCGGTGTAGCTGAAGTCCTCCTGGTCGGCAGCGATGAAGTCCACATTCCCCGTGATCTGGAGCCGTCCGTCGAGCAGGACCGCCAGGCGTTGTGTTTCGGTCTTGTAGGCAGGGATGCCCTCCTCCACCCCCGTCCAGATCAGCCCCAGGACGCCGTCGGATGCGTCGGTGGTGGGTGTCGTCGTGACGCCCCGGTCGCAGACGTTCGCCCCGCAGCGGTCCCAGCGACGGACGATCAGGGTGTTTGCCTCCAGGCGGATCTCGACCTTGACGATGTTGTCCGTGGCTGCGCTCTCGTTGTTCCAGGTGCCGAGAAAAGGGGCCCAGGCCGCAGAGGGCGTCGCTGTGCCGGGTGTGGCGGTGGGGGCTAGGGGGGGCGCGATGACCTCGATCTGCACGTACACGTACGGGCCGACGCTCGCCCCATCGGGGGTGCGGAGCTGCCAGTAGCCGGTGTATTCTCCAGGCTCGTTGGGTGCGATCAGTGGGACGGTGACATCCCGCTCCTGGTTGAAGGCGGTGGCAGGCACATCGACCGCATCAGGGCCGCCCATCTGGTCACCGTCCCAGAATACGAGTTGGGTCGTGGCAGGCCAGTCCAGGCAGCCGTTGTTGCGGAAGCGCCAGGTCTTCTCAAAAGACGTTCCGGCGACGATCTCAGTGCCGTCCGGGATCGTCGCGTCTTCCAGGAACTGCGACCAGTAGCCGCAGCCAGTTGGCGAGGGGATCGCCTCCTGCGCGAGGGTGGCTGTCGGCTCGATGCCTTCCCCCGTCTGCGTGATGCCAGGGGTCAGCAGCGTGGGGTCGATGAAGAAGGTCGGCGTCTGGCCGTCGGCCAGCGGTCCCGTGCCAGAGCCCGCGCCGGGGGCGTTACAGGCCAGGCTGGCCAGGATCAGCGCAAGCAGTGCCAGGCTCGCGTACCAGACTCTCAAGGTTATCCTGTCCAAAGCCCCCCCTCCCCGTTCCGCGCCTCTGTGGGGATGGCTCTCCGCTCCCCGGATTCACAGTAGCATGATTGCAGGCCTTAGGCAAGTAGCTGGCGGGCCGCTCAAAGACCGGCGCGCGTCATGGTGAGCAGGCGAACGCCCCGCACCTGTTGGAATGATGCGCCCTGGCAGATGCAGCGATTTGCCAGCGCCGGGTCGACGATCTCGGTGCCGGACAGAATGCCGATGCCGTGATCAAAGAGCAGTGGGGAGAACGGCGTAGAGGGGCCCAGAAGCATAACGGTTGCGTCACGTCGCCACAGGCTGGTGAGTTGCTCGAAGGTGTCGTTGAGCAGCGTCAGTGAGGTCACGGCGACGATGTCAGCCTGGGGCAGCACCTCCGGCGCGGCAGAGGCGGGTGTGTCTCCGGGGGCGGGGTTTAGCTCAAGCACCCACAGTTGCCGGGCGGCCCGGCGCACCTGTTCAACGAATGGGAAGTGGCCGACGACGACCACCCGCTTTCCGGCCCCATGCTCAACGAGATAGTCTCGCGCGTTAAGCTCGACGCAGCGGGCCGGGTCAGGCACAACCAGAGCGTTGATGGCCGCCCAGCCGACGGCGCGCTCCGGCCCGGATGGAGAGCGGGCCAGGTGCGCCAGCGCATGAGCAGAGTGCTCCTGCAAGCGCCCGGCATCCGCAACCGAACCGTGTTCGAGGTTGTGGCCGGGGCCTTCCTGGGGCAGCAGCGTCTTGGCAAGGCCGAAGCGTGCTGGTTGGCCGCCGGGGCCGGAGGCCAGCCCGACCGTCGTCCAGTGAATACCGATGTGCACTTCCTGTGCCGGTCGATCAGCCGGAAGCACAGCCAGCAGGTCATCGAGGACTGCCATAGGCAAGCACACTCCTTAACGTTCCGCGGTTGAGTAAAGCGGTGGCCATTATTCTACGCTGCCCTGGCCCTCATCCCCAACAGAAGAGGTGCAGGGGAAATCTAGGCGGCGTGGTGCTATAATGCAGGTGGCTGGAACAGGCAGGGTTGGCAAAGTCTGGTGTACAGGAAGCGAAATGGCCGAGTCTGAAAGCACTGAGATGTACCTTAAGACCATCCTCGAGTTGGGGGATGGGAGCGAGCCAGTTGCGATCTCCCAGATCGCTGAGCGGTTGGGGGTTTCGGCTGTCTCGGCAAATGAGATGATCAAGCGGCTGATTGACCGCGAGATGGTAGATCATACGCCTTACAAGGGGGTTAAGCTGACCGACCTGGGGCGGCGGCGTGGGATGAACGTGCTGCGCCGTCACCGTCTCTGGGAGCGTTTCCTGGTTGAGCACCTGGGCATTACCTGGGAGCAGTCGCATGACCTGGCCTGCCAGCTTGAACATGCTACCGCCGAGGAGGTGACCGAGGGACTGGCCGCGTTCCTTGGCAACCCGGTCACCTGCCCACATGGCAATCCTATCCCGGCGGCGGATGGCACGCTGGAGGAAGCGCCCATCGTGCCGCTGAGCGAGATGGAAGTCGGTGCGGGCGGCTGCATTGCGCGCATCTACCGTGAGGAAACGCCGCTGCTCGATTACTTGGCGGAGCGCGGCATCCTGCCCGGCTTGCCGGTGCGCGTCGAGGACATCGCCCCTTACAACGGGCCACTGACCGTGCGCGTTGGTGACAACATAGCCGTGCTGGGCCGCGAGATTGCGGCGCGCATCCTGGTCTTGCCTGGCTGACGGGCCGGGATGTGGCGAGCGGCGGCGCTTCGGGTACAATCCCCTGCGTGAACTTCTGCTCATACACGCGAGATAGTCGAACTGCCCGGATCATGATGAAACGCTGGATACTTGCCTTTCTGATCGTGCTGGCTGGCGCATTGGTTACGCCCGCTGCTGAGGCGCTGACCGCGCCGCTGGTCCCATCCCTCTCGGTGACCGTCACGCCACGCGAACTGGTCCCCGCTCAGGCGGGTTTCGTCGCAGTGAGTGGGGGCTACCCGCTGCGCGTCGCGGTGATGCTCGACGGCGAGCCGTTGGCCGTCTACTGGACGGGCAGTGAGTACCTGGCTCCCTTTGCCTTCGGCTTTGAGCAGCCGCCGGGCGCGCACCAGCTTGCGATCTCGGCTGCCAACCCGGTGACGGGCGAGCAGCTGGAGCAAACTGAGACAATCCGGGTGGTCGAGTACAAATACCCGGAAGAATACATCGCGCTGGCTTTCCGGCTGACCCCATTGCTCGACCCGCAGCTCAACCTGGACGAGCTTGCTTTCCTAGATGCCACGTATGCGCCTCAGACCCAGCCGACTCAATGGGGCTGGCCGTTTGGCGTGCCTGCGCCGGGCACTGTAGTGACCTCGCGCTTCGGCGGGAACCGCTCATATAACAGCGGGGAATGGTCGGCCTACCACACGGGAACAGATTTCCGGCTGGGGATTGGCGGGCCGGTCGTTGCGACGACCGGCGGGCGCGTGGCGGCAGCCCAGATGCTTGAGGTGCGCGGCAAGGTCGTGATCATCGATCACGGCTATGGGGTGTATTCACAGTACGCACACCTGTCCGAAGTATACGTTGTGCCGGGCCAGCTTGTGCAGCGTGGGCAGGTAATCGGGCTGGCAGGCGCGACAGGGCGCACGAACGGCCCGCACCTGCATTTTGAGATCATCGTCAACGGCATCCCGGTTGACCCGATCCGCTGGTTGGCGCTGTACCCCAATTTCATCCCGCCGCGCGAGATCGACCCGGAGCGCGAGGGAGAAGGCGATCCGGCGGATGGTGATGTCCCTGCCCCGGTTGAGGGGGAGGCGCTCCCTCCGCCGGACATTGGAGCGGACAGCTGAGCAGTTCTCAAAAGACGCTTGTCAGATAATCGGTGGGCAAACGTGGGCGCAGAAGCGTCCACGTTTTCTTTTTCGGCTGCGTTTTCCGGCCAATTTTGCTATAATAAGGCTAACTTGATAAGTCTGATTTATCAGATGTTTGGGCGGCGTTCGCGGTTACCTTGACAGGAGTCACCTATCATGAGCGAAGTCCAGAGCGCCAAGCTGGCTGCCCCGCTGGCCAACGAGGAATCTGCGGTTAACAGCTTCCAGATCGCGGTGGCAACGGTTAACGGCACGGGCAGCCAGACGGCCAATACGGTGCTTATCCGGGCGCTGTTCCGGATGGGGATCCCCGTGACGGGCAAGAACATCTTCCCCTCGAATATTCAGGGCCTGCCGACGTGGTTTATCATCCGGCTCAGCCGTGATGGCTACGTTGCCCGGCGCGAGAACAGCGAAGTGCTGGTAGCTATGAACGAGGACACGATCCTCGAGGACATCCAGTCGTTGCCTGCTGGCGGGGTGTGCATCTACCCGCAGGAATGGAAGATCGGGCAAGAGCGGGATGACATCGTGTTCTACCCGCTGCCCGTGAAAGACCTGCTCGCACAAACGGAAACCCCCGCGCAGTTCAGGGATTACGTTGTGAACATGGCATACGTTGGCGCGCTGGCCGCCCTGCTCGAGATCGACCTGGACGAGGTCGAAGGCGCGCTGGACTTTCACTTTGCAGGCAAGGCCAAACCAATTGAGATGAACATGCGCATGGTGCGCGTGGCGTACGACTGGACGATGGACAACCTGCCAAAGGCCGACCCGTACCGGGTTGAACGGATGGACGAGACGCGCGGCAAACTGCTGCTCGACGGCAATTCTGCCGCCGCGCTGGGCGCGATCTTCGGCGGAGTAACGCTGGTCGCCTGGTACCCGATCACGCCCTCCACCAGCCTGGTCGATGCGCTGCGCGAGTACATCCAGGAGCTTCGCCTTGACCCGGAAACCGGCAAGGCCACCTGCGCGGTTATCCAGGCAGAGGATGAGCTGTCCGCGATAGGCACGGTGATCGGCGCTGGCTGGGCGGGTGCACGGGCGATGACGGCCACGTCCGGCCCTGGTATCTCGCTGATGGCGGAGTTTGCGGGCCTGGCTTACTTCGCCGAGATCCCGTCGGTAATCTGGGACGTGCAGCGTGTTGGCCCCAGCACTGGCCTGCCAACGCGCACCTCACAGGGTGATGTGCTGGCTGCGTACCTGCTGGGGCATGGCGATACCCAGCATGTCGTGCTCTTCCCCACCACGCTAAAGGAGTGTTTCGAGTTCGGTTGGCGGGCGCTTGACCTGGCGGAGCGCCTCCAGACGCTCGTGCTGGTGCTCAGCGACCTTGACCTGGGAATGAACCTGTGGATGAGCGACCCGTTCGAGTATCCTGACGAGCCGATGGATCGCGGCAAGGTGCTCACCGCCGAAGACTTGGAGCGTCTCGGCGGGTTTGCCCGCTACGAGGATGTGGACGGCGACGGCATCGGTTACCGCACGCTGCCCGGCACCGACCACCCGTTGGCGGCGTACTTTACGCGCGGCACCGGCCATGACGAGAAGGCCCAGTACAGCGAGCGCCCCGAAGATTGGGCAGCGAACCAGGCGCGTCTCAAGAACAAACACAATACAGCGCGCAAGCTGGTGCCCAAACCAATCATCGAGGAGGCCGAAGGCGCGCAGTTTGGCCTGATTGCCTATGGAACCACCGATTCGGCGGTCGTCGAAGCGCGCGACCGGCTGGGGGAGCAGGGCATCACCTTTGACTATCTGCGTCTGCGGGCGCTGCCGCCGGGCGAGGAAACGCGAGCCTTCCTCGAAAAGCACGAGCGGGTGTATGTTTTCGAGAACAACGCAGATGGGCAGATGGCCGCGGTTCTCCAGATGGAGTACCCACAGTTAGCGCCCCGCATTGTCTCGCTGGCGTATCTGGATGGCATGCCGCTGACGGCGCGGCGGCTGGTGGAGCTGATCCAGCAAGAGGAGAAGGTCTCATGAGCGTCAATGTTCGCGTCAACGAGATCGGGCTGGAGCGAAGTGAGTACGCTGGCAAGCCCTCGACGCTGTGCAAAGGCTGCGGCCACAACTCGATCTCCAACCAGGTCATCTCGGTTGCCTACGAGCTGTCGATCGACCCGCAGCGTGTCGTCAAGTTGAGCGGGATTGGCTGCTCCAGCAAGTCCCCGGCCTACTTCCTGAGCCGTTCGCACGGGTTCAACGCCCTGCACGGGCGCATGCCCTCCATCGCCACCGGGGTAACAACCGTCAACAGCGATTTGATCGCCGTCGGCGTCAGCGGCGATGGCGACACGGGCAGTATCGGCCTGGGGCAGTTCAAGCACATGGTGCGACGTAATGTTCCGATCGTGTACATCGTCGAGAACAATGGCGTTTACGGCCTGACCAAGGGGCAGTTCTCGGCCACCGCCGACCAGGGCCAGCAGCTCAAATACGCTGGTCTGAACGAACTGCCGCCCATCGACATCTGCCTGGAGGCCATCGCAGCTGAGGCGTCTTTTGTGGCACGCTCCTTCGCTGGCGACCCGGCTCAGGTGCGCGAGCTGCTCAAGGCGGCCCTCAGTCACCGGGGCACCTCCGTGCTGGATATTATCAGCCCGTGTGTGACCTTCAACAACCACGAGACATCGACCAAGAGCTATCCGTGGGGCAAGCAGCACCAGGAAGCGCTTCAGGATATCACTTACGTCCCCTACGCGGAGCCGATCATGGTTGACTACGAGGTGGGCGAGGTGCAGATGGTCGAGATGCACGATGGCTCGCACATCCAGCTCCGGAAGCTCGACCCGGAAAGCCACGACCCGACGAGCAAAATGGATGCGCTGCGCCTGATCGAGCAGGCGCGAGTGGAGCACCAGTTTGTCACCGGGCTGATCTACGTGGACGAAAACCGCCCGGCCTTCCAGACGGTTTCGCATCTGGTCGAGACACCGCTCGCCCACCTGCCGGAGGAGATGCTCCGCCCACCGCGTGAGGCGTTGGAGCGTGTGATCGCAGAGCTGACGTGCTGCTGATAGGCTTGCAGCCCCCTCAGGCGTGCGATAAAATAGTGACGCCGTGGTGGATGTAGCTCAAAGGTAGAGCGCCGCACTGTGGATGCGGTGGTTGTGGGTTCAAATCCCATCATCCACCCCACACCAAGACCCCCTCTGGAAGACCCCGGAGAGGGTCTCCTTTTTTAGTGCTTGTGCTGCGGGCAAGAACTCAGTTATCATGTCCGGCAGGGTGTCAGCCACTTTCGAAGGCACGGCCATACTGAGATGACCATCAACTGGCAGTTCACACCGCTTGCAGTGCCCTTGTTCGTCGGGGCAGCGATCATGCTCCTGGTGACCATTATTGCCTGGCAGCGCCGGGCGGCGCGTGGTGGCATCCTTCTCACTCTCCTCGGCGTCGCCGCCATCATTTACAGCTTGGGTTACGCGCTCGAACTTGGCAGCCAGACAGTCCCGGAAGTGCAACTCTGGCTCAAGGTTGAGTACATCGGTGTTACGCCCACGGCAGGTCTGATCCTGTGTTTGGTGCTGGCTTTCACCGGGCGGCAGCGCTTCCTGACCCGGATCAACCTGGGGCTGCTGTTTGCTATTCCAGTCATTACGCTCATCCTCGCCTGGACCAACGAGCAACATGAGTTGATATGGCGTGTCATCACGCTTGACACGTCGGGCATGTTTACCCGGACGTTCTTGGCGCGCGGCGTGTGGTACTGGGTACAAACGGCCTACTTCTACCTCAACTTACTCGGCGCCGCCGTGCTCCTCATGACGGCGCTCCGCCAGGCTTCCGGCCTGTACCGGCGGCAGCTTGGCGTGATGCTCGGTGCTGTGCTGGTGCCGCTCTCAGTTCACCTGGTCTACCTGACCGGACTTGCCCCGGCGGGCCTTGACCTGAACGCCTACGGGGTGATCCTGGTTGCAGCCGCCCTGGCGTGGGCAATGCTCGACTACCAGTTGTTTGACATCATGCCAGTGGCGCGCGAAGCCGTGCTGGACAGCATGAGCGATGCGGTGATCGTCAGTGATGCTCAGGATAGGGTCATCGAGTTGAACCCGGTTGCCCTTCAGATGGTTGATCCTGCCTCTTCGAAAGTGCTTGGCTACCCGTTCGCAGAAGCGTTTGCGGCGTGGCCCGACGTGGTCGCGGCGTTCAAGGACATATCCCAGGAGCACGCGGAAGTTGTCATTAGTGTCGAGGGGCGGGAGCGCCATTTCGACTTACGCCAGTCGGCGCTAAACAGCAACCGGGGGAAACACCAGGGCCGCCTTACCGTTCTGCGGGACATCACCGACCGGGTGCAGTCCGAGATGGCGCTCAACGAGACCAACGAGCGTCTTACCACGCTGCGAATGATCGACGCCGAACTGAGCCGTAAGCTCGATGTGCGCTACGTGGTGACCATGGCGCTTGACGCAGCTATGCGATTGAGTCTGGCCGACGCAGCCTTCATCGGCCTGGCGGAGAACGAAGATATCCGGATCATTCAGGCGTTGGGCCACTACCCGGCCGAGGTCGTTGGCGAGTTGCTGCCGTCCGACCGGGGGCTGACAGCGCGTGCCATTAAGGCCCGGCAAGCAGAGCGAGTGCTGGAAGTGTCCGATGACCCGGATTACGTGGCTGCCGTGCCTGGAATGGCCGCGCAGATCACGGCCCCGCTCCTTTCCGGCGAGAAGCTGATCGGCGTGCTTACGCTGCAAACCAGTTCGCCTCAGCGGTTCAGTGAGGAGATCTTCGAGATGGTCAAGCTGCTTGCAGCACGTATCGCAGCGGCAATCGACAATGCCTATGTCTACGAGGAGCGGGATAGGCTGGTTAGAGACCTTGAGGATTTCGCGCATACAGTGGCGCATGACCTGAAGAACCCCCTCGCGGTGATCTGTGGGTTTGCCCAACTTCTGCGCGAGGCGTATGGGGAGCTCCCGGATGACCAGATCAGAGACATCCTGGAACGCATGGAAAAGGGTGCAGAAAAAGCCACGGCGATCATCAACGCCCTGCTGCTGCTCGCCGGTGTGCGTACCCTGGAGACGGTCGAGATCGACCCGCTGGATATGGGCGCTATCGTGCAGGAGGCCTGTACGAGCCTGGCCGACGTGATCGAGCGGTGCGAGGCGGCCATCTCTTTTCCCGGCGCCTGGCCGTTGGCACAGGGCTACTGGCCCTGGGTTGAGGAGATTTGGGTGAACTACCTCAGCAACGCGATCAAGTATGGAGGAAGCCCCCCCCGCATCGAGTTGGGGTACGACGAGCCGAGGGGCGGCAAGATACGCTTCTGGGTGCGCGACAATGGCTGTGGTCTGGCGGAGGAAGACCAGGACAAGCTGTTCCGGCCATTCTCGCGCCTCGGCCAGCACGGCGTCGAAGGGCACGGGCTGGGGCTATCGATTGTGCAGCGGGTTGTAGAGCGGCTGAACGGTGAGGTCGGCGTGGAAAGCGAAGCGGATCAGGGCAGCCTGTTCTACTTCACCTTGCCGGTGGCCCGTGAAGAGTAGACTCTGCGCGGGCGCAGCCCAACCCGATCTGGCACAAAATGCCACGAGTCAGCGTACTCTCGCTGACTCGTGGCAAATAACGAGCTGGAGAATACCTCATTCAACCTCGACCTTGGTCTTGCGACGGGGGGTGCGTGGCTTCGGAGTCTCCTTCTGGGGCTCTTCCAGACGCTCGATCGCGCCGTCAACGGCGCTGCGCAGCGCCAAAAGGAACTCGCGGCGCGCCGCGCGCCTGTGCTCCCAGAACTCGCTGGGGATGAGGCTGCTCCACTGCTTCTTTACCGAATGGGTGGCAGCCTTCATGTGCTCAACGAACTCCGACCGTTCTTCCTGAACTTTCTGTTCGGCCATCGTAGCCTCTCCTGATACACCTGTGATCGCCATTGCCCTGAACGGGCGGCGCGAGTAAGCCGCAGGGCGCTTGCTCTATCTTCTATTACGATTATGGCAGGTTTTTGTTTCAGCAAGCAAGCTCTTGTGCCCCAGTTGGGGTGTCATTCGCCTCATTTCTCCTGCCAGCCGCGGATTGCCGCAGCAACCTCGCCAAGGGGCACCGTCCGCTGCTCGCTCTCCTGCCGTGTCTTGCCCAACTGCCGGATGGTCGCCTGCCCCGCTGCCACCTCGTCCGGGCCGAGGATGACCACGAACGGGATGCCCTTGGCCGAGGCATACCCGATCTGGTCGCCCAGGCGGTCGCCGTAATCGAAGTACAGGGTGGTGCTGATTCCGGCTTGCCGGAGTGCGCTTGCCAGCGCCAGCGACGCGCCTGCCGTCTCCGCCCCGAACACGGTTACCAGCACCTCGGCGGTCGTCGGGCGCAGGTCAGGCGGGAACATATCCAACTCGTCCATCGCGTCGATGATGCGCTCGATGCCCAGGCTGGTGCCAGTCGCCGGGTAGCTGACGTCGGAGAACATGCCAATCAGCTCATCGTAGCGCCCGCCCCCGGTGATGCTCGGCATGGCCCTGGGCTTTTCGATCGTCGTTTCGTAGATTGGGCCGGTGTAATACTCCAGGCCGCGCACCATGGCAACGTTCAGTTGGCAGACTGCCTCAGGCACGCCCAGCGCACCCAGATAAGTGAACAGGTCACGCAACTCGCTGATGCCCTCAAGCGCGCGGGGGAAATCTTTGAGCCGCGTAGCGAGATCGGCCAGGACAGCATCGGGCGCGCCGCCAACCTGGAGCAGATCGAGCAGGCGGTCGACAACCTCGCCGGGGATGATCGTCGCCTGCGCCCCGTAGTAGTCGCGTAGTTCGGGCGCGATCGCCTGCACAAGGTCACGGGTGACTGCCTGAAGCTCGCCGGAGGACACGCCGCGCGTGACGGCGTCGGCAACCTGCGCCTGAAGGGCTGGCAGCACGGCATCGGCCAGCGCGGCGGGTAGCCCCTCATCGCCGACCACCGCCTGCCGCATCCCGCCTGGCTCCAGCTTGCCCTGAATTGCAAGCCGGGCAACACGCTGGAGCGGCTGGACCGGGTCATCCGGCACACCAACCATCAGCAGCTCGCGCCGCACACCCTCCAGGCCGATCTTGTCCAGCTTGTCAATCGAGCGGTACAGGCCCGCCTGGAGCGCCTCCGGCACCCCCGCGAACTGGCCGATGCCGTCGAGCAGCTTGCGGTTGTTGATCGAGATCGTGAACTGTGAAAAACCCAGGCGCTGGAGCACCTCGGCCACCACGGCGATGATCTCAGCGTCGGCCAGCATGCTGGCCGTGCCCACCGTGTCCACGTCACACTGGTAGAACTCGCGGTAGCGGCCCTTTTGCGGGCGGTCAGCACGCCAGACGGGCGCGATCTGGTAGCGCTTGAAGGGGCGCGGCAGCTCCGGGTACATGGCGACCACACGCGAAAGCGGCACTGACAGGTCGTAGCGCAGCGCGAACTCACCACCAGGCTTATCCCCGTACCAGACCTTGTAGATTAGGCGTTCGGCATCCTCGCCGTATTTGCCAAGCAGCGTCTCGGACAGCTCGATAGCCGAGGTCTGGAGCGGCTCAAAACCGTGCGTCTCAAAGACTGATCGCACCACATCCAACACATACTGCCGCTTGATCATCTGCTGGGGGAGAATGTCGCGCATCCCTGCGGGGATGCGGGGCGGCACCTTATCTGCCATGAGGTAGAGTTCCTTTCTGATGAGCTGAGTTCAAGGCAGCTTCAAGGATACCCCGAACGGCGAAAAGCGGGTACGGCATCCCCCTGCCCTCAAAGGATACCGCGTGCTTCAAGCTCGGCCCGCAGCGCCTCCGGGCCGGTAAACACGATAGACGGGATGCCAAGCGCCTCGGCTGCGGCGGTGTTGCGCGGCAGGTCGTCGACGAACAGCGCCTGCTCTGGATGGATTCCGAGTCGATCCAGGGTGATGAGGTAGGCGGCAGGCTCTGGCTTGGCGACTCCTACCTCGGCGGAGCTGACGACCACCTCGAACAGGCCGGGCAGCCCACGCCGGGCGGCGACATACCCGGCGAAGTCTCGCCGGGAGGTGTTGCTCAGGATCGCCAGGCGATAGCGTCCTTGCAGGCTCGCCAGCAGGTCGCGCATACCCGGCAATAGCCCCCAGTCGCGGTAAAGGCGCACTTTGAACGCGCTGCGCCTGTCCTCTGCCTCGACTCCGAGAGCGGCCAGCCGGTCTGCCCAGAATGCCTCGTGCGTGAGATGGCCCCGCTTAGCCTGCTCCCAGGCGTCGCTCCCGTAGATGTGATTCCAGAGATCGGAACCCCGCTCAAAGCCATGCTCTTGGGCGAGTTGGTCGAGGCTGGCCTGAAATGCGCCTGCGTCCAGCGGCCCGACGAGCACCCGCCCGTAGTCGAAGATGATCGCAGCAGGCTTCATTGCGCGGCCATCTCGCTGAGCCAGGCTTCCACCAGAGCGCGCAGGTCAAACTCTGGGGTGAAGTGAATGGCGCGTATGCCCAATGCTGCCGCCCCCTCAACATTGGCGGCCATATCGTCTACGAACAGCGCACGTTCTGGCACTATACCCAGTTCCGTGAGAACCGCCTGATAGGCAGCGGGAGAGGGTTTCATGGCCCCGAGGTCTGCCGATATGACGACCGCATCAAAAAGTGCGGTTAGGTCGAGGTCGGCGAGCATGTCGGCCAGGTCGGCGGAGTAGTTGCTGAGCAAACCTACCCGCACACTCTGCGCGCGCAGGTCGCGGATCAGGTGCACCAGACTTTCGTCAAGGCGGTCGCCGCTGTAGAAATCTGCCCTGAGCGCCTTAATCTGCTGCTGGTCAAGCCCCAGGGCAGCGCCGACTGCCCGCCAGTAGGCCGCGCTGCTCATCCGGCCAAGCTGGGCCTGGCGCCAGGCTTCCAGACCGTGGACAGTGGATTCAACTGTGCCGGGCCGCAGGGAGAGACGCTCATCCCAGGCCAGGCGGGGCCGATAATCGATAGTACGCATCAGGACGCCGCCCCAATCAAAGATCACGGCGCAACGTGCCATGCTGCCTGCGGCTTCCGGTTCTTCCGTAAGATGGTTCACAGTACCCCATGCTTTCCCCCTATATAGTACCAACCCCGGAGCCTCCTTGCCGCAGAAACAAGACAAAGCCGCTGCGCATTGTAAGAAGTCCAGCCGGGGGCTATACTTACGCAACAGCAACCAGCCACCTTGCAGCATGGAGATAGGGGTATATGGCCCGGCAGCGGATTATCATCGTGGACGATCACGAGGTTGTGCGGCTTGGACTGCGCTCGCTGCTCGACCGTCATCCCGATTTTGAAGTCGTCGCCGAAGCAGGCAACGGGCGGGAGGCAATCGAGAAAGTCAATGCCTACCAACCCGACGTTGTGGTGCTGGATATCCGGTTGCCCGGCACGAGCGGAGTCGAGGTCTGCCAGCAGATCACCGAGAAGTTCCCGTTGGTCAAGGTAATCATGCTTACCTCGTACGCGGAAGACGAGATGCTCTTCGCGGCGATCCGGGCGGGCGCAGCCGGCTACGTGCTCAAGCAAATTGGGGGCGATGACCTTGTCCGTGCCATCGAAGCGGTTGGTCGTGGCGAGGCGCTGCTCGACCCCAGCCTGACGCAGCGCGTCTTCGAGGAAGTCCGCAAAGCGCAGCGTGAGGAGGAAGCCTCGGCGTTTGTCGAGCTGACCAACCAGGAGATGCAGGTTCTCCAACTGGTTTCGGAAGGCAAGACCAACCGGGAAATTGCGGATGCGCTCTACCTGGGTGAGGGGACGGTCCGCAACTACGTCAGCAACATTCTGGGCAAGCTCGGTGTGGCGAACCGCGCCGAGGCAGCCGCCTACGCTGTTCAGCACAACCTGAGAGATTACCTGTCTTCCTGACTTTGGCCTGAGCCTGCGCGTTCCGCCTGGCAGATGGAGCATGGGCAGAGGCGGCGCAGGTATGGCCAGGCATAGATGCCCGCGCTGTGCCCATCATCCCAGAAGATTTGCATGGCATAATTCCCAACCAGTTGCAGCTCCTCGACGCGGTAGGAACGCACCGGGCGAAGCTCGATCAGGTCAGGGTCATGCTCAGGGCCCATGAATTCGTGTCCGCCTCGGCATACGGCGCACGGGCAGGCCTCGCGCAGTGCGGAGAGCGGATAGACGCTCTGGTGACCATCCTGCCACGCAACGCGAAGAACATGCGCTGCCCGGTCGAGCGTCACGCCTGCCGGGTGATGGGTAGGGTCTGCTGAGTGTGGCATAAGCACCGAACCTGCTCTCAATGAAGCCAGAATGACCAAGACAACTGGAAGAATGGCGCGCTTGAGGCTTGTTGTGGGCAGTTACACCCCCTACCCCAACCGCGCAACCCCCTTAATAATGCTGTATGATTTTAGTAATGAATAGTTGTTGACTTACCTATTTGATGTTACCATGTTTTAATAGTTGCGCTACAACATCCAGGGTCTGGATTGTTCCGTCCAAGCCTCATACAGAGGACCAAGGAATGAAGCAAATGTCTCTCAAAGAGCTTGTGGCTCCATCCATCGAGACACTGGCTGCTCACTATGGGACGAACAAACTTCTGCTCATCCATCCAAGCAGCCGGTATCGCAATCTGCTGATAGCCGCCCTAATACAAGACCCCCCTGCTCCGCTGTATTATTACAGCCTGGGCATAGGGGACATCACTCTCCCCCAGTTCCTTACCAGTCTGGCACACGATCTGGCCGACCAGAGCCCGATGTTCGGGCGCTACCTCAACCAGACGCGGAATCAGTACCCGGATGACATCGAGCGACTGGCAGCTGCGCTGGCTGCAGACCTGGCTGAGCTGAGCAGTGAGGATTACCTCCTCGTTCTGGACGAGTACGATCGGGCAGACACCGTGCCTGAGATCCAGACGTTCAGCGAGCACCTGCTCAACCAGCTTCCACCCCAGGCGCATCTGCTGATCAACAGCCGGACGCTCCCGCGCCTGCCCTGGGTTGCGCTGGTTGCCAAGCACCAGGCGGTCGTGCTCAAAGACTCCCGGCTGCTTACCAGCGGGTTCTATTCAGAGAGTCTGACCACAAACCCTAATGTCGAGGTATATGCCCTGGGGCCTGGTTACGTGATGATTAATGGCCAGCATGTAACCACATGGGAGGGACATCTACCTCGGCTTCTCTTCTTCTTTGCGCTTGATCGGCCCATGGTCACGCGTGCGGACATCTGCAAAGCGTTCTGGCCGGAACTTCCCCTGGATCAAGCTGTAAACGTTTTCCATGTCACCAAGCGCCGTCTCCACAAGGCGCTGGGGTTTGATGTGCTCGTCCACGAAGGCGGCCATTACCGCGTGAACCCCGCCCTGAATCTCCAGTATGATGTGCTGGAGTTCGTAGGCAGCCTGGTAGAGGCAAGAACCAAGCAGGATGAGGAGGCTACCCAGCACTGGCAGCTTGCCGTCGACCTGTACCGTGGTGACTATCTTCAAAGCCACGATGACCCCTGGATTGTTGCGCGCCGTGCCGATTTCCGAGAGGGCTATCTCGAGGCGCTGGCCGAGCTTGGGTATGCCCGCGAAAAAGACGGGCAGCCCGAAGTGGCGCTCGGCCTCTTCCTGCGCGGGGTCAGCGAAGTGCCAAACCGCGAGGACCTGCATCGCCAGATCATCCGTCTTTACGGGCAGCTTGGGCGGCGCAGCGAGGCCGCCGAGCACTTCAGGAAGCTGGAGGAAGATTTCCAGGCACAATACGGCATCTCACCGTCTCCTGAGACGCAGGCAGTTTACCAGGACGCAATCGGAGATTAGTGAGACGCTGGTTCGAGAAGAAGAATAGCAGCGCCTGGCTGATTATCGGCTGGGCGCTGTTGCTTTTCATTAATGCGCTAGTGGCAACAAGACGGGTTCAACCGGCAGCGGGACGCAGCCTGGGGCGGGCTGGTGCGCGCAAGCCGAGACTCTCCTGGTACAGGTGGACGATCTGATCCGCGATCAGGGGCCAGCGGTAACGCTGCGCGACCCTGACCGCTGATACCGATAGCTCGCGGCGAAGCTCGGCATTCTCCAGGATCAATTGTATCTTGCCCGCTAGCTCTTCCGGATCATTGGTTGGCACGTGAAAGCCCGTGACGCCATCTTGGATCAGGTAGGCGAGCCCGCCGACTTCCGAGGCGACAACCGGTGTGCCGCAGGCCATCGCTTCCAGCGCGACCATGCCAAACGACTCGTAGTGGGACGGCATGATGACCACTTCGGCAGCAGCGTAGTAATACTGCAACGTTTCCTGGCTCTTAGTTCCAAGAAATGTTACCAGATTGCCCAGGCCGAGCGTCTCGCCCAGCGCCTTGAGCCGCGCCATCTCGACATCTTCCTGCTCCTCATCACCGCCGATGATCGACACGCATAGTCGCTCCATCGACACACCTGCGCGCTGCTTGAGCAAGGTCAGCGCCCGCAGCAGTGTGTCGATCCCCTTGAGCGGCTCGATACGCCCGACGAACAAGAGCATCCGGGTCCCCTCCGGTGCGCCAATAGCCCGGCTCGCTTCAGCCCTTGAGATCGGGTGGAAGCGCTTGATGTCTACTCCCGGCGGGATAACGCGTATCTTGCGCATATTGGCATTGTAGAGCCACATCAGCTGGATGCGTTCCGCCGGGGTGGCCGCGACCAGGTAATTGGCCTGGGCCATGAGCTCTCGCTCGGTCTGGATGCGGAGATCAGACTCGCGCTCTTCCTCGCTCTGGGCAACGCGGTTCTTCATCCGGCCCAGGGTGTGAAACATCTGGATGAAGGGGATGCCCCAGCCCTCGCCTAGCTGGTGCGCGACCCAGCCCGACAGCCAGTAGTGGCTGTGCAGCACGTCGTAGCGCAGATGGTTATCGTCCGCGAAGCGGCGCACATTCTCGATGAACTCAGGCAGGTGCGGGTAGATCGCTGCCGTCGAGATGGGCTGCTCAGGCCCAGCAGGGATGTGTACGACGCGTGCGTGGCTGCCGAGCGTGGTATCGTTGACGTGTGGGACGCACGGGTCCTGTGAGCGGGTGTAAACGTCCACGTGAATCCCGCGGTGACCAAGCTCTGCGCTCAGTTCACGCACGTAGACGTTCATACCTCCGGTCTTCTTGCCCCCCAGCGTGGCGAGAGGACAGGTGTGCACGCTGAGCATGGCAACGCGCAGAGGGCGCTCGCTCACCAGTTTGGTTTCCTCATCCCCTCAACGCCTGATGCCAACATTGTAGACCCTCGTATCCCTGGCTCCCATGCGATACTTGTACGCCTCGTCACCGCGCAGGAAATCGTACGTTGCCATACCGCGTTCAATAGCATCTTCGATGCTGTAGGTCAGGAGCACAATGCCGGGGCTGAGCGCAGCAAAGCTGCTGGGGTCCAGGCCGGAATTGTAGAGCAGCATCCGCTGGCGGTAAGCAAACTGCCACATAGCAGCAGCGCGCTGCCCGTCCACGGTCAGGAAGATGAGTTCGAGCAAATCCTGCTCAAAGAATACACGCCCGATCTCGTGGAAGAAGGCGCGCTGGCCGGGCGCTTCCAGGAAACGCGCCTTTTCCGGGGTGCTCATCGCCATCAACTCAAGGAATGCATCGACCTCTGCGTCAAGGTCGTGCTCCGGGCCGACGACGTACCAGCGCACCCCCGCCGCCTCGGCCCGGCGGCGCTTGCGGCGCAGCTCGTGCCGCTGCTTCTTGTCCAGCCCGTCGAGGTACTCATCGTAGCTGCCCGGCAGGTCGATGACCGGGCACACATCCTGCACAACTGCCTGAGCGGTGAGCCCGCGCGCGTTGGCCAGCCTGGGGAACAGCTCGCAGGTCGGCGAGCTTGCCGGGATATTGCACAGGCTGAAGCGATCCCACGCCGGGGCTTCGTCGGATAGCATGAAGTCAAGCAGCGTCTCAATGACCGGCGTCTCGAAGCCCGGCATGGCGATGATGTCCATGTAGTCAGACACATCGGTGCAGCCGACGGTCCGCACCACTCGCTCAACGCCCATATCATCAGCAATAAACCAGGGGGCGATGCCGCGCAGGTTGCCCTCATCGTCGTAGACGGCCAGGATAGCCAGGTCACCCCACTGTAAGTGCCGCCACCAGATTTGCTGCCAGTCGTTGCGGAGGAAGAACAGTTCCGACCGAGCGGGGTCTAACAGCCCGTCCCATTCAGGCGAGAGCCGTTCAAAGATGTCTGGAGAAGTATGTAAAGACGCTTTCACCCGATTGCCGCCTCTGGTGGGGAAACATCAGCAGGGTCAGACTGATTCTACATGGCCGCAAGTGGGAATCGCAAACATCGCGGTACTTCAAGGCCCGGTTAGGGGGCAGGGCCGTCGAAAAAGAGCGTCCACCAGACACGCCAGGGTGACAGCGGTTCTCCGGCGGGCTGGCCGGAAGCAGCCACCGCCCCATCCCGCTCCGGTCGCTCGTAGATTGGGACGACCAGCACTTCACCCTCGCGCACCATTTTGCCTTCATTGTGCGCCCACGCCTCGATGTAGGCCGGGCTGCTGTAGTAGGCTTTTGCCGCTTGGAGCGCCTTTTGCTCGCGCACCAGCAGTTCGATCTCGGCCTCAAGACGGTTCTGCTCGGCCATCATCTGCTGCCCTTCGACGATGCGCTGGCTGAAGTCGATGACCAGCCGCCCGCCGACCACGATCAGGGCGATCAGGATGATCTGCCAGTTTGTCAGGCGCAGGTGGCGGAAGAACGACCCCGAGGGGGCAGGCTCACCGGCTGGCGCTGGCTCCGTCACGGAGAACGCTCCTTAACAAAAAGCTGAGCGGGTGCTCAGCTTTGACGGTGTGCCGAAGGTGGGATTTGAACCCACACGGGCGTGAAGCCCACTACGCCCTGAACGTAGCGCGTCTGCCTGTTCCGCCACTTCGGCTTTCACGCTTGTTATTGTACCTGCGTGCCTTGTTTTGTCAAGAAAACGGCGATGCGTGCGCGATGCGTTCGCCTCCGGGGGTGCACGAACAACTTGACAGGCGACGCAACCCGAATGAGACTGGCGAGCCACTAGCGCGTGTCATGGCTTGCCAGTGGATTTCCCCCTC
>JAANMU010000651.1_pt1 | contig 39264 bp, 37 predicted proteins | sample 7279701 | NCBI WGS metagenome assembly JAANMU01 (sample SAMN14094539, study PRJNA606508) | bioreactor metagenome | isolation source: A lab-scale SPAN reactor treating ammonium-rich wastewater day 57 | place: Ireland: Galway | collected 2017-03-13
CTCGGACACTACGCCTCGCCCACTACCACGCACGTCGTTCTCCCCTCTCGCCCTCTGTGGGAGAGGGGCCGGGGGTGAGGGGCAAAAGCGGACACAGAGGACTCAGAGGGGCTTTTCCACCCCACCGCACGCGTCCTTCTCCCCTCTCCCTGAGGGAGAGGGGCCGGGGGTGAGGGTTTCTCGGAGTGATGAGTGAAGGGCAAACCGACTGAACCACAGAGGACACAGAGGGGCAGTTGTCAGATTTCAGGCGTCAGGGGGCAGTTGTTAGAAGTCATCAGCCCACACAGACAACACCACCCCACCGCACGCGTCCTTCTCCCCTCTCCCTGAGGGAGAGGGGCCGGGGGTGAGGGGTTTCCAAGTACCGCGTACTACTCGCTGAGGTGCGCCTCGAGGAACCACAGACGCTTGTCGAGGTCGCGGCCAATCTCCGTGAACAGATCCGCGGTGTTCATGTCGCCGGCAGCGTCGGCCGTGTCAATCGCCTTGCGAACGAGGTTCGCGGCAGCGCCGTAACGGTCGGCCAGCGCCTCAGTGTACGCCTTACCGCCGTTGAGGTTGAGCGGAAACTCAGGCAGACGGCTGTGCCTCGCGGCCATGCGCACCGTGCCGAGCGCTGTGCCGCCCAACGCAGTGACACGCTCAGCGACCGCGTCGATGTGACCATCGAGTTCTTCGGCCAGCGTATCGAACAGCTCATGCAGCGCGATGAACTCCATCCCGCGTACGTTCCAATGCGCCTGCTTCGCGTGGCCGTGCAGGTCGCTAAGGTCGGCAAGCGTCTGGTTCAACGTGTCGATCATGGATTCACGCACGGACTGCGACAGGTCATTGCGGGTGGGGTGCAAGCGCACATCATTTACAATCGCCATGATATCCTCCATGTGGTGATACCGGATACTCATACACTATAGACGCGTGATAACCGGCCAAACTTACCCGTTTTTCCCCTAAGCCGGTGTTCGTAAATCGAGAGATTCGGTCTCCCATCTTGCAGCGTTAATCGAGCTATACGGCGCGGCGTTTTCTCATCACTCATCACTCAACACTTCCAACTTCGTGCTTAGAGCATGACGAGTCCGAGCCGGCTTCCACGCACGACGGCCTCGGTGCGGCTCTGCGCGCCCAGCTTAGACAAAATCGTATTGACGTGATACTTGACCGTGTTGGCGCTGATCTCCAATCGCAGGCCGATGGCCTTGTTGGTCAGGCCAGCCGCCATCAACTGCAGCACCTCGGCCTCGCGCGGGGTGAGCTTTTCGACCGGCGTATCATCGTTCGCGCCGCTCGGCAGCAAGGCGTCGGCGAGGATCGGATCGAGGGTTGTCAGGCCGGCGTCCAATGCCGACAGGGCATAAGCGAGACGGCGCGGATCACCTTCGCGCAGCAGCAGGGCTAGCGGCGGGCCATTCGGTACGGCCGCAGCGACGCTGTACGCGCTGGCGGTATCTGGAAGCAGCAGCAGGGCCGGCGTGGTCAGCGTGCTGAGCGCCACCGTCCAGCGCGCGGGATCATATCCGAGGTCGAACACCACGGCGTCTGGATGGTGCGTCTCGAGGTCGTCGCTCAGGCCCCCGGCAGGCGCGATCTGCCCGGCCACGTCCACCTCGGCGACGTCGGCAAGCAGGGCAGCTAGCCCCGCGCGGGCGAGGACGCCCTCAGCGATCACAAGTACGCGCATCGGGCGTTAGTGTCGCACATCCATGTTAGAGGCGCGTTGGCACAACGCCACACGCTGTCGGTCTCGGCCGGGCATGCTGCAAAAACTCCGCTTGTCTGATACACTTGGAAGATTGTTCACTAAGGAGGTTGCTTGGCACGTCGTCGCCGCCGCACGCAGAGCTACAACGCGCAGGGCAGCTACCCTCGTCGGAAGAGCCAAGCTGAGGCGCGCGCCGAACATATCACGTGGGCACTGCTCGTCGTCGTCTTCGCCATCCTCAGCCTGCTTCCCGATGGGCTCGAATTGCCCAACTGGACGACACCCTTCGCCGGAGCAGCGATCTTGTTTGGGTCGGGGATCTATCAGTACACGCGGCGGTGGCGGGTATCCCCCATCGTCTGGGTCGGCGGCGCGTTGATGGCAGCGACGGTGTTCTACGGCGTGCAGATCAACCCTGCGCGTGATTTGATTGGATTTTCGTTGTTGGTGTTCGCCGCCGTGATCGCGTTCGGCGTGTTCACCGGCGAGGGCTGACATCGAGACCACGGTGTTTATGGATAAACAACGGACTCCTTCTGACAGTTCAGACATCTTGGATACCGCAAACGACTCCAACCGTGTATCAATCGAGGAATGCCGCAAGCTGGCGCTCCCGCTGGAAACGCGCGTGCTTGCCGGCGAGGGCCTGCTGAACCGCCCGGTGGTGTGGGCGTCGGTGATCTACCCGCCCGACGATCCCGTACACAAGCAGGTACAGAACGGCGAGCTGGTGTTCGTCGCGCCGCTGGAGAACAACACCATCCGCAAAACCACCGACGTCGAATTGGTGCGCTGGGCGTCCGAGGCGAAAGTCTCGGCGCTTGTGTTTCACGAGGCCGTATCGCCGTCGGCGCTGGCCGAAGCCAAGGCCTACAGCGTGCCGGTGCTGCTGCTGCCGCCCAACAGCCGTCCGCGTATCGTCGAAAAGTCAGTCATCTCGCTGCTGGTCGACCGCAAGGGCCAGCTTGAGCGCCGTGGACAGCAGATTTTCCGCCAGCTCACCGAGATCACCGCGCGCAACGAAGGGTTGTCCGAGCTGATCGAGGCCATCGCCCGGTTGACCAACAAGGCGGTCGTCCTGCAAGACAAGCGCCTCCAAACCCTCGTCAACAAGCCCCATCCGCAGTTGGTCGGTATGTGGGACGCGATCGAGAGCTTCATCTCCGAGCCGAAGCACGTCCCGGTCGAGCTGCAAGATCGCCACCGCGTGACCGAGATCGACACACCGACCGTTATGCAGGCGCTGAGCTTGCCCGGCCTTGCCCGTCTCGTCGCGCCGGTCATTACCAACGACATTGGCCGCGGCTATCTGTCGATCATCGGCATCGAGACCGACCTCGACGAGATCGACGCGCTGGTAGTCGAGCACGGCGCTGCCGCCTGCGGCCTCGAAATGGCGAAGGCCAAGGCGATCAACGACACCGAGAAGCGCCTGCGCGGGACGTTCCTCGAACGCCTGCTCAACGGCGATGTCAGCCAGCAGGAAGCAATCAAGCAGGGCGAACGCTTCGACCACGATATGCAGCTTCCGCACATCGCCATTCTGCTGGCGTGGCAGGGCGACAAGTCCCCTTCGGCGCGCCGGCTCGAAACCCTCGTCAATACCGTCATCTCGGCGCAGCGCTCGCCGTCGCTGGTGTGGCTGCGCGAGCCGGAGAATCAGGTACTAGTGTTCCACGCCGCCGCCGGTGATCACCCGATCGACTCCAGCCTCAAGCTGGCGCGGCAGATCATCGACGAAATCCACCGCCAGTTCCCGCACAACAAGGTCGCCACCGGCCTCGGCCAGCTTGCCCGCGATGTCGGCTCATGGCGCGTCAGCCACCGCGACGCGTCGCAAGCGCTCGAACTCGCCCGCCGCTTGCAGACCGAGACGCCGCTGTTCATCGGCGACCTCGGCGTATATCAGCTCATCCTCAACCTGAGCGACCGCGAGATGCTGGCGCAGTTCTGCCAGACGACGCTGGGCACGCTGCTCGACTACGATCAGCGCCAGAACGCCGACCTCATCAAGACGCTGGAAGCGTTCTTCAACTGTCACGGCAACCTGAGCCAAACCGCCGAGCAGTTGATCGTGCATCGCAACACGCTGCTGTACCGCATGAACCGCATCAACGAGATCGCCAGCATCGACCTCGACCGGCCCGAGACGCGGCTGGCCCTCCACCTCGCCCTGACGATCCGGCGGCTCTTGAGCTTGAGCTAGGGGTAGTAGTCAGTAGTCAGTGGCTAGGGGTCAGGAGTCAGCGGCCTGACAGCAGGTTGTTGTCACCGTCCGTCTGCTGCGGATGCGGAGTTTTCTGATCGTGTGATAGACGTGTGAAGCATTGCGCCGGCCGGACGGCGATGAGTGCGCAGCGCCACGTATACAGTTCCCGATCAGAACCCAGTTTACCCAAATGTGTGATGCGGTGTAGCCGGGCAGCTGAATTGGTAGCGCTCGCGCCATCATCTACGGCACGCCGTCTCAACTCTCCATCCCACCTCCTAAACCTCGCCCTCGCCAACTGCCCCCCGACTCCTGCCCCCTGCCCCCTGACTCCTGCCCCCTGCCCCCTGCCCCTAGACTTCACCGTATGAGAACGCGCGTACTCCGCATAGACTATGCAAGATAGAGTCCGCCATCCTGTCCGGAGTCATCGCGTGCGCCGACTGCTCATCCCCGCCTATCTCCTCGCCCTGATGGCGTACACGCTGCTGGGCGCGCCGTCCGTGCCGTTCCACGGCGACGAGTCGACGCTGATCTTCACCACCCGCGACTATTTCGACCAGTTCGTCCGGCGCGATCTATCAACCGAAGACCCGATGGTCGAGCGCCTGCGCCTGCTCGACGGACGTGTGCAGAAGTACTGGGGCGGGTTCGTGCATCACCTGACCGGCGGCAGCGCCGAGACACTCAACGCGCCGTGGCTGTGGGGTGCGGATTACACGTATAACCTCGACAACGGCCATATCCCCGACGAGCGCCTGCTCACCACACAGCGCCTCGCCATCGCGCTGATGCTGGCGTTGAGCGTGCCGGTGGCGTACGGAGTCGGCGCACAGGTCGGCGGGATATGGGGCGGCGTACTGATGGCCGCGCTGGTCGCCTTCAGCCCGAACCTGCTCATCAACGGACGGCGCGCCATGATGGAGGCTCCGCTGCTGCTGTTTTCGCTGCTGTCGGTGCTGGCCGGCCTGCGCTGGATCGCCGCCGAACGCCGGCATTGGCTGTGGCTGATCCTGCTCGGTGTCGGCGCCGGGATGGCGCTCGCCAGCAAGCACAGCGCCGTGCTGACGCTCGGCCCGCTGTTCATCGGGCTGGGGCTGGCCGTGACGCTGCAAGGACGTCCGCGCCGGTTGATCAGCCTCACAACGGCCGGCGAGATCGCGCTCGTCGTGTTCTTCGCGTTCAATCCGGCGTGGTGGAGCGATCCGCTGAACACATTCGACAAGGTGATGAATCTGCGCTCGGAGCTGCTCGCTCAGCAGGTCGTCGCGTTTGGCGATTACGGCGACTTCGGGCAGCAGGTGACCGGCTATGTGACGTACGGACTGCTCGATCAGCCGCAGTATTTCGAGGTCGCGGAATGGGGCACGTGGCCGCAGATCGCGGAACAGATCGCGGTCTACGAGTCGTCACCGTGGACGCCCCCGGCGTGGTTGAACACGGCGCGCGCTGTGCTGACGCTGGGCCTTGCGCTGGTCGGCGGCTGTGCGTTGATCCGCCGGCGCGATGGCGTCTCGATCACGGTCGGGGTATGGGCTGTCGTGACGATGATCGCTGCGCTGTTCATTACACCGCTGCCGTGGGCGCGCTATTATCTGCCGGCGCTGCCGCCGTTGTACGCGCTCGCTGCGGCAGGGATCGGCGCGCTCACCCAGAGACGGGAGACGGCATGACCAATCCGCTGATCGAACGTAGAAGCTGTTCGGGAAGCATGTCGGGACGTCGCCTACGCGTCCTCACCTCACTAGGACTAATCGCCCAGCCGCCCCGGTTGCGCTGAGGCGACGCCTCTGCTACAATGCAAAAATCGTTTACTCAGTGGGCCTCACTTGCCTGAGGCCAATCATGTCGAGCCAACCGCCCGAACCTCTCCCCCGACGATGCTTAACTAGCGTCCTGCTTCCCCGCAGTCGCAAATCGTCAATCGCACGCCGCGCATCTCGCGGCTTTTTGCGTTTGGCGTCCGTCGCCGGCTAGCCAAGGAAAATCCATTTGGACAGTGGCAGTACCATCCTACTCCTCATCCTCGCCCTGATGCTCCACGCGGCCATCGTGCTGGCGAAGGGCGCGATTGCTAACGCAAAGCATAAGCGGATGCAGGAGCTTGCCGAAGACGGCAATTTGCGTGCGAAGCGCGTGCTTCAACTCAACGCTCATCCCGGACGCTTGCAGCTCACGATGATGCTCAGCACCACCACGCTGCAAGTCATCATCGCGGGCCTCGCATTGTCACTGGTCATCGGCCGGGCGACCGCGATGCCGGAATGGCTGGCGCTGCTGCTGACCGGCGTGATCACCGTGCTGCTGACGCTGGCGCTGGGCGATCTGGCGCCGGAGGCCGTCGCGACGCTGCATGCCGACCGGTTCGCGCTGTGGTTGGTCAACCCGCTGCGCGCGCTGGTGATCGTACTGGCGCCGGTGACCGGCGTCCTTGAAGCGCTCGGCACGGTGATTTCAGGCTTGTTCGGCAGCGCCGAGCTGGTCAACCGTATCACCGAAGAGGAGATCATGACGCTGGTCGACGCGGGTCAGGCCGGCGGCGCGATTGGCGAAGGCGAGAAGGAGATGATCTACTCCGTCTTGACGCTGGACGAGACCACCGCCAGCGAATTGATGGTGCCGCGCATCGACATCGCCGCGGTGGAAGCCAAGACGCCGGTCAGCGAACTCGGCCGCCGCTTCTACGAGTCCGGCTACTCACGCCTGCCGGTCTATGAGGACAGCATCGACAACATCAAGGGCGTGATTATCGCCAAAGACCTATTGATGGCGAGCCACAACGGCAACCGTGAGAAGTTCAAGGTCGCCGGCGATCTGCTGCGCCCTGCGGTGTTCGTCCCTGAGACGAAGGTCGCCAACGAGCTGCTCAAAGACCTGCGCGCTAAACGGGTTCACATGGCAATCGTCGTGGACGAGTACGGCGGCACGGCAGGATTGGTCACGATCGAAGACCTGCTCGAACAGATCGTCGGGGAGATTCACGACGAATTCGACGAGGACGAGGAGGCCGAAGCCGTCCCGTTGGGCGAAAACACGTGGCGCATGGCAGCAACCATCGACGTTGACGACGTTAACGCGCTGCTCGACGTTCGCCTCGACACCGACGAAAGTGATACACTCGGCGGCTTGATCTACTCGAACCTCGGCCGCGTCCCGCTGCTGGGCGAGACGGTCGAACTCAGCAAGCACGTCTCCGTCGTCGTGGACAAGGTAGACGGGCGGCGCATCCGATCCGTCGTCGTGCGCCGGCTGTTCCCTGACGAGGAAGACGCCGAATCTCGTGATGATCTATCCGTTGACCGGCGAAGCGGCGCAGCGCCGCAGGCCGCCGTGGAAAGCTGATCTGCACCCGTAAGGACTATCGTATGACCGACCCCGACCTCTCCACGTTGATCGAACAGGCGATCAACGTGGCACAGAAGGCGTATGTCCCCTACTCTCACTTCCCCGTCGGCGCGGCCCTGCGCACCAATGACGGCACGGTGTTCTCAGGCTGCAACGTCGAGAACGCCGCGTATCCCTCCGGTATCTGCGCCGAGCGCACCGCGCTGGTCAAGGCCGTCAGCGAAGGATACCGCCTGTTCGACATCATCGTCGTGGCGTCCGTCGCCGGTGGCAGCCCGTGCGGCCAGTGCCGCCAGATGCTCTACGAATTCGCGCCCGACTTGCGAGTCGTGCTGGTCGATTTCGACGGCGCGATCCATCACGATCTGACGCTGCGCACGCTGCTGCCGCTTGGATTCGGCCCGGAGTCGCTGCCTCATCCCTGACTTCGCCCGCCGGTTCCCTTGCCAAGTCCGGTATAATGAAGCGATACGGAGCGCTGCTGGGAAACCTCACCTCCGTCTCGCTCTGCCCAACTCCCCTTCTCCGCGGTTGTGAGGTTGGGAGGCGAGGCATGAGTCCCACAGCCGGCCACGTTTGCGACAGTGAAGCGCGATGCCACGCCCTGAACGTTCGTTCCGCACTCCAGCTTTGATTCTGCGCCGGCGCGATTTTGGCGAGGCGGATCGGCTGTTGACTGTGTTGACCCCCGGCCACGGCCGGCGCGACGTGATCGCCAAAGGCGCGCGGCGGCCTGCCGGCAAACGCACCGGCCACGTCGAGCTGTACACCGAGGCCGACATGCTCATCAACGTCGGGCGCGATCTGGACATCGCCGCGCAGACGACACTGACTCAGCCGTGGCTTCCGCTGCGCGAGGACTTGCAGCGCGGCGCATACGCCAGCTATGTGGCCGAGTTGGTGATCCGTTTCACCGGCGACAGCAGCGACGAACCGTCGGCGTTGTTCCGGCTGTTGGGGCAGACGTTCAGCGCGCTTTCCACCAGCCCCGACCCGCGCCTGCCGGTGCGTTATTTCGAGGTACACCTGCTTGATCTGTCGGGGTTCAAGCCGGAGCTGTCGACGTGCGTGATCAGCCGCGTGGCGATCACGCCGCGCGATCAGTATTTCAGCTATGCCGATGGCGGCGTGGTCAGCCCTGAGGCCGCGCAGCGCGGCGCGGGCGCGCTCGTCCCGCTGTCGTTGAACGCGCTCAAAGTGCTGCGTCACATGCAGCGCAGCGTCTACGACGACGTCAGCCAGCTCAGGCTGTCGGCCGCGCTCCATGCCGAGCTTGAGCGCGTGATGCAGGGATACATTATCTATTTGCTCGAACGGCGCTTACAGAGCGTCGACTTCATCCGGCGCGTGCGAGAGTAAGCCGCGGCCACGCCCGCGCGTCGGAGAGGAGGATACTGCGATGAAGTATAGCGACCGGCTTCATTCCAAGGCGTTGGAACGCTATGCCAGCCAGCTGAACAGCCGCGCACGGGCCGCCGGATCGCCGGGCGCGGTCACGGCGGATGAACTGCGCGGAGTCGTCCTCGACAGCGGCGGTCGATGCAGCTGGTGCGGCGCGTCGGTCGTCAACGCGGAGTTCGAGATTGACCATATCCTCGGCGTGGTGCGCGGCGGGCCGAACATCCCGGCCAACCTCGCACTGGCCTGTCCGGACTGCAATAAGCGTAAGGCGTTCAAGCATCCGGCGCGCTTCGCCGCCGAGGTTCTGGCGCGCGGCGCCCCGCGCACGCCGTTCATCGACCGCGTGATCGAGCGTTACGGCGGCGACGATCCGGGCATGCAAGGCGATCTGTTCGCCGACGACCTGCCGCCCGGTCGCGCCATTCGCGGCGACGACCTCGATGAAGACCCGGCCCCGTACGTTTGGTAGCCGGCCGGAACGCATTTCGCCTGTACGTTAGGAACTGCTGATGCCCACACTCTCCCGTTATTTCATCAAGACCGGGATGCTGTATCTGATCGCCGGGCTGGCGATGACCCTTGCGATGTTTCTTCAGCCGCTGTTGGGTTGGTCGCCCGTGCTGCAAGCGTTCTACCCGGTCTATCTCCACTTCATCTTCGTCGGCTGGGTGACTCAGATCATCATGGGTGTGGCGTATTGGATGTTCCCGAAGAAGTCGAAAGAAGACCCGCGCGGCAACCCGCTGTGGGGCTGGGCCGTGTATGTCTGCCTCAACGTCGGGCTGCTGCTGCGCGCGGTCGGCGAGCCGACCATGGCGGTCAACCCGGCGTCGGGCTGGGGCTGGACACTGACGCTGGCGGCGGCTTTGATGCTCGCAGCGGGCTGGATCTTCGTCTGCATCTCGTGGAATCGTGTCAAGGAGCGTTAAGGAATGCCCAAGCTGAGCGTATGGCTAATTCGGGCCTCGCTGCTGCACTTGGGCACTGGATTTCTGTTCGGTGCGCTGGTGTTGATCCAGAAAGGTAATCCGACCATCCCGTGGGCGTGGACACTGAAGCTGCCCCACACCGAAGTGCTCGTGATCGGGTGGACACTTCAGTTGATTATGGGCGTCTCGTTTTACGCCTTGCCGCGGTTTTCAAATTCGGCCAAGTACGGCACGGTGCGGTTGGGCTGGTGGAGCCTCGGCCTGATTAACAGCGGTGTCCTTATTACAGTGGCAGGATATATACTCAATACGCATGTCGTCATCGCGGCCGGGCGGCTTGTGGCGTTAGCAGCAATTGTGCTGTTCGCTATCCTGATTTGGCCGCGTGTAAAGCCGTTTGCAGACGGCAAAGTTAAACCTCCTCAACGTCACTCTAGCAAAGGAGAACCATCAGATGAGTGATGCACCCTACACCCTCATTCAAGAGCTGAGCGGCTTGATCGAAACGATCCCGACGGACAGCATCGTCAGCCGCACGTTCGTTCGCGAAGGCGATGTCAAAGGGATCGTGTTCGGTTTCGCCGCCGGGCAGGAACTGACCGAACATACATCGACGCAGACCGCGATCATCCACATCGTCAGCGGCGAGGCGGATGTCACGCTCGGCGAAGATTCGCACAAGCTGCACGCCGGCAGTTGGGCGCTGATGCCGCCGAACCTCAAGCACAGCGTCTACGCCAAGACGCCGGTGATCATGGTGCTCACGATGTTCAATACTCGCGGCCGGGCCTCGTGACTCTAACGAAGGCCCTCCCGCGTATCATCCTGCCGGTCGTCATCGCGGTGACACTGCTCGCCGGGCTTGGCGCGGGTTTGACGCGCCTCGGCTGGGACATGGGCGAACTGAGCCGGCGCGTGTATCTCATGCACGGGCCGTTGATGATCAGCGGGTTTCTCGGCACGCTGCTGTGCCTCGAACGGGCGGTGGCGCTGGCGTCCCGCGTGCGTTGGGCGATAGCCGCGCCGGCCCTCAGCGCAATCGGCGCGGTGGCGGTGCTGTTGTGGCCGGACGCCGTGTACGCGAAGGCGTTGTTTACGGCGTCCGGCGTCGGCCTCGTGATCCTATTCGTCCTGATGCTGCGCATTCACCCCTCGCGCGACGTGGCGATCATGGGCGTCGGCGCTGTGTGCTGGATGGTCGGCAACGCGGTGTGGCTGTCCGGCCGGCCGATCTTCGAGGTCGTCCACTTGTGGGCGGCGTTCCTGATCCTGACGATCGTCGGCGAACGCCTTGAGCTGTCGCGTGTGCGACGGCTGACCCCCACGAGCGAACGCCTGCTGGTGGGCGCGGTCGGCGTGTACGCAATCGGCGCGCTGAGTTCGCCGCTTAACCTTGCGCTGGGCATTCGTGTGCTGGGCGTGGGCGCGGTGCTGATCGGCGCATGGCTGCTGCACTACGACGTCGCCCGGCGCACCGTGCGCGTCGCCGGACTTCCGCGGTATATCGCCACCTGCCTGCTGCCCGGATACGCGTGGCTGGCGTTTGGCGGCATCGCGGCGATCTGGAAAGGGGCGATCTACGCCGGGCCGGATTACGCGCTCGTCCTGCATGCCTTTCTGCTGGGGTTCGTGTTTTCGATGATCTTCGGCCACATGCCGATCATCCTGCCCGCGGTCACAGGCGTGAAGCTGAATTTCTCGCCCGTGCTGTACATCCCGCTGGCCCTGCTGCACATCTCGTTGGTGCTGCGGATGGTGGCGATCATGCGGTTGGATCTGGCTGGCCGCCAGACCGGAGGGATGCTCAACGCCATCGCGATCCTGCTGTTCCTCGCGATGACCGTCGTGATCGTGGTGAGGTCAAACCGGGGCAGCGGTCAACCCGTGCCTGCGTGATCTCCACACACGCTCGACCCTGAGTTACGCCGGCCTCGCACCTCGCGGGGCCGGTGTCGTTCTACACGTCTTCGCCTCATCGTGTCGACGCGTGGCTGGCTGCCAGCTCAGACAACCCTCACCCCCGGCCCCCGGTGCTCCTGTTGATCGTCAGGGAGAGAGGGCGTTTGGTCTGCGGCGGTATCTCTCGTGTCGATATCGCTGGAGAGGGAGAACGATCAACACGCTGCGATGCTCGTCTCCCCTCTCCCTGAGGGAGAGGGGCCGGGGGTGAGGGCAGCCGGGGGTGAGGGCAGCCGGGGGTGAGGGCAGTCGGGGGTGAGGGCAATCAGCGGTGAGAGCCTCACCCACCTCACGACACCGGCGGAATCGGCACGTCTTCGAGAATCAAGTTCTCGGCGATGATCGACGAACTCAGCACGCCCGGCAGTCCCGCGCCCGGATGCGTCCCCGCCCCGACGAAGTACAGTCGGTCGATGTCCTCACTGCGGTTGTGCGGCCGGAACCACGCCGACTGCGTCAGGATCGGCTGGATGCTGAACCCGGCCCCGAGGTAACTGTTGAGCGTCCCCTCGAAATATCGCGGGTCGATGGAATGCTCGACGGCGATGTTCTGCTGTAAGTCCGGCAGGTAGTTCGCTTCGAGGAACGCCATGATCGCGTCGCGGTACGGCTTGGCGCGCTTGGCCCAATCAACGCCGGACGCGAGGTTCGGGACGGGCGACAGCACGTAAAACGTCTCGCCGCCCTTCGGCGCAAGCGACGGGTCGGTGATGCTCGGCATGTGCAGGTACAGCGAGAAGTCATCCGCCACAATCTGCTTATTGAAGATGTCGTTAAGCAGCCCCTTGTAACGCTCGCTGAGGATGATGTTGTGATGCGCAAGCTGGGTGTCGTTGTAACGGCGCTTGGTACCGAAGTAGATGACGAACAGCGACATGCTGTGTTTCATCCGCGCCAGCTTGCGGTCGGTGAACTTGCGCCGGTACACGGACGGGATGAGGTGCTGGTACGTCCACGCCACCTCGGAGTTCGCCACGACGGCGTCCGCCGTGTGGATGGATCCGTCCCGAAGCCTCACGCCGGTCGCTCGGCGTGAGGTCGGGTTGATCGTGATCTCAGCAACCTCGGCGTTGAGGTGGATCCGGCCGCCAAGTTCGGTAAACAGGCGTCCGAACGCGGCCACAATCGCGCCGGTTCCCCCCATGGCGAACCACACGCCCCACTGCCGTTCAAGGTAGTGGATCATGGCGTAGATCGACGGCGCATCGAACGGGTTGCCGCCGATCAGGAGGGGATGGAAGCTGAACACGCGCCGCAGAAATTCGTCTTTCACGAACTTGCTGGCGTACTGATAAACGGACAGATACGACTGCATCTTGATGAGATCGGGCGCAACTTTGAGCATGTCGGTGAACTTCAGAAACGGCTTGTCGGCTAACTCGACGAAGCCCTTCTCGAAGATCGGTTTGGTGCTGGCGATGAACTTTTGATAGCCCTCGACATCGTTCGGACTGCGCCGCCGGATTTGGTCGAGGATGAACCCCGCGTCGCTGTTGTAGTCGAACGCCTCGCCGTGGTGATCGAAGATGCGGTAGTACGGCTGACATTCGACTAGTTCAAAGTAGTCTTCACGCCTGCGGCCGGCCAGCGACCAGATGTCGTCAAACATGAACGGCGCGGTGATGACGGTCGGGCCGCTGTCGAACGTATAGCCGTCGATGGTGTGGACGTATGCCCGCCCGCCAAGCTTGTCGCGTTTCTCGAACAGCTCGACGTCGTAGCCGCGCGCGGCAAGCCGAACCGCCGCGCCCAAGCCGCCGAATCCGCTGCCAATCACGATGACCTTCTTGCTCATACACGCAGCTTTCGCGGTACAGGCCGACCTACTTTGTGCCAATTGTAACAAACTCTACCGGTCGTGAGAAAACACCGGATTCACGCCGCATGAGCATTGGATGATTCCTCGCGGTGGTTCATCAACCGCTGCTCACGCCTTTGGGGTGTCCTTCGTCGGCCAATCTCCGGCTCACACCACCGCCCCCGCCTGCGCACTCTCCCCTGATACCTATCTCCTAGAATCGGATTCGCATAGGGTGAACGGATGACAAGCCGCGCGCATACTGCCTATAATCGCAGCATCGCGGATCACGAAATGGGACATCGAATCATGCGCCGAATGCTTATCACGCTGATCGCCGCTGCGCTGCTTTTGAGTCCGGTTTTTGCACAGCAGCCGCTGCCTGTACCGGGGTTGGCGCAGCGCGATCCCCTGCCTTCATTTACCGAAGAAATTTACGCAGACGGGTTATCGTCGCCGACGGCGATGGCGTGGGCGCCAGACGGCCGGCTGTTCATCGCGGAGAAGGGCGGCGATGTACGGGTCGTGTCTGCCGCCGGCGTGCTTCTGCCGACACCGTTCGTGACCCTCACGGTCGACAGCGCCGGCGAGCGCGGCTTGATCGGCATCGCGCTCGACCCGGATTTCGCCAATAACGGGTACGTGTATCTGCACTTCACCGAGCCGGCCGATAACGGCAACCCACCGCGCGGCCGGATCAACCGCTACACGGCAGCGGGCGATGTCTCTGCGCCGGGCAGCAAACAGAACATCGTCTTTCTCGACTACTCCAGCGGCGCGACCAATCACAACGGCGGCGCGATCCACTTCGGCACGGACGGCAAGCTGTATATCGGCGTCGGCGATACCGCCAACGGTGCGAACTCGCAGTCGATGACCACCCGACACGGCAAGCTGCTGCGCTATAACTCCGATGGCACGATCCCGACCGACAACCCGTTCTACGGCACGGCCACCGGCGAGAACCGGTCGATCTGGGCGCTCGGCCTGCGCAATCCGTTCACGTTCGCCGTGCATCCAAACACCGGGCAGATCTTCATCAACGACGTCGGCCCCAGCGGCGGCAGCTTCGAGGAAGTCAATCTCGGCGCGGCGGGGGCCAACTACGGCTGGCCGGACTTCACCGGGCCGAACAGCGACCCGGCCTATACCGACCCGATCTACAGCTATCCGCACGGGTCATCCGGCTGTACGTCCATCGCGGGCGGCGCGTTCTATGTGCCGGGTTCGCCGTACTATCCAGCATCGTATCTGGACGACTACTTCTTCAGCGACTACTGCTTCGACGACATCTGGGTGCGCGACAGCGTCACGGGAGATGTCTCAACGTTCGTCGAGGACACGCTAGGCGCGGCGCCGGTCGATTTGCAGGTGGGGCCGGACGGCGCGCTGTATTACGCGGCCTACGGCAGTGGTGAAATTATTCGCATCGCCTACACCGCGCCGCCGTCTGAAGGGGAGTTGGTCGGCAATGGCGGTTTCGAGACGGCCATTCCACCCGGCCCCAGCACGCCGTGGCAGGAATGGAAGCTCACCGCCGGCGCCAAACGTTCATGCGGCAGCCCGATCTCCGGCACATGCTCGCTGCGGGTGAAGGGTTCGGTCGCTGGCGCCAAAGCCACGCAGAAGCTGTACACGTCCGGGCTGGTGGCCGGGACGACGTTCGCGTTCAGCGCCATGGCGAGCGGCAAGAACCTTGCTGCCGCGCCGATCCTCAAACTCAAACTTGTGACCGACGCCGAGACGAAGAAGCTCGTGCTCGTCGCGCCGACCGGCACGTTCGCGGCGACGCTGCTGAGCCTTCCGGCGGAGGGCATCGCCGGGACGACCTTTCTCAAGGCCAAAGTTCAGATCAAGGCGCCGGGGGGCAGCGGCAAACTATGGGTCGACGACGTATCGGTGTTCGCTGACGCGCCCGATCCGCGCTTATCCACGTGGCGCGGCGGATAGAGTCGTATCCGCCGCAACTGCTGGCGGTGGGCCGGAGCGCGCGGGCTATCCCGGCTGATTCGAACGCAGGACTTCCGCCGTGCCGGCCAGCTTATACGCGCCGACGGCCGCCGGGATCAACACCGACTGCCCGACGCTGATCTGAAGCTGTTCGCCGCCCGCGCTGACGGATGCCGCGCCCCGGATGACGCTCAACACATGGAAGCGCCTGCCGCCGGTGTCCAGCCCGACGGTCTCGCCCAACAGACGGTGTAAGCGCGTCTCGAAATACGGCCCGGCGAATACCGGCTCTTTGTCCGACATGTGCCGCACGTCTGGCCGCAGATCGAGCTTCGCCGCTTGCAGCCCCTTGTCGATGTGCAGCGCGCGCGGCTTGCCATCCAGCCCCATCCGGCCCCAGTCGTACAGCCGGTAGGTTTGATCGCTCGACTGTTGAATCTCGTACACCAGCACGCCGGGGCCGAGCGCGTGTACCGTCCCGGCGTCCAGATACACCACGTCGCCGGCCTGCACGTCGACCATGCGCATCAGGTCTTGCAGGGTGTTGGCGGTGATCGCCGCGGCCATCTGCTCCCGTGTGACGCCTTCCTTGACCCCCAGCGCCAATTTCGCCCCGGCGTCGGCGGCCAGCACGATCCACGCCTCGGTCTTGCCGCGCGGCTCACCTTCGAGCTTTTCGGCCAGCGCGTCGTCGGGATGCACCTGCACCGACAGCCACGCGTTGGCATCGAGAAATTTGAGCAGCAGCGGGAACCCCTCGTTCGGATTGCTGGCGTCGCCGATCAACGCCGCGCCATGTTCAGCCAGCAGCGCGCCCAACGTCTTGCCGGCGTACGGGCCGTTGGCAACCGTCGCCGTGTCGTGCATCTCCCACGATTCGCCGTAGGGTTCCGGGGTGGGCAGCGCCTTGTTCAGGCTCGATTCGAGTTTGCGCCCGCCCCACACTCGGGTGTGCATCGCAGGCGTCAGCAGCATCGGGTACATGGGGACTCCTGTGTCTTATGTAAGAAGTTGAAAGTGATGAGTGATGAGTGATGAGTGATGAGTGACTACCAGCCTTCACCGCTCGTAGAACCCCCTGAAGCAGAAGATTGAGCCTGCTGACTTTCGATAACCTACTTTAGCGCCTAGCGCAGCGCGTCGACGATACGCTGGCCGGCGTCCAGCCCGCTCAGCGCGGCGCCTTCTACCCGCGGGCCGCCAAACGCATCACCGGCGAAGATCAGCGGGAAGGGCGTCGGGGCCGCGAGCGAGCGTTCGTGATAACCGGTGATCGGCAGGCTGTACTGCCACCGCTTCACCTGCGCCTCAACTACCCTGCATCCGCGAGCATACGGCCGCCATTCCTCCTCAAGCAAGGCGAAGATGTCCGCGTCCGACGAGTTGAAGTGCTCGCGGCTGAACGCCGGGCCGGTTTGCAGCGTAAGCACCGGCTGTGTGCTCACACCCTTGCGCCGGTTGTCGGCGAGCCAGCTCACCCGGTGGCCGGGCCGCTGAATCGCGCCCGGTTCGGGGAGCTGCGCGGGCTTGTCGAGCAAGATCAAGCCGCACAAGCAGGGTGCATAGTCGATTCGAGAGAGGGCCTCGTGCGTAGTGCAGTCAAGCGACGTGCCGCCGTCCTGAAGCAGTTTGAGCGACTGCGGCGCGGGTGGCGTCATCACAAGCGCGCGCGCCTTGTACTCCGCGCCCGACGTGTCCACCACGCGCCAGCCGTGCTTGCCGGCGGTGACTGACGCGACCTGCACGTTCACACGAATATCTGCCGTGAAGCCCTCAGCGAGGGTCGCCGCGAGCCTGCCCATGCCGCCTTTGAAGGCGTAGCGCGGATGACCGTCGGCGCGGCGTGCGTCATCGAGACTGCTGCGGCTCCAGCCATGCGCCCAGACGTAGGCGAGGCCGCGTTCGCGCCACGCGGTGACAAAGGTCTCGAACGCCGGATCACGCACGGTGAAGAACTGCGCGCCGTGATCAGCCAAGCTCTCGCCGATGCGCCGTGTCGCCAGTCTGCCGCCGACGCTTCGCCCCTTGTCGAGAAGGGTCACTGAACGGCCGGCGCGCGTCAGGACATGGGCGGCCATCAGGCCGGACATCCCTGCGCCGATAACGAGAGCGTCGATCATTTGGCCGTCCACAGTTTGCGCATCCATGCCAGCAGACTGCGGGTGACTTCAGGCGTCAGGCGGACGCTGGCCGCCACACCCGCTGGACTAAATGCGTACACGTTGGTCTGGTACCGCTTTAGAACCCAGATCAGGTAATCGCCTTCCCAGCGCGACGCGCCCCACAGGAACGTCAAGCCGCCCTGCCGGCGATCCATCGCCTCAAGCCAGCGCGGACGGTCGATCGAGCTGGGCCGGTCGAGCGTGTAGGTTCGGCTGAACATGCCGCTGATGGCGAACGTAAATTGCGCAAGGTCTTTCGGCGCGTCAATATCGACCACCATCGAGGCCGCATCGTCCGGCGCGCTGAGCGTGGCGACTTGATGCGAGCTGCGTTCGTACAAGTTGCGGGACTTAAACACGGAGAGCAGAGGCAGGTGCGGATAGCGGTCTGCCAGTTCCGCTTCGAGGTCGATAAGGCCGTCGAGGAAGCGCTGCAGCAGCCACGGCGTGACTGGCCCGCTGGGGCCGTCGGCTTGTTCCGGCGTGCGGTCGGCCGCGTTGGCTTGTTCCAAGCCGGCGATCACGCGGCGCACTAACGCATTGCTCGGTCGTCTACGGGTTGCTGCTCCGGTCGGATCGTTAGGCTCAGACATTTATGGGCGAGATTGTGCGGACGTTGCCGGTCATTATACACCGGGCCGTGAGAATCGCGGAAAACTGCTGGCGGGGCGCATGCTATAATCGGCGGCCGAGCAGAAAGCGACACAGGGGGCAGTCCAGTGGGATTCTTTCGGCGGCTCTTCGGCGGCGGCCGCGCTGTCGACCGCTACGTCACGTATTATGTGCGCCCGAAGCGATGCAGCGAGGTGTTGGCTGTTCGCGTCGACCGGTACAACGACCTGAGCCTGAGCGATGACGGCAAGTCGTATTTTGTGCGTAAAGTCGCGCGCGGCGAACGCTGTCCGTTCCCAGCCGAGCTGTTGATCGACTTCAACGGCAGCCGCGTCGAAGTGCACGTAGACGTGCAGGACGGCGAACTGGTGGACGAAGCCGCGTATCAGGCGTATCTCGGACAGCGGGCGTAGCCGTGCGTATCGCATTCTTAGGCGCGAGTTTGACCGAAGGCAAATACGGCGGCGATTGGGTGGCGGCGGCCCGGCCGCACCTGCCCGGACACACGCTGCTCAATCACGGCATAGCAGGCAGCACGATCAACCGGCTGGCGGAGCGTGTCGGCGATGTCGCGGCGGACGGCGCCGAGGCGTGCTTTGTGCTTCCCGGCAGCAACGATGCGCTGGCGTATGTCTTTCCGGCCACGCGCCCGTACTACAAGGCGCAGCAGGATTTGCCCGACGGCTATCTCGAACCGGGCGACTACGCGGCGTATCTGCGCGACCTGTTCAACCAGCTTGCCCTCAATCAGATCCACGCGCTGGTCGGGCTGCCGCCGATGGAATACAGCCCGGAGGCCGTCGCGGCGTCGGCGCTGTTCAACCGCCACACGCGTGAGGTCGCGGAGGCGCTGAACGTGCCGGTGCTCGACATCGCCGCCGCGCTCAACCCGCCGCAGGTGCTCGTGCGCCCGCCGCTTTCGCTGCAAACCGTGTTCCGCATCGGCGACCGCATCCAGTCCGGCTGGCACGACTACGACTCCGAGCGCGCGGCCGGTGGCTACACATATTCATTCGACGGCATCCACATCACGCCGGCGGCCGCGGCTGACTTAGGCTGGCGGGTGGCCGACTGGCTGCGCGAACAGCTCGATCTTTAGCGTGAGAAGTTGAAAGTGGTGCGTGATGAGTCGTGTATCACGCCGCGAGTCGGATAGTCTGGCCCGTTGACCTTCGACAACCCACTTACGCCAATAGTCGAGAGTCGTCAGTTCCCTGCTGCCAGTCAAGATGCAGCACGTCCGCTCAAGAGCTGATCCGTAACGCAAAACTGGAGACTGGAATCGAATGACTGGTAGCTGAGACTTCACACCGGGCATTCAGATGCGGACGGGCGCGACGCTGCTATAATTCCGTATAGTCGATTTGGAGGTATGCGACCTATGGGAGTGCTAGACACACGCAAGACCCGCCGTGAACGTGAGGATGAACTGCGCAAGCAGGGGCGTCTCCCTGCCGGCCAGTCGCTGACCGACGAGTTTCCCGTCCTGACCTACGGCCCGACCCCGCGCTTCAACCCCGTCGCGTGGGATCTGCGGCTGTTCGGGACGATCACCAACGAACTGCGCTGGGATTGGGAGACCTTCCAGCAGCTCCCGACCGTGCAGATCACCACCGACATCCACTGTGTGACGCGCTGGAGCAAATTCGACACGGTGTGGGAAGGGGTGCAGTTCAAGCACATCGCCGAGCTGGCCGGCATGAAGCCGGAGACCAAGCACATCATCGCCCACTGCGACTATGGCTACACGACCAACGTGCCGGTCGAGGACATGCTGCGCGACAACGTGCTGCTGGCCTACAAGTTCGACGGTCAGCCGCTTGACCCTGAACACGGCGGGCCGCTGCGGACGCTGGTGCCACACTTGTATTTCTGGAAGTCGGCCAAGTTCGTGCGCGCGCTGGAGTTCAGCGTTGAGGACAAGCCGGGTTTCTGGGAGGTCAACGGCTATCACAACTACGGCGACCCGTTCAAAGAGGAGCGCTACAGCCGTCGCGGATTCTTCTAGGTGAGGGGTCGGGCTGTCAGGGATCAGTTGCCAGTGGTCAGGGATCAGGTGTCAGGGATCAGTGGTCGGGGGCCGGACGGTGGCACTATGGGAACACTCAGCTTCATCAGCAAGCTCTGATCGTGTGGGTCGTGCATTTCAACGCGCGGCGCGGCTGATGTAAGAAGTTGAAAGTGATGAGTGATGAGTGACTCCCAGCCTTCACCGCTCGTGGAACCTTCTGAGGCGGAAGATTGGGTTTGCTGACTTTCGATAACCGACTTGAGTGTATCAGATGTGGGGAATAGAGTAAGGCGAACAGGTTCGCGAAACAAAACGCCCCTAACAGGCGGTGTCAGGGGCGTTTAGGCGGTCAGGGCGCAGCGCGTCTAGTTAGGGCAGCTTGAACGGTAGGGCGTGGCATCCACTCTCCAGTTGATCATTGCACTGGTTGCCCCGTCTGTGCGTCCCCAGTAATTATCTTCGGCGTCGAAGCTGCCGCTTCTACGGTAGATCGCGTCGCCGTCGTCGTTCGCCGTATTGCCGCTGAAACAGCTGTCGTTCGCGCTGTTGCTGCTGTCCGAGTTGTCGTAAATCGCGCCGCCGTCATCTCCGGTCGCATTGTTGTTCGTGAACATGCTGTTGGTCACGGTGAGCGAACCGGTGGTGTTGTAGATCGCGCCGCCGTCATCCCCGGAAATGTTGCTCCCGAACGTGCTGCTGCTCACGGTGAGTGAGCCAGAGTTGCGGATCGCTCCGCCGTCACCCGTGGCAATGTTGCCCGTGAACGTGCTGCTGCTGATGGTGAGCGAGTCGGGCGAGTCGGAACTGTTGATCGCGCCGCCGTCACCGCTGGCGGTATTGCCGGTAAAGGACGTGTCCGAAAGCGTGAGCGTGCCGCTGTTATAGATGGCCCCCGCGTTGTCGTAGGCCGAGTTATTCGTAAACGACGTGCCGCCGGAGATCGTGACCGTGCTGTTATTGATGTAAATTGCGCCGCCATCGTCACCGCTGCTGCTGTTTGACGAGAACGTGACGCCCGAGATCGAGGCCGTGCCTTCGTTGATATAGATCGCGCCGCCATCTAGGTTAACAGTGTTGGACGTAAACGATCCGCCGGTGACTGTCAGCGTGCCTCTGCTGTAGACCGCGCCGCCGCTTTTAGCGCTGTTCCCGCTGAACGTGACGCTGGTCAGCGTGAGCGTGCCGCTGCTGTAGATCGCGCCGCCGTTATTGCTGCTGCCGATAGTCGCGTTGCGGATCGTCATCGATTCGAGGGTCAGCGATCCGCCGCCCGACACGTTGAACATGCGGAACGTATCCCCGCCCGAACGTTCCAGCGTCGCGCCGTTGCCTTTGACCGTGATCGGCGTCGAGACCTGCGGCAGGGCGTTGCTTCCAGAGGCGGAGGAGAAGCTGTACGTGCTGCCCGCCGTAAGACAGATCGTATCCGTCGAACTGCCGTTGTTATTCGCCGAGGTCACGGCGGCTCTGAAGGCGGCTGTATCTCCGGCCGGAATCGAGTAGTCGCAGCCTACAGGCAGAGGGGTCGGCGTCGGGGTGTTGGTCGGCGGAACCGGGGTATTCGTCGGCGGAACCGGCGTGTTCGTCGCAGTCGGGATCGGCGTGTTGGTCTCAAGCGGAACCGGTGTTTCGGTCGGTTCCGGCGTTTCGGTGGATTCTGGCGGCTCAGGCGTCTCGGTCGACTCGGGTGGCTCTGGCGTGTCGGTGCTGCCGCCGCCGCCCCCACCGCCGCCGCTGCCGGAGTTGGTCGCGCTCGGAACCGGCGATCCACCCGGCGGCACGGATGTCGGAGCGCCGCTGGTGCTCTCCTCGGTGGGCGTCGCGGTCGGCTGATTCGTGGGCGGAACACTGGTTGGCCCGCCGGGAGTACCGCCGGGGCCGTCCGATCCCGCGTCGGCGATGCTGACCGAAAGCGCGTTGTTGACCTGTTCGAACGAGTTCGAGACACTGCTGCCCAGAACAGCCAGCGTGCCGATGGAGACAATAGCCACCAGCACGAGGATGAGCGCGTACTCGACAAGTCCTTGACCTAGGGAAAGAGGGCGGGATTTTCGTGCGGGGTCAGCTGATCCTTCTGCGGAGTTCGTAGAGTGAAGTTGTGGCATGATGATTTCCTGTTGTGTGTCAGGTCTGCATCCGGTTCCCTCATAAGGTGAGGGGCGCGGGGCCGCCAGCGGCCGATCCAAGCAGAGACAACGCATCGACAATCAATCAGCCCTCATTGCCACGTTTTGCTCGAATATCTGTTGGCCGTTGGAGTTCCAACCTGAATGATTTGATGCAGTATAGCACCGCGGTACCGGCAAAGCATTAAGGAAGCGTTGTTTTGTTACGGGTTCCTAATGTTTTGAATCAGTACCGGCAGCACGCGGCCACGGCATAACAGGCATCCGCCGCCGTCGCTGTGGAAATGGGGGATGAACCACGAGACATGAGATCCATGACGACGCAATCACACTGACCGCCGAGTCAACGGAAATCCACGGGAACGCCCGGTGCGATACCACGCGATAACGGACTACAATCGATTCCACGAGGCGCGCAATGACCGACATCCCCCGCGCTCAAACGTTTCACCTCCGGCCGTGCTCGACGCTGAAACCGTAGATCAGCTTGAACAGGTATACCGGCCCGAACCACAGCAGCAGGCGCGGGACATCCAGCAGCATCCACCCCACCACGCCGACCGCCATCAAGGCCGCCGCGATCTGCCGCTGCATCGACGCCTCGCGCACGCCCAGCACGATAAGGCCGGAGGCCAGCATATAGCCATACAGCGCGGCAAACGGTACGATCGGCGCGCCCAGCGCCACCACTGCCAGCGCAGGATGGAAGGCGTGAGCCAGTAGGAACACGATCCGGTCGCGCAGCGGCTTGGCGGCATACGTTGCGTTGGTCGAATCGCTGACGTTGGCTACGCACCCACCGATCAGGTCGGCCGCGAGCACAAACACGACTACGGCCACACCCGCTGTAAGCGCGTCATCCGCCGCGTAGGCAGCGCACAACGCGATCCCGCCCATCAGAGCTGCCATCAAGATCACCGCGACGCTGCGCCGGTTGGGGGTCGCGCCGAACAACAACTTGCTCACGCTTTCGAGCATCACTTCTTCTCCGCAAGTACACTTTGCCCGTTATCATATCGCATCGAAGATCCTCTACCGCCCCTGACAACTGACAACTGACACCTGCTCCCTGCCCCTGACACCCGCCCTCTGCCCCTGACAGGCCCCCTGACCCCTGACCCCTGCCCCCTGATAACTGACAACTGACAACTGATGACTGATGACTGACAACTGACAACTGACAACTTCCCCGCATTTCTCACACACGGGAACAAAAACCCGCATATAATCGTCTCATCTAGTACTCATCGGAGTACTCATCGGAAAGCCGAATTGAAAGCAAGGAGACGGCCTACTATGTCGCGCACGATTTCCCGCACCATCGTCATGTGCCTGCTTCTGATCGCCGTCATCCCTGTCTTAGCGCAAGGCGACCGGCCCGATCCGACGCCTGCGGCCACCAAGAACACGTCCATCCAAGGCGACCGGCCCGAACCGACGCCAGCCACCAACAAGGGCGGCACGATCCCCAATCCGACCGGCCCCGGCGGCCCGACCTCGAACACCGGCATCATCCGCCAATGGGCGATTGAAGCGGCGGCCAGCACCGAATACAGCGCGGAAGGCTGGAGCGCCAACCAAGCGCTCGGCGCGCCAGACAGCTCAGGTTGCCGCGATCAAGCGACAGCATGGGCCTCGCTTGAGGCGAACGACGGCGAATACCTTGTCGTGCGCTTTGAGCAGTTCGTCCTGCCCACGCAGATCAACGTGCATGTCGTGCATAATACGGGCACGATCGCCGACGTACTGGTCGCCAACTCCAACTTCACCGACCGTTTTATCTCCGTGCCGAACAGCGCCGAAGGACGCGGCTCGCCTTGCCCGAACATCCACAGCGTGAACGTCACCGGCATCGACTTTGCGGTCGACAGCGTGATTATCGTGGTGAATCAGGCGGCGTCCGGCAACTGGACGGAAATCGACGCGGTCGAGCTGGTCGGCGTCCCGGTTGATCCCAGCCAGATCACCCCACCGCCGGCGACGACACCCGTTCCGCCGCAGCCAACCACTGTGCTGGGCCTGAGCGTCACCTGCCCGGACGGCATCGCGTTCAACAACGGCGTCGAGGTGGTCGTCAATATGCGGCCGGGCTTCAGCTACACCGCTACGGCTATCGGCATCGGCGACTTCGACCCGATCATCGCCGTCTCGGACGAGAACGGCAACATCCTGTGCAACGATGACGACGCGAACGGCGCCAATTACATCGCTAACCTGCCCACCACCGGCCCGATCGGGCCATCGAACCGCACGGCGCACAAACCGTTCACCTACAGCGGCAGCGAACTGGGCAACGTCAGCTTTATCGTCGGCAGCTTTGGCAGCACCGCCGGCGAGTTCGTCCTGCTGATCGAAGGACTCGCCGTCACTCGCGCCGACGGCAGCGGTGAAGGCGCTGGCGATCCGTTCCTCATCAACGTCACGCCAAACATGGTCGCGTCGGGTGTCGACTACACGTCCTACATGATCGCCGTGACCAACGCGCTCGACACTATGATCACCGCCGTCGACGCCAACAATACCATCATTCGTCTCTCGGACGGCACGGCGGTCATGTGCGATGACGCCGGCACAACCAACTGCTTCGGCTTGAGCGAGGATCTGACGCCCTATTACGTCAGCCGCGAAAATGGGCGCACGCTCGGCGGCGGCCGCTACGACTCGATGCTGCATATCCCCAACGATACGTTCACGGTCGAAGACGGCGGCATTATCAACTACCGCTTCACCAGCAGCGGACAGAACACACTGGGCGATTATGTTGCCGCTTTCCACTTCGGCACCACCGCCGGACAGTAGCGCGGCATCCCCATCCCCCTCTCCAGACCTCGACTGCGCCCTGCGTCCGTGGTTAGGAGAGGGGGAAATCGGGCCATGCGCCAGCGCCCCGACGACTTCTAACCCTGCACGGCGGGAATCTGCGTGCCGTCCTGACCTGCGATGGGCATGCCGCGCCACTGGCGGAAGGTGAGCGCGATGACACGCGCGACAATCCGTGGGGCGAACAGCGTGGTCGGCGGCGCGGCGAGGTTGAGCACCTTGATGAACGTGAGCGTGAGCAGTTCGTCGTTGAACGAGACCTTCGCGTACTGATCGACGTAGCGCTGAATCAGCCGCGCGGCGAAACCGGGCCGGTCGCCCTCGGTGCCGGGAAAGCGCAGGTCTTCGCCGGTCGCCAGCACCCACGCATTAGCGAGCGTCTTCGCGACGCGTTTCTGAAACACGCCGGCGAATCCGGTCAGATTAGCCGTGCCGTGCCGGTGGAGTGCCGCGTCAAGTTCGCGGGCTTCGAGCGCCGCAACGGTGATGCCCTGCCCATAGATCGGGTTGAACGAACACACGGCGTCACCCATGGCGATGAACCCTTCCGGCCGGCGGGCGAGTCGATCGTAATGCCGCAGGCGGCTGCCTTCGATCCGATAGCCGACGATCGGGCTGGTCGGCTCGGCGCGCGAAAGCGCCTTGGCCAGCGTAGGCGAGGGGATCTTGCGGGCGAACGCCATGAATCCGTCGTCGTCGGTGGGCGGATACTCTTTGTTCAACCCGCCCAACGAGACCATCCATTCCCCGTGGCCGACGTCGAAAATAGCGGCGCCACGCGGGTTACCTTCGGCGCTGCGCGCGTTGATGAACAGCACTGTCCAATCCGGGGCGTCGGCCGGCTTCTTGTACATGCGCGTGGCGTACCCGACGTATGACTTGACCGACGTCTCGCGCGGGGCATCATAGCCGAGCGCAGCAAGCCACTCCGGCGTCTTACTGCCGCGTCCGGTACAGTCGACGACCAGATCGGCGGTGTGCTGTTCGACGTCCTGCGTGCCGCGCACTGTGACTTCGACCCCGGTCACGCGCAGGTTGGCGTCGTCAGCCAGCAGACCGCGCACATCACGGCCGGTCAGGAACGTCACGTTCTGGCGCGCGCTCACGCGTTTGCGAATGCGATATTCGAGGTCGACACGCCGGATCATGTTGGTCTGAATCTTGCTGTCGAAGCGCTTGATCCACCCGCCGGGGGTGAAATAGCAGGTGTCACGGCACCATGTGAAGCGCGGCGCGCCGCTTTCGGTCAGCTCGTCGGATAGGCCGGGAAAGAATTCCTCCAGCAGGTGTTGGCCTTGCACCAGCAAGGCGTGGACATGACGCGCTTGCGGAACGCCGCTGCGGATTTCCGGCCCATCGGGCAGAGTGTCGCGCTCGACCACCGTCACCCGATCGAAGTGCTCAGACAGCACGCGCGCGGCCAACAGTCCGGCCATGCTCGCCCCGACGACAATCGCTGTTTTCTCCGCCATGTTCCCTCCTCATCGCCGATCAGCGTTTGTCCGATCTGCTAGATCGTAGCACGGTCTCCGTTCCAGCGCGCACCGCCCACGACACTCCACCATCACACGCACGTCGTTCTCCCCTCTCCCTGACGACCAACGGGAGCACCGCAGGTCGGGAGAGGGGCCGGGGGTGAGGGTTTCGTCAGTGACGAGTGACGAGTGATGAGTGATGAGAAAAAACAAACCGATTGAACCACAAAGGGCACAGAGTTCACAGAGCAACCGCGAGCACACTGAGCGACTTTCACATTCCCACCATCACACGCACGTCCTTCTCCCCTCTCCCTGAGGGAGAGGGGCCGGGGGTGAGGGTTTCGTCAGTGATGAGTGACGAGTGATGAGTGATGAGAAAAAACAAACCGATTGAACCACAAAGGACACAGAGGACACAGAGAACGGAGAGATCGCGGAGGAGGCCTTGTAGGGGCGCAGCGTACCGCGCCCACGACACTCCGCCGTCACACGCACGTCCTTCTCCCCTCTCGCCCTCTGTGGGAGAGGGGCCGAGGGTGAGGGGTGAGGGGTGAGTGAAAAACAAACCGATTGAACCACAAAGGACATAGAGCAACCGCGAGCACACTGGGCGACTTTCACACTCCACCATCACACGCACGTCGTTCTCCCCTCTCCCTGAGGGAGAGGGGCCGGGGGTGAGGGTTCGGGGCCGGGGGTGAGGGTTCGGGGGCCGAGGGTGAGGTCTCCGCACACCCCTCGCGGGACGGCGCTTTACTCGATCGAGTCCTCGACCTGTTCCCATCCGTGGGTATCGCGCAGGCCGAGCAGCAGCGCCTTAAGCGGCAGCAGCGCACAGCGCTGGCGGTTGGGCATCAGCGGCAGGCCGATCAAGTCGAGCACGTCCTCGCGCGTGATCCGGCGTGCGTCGTCAAGGCTCATCCCCAGCAGGTGATCGCTGAAGAACGACGTGGACGCCTGACTGATGGCGCAGCCTGCCCCTTCCCAACCCACCTCGCGGATAATGCCGTCCGGGTCAATGCGCAGCGTAAGATGCACCTGATCGCCGCACAGTGGGTTGTGTTCCTCGTGATCGAGGTCGGCCGGCTTGAGCAGGCCGTAGTGCTGCGGGCTGCGCGCTTCTTCAAGGATGATCGTGCGGTAATCGTCTGCGGAAAACATCACAGCAGCTCCTTCTGAACCAGCGCGAGCCGGTCGACTAGCGCGTCGATCTCGGCCACCGTCGTGTAGAGGGCGACACTGGCGCGGCTGCTCGCCGTGAGGTTAAGGCTGGTGTGCAGCGGCATGGCGCAGTGATGACCGGCACGCACAGCGATCCCCGCCATATCGAGCCAATGCGCCACGTCGTGCGCGTGCAAGCCCTCGACTGTGAACGCGACTGCCCCGCTGCGGGTGCGCGGGCTGCCAACCAGCGATACGCCCGGCAGCGTCGAAAGGCGTTCAGTCGCGTAATCGGTCAACAGCTCGACGTGGGCCTGTATCGGCTCGCGGCCCAATTCTTCGAGGAACGCCGCGGCCTCGCCCAAACCGACCGCCTCCGCAATCGACGGCGTGCCAGCTTCGAACTTGTACGGTGGAGACACGAACGTGCTGCCCGTCAGCGCGACCGTCTCGATCATGTCACCGCCGCCCATGAACGGCGGGGTTGCGTCTAAGACGGCGCGCCGCCCGTACAGCACGCCGATGCCGGTCGGGCCGCACATCTTGTGGCCGCTGAACGCGTAGAAATCGGCGCCCATCGCCTGCACGTCGACCGGCTGGTGCGAGACCGCCTGCGCGCCGTCGACGCAGATCAGGGCGCCGTGCTTGTGGGCCAGTTCCGCCAGTTCGGCCACGGGGTTCACCGTGCCGAGGACGTTCGAGACGTGGGCAACGGTCAGCATCCGCGTGCGCCCGCCGCTGACAAGCGCGGTCAGCGCGTCCATGTCGAGTTCGCCGGTCGGCGTCAGGGGCGCAAAGACCAAGTCGAAGCCGCGCTCGGCGGCCAAGAGCTGCCACGGGACGATATTGGCGTGATGCTCCATCACCGTCGATACGACGCGGTCGCCGGGGCCGAGATTTGCGCGTCCCCATGCGTAGGCGACGAGATTGAGCGCCTCGGTCGTGCCGCGCGTAAAGACGACCTCGCGCCAGCTTCCCGCGTTGATGAAGCGCGCAACAGCCTTGCGCGCGCCCTCGTAGGCGGCGGTCGCTTCTTCGCTGAGCTGATGGATGCCCCGGTGAACGTTGGAATTGTATTCGCGGTAATAGCGTGTCATCGCGTCAATGACGCGCTCGGGTTTTTGGCTGGTTGCCGCGTTGTCGAGATAGACCAGCGGCTGACCACTCTGATGCGCGCGCGACAGAATCGGAAACTGTGCGCGCACGGATTCGACGTCATACATCGCCGTCATGCTGCTTCCTCCGCAAGCTTCCGGAACCTGTATTGTACCGGCAGACGGCGGCGCGGGGCAGGGTGAGCGCCGATCATGCTCCCGTAGGCGGCCTGCAGCGCCTCAGCGCGAGAGGAGAAACGCGATCAGGTCGGCGATAGACTGATCGTCGTACAGCTCACGGTACACGCCGGGCATGATATCGCGATACCCCGGCACGACATACTGCTTCGGGTCGGTGATGCTTTGATAGAGGTACTCTTTGGCCGTCATGCCGGGGCGGCGGCTCGACACGCGCGGCTCAACGCCGAGCATCATCGGGCCAAGGCCGAAGCGCGACTCGGCCAGCGCATGACACGACAGGCACGGCGGCGCGTTGTTGGCCCCGACGCGGAACAACTGCTCGCCGCGCACCGGGTCGCCATCCAACGTCAGCGCGGCAGGCCCGGCCGGTTCGACGGTTGGCGTCGGTGATAGAGGGCGAACGGACGCAAACGTGCCGCACGCGCTCAAAACGCACAGACAGATAAGGACGATTCCAAAGCGTCTCATCGTGAATGGGAATGGGATTGGGAAAGACCTCACCCCTCGAATCGGCCTGAACGTTGGCGCGCCCTCTCCGCTGGGAGAAGGGATTGGGGGGTGAGGTCGAGTCGCTGACGAAGCGCGTTACATCATCGGGACGCGAACGACACCGGCAGGCGCGCCCTCAAAGAAGGCGATTGTGCCGAAGCTGACGTACAGCGCGCCGTCCGGCCCCATGGCGATGCCAAACGGGGCGAGCAGGCCGCCTACGACGACTTCCGCGCCGTCCGCTGTGAGGCTCACGACGCTGCCCGGGCCGGGGCCTTCGGCGCCCATCTCGAACAACTGCACGGCGTACAGCGTGTCGCCCGCGAGCAGGATGTCCGTCACGCCGGTCAGGCCGCCGAACGTCTCGGCCAGCGCGCCGCCCGACCACCGCTCGACCTTGCCCGCGCCGGGGGCGATGCCCGCGCCGAGGAATCCGACGTAGACATCACCGTTCTCGGCGACCTCGACGCTGGTCGGCACACTGTTGTCCGGCCACGCCGTGACGACGCTCAGGCCGTCCGCTTCCGTCCATGCCAGCAGCGCGTTCATGCCGGCGTTGACGATCAGCAGCGTGCCGTCGGCCGTCCACGCGATGTCGGCAACGTTGGTGTCATAACCATTACCGTCGGGATCGTGGGTGGCCTCGAAGTCGTTGAGGTTGATGACCGTCTTGACGGCGAGAGTCGCGGCGTCATACTCGACGACCGAGTCCATCCAGAACGCGCCGGTGGTCGCCGCGCCGCTGCCGGAGTAGATCACCCACAGCGAGTCGCCCTGCGGGATTGCCCGATAAACGCCCATCGTTTCCGTCGCCATCGCATAGCTTGGGAAACCCGCGATACGGTCGCTGACCGTGCCATCCGGAGCGACCGAGACGATACGCCCGCTCAGGCCAATATGTGCTGGCGCTTCGCCTTCAGGGCCGGCCATCGTCACTTCAACTTCACCGCCAGTGCCGGCGTCCGCGACGAGCAGGTTGCCGTCGGCATCAAACGCGATGCCGCGCGGCGCACCGAGATCCATCACGACTGGCTCGCCGGGCAGAGGCGGCGGGCCTTCCTGCGCGACAACGGGCAGCGCCAGTGTTAGAAGGACTACAAAAAGCACAACACGAGTAATACGCATGACACCTTCCTCCCCCTCGAAAGTTATCGACCATTCCCCTTCGACGGCCGACAGCACATGACGCGGGTTTGGGCGCCCGGAGGTTTGTCATGTACGTTGTAAGGATACGACCATTTTCAATTTTCGTGTCAAGTTCGGTGTGAGCATGCAAACCCGGTCACCCGATCTGCGGATCGGGTGGGCTGGCGGTCACAATGCCGGTGATGGCCGTATAGTTCTCGGAGAACGCTGTTCGGATGCACGTTACACGCCTCGAAATCCCGCCTATCACGGCGCTGTGCCAACGCTAGGCGATCTGGGCGCTGGGTGTCACCCCTCCGCAAGCGCGGCCTACAGCGGCCTGAACGGGTTGTCGGTCATGTCGCCGGGCAGGTCGACGGTCAGAAACAGGCCGCGGCTGGTCGCCGCGACGCGCCCATCAGGCAAGATGAGGCTGGCGGCGGTGTACACCTTGCGCCCTTCGATGCGTTCGACGTGCCCGACAACGGTGATCTCGACGCCAATCGGCACGCTGATGCGCAGATCGGCGTTGAGGTTGACGGCCAACACGGTGAGATTCGACGCCCACGCCGCCGCGCCCATCGCCTCATCCAGCACGGTGACGACCGCGCCGCCGTGGGCATGGCCGGGCGGCCCCATTTTACTGGGGTCAAAAACAAGTTTGCCGGTCGTGCGGCCGGTCTCCGCGTTGAAATACATGCACAGCCCGAAGCCGCCGGGGGGATCACCCTGCACCAGCGGCGACCCGCCGACCCGCACCCCGATATCGTCGTTCACTTGGCGCCCTTTCTAACGCGTGATCGTTCTCGCATTAGAGAACGATTTGAAGAATTTCCAAAGATGAGTTTGTGTGCAATTTCGCGTTACAGTATACTCTAGTCGCCTTGTGCGTCTTGACTGTTTTTTGCGTCTCGAGCACACCCCTTTTTTTGCACGACGAGGAGAGTAGTCCCATGCGGAAATTTCTCACCCTAATGGTGGTGCTGATCGTGGTAGTGTTTACCTCGATTAGCACATTCGCCCAGCTCGAGCTGCCTGAGCCTGCGCCCGATGCGGCGTTCGTTCGGATTGCGCATTTGTCGTCGGACACGCCGCCGGTGAAGGCGTTCGTGAACGGTACCGCGACCATCAGCGGCCTTCAGTTCGGCAGCGTGACACGCTGGCTGGATATGGCCCCCGGCACGTATGAATTTGCGCTCGGCAGCAAGAGCGATCCCGCTGCCGCAGAGGTTCCGGCCTTCAGCCTCGACTTGGCCCCTGGAAGTTTCACAACGCTGGCCGCGATTGGCAGCGCCGACGCGCTGCAGGGCGTCGTCATCCCTGAAGACTTCTCGCGGATCAGCACGGGTCAGGCACGCGCCACGGTCGTCAACGCGATTAACGGCGCCCCGGTCAACTTCTCGGTAGGCGGCGGCAGCTTCGAGTATGTCAACTTCCCCGGCGCTGTCGCCAGCGCTGACGGTTGGGCCGCAGGCGAAGTCGCCCCCGGCGCCGGCGTGGCTGTGATCGGGTTCGGCTCCGGCGCGACTCTGGTGGAAGACGCCGATCGCGAGATCGCCGCCAATCACAATTATCTGGTGGCCGCCATCGGCACGTCAGACAGCCCGCACTTGGTGGTGGTTGACACCGATCAGGCCGAGTTCTCTACGCCGAACTTCGCCGAAGGTGAAGCCCGCGTGCGGGTCGCGCACTTCTCCGCTGCGACCGCGCCACTCCAGATCTTCAAGGACGGCGTCGTGATCCTCAGCGGCCTGCGCTACGGCTCCGTGACCCGCTTCTTGCCGTTCCAACCCGGCACGTATGAGATCGCGGTCGGCCCGAACAGCAAGATCGCCAACGCCTTAGTCGGCCCGGTCAACCTGACGTTCGAAGACGGTGGGTTCTACACCCTCGCCGTGATTGATGACGGCAACGAAGGCGTGGACTGGGTCGTCCTGAACGACAACACGGCGGTGGACGAAGGCGCTGCGGTGACGGTCTACCACGGCATCGTTGGCGGCCCGACCATTGACGTGTGGGCCGGCGATGTCAAGCTGGTCGAAGGTCTGGCGCCCGCCGGTTCGTTCCAACTCCCGGCCGGCGGCTTCAACGACGGTGTCAGCGAGGTCTCGGCTGCGGCGGGTGCGGTCACGGTTTCCGTCACCAGCGCGTTCGCGGCCAGCCCGGAGAACGCGCTGCTCAGCCACGACGTCGAATTCGCTGACGGTGGCTACTACCTGATCGCTGTCGTCGGCACGCCGGATGAGCCGCGCCTCGTGGTGCAGCACGTCGACCCGGCCGTCGATCTCGAAGATTAAAATCGCCGTTTGAGGAGTACCTCAGGGGGCCTTCACACCTCCAAAAGAGGTTCACAGCTCTGACCTCCCCCCTCGACCACAGTGAGGGGGTGAGGTCAGTGTCGTGGCTGGCATCTCTTCGCGAACGGCCGAAGATAGACAACCTGTAAAGTCCAACGCCCCCACCCTTCGCCATACGCAGCAGGGCGAAGAATGGGGGCGTTTGGTTTCCGATATTGTCCAAGACAGCCCAATTATGCGCCGATAGGCCGCATTCTTGTGATAGAATAGGCGGAATCGACATCACGGTTCGTCTCCGAGGTATCTCCCCAATGGCTGTCTCCCCCTTTGGCCCCGGCAAGATATTTATCCTCGTTGGTCCCGGTGGCGCGGGAAAGAACACTCTCATGAAAGCGGTCATGCCGCAGCTTGACAACCTCAGCCAGCTCGCAACAGCGACCACGCGCGATCCTCGCCCCGGCGAGCAGCACGGGCGCGAACACATCTTCATGGATCTGGCGACCTTCGAGCAGTGGAAGGACAACGGCTGGTTCGTCGAGTTCGAAGAGGTCACGCCGGAGAAGTACTACGGCACGCCGAAGATCGCGCTGGAGCGCGCCTTTGCCGAAGGGCGCGACCTGATCGCCGACATCGAGATTGCCGGCGCAGAGAGGATCAAGGCGGCCTATCCAGATAACGTCGTACTGATGTTCATCTGGGCGCATCAGGACGTGCTCGCAGAGCGGATGCGCGCGCGCGGCACCAGCGAGAAAGACATTCAGGAACGGCTCGATCGGGCCGAACGCGAGTACGCCTTCGCCGAACAGTGTGAAGCGCTTGTTGTAAACGACATCCAGACGCAGGCAGCGGACGAACTGCGCAGCTTGATCGAACGCCTGCGTAATCCGAAGCCCGTACACGCTTGACTGTCCCCCGCAAGCGTGCTCGCCGCACACCACGCCCGTTGGGGCGCGCTAGTCACAGACAGCGGAATCCCGCAGCATTTTGGCAGTCCATACGCGGAGTATGAAGCAGCGCATCGTACCGCCGCCGTGTTTGACCGCAGTCATGAGGCGCGGCTGCGCATCGACGGCGGAGACCGGCTCGCATTGATCCACCGCATCAGCACCAACGAGGTCGAACGGCTGACGGACGGCTCAGGCAGTCCGACGATCTTTCTCAACGCCATCGGCCGCATCCTTGAGCGCGCCGAGGTCTACGCCGCCGACGACCACGCCGTGCTGATCGGCGGGCCGGAGCGCGCGGCGTCGCTGCAGCGTCTGATCCGCAGGAATATCTTCTTTCGCGACGACGTCAAGGCGCACGACATGGCCGCTGCAACCGCGATGTTCGCCCTGCATGGCCCGCGCGCGCCGGAGGTGCTCAACGGCGTCGGCGTCGATGTTTCCGGCCTTGCGCTGTTCGGCCACACCCGCGCCCAGATCGCCGGTGGCCCGGCATGGATCGCGCGCGCTAAGCCCCTGATCGGCGATCATCTGCGGGTGATCGTGCCGGTGGCGAACGCGCAGGCGGCATGGGATGCCATCGTGAGCGCCGCGGCGGAGATACGCGGGCTGCCCGCCGGCTCGGAGACATATCACCTTCTGCGCGTCGAGGCGGGCGCACCTGCCGCGAGCAGCGAACTGTCCGACACGTTCATTCCGCTTGAGCTTGGGCTGTGGGACGAGATCAGCTTTCACAAGGGATGCTACACCGGGCAGGAGATCATCGCCCGCATGGAAAGCCGTGGCAAGCTGGCGAAGACCATCGTGACGCTCACCCTCACCGCGCCGGCCGCTGTCCCCGCCGACCTCTTGATCGACGGCAAACGCGCCGGCACGCTCACGAGCCTCGCCGTGACACCCTACGGGCAGGCGCTCGGCATCGGCGTGCTGAAGCCCGAATTCGCGCACGTAGGCGCGCAGGTCGTGACGCAAGACGGAATCGCCGGGACGGTCAGTGGGACACCCGGCGCGCGCCCGGCGGTATAACGGTATCGACACATCGGCTGCGCGCTGAGTTGCGCTTAGGTGGAACCGTGCCATAATTGAGCCAAAGAGAAGTTTATTGCTCGGCCACTAACACTCGCGATGGGGGGATTTCCAATGGATGATTCTAACGAGCAGGATTACATGCACCATGCGTACGAAGCTTTGAGCGACGGCGATTTCAATCAGGCGCAGGTCTTTTTCAAGCAGGCGATCCGGGTCAACAGCGCCAATGAGGACGCGTGGCTTGGGCTGGCGAAGACGTACCCGGGGGATCCTGAGCGCGCGCGCAAGTGCTACGAGAACGTGCTCAAGATTAACCCGCTGAACGCTGAGGCCAGCGAACTGCTTGCGGCGTTGGGCGATGCGCCGGCCGACTCTTACGAGACGTCAGCAAGCCCATCCCCTGCGGCCGAGCCAGCGCCCGCGGCTGAAGCACTTCGCAGCAGTGCCGCGCCGAGCGCCGGCGCACGCACTACCTACGGCGGCCCGGACGTGCCAGCGCCGAAGGGCATCGAGGGCGCGCCTGAAAAGCTCAACGCCGACTACGGGGTTGATTTCGTACGGCGGCTGCTGCGCTCGATGGTCTCCGTGTTGAGCGGACAGGGCGACGGGTCAGCGGACTTGCCGACAAGCTGGTGGAACGCCGTGCTGACGGTCGTGTTGGTCGGGCTGGTCAGCGGCCTGTGCATCGCGGTCGCCGGTATGCGCTTCCGGTCGTTCCTGACCATCGTGACCGTGCCGCTTCTCACGATTGTCATGTCCGTGATCGCGGTCGGGGCCGGTGCGTTTCTCTCGCACTGGTACCTCAAGACGTACCGTGACGGCGCGGCCAGCCTGCTCGACCACACGATGACGTTCGTGCGTGTCTGGGCGCCGGCCAGCAGTGTTTTCGCCGTGATCACGCTTATCAGCGGCCTGACGCGCGATTACGTGATGACGCTGACGGGCTTCCTACAGTCGTTCAGCTTCAACGCGAACGGGCTTGGGCTGATCTTCCTGATCATCTCAATTGCCGTCACGGCGTATGCGGCGCTGCTGCTGCACCGGCACTGGGGCCGTATCTATCCGGGCGTCGGCGGACGGGGGCTGTGGATCGCCGTGGTGATCGCGATTGTGGTCACGAGCCTGCCGCTGTAACCGCGCTGAGGTGTGTCCATTCAAAGGCGCTCAGGTTTGGAGCGCCTTTTGATTCCACCGCCATCAAGCACGATGCGCGGCGTAGCCATGTGAGATTTCGAGAAACCAACCGAATTTCAACGTATCACGGTGCGATTCTAATTTAATCCATACCGGCGCAGTTAGAGCTGCCGGGCTTATGTAAGAAGTTGAAAGTGATAAGTGATGAGTGATGAGTGACTACCAACCTTCACCGTTCGTGGAACCCTCTGAGGCGGAAGATTGGGTTTGCTGACTTTCGATAACCTACTCTAAGCCGGTGTTCGTAAGTCGAGAGATTCGGTCTCCCATCTTGCAGCGTTAGTCGAGCTATAGGGCGCGGCGTTTTCTCATCACTCATCACTCAACACTTTCAACTTCGCGCTTAGGCGCGTGTCGCCGGGTCGCTGTTGGGTATGGTGAACCGCCGCGACTTATCTACAACGCGAGGCGGTAGGCGGATAGTCGTCGCGATCTCGATACCGTTGGGCAGCGCGTATCCGTATTGGAAGTGAATGGTGTCGACCCACCGGACGAACGGAACGCACGCATGAGGGATGGTGAGCGCGGCGATGAACTGCTCGTCACGATCGACGCCGTAGAGCATGAAACGAGCGACTCTGACCGCGAACTTACCCGCCCATTCCCAATAGACCGCGTTTAGTCCGCCGGGTGCGAGCACCGCGGTCGCCAGCGTAGGCTGTGTCTCATCGAGGATGCGTGCCATGGGTGTTTCGTCCCAGCGCGAAGTGGCTGCCTCGCTTTTCCGGTATTGCGCGAAGGGAACCACCAGCCGATCAACACGCGGAAGTCTAGCGAACTCATCGCACACTGTCAGATGCGGGATATAGTATCAAAGTACTACACGTTACAGTTTCATTCAGATTGCCCGCCGTGGCAGGTACTAAGCGCGAAGTTGAAAGTGATGAGTGATGAGTGGAAAGTAGTCAGCTGCCAGTGGTCAGTTGTCAGGGGACAGGGGGCATTAACACGGCGGCGGCAATTTAGCCCCTTTCATACGCTCTGATCGGGTCGGCCCTGCGCTTAAGCGCTTGACGGCAAGGAGGCGTTTCCCCGACGCGGAAGGTGACGCAAATCGTAAGGGCGCAGCGTCTTGCGCCCCTACGCTCCCACGCCGTGTTCAGCCGGTGCGGCGGACGCGGATAAAGGCCGGCGTCGACACGGGCGCGGGAGTACCGCCCAACTCGACGATCTCGACTGCCGGTGTGCCGTCGGGCAGAATACATCCGTACTCGAAGCGCGCATGGTCGATCCAGCGGACGAAAGGCGTCAGCCCATGCGGGACAGCCAGCGCGGCGACCTGCTGCACGTCACGGTCGACGCCGTAGACGCTGAACGCTGCGATGCGAGCGTGATCACCACGTCCCCACGCCCAGAAGGCGACGTTGCAGCCATCGGGCGAGAGCGCCGCCGTGCCGGGGATGTGTGAGAGGTTCGAAAGCGGGTCGATCATCATCGTGTGTCCTGTTGGTACGCCATGCGCGCAGGTACTTGCTGCGTTGACGTCGGACGCGGCGGAAAGGTTCCGCCGCAAGCGTATCGGGTGTTCTGGCGAAGACTGTTCGTGATTAATCTCTGTCAGAATACAATACGTACCGGCGTCTGCGCTGGTCGCATGGACGGCGGGAACTGCGCCGGAAATGGGCGGCCACCTGCCTGATTCCCCACGCGCCCTACGCCTCCCCGACGGGCGCTGACTCCCCAGTGGAGGGAAGACCACGCGCCAGCCGACCATCAACAGCCAAAGCCGGCGCGGATTCATCTTGCGCCACAAGGGAGCATGTCGGTTCACAGGCGGCCGATCCGTTTCAGATAAGGGACGCATGACTGCACGCCCGACTCGAGTGTGTGCTGTGGCGACCAGCCGAGCAGGCGCTGTGCTTTGGCGGTCGAGTACGTGATGCGCTGGAGATAGCTTTCGACCACGGCGGGGAAGTCGTGGCCGAGGCTGTCACGCGGGGAGAGCGCGGCGATCAGCGGCGCGAGCAGCCTGACCGGAAGCGGGGGGATGCCGAGCCAGCGCACCGGGCCTTTCAGCTGGCGATAGGCGCTCAGCCACGCACGCCACGGCACGCCGGGATCGGGCGCGCAGTTGAACGCCTCGCCTGCCGCGGCGGGGTGTTCGGCGCAGGCGATCAACAAGCTGCACACGTCGTCAACGTGAATCGGAATCGCGTAGCCTTCACCGCTGCCGAGGAATACCGTCACCGGCGCGGCCGCAAGGCGGAACACCTGCGCCGTCCACAGACCACTGCGCGGGCCGTAGATCATGCCGGGGCGGACGATGCTGTATTCCATGCCGCGCGCGTTCGCCACCTCGCGCAGGGCGTGTTCGCCGGCCAGCTTCGTGCGCGTGTACGCATACGGCGACGGGATCGGCGGCATGTCCTCGTCGACCCGTTCCGGCAAGTTCTTAAAGCCGTAGATCGCCACACTGCTGACGTGGACGACGCGCTGCACGCCGGCATCCGCCGCGATCTGCGCCAGCGCGCGCGTGCCGTCGGCGTTGACCGCCTGCTGCGCGGTCAGCGGGCCATGGGTGGCGGCGGCGACGTGAAACACCACCGAGCAGCCTTCCACGGCACGGCGCAGCGAGTCGGCATCGGTCAGGTCGCCGAGGACGATCTCCACACGGTCGAGGCCGTCGATATATTTGGCGCGTTCACGCACGCGAGCGAGCGCCTTGACCTGCACGCCGCGTTCGGCCAGCGTCCGCGTCAGGTGCCCGCCAACGAATCCGGATGCGCCGGTGACGAGCACGGAGGTATTTGGGAGAGAAGGCATCGATCTGTCCATTCTTGCTAGACCTCACCGCCCCAATCCTTCCTCGCAATCAGAGAGGGAGGACAAGGCGCTGCGAAGCGGGATGAGGCTGCACGCCGACGAACGCCACCGAGGATTACCCCCGGCGCGATATGACCCTGATTAGCGTATTGCGCATGACTCGATTTGTCACCCCCTGTGCGCGGGGGCTGTGCCGCTGTACGTTTTGACCTATAATCTACCCAGCGCCGGGCTTAGGCGTGTGAACATCACGCAAGGCGGAAACCACCGCGCATGACCGACGATCTGATCGGCAAGAGCATCGGCGGCTACGTGATCGAGGGGCAGATCGGGCGCGGCGGAATGGCTACCGTCTACCTCGCCCGTCAGACCTCTATGAACCGCGTCGTCGCGCTCAAGGTGCTGCCGAAGAACCTCAGCGAAGATGGCGCTTACGCCAAACGCTTTGAGCGTGAAGTCGCC
>JAANMU010000668.1_pt1 | contig 38791 bp, 48 predicted proteins | sample 7279701 | NCBI WGS metagenome assembly JAANMU01 (sample SAMN14094539, study PRJNA606508) | bioreactor metagenome | isolation source: A lab-scale SPAN reactor treating ammonium-rich wastewater day 57 | place: Ireland: Galway | collected 2017-03-13
GCGGTCTGGGGTGGACGGTTGGGCAGCGGCAGTCATTCTTTACTCCTAAAGTGATATTCGATATCGAGATTCGGTACTCGATGTTCGATAAGAAGGAATTCTACCCGAATACCGAATCTCGATGAAGGGCTCCCGTTACTTTACGCACCTGAATCCAACGCCGGGGCTGAAGTACATGGGCGGGGCGCTGTTGCGTACCCAGATGCGCAGGTCCATATCGTAGGTGTCTTTCGACCCGCCGTGCATGAAGCGGTCGCTGAAGCCTTCCTGCCAGTGCGTATCGCCAACCCACTGCCAGACGTTGCCCGACATATCGTAGAGACCGTAGGGCGATTTCGAGTCGAGCGTGGCGTAGCCGTCGTAGGTCTTGCCGTTGTAGAAGCCGACCGGCGAGGTTCGCGAGCCGAAGGAACTCATCTTCTCGAACGGGTCGCGGCTGGCATAGAAATTGGCGTTGTTGCGGGCAATCTCGTCGCCCCAGGGGAAGGGACGCGTGTCTGTGCCGCGGGCGGCTTTTGTCCACTCGAATTCGGTGGGCAGGCGGTGATCGTAATAGTCGCAGTAGCCCCAGGCGCCGAACCAGGTGACCATTGTCATCGGATGGTTTTCGTATCCGGGCTGGACCGTGAAGCGGGTCCCGTCGAATTTGATTCTCTGCGCCGGGTCGTTGATCGGGATGTACGGCCAATCGCCGGCTTTGATCTCGAGTTCGTGTTTCACGCCGTAGAACGGATCACCGGGGTAGTGACCGAGGACGGAATCACCGTCCACTTTGAGCGTACCGTCCGCGATGGCGGCGTTGAGGTAATCCGCGTATTGCTGGGCGGTCACATTGGTGACCATGATCTCGTAGGCGCCGGTCGTTTCGACTTTTTCGTGCTGACCGAAGTAGAACTCGCCCGCGGGGACTTGCGCCCAGGAGTTGGGATCCACGCCGGTGTCGAAAGTGGGGATCGGAGCGTTCAAATCCACGGAGCCGCAGGCGGTCAGTAACGCCGCGAACAGGATGAAGGTCAGGACGATGCGCTTCATTTGTACACCTCCTGTGAGAGTTCTTGCGTCGCTTCTTCTGTCCATCTTCCTTTCGGTTTGAAGAGGTCGGTCAACCGCCAGACCATGACGATCGCCAGCAGGACGAGCAACATGCCGAGGCCGAAGTCAATGGCGTACATCAGCCAGTTGACCAGCGGCTGCTGGACGGCTTCTTCGATGAAGAGACGTTTCATTTCAAAGATGGTCACCGAGCCGAGGGCGATGTCGGAGAGGAAGATCAGCGCCCAGCCGTAGACCTGGCGGACTTTACCTTTCAGCCCGAGCATGTCGCCGTAGTACATCAGGATGATGGTGGCGACGATGGCGGAGAGGGCGTGCCAGTGGCCGGTCAGTTCGATGCGCTCCTCGCGGGCGGGCCAGAGACGGAAGACTTCGTCGAGGCGGATGGCCATGAAGATACCGATTCCGCTGGTGGTGAAGTTCATGAAGAGCATCTGCCAGGTGGGACCGAATTTGAGCGGGTCGCGCACCATCGCGCCGAGTTTTTGCAGGAAGGTCGGTTTGGCGATGCCCGCGGTGCCTTCCTTGATGAACTTGTTCCAACTCCAGATGAGCAGGAAGAGCGCCGCCAGCATGGAGGGCGTCGCGCCGACGTAGATGATCATGTGCGCGATGGGCTGGAACGGGGTAACCACGCCCCACACGCCCAGGTTCAGCACGATACAGCCGAGGATCATGAGCGGCATGGCGACTTTGTGCCAGGCGCCTTTGAAGTTCAGCCAGCGCCCGATGATGAGCGTGATCATGATGGCGATCAGCGCCAGCATGATGTGCAGGTGGCCGATGATGGAATATTCCAGCACGGTTTTCTCGGGATAGCGGATGACGTTCTCTGCCAGGAAGTTCTCGAAACCGTTGCCGAAGTAGGCCCCGGGGATCGCGCCGAAGATGGCGGAGATGACCGTCGTCACGGCGGTGGTGAAGAACGCGGCGCGCTCGAGGTCCATGCCTTTTTTCGTGTGGGCGTAATCCTTGTCTGTGACGTAGTATTCCTTGTCCCAGGGCCAGAGCGCTACGCACAGCAGGACGCCCGCGAAGAAGATCAGCGAGAGGCCGGTGATGTACAATCCGTGGAACGCCCAGTTGTGGCCGAAGTAGGCGAAGCCCATGCCGAAGACCATCGTCAAAAGGTAACCGACGGTGATGAGCGCTCGCACCGACATCTTGTAGAATTCCTTCATCTTAAGGATGCCGGTCACCATGTAGGTCTCGATGGCGATTACGGCCATGGCGATGGAGTGGTACAGAATGACGATCCGGCCCTCGCGTTCTGCCTGGACGATGTCCATGCCGAGGAGTTTGATCACCACCTCGCGCACGCCCATCTCCGCCATGGGCCCAGAGAGCATGCCCCAGATGGCGGTCACGATACCGATCATCGCGATCGCCACCAGGATCAGTCCCTTGGTAGAGTTGAAGAGGTAGTTGAAGCGGGTTTTTATGAAGTTCATGCAATACGCTCCTTTCAAAAGAATGCTCGTCCTGTTGTGTAGAATATCACAATTCTTATGCGGAGTCTTTGATTATTGTTAAATAGAATGAGTGAAACAGAAAATAAATGCAAAATGAGGATGTTCGTTCTAAAGTTTGGATGACTTTTATCACTCCAGAAAAGGCGCGTCCATTTGGGCCGCTTCCCCCAATGCCTTTGCATTTAGCACGTGAATCTCGGAACGGGTGGATGAAATCAAGTTGTGCCGCGCCAGTTCGCCCAATGCGCGGCTTACCGCCTCAGGCACGCTGGAAATACGCGCCGCCATTTGAGCGATGGAATGGTCGTTGCGTGAAATTACTTTCTGTCCGTTATCGCTTAATTCCAACAGCAACTTCGCCGTCCGTGCCCGCACCGGACGGAAGGATAGATCGGCATAGTGCGAAATCAACTGCCGGTTGCGGGCGGCCAATACTTTAAGCAAGGCAACCGAAAGCTCGGGGTGGCGCAATAGCAGTTTTTGAAACGGTTCGTAGTCAATCTGCCAGACCGTGCTGGCTTGAACTGTTTGGGCAGTCACCGGATTTTCGCTCCCGTCCAGCGCGGTCACTTCATTGAACATGGTAACGGGTTTAACGACCTTGATGATGTTCAACTGTCCTTGCGGCCCAATTTTAAGCAGGTGCACCAGTCCGCTGAGCAGGACGTACATTCCGGCGCAGGGCGCGCCCTCATCGAAAATAATATCGTCGGTCTGAAAACGGCGCACTTTCCCGGCAATAACAACCTGAATAATTTCAGATATGGGCATGTGCCGAAAATGTTTTACCGAGCGCAGGCTTTCTGCCAGGCGGTGAGTCTCATCCATGCGGATATTATACTCAGTATGGTTGAAATATCGGGCTTTATCAGAGGCAAAAATAAATACCGTCCCGAAGGTTCTCAGTTTTCGACAACCTTCGGGACGTTTCCTATCGCTTGATGTGCCGAACAAACCCGCAGGTGAATATCGAGTCGTCAACAACAGGAGCGGGAGTGATGTTAACCTTTTCTCGCAAATCCCAGCGCGAACGCGCCGGTCATCAGGAAGAGCAGGGGAGTGAGGATCAACATCACAAAGGACGGGCTGAAAAACAGCAGCTGCGCGCCCATCGAGATGAACGCCAGCGCGATCCCGCCCAGGCCGATGAGCAGTCCGCCAATTCCGACCCAGAAGAAGCCCTTCGGGGCGCCTTTGGCAAAGAACGGACCCAGGAAGACCACCAGTCCCGCCGCGCCGTGGAAGAGCGGCACGGCAATCTTCTTCAGCGCTTCCATCCCGCCGATGCTGGTGATGGCAATCGCCAGGATGCCGATGGTCACGAACCACTTGAAGTACTTCTTCCACGAAGGGAAGTACTCCTCAGCCAGGCCCATGGAAATGCCGAGCGGGATCAGGCTCGCCACAGTCAGCACATAGGGCGAAGACAGGATGCCGAGGCCGAGGAAGATCAGCAACAGGCCTGAAACTAAAAGCACCGCAAAACCCATCAAATAATACAGGTTATGCAGCGCTTTGTGCAGATTATACCTTCGCCAGAAATACCAGCAAAGGTAGGCGGCCAGGCCGCCGGTCAGAAGCAGAAAGATGATGTCTTTTAGTGGCGCCATTTGTGCATTCTCCTTTTTGGATGGTTTGAGTCTTATAACACGGATGGGAGATATTGGATATGTGAATTATCATACAAATGGTCGTCAATTTCTGTGACATTGGTCACAAATCCGCTTCACACCTGGACTTTGAGGCGGGCGCGGCCTCCTCGGCCCGGTCTACGGCGCGCCTGTCCCTGGGCGGCCTCCGCCCGCGAGGATCAAAGTTCGATTGGGCGGAGGCCGTCAACAAGACAGTCGACGCGGCGCGCGCCTGTTCAGTTCGACGCGTTCCAGGCTTCGATCATCTTGCGTGTAGATGGACGAAGCAGGTAGACCAGTAAAGCCGTGCTCATCACAGGCGCGACCAGGAACATGGAGAATCTGCCCTTCACGATCACGTCCGTCACGCCGACGGGGAATCCGCCGAACATGGACATGGCCGCCGCAAAGACTCCGACGGGCAGCGTCCACGATTTGCCTTTCACCAGCCCAAAGATGAAGGACGCCCAAACCGCCGCGCCCCACCAGTTCACCATCTGCGACATGGCGTATATCGAACTGACGAAGCCTTTCGCCTCGGTCTGGTGGCGGGAGATCGCGCCGACGCCGTCAATGAACGTCAGCACGTACGCCAGCCCGCTTACGAACGCGACCGCGATGATTTTCTTGTCCACGCCGCCGATGAGGAGCATCCCGAACCACAGCGCGAACGCGATCAGGAACACCCAGATGGTCGGCGCGGGCAGCCCAATGCTGGAGGGCGGGATCATCGGAAAGAATCCCGCCAGGATCTGCACGGTCGCGGCCACCGTCCCCCAGAACCAGGCCCATTTGGCTCCGTTCAAGAATCCGTACAAGACCATCACCCACAGCGCCCCTGCCGCCACGCCCAGCCAGCTCAATAGGGCGAAGACGATCTGCACGGTGATGGCTTCGTCGGGGCGTTCTCCAGCCATCTTGCCGTCAATGTTGACCTGATAGATGTCCGACATCAGGAACAGTACGAGCAGTCCGGTCAGAATGCCGACGATCGCCAACGCTACTCCAAGTTTGTTGTTGCCTTTCATGGCGAACCTCCTGTTCAAGTAGTATTACAGCGCAAGGCCCGACGCTGGGAGTCCGTTTTGCGCTTCAGACAGGCGTTGGAAAACGCCTGTCTGACCTCGCGCTATACCGGTAGTATAAGGCCTTAAGATTGTTCAACGCCCAGCATTTTCTGCGTGCCGGGCAGTAACAGCACGATCAGCAGTATGGTGCTTAAGATGGGCGCGGGCAGGAACATCGAGAAGCGCTGGACCTCCGCTACGTTGTGGATGCCCATGGGGTATCCGCCGATCATGGACATGACGGCCGCGAAAATGCCCACGGGAGCCGCCCACGACTTCCGCTTAAGCGCCGCGAAAATAAAGACTGCCCAGGCCGCCGCGCCCCACCAGTTCACCTGCTGCGAAAGAACGTACAACCCATTCCAGAATGTGTTGGCGTTCTCGACGAAGGCGGTCGGCGCCTGGAAGGTGGTCTGGAATTTGGAGACCGGCGCAACGCCGTCAATGAAGGTCAGCACGTACGCCAGGCCGGCGGTGAAGGTCAATCCAATAATTCCCTTTTGGACGCCGCCGATGAACAACATTCCGAACCACATCACGGCGGCCAGCAGGAAGACCCACATGGTCGGGACGGGCAATCCGCTGTCTGCGGCGGGGATCATCGGGAAGAAACCAGCCAGCAGGAGAATGGTCGCGGCCACCGCGCCCCAGAACCATGCCCAGTCCTGCTTCTTGAGAAAGCCCCACAACACGGAGGCGGAAAGCGCGCCGGCGGCTGTTCCCAGCCAACCCAAGACCGCGTAAACGAGACGAACGGTATTGCTTTCCTCCCATTCGCCCGCGGCAAAGTGCGTGTGAATGACGGTGTTGTAGGTGTCCGCGATAAAGTACAGACAAAGAAGTCCTGCCACAATGCCGAGTACGGCGAGAATGGCTCCGAGCTTGTGGTTATTTTTCATTTTTTCTCCTGTTTTGGTTATTATCCGCCCGAGAGCGGTTTAGCTAGCGCGGCCACGAAACCGCTGACCAAAAGCACGATGACAGCCAGCGCGGCGTTGATAAATAAAAGCTGAACGTTCAGCCGCTCCCTGGCGGGCGCAGGCGCGGACGCGTCACGTCCGAGAACGAGGGAGCGATAGAGAGAAATACCGATCAGGACAAGCACGAGAATATGTTTGATGGACAACGCCGTCGAATACGCGTTTCCAAATGAAAACAGCGCCCTGAATTCTGGACTGCGGTTATTCATCAACAGGCCTGTCAGGATCAAACCCGCCATGCTGACGTACACCCAAACGCTCTGCCGCTTCTGGAAGGCGCTCATCACTTTCTTGGTTTGCGGACCCGCGCCGAGGGACTCTTTCACTGCCGGCAGGAAGACCGCCGCAGCGACAACTATTCCGCCCATCCAGATGATGGTGAACAGATCGTGCAGGAATGAGACCAGGGCGAAAACAAGCGTTTGGGGGGGCATGTCAGCTCTTTTTCTCTGCCACAATGTGAGTGGGCTTGGCCGGGCGCGGCGCTTTGACGTTCAGCACGCGCAGGCGCGACGTCCCATTGTTGACTAGTCGGTGGCGGGTTTCGGGCGGCATTTCAACAAGCATATCGGCTGAAAGCGTGATGGTCTCGCCGCCGGCTTCCAAAACGCCCGTCCCTTCCAGGATGTACAAGTGGACGGCGGTGTAGGCCACGTGTTTCTTCTGTTCCTGGCCCGGCTCCAGGATCAAGTGTTCAAACTGCGCGGCCTCGCTCGAATGCAGAACGCGCGCGCTGATGAAGTGAGGGTTGGGAATTTCCTCAGTCTCGAATGTTTTTATGGTCTTCATCGAATGCTCCATTCGCGGTTTTTGATTCGTTGCTGGGCGGCTAATAATCCTGCAATGATTGCCCAGATGATCAGGCGCACTGTCATGGCTACGATGCTATCGGGGGCGACCACATTGTGATAGGCAGTTTGTAGGATGGCCATCACCGTAAGATGAGCTCCAAATGTCGCGCCCGCCACTGGCAGGGCAAGCCTGCCGTTTTTCCAAATGACGATGGACGAAAAGAAAGCCGAGACCGCGCCCATTATGAAGTTGTAAACGGGCAGCCAGTCGATCACGTAATAATCGGGCAGGATGCCGAGCAATACCCTGCCGCCTGCGAAGATCGCCATCAGCCCGATCACCAAAGCCAGAAGCGCGGCAATTCGATTGTACGCGGAATGATTTGTACTTTTCATCGGACTGCCATTTCGCCCTGGCGGTTTTTTCTCTTGCGTTGGCCTTTGACAATATAGGGAAGCAGGTACAGGTAACCGCCCGTGATAGCCAGGGTCAGGATCAAAGGCGATTGCACGACATCCCACTTTTTCCATAATGCCATGAGTTCCGGGTCCCCAAGCAGTTTGAAGGTTATGCCGAAGGGGATGGTAATGGCGGTCGGCACGGCGATCCAGCGATGGATCTTCCGCAGCCATTTATTCAGGGATTTCGTCATAGCGGGTCGTTTTCTCCTTGAGAATGGGAGAGAGTTGGATGCTGCGCGAGGGAGACGGCGCGCCGGGCGCCTCGATCCGGTTGACCACGCCGCGTACGCCCTCGGTCTCTTCGGCCAGTTCCGCAGCCAGGATGCGCGTCTCGATGGAATTGACCACGCCCGCCAGGTGGACGATCCCATTCAGCACGCCCACGCGCAGGCTGGCGTAGGCGGTGCGGTCGTCCGCCGCGAAACGGGACAGGATCGCGGCGCGCAATTTCTCATCGGGGTTTACGGGTTGGACGCTCATCTTTTCGCTCACACAAAAAAGCAGGTCAGTCTGTTCCCAGTGTACAAACTGACCTGCTTCTTGCATACGACTTTTGTCGTGCGAAAAATCACAAATTGTCATCAGCCGATCATGTCTTTCTTCCTGTTTTTTGCGATTGACAGCGCGCTTGGGCAACCATCAGACCCAGAATGATTACCCAGACAACCAGCCTCAGCGTCATGGCTTGGATGCTGTCAGACGCCACCACGCCGCTATAGGCGGTTTGCAGGATAAGCATGACGATGGCGTGCAGGCCGAATGTCCCGATGGCGGCCGGCATGGCGAACCTGCCGTTCATCCAAATGAGAGTAGCAGTGATGAACAGGGTCAGAATGCCCATGGTGTAATTGTAGAGCGGCAGCCAGTTGATCACGTAGTAGCCGGGGTCGTTGCCGAGCAGGACCCTGCCGCCCGCGAAGATTGCCATTGCGCCGATGACGAAGGCGAGAACCGACGCGATTTTATTGAGAATACTCATAGTCTCTTCTCCTTGTTGAAAGTTGCGGGCAAGTATATGCTGTGTCTGCCGGCATGTTAATGACTTAAGTCGGAATTCGAGATGTATAATGAGCGCGGAGTTGACGTTACGAGGCGTGAAGAGAGGAACCATGAATCAAGGCGAGTCCCTTCCCCACAACTTATTTAAAGCAGTCTCCTATTTTTCAGGATTGGACGACGCCGCGCTGAACCTGGTGGCGCAGTCGGCGATCCGACGCGCCTACGACGCAGGGCAGGTCGTGTTGATTGAAGGCGAACCCTGCGCAGGATTGTACATCATCGAGAGTGGGTGGTTGAAAGTAATCAAGATCGGGTTGGATGGACGCGAGCAGATGTTACAAATGCTCGCGTCTGGAGATATCTTCAACGGTATCAGCGTGTTCACTGATTCGCCCAATCAGGCGACTGTCTCGGCTTTAGAGCCGTCTGTGCTTTGGCTGGTTCCACGCGCAGTTCTGTTAAAATTAATGGATGAAAACCCCTTGTTGGCGCGCAAGGTCGTGAAAGACCTGGCGGAGCGCGTCATGCATCTTATTCGTATGGTGGAAGATCTATCCCTGCGTTCGGTGGAGGCGCGCCTCGCGCGAATTTTACTGGAGCAGGCGGAGGGCGAGTCGGTCGAACGCCGACGCTGGGCGACGCAGGCCGAAATGGCCTTCCGTCTTGGCACTGTCCCCGATGTGGTCAATCGCGCCCTTCGGAAACTATCGTCGGATGGGATGATTCGCGTTGCGCGTCATCAAATCCAGATTTTGGATAGGGATGGATTGAGGGCTGTGGCGCAAGTGGTCGAGTAGAAAACCGATAAAAGTCGTTGAACGAGGCTCGCTCAAGGTGTAAGTTGCTCATGCCTTGAGCGAAATTGTTTTTTATCGCCGCGCGGCGGCAGCCTCTCGCTGGACAGTTCCTTCAGCAGACAGGGAGCCCGCCTGCGGTTTGCCGCGGCGCCAACAGGAGCGTTTCATGACTTGCCTTGCCGATAGACCCATTCCCATCATTGATCTCCGCCTCTGCGATGGGTGCGGATTATGCGCGCGCGCCTGTCCGAATCAGGCATTGACCGTGCGCGATGGAAAAGCCATTATCGCGGATCCGCTGGCCTGCGAATACGACGGCCTGTGCGAGCTGGTTTGTCCCGCGCGGGCGATCACGCGTCCGTTCGAGATCGTGATCGCGGAGGGAGAAACCCAGCCTTCAAATTCGACAAAAGTCGTTGAGAAATACAGGCCTGCATCTTACAATGCGGACGATGTATGAACGTTCTTAAGACTGGATCATAGAAATCTTCATGCCGGGCGACAGCCTTCAAGACGTTCCCGCCAGGCAAATGAAAGGAGAAACAACCATGAGCTGGTCGCTCAAACTATTCAAAGTCAAAGATATTGACATCAAAGTCCACATGACGTTTGTGTTAATCTTGATTTGGGCGGCATACCGCTGGAGTCTCAGCACGGGCGAAGGGATACAGGGCGCGGTCTTCGGCGTCGCGGCGACGCTGCTGCTCTTCCTCAGCGTAACCCTGCACGAACTGGGTCACAGCCTGCAAGCCATTAAGTTCGGCGTGCGCGTCAAGGATATTACCCTTATGCCGATGGGCGGGCTGGCGCGCCTGGATGAAATCCCGGAAGAGCCGAACAAAGAACTACGCATTGCCCTCGCGGGGCCGCTGGTCAACTTTGCGATTGCCGCGCTGCTGGTCGGGGTCGGCGCCCTTTTGGACGCCCGCGCCTTGATCTCGCTGGACGAATTGCAAGCCTCGCTCGGAAGCGTGAGCTGGAGCGGACTGCTGGCGTATCTGACCTCCGCGAACCTGCTTCTCGGTCTTTTCAACCTCATCCCCGCCTTCCCAATGGACGGCGGACGCGTCCTGCGCGCTTTGCTGGCAAAAAAAATGAATCATGTCAAAGCCACGCAAGCCGCCGCGCAGGTCGGTCAGGGACTTGCGTTCCTGATGGGGTTGTGGGGCTTTATCAGCGGAAGCTGGACTCTCGTCATCATCGCCGTCTTTGTCTGGATGGGCGCGGGGCAGGAAAACCAGGGGGCGCAGGTCAAGCATACACTGGGCGACGCGACTGTCGGTCAGGCAATGACGCGCTCGCCTCACACGCTGAGGGTGAACGACTCGCTGTCCAAAGCCGTCGAGTTGACGTTGACCACCTCGCAGGCAGATTTCCCCGTGCTGGAATGGGGGAGTAATCGGGTTGTCGGCTTGATCGGCGAGGTGGACCTGCTGCGCGGCCTTCAGTCGTTGGGCGCGAACGGCGCGGCGCGGGAGATCATGCGCACGAAGATCGCCGTCGCCAGCCCGGGCGAATCGCTCCATGCCGCGCAGCAAAAAATGCTGACGAATCGCACGCGCGCCCTGCTTGTATTGAATCCCGACGGCGAACTGATGGGTTTGCTGACGGCGGACGATGTCAATGAAGCCTATCGCCTGCTGACGGTCAATCCGCAGCTGGCGGCCAGCGCGCAGTGAAGTTATTTCGTTCATCCAGCGGCTGCCCGTTGGATGAACGGAGACCTGGGAGAACTCACATGCAAATCACCAAAGATACGCGTATCTCGGAGATCCTGTTGAAATACGGCGACATTGCCGACGTGATGGAGATCTTCGGCGTCCAGCGCGTAAAAAAATATTCCCTGCGTATGTTTCTAGCCAAAGCCCTGACCGTGGAATGGGCGGCGCGCGTTCACAAGGAGCCGCTGGACAAATTCCTCGAGATCTTGAATCAGGCCATCGCGAAAAAACAGGAAGGTTGATATGCCGCAGCCATACTTTCTCATGTCGTTGCTTTACTTGTTCCTGGTTGGGCTTGCCGCGCTGGCTTCGGTCCTGTCGGGACTGGACATTGTTCCTTTATTTGGGAGCCTGAAATGGTTGAGAGTACACCTGGTCACCCTCGGCGCTTTGGCTGAGATCACCTTCGGGATTACCCCGGTCCTGGCGGCAGCCGCGCGGGGTTTGCCGCGCCCCAAAACACGCTGGGATATCTGGCTAAGCCTGAACGCGGGACTCGTGCTGTTGTTGATCGGCATTCCCACCATCACGCGCGCGCTCATCATCACAGGCGGAACGCTCGCAGGCATTGCCGCGACGCTGCTCATTAAACAACTGGTTGATATGCGCCCGGCGCAAAGTCAACGAAAGGCCTCGAACGCGGAAGGACGCAAATTTTACATCACTGGTTTGAGCTACCTGCTGGTCGGCGGGTTGGTCGGCACAGGTTTATGGCTTGGATGGAGCGAAGCGCTGCATATTGCCGTTCCCATTGAAGTTCACGTCCACGCCAACTTGTGGGGCTTCGCGGCCATCGTTCTGGCCGGTCTGTTGGTGGATTTGTATCCCTCGTTTACGAATCGTCCGTTGGCCTGGCCGCGGAGCATTCCGTGGATTTATTGGTTGATGACGTTCGGCGCGCTGGGGTTAATTGCCGGGCCGTGGCTGAACGTCAGCCTGTTCACTGTCCTGGGGCTGGTCCTGCACACGCTTGGAAGCGCCCTGTTGCTGGTCGTCGCGATCAAGCCGCTTCTCGGCGACCGCAGCGCGTGGACGCCCGGCGTATGGCATTTGTTCACCTCGTACGTCTGGTTCTTCCTGCCGGTTGTGGTCGCGCCGATGATCGTCGCCCGCGCCGAAAATTTTCCCGTACGCGAAATTTCGGGGAGCGGCGGCCCGATTCTGATTTTTGGCTGGATCATGCAATTCGGCTACGCCCTGGTTCCTTATCTCTTTACCCGCTTCTTCGAGCCTCAAAAATTCGCGCGTCTGGGCGGGACCTGGCTTAGTCTTGTCGCCGTCCATGCGGGCAGCGTCTTATTTTGGATCAGCCTCTTCTTCCCGAACATCGAAACAGCCGCGCGGGCCTCCGCTTACGGATTGTGGATTCTTTCTGGAATCCCGCTTTTGACCGCCTTGTGGAAGAGTTTGCATGACGGTTTTTAAACAGCCGCCGCTTAACGATGTCCGCGTTCTGCCAGCCCTTTCGGATCGAGCAGGACGATGGCTTGCTTCTCCACCCTGAGCAGTCCCTCGGACTCGAGCGTCTTCAGCCCGCGGCTCAACACGTCGCGCACCGTCCCAAGCCGCACCGCCATTTCGTCAAATGTGGTCCAGTCGCGGCGCGGGACGATCAACTGTCCGCCGTGCGCCTCGGCGTGCTGCAAGAGCGTGTTTGCCAGGCGCGCTTCCACGTTTCGCAACGACAGGTCTTCGACCAGGCTGATATAGTGCAGCACGCGGTCGCTCAGGTGGCGGATGACGGCCATCGCCAGGGCGGGAAATTGTTGAGTCAGTTCCAACAGCTCGCCGGCTGGGAGCGCCCACGCGTCCACGTCTTCGAGCGCCACCACCGTGCCGGGATAGGTCGTGCCGCTGAACACGGCAATATCCCCGAAAATTTCCCCCGCTTCGAGGAACAACATCGCCTGCTCGCGTCCGTCGCGCGACATGCGCGTGGCTTTGACCCAGCCGCGTTCGAGCAGGTAGAAAAATTCGGCCGGCTCGCCCTCGATATAGATGACCTGTCCCGCCGCGAAGCGACGCGGGGAGGCCGACGCGGCGATCCGTTCCTGAACTTCGGGAGGCAGTCCGTCGAACCGGCGGATCCGTGAGAGAAGCGTTTTCAGCCGCGCGGAGGGCGCGAGGGCAGAGGATGGGTTTGTGGACATAAAAAGAGGCGGACGCGCCTTCCGCTATTTTACCTTAGTAATCACTTTCAACTCGAGCGCGCCGTCCCGCGCGCAGGTATCCAGGCATTCGAGACAGCGGATACATTCAGCGTCGGTCAGGTTGTTTGGCACGTCTTGGATCCCCATTGAACATTCGATGTTGCAGCGTCCGCAGTTGTTGCAGGCGTGACTGCTCACCAAACGGACGGGCGAGATTTTGTTGAAGAGCGCCAGCGCCGCGCCGAGCGGACAGAGATACTTGCACCAGGCGCGTTCCACAAAGACGGACGTGACCAGAAAAGCGACCAGCACGCTCCACAACAGCGGCGTCATTTTGAAACTGAAGAGCGCCCGCACGGGACAGAACTCGTGCAGGGGCGGAAAAATTGTGTAAAGGCTGGCGAGCAGGATCAGCGCCAGGATCAGGTATTTCGCATAGCGCAAGACTTTATCGGCGGCGGCGGGCATGCGGAGGGGGAGCCGCGCTTTGCTGGCTTTGCCGCGGATGTGACGGCGTTCGCCGCTGAGCCTGCGTCCCCACGCGGCCAGGAAGTCCTGGATGGTACCCAGCGGGCACATCCAGCCGCAGAAGGCGCGTCCCGCCACGAGCGCCACGCCCAGCACGCCGAGCAGGATCGAGAAGTTGAGCAGGTTGGTGGTTTTGAGCGTTTGCCCGGTGGCGATGTAGGGCAGGAGCGTTTCGATCCCGCCGAAGGGACAGAATGAGTCAAATGACCCGCCGCGCGAGGCCTCGCCCGGCATGACGTGACGGAGTCCGAGCAGGAACGCGCCGGCGACGCCGATCCACTGGATGGCGCGGCGGCTTTTGGTCAGGGAGGATGCTTTGGAGAACGCGCTCATGTCAGGCAACTCAATAGAAGCAGCAGGCTGTGTCCCCCCTCGTTGTGGCGAGGACGGAATCCGAGCAGGAATCCGATCAGCAGGAAAACTACGAAGGCGACGGTGATGATGACGGGGTAGTAACGCGGGTTGATTTTCATGGCAGGAGCGACCTCCCCCTCGCGAGAGGGGGAGGTCTCAAAGGAGAATGGGCCGAACTCACCCTTCGGCCACTAATGCTTTTTTGAATTTGGGATTGAGCAGGACGATGAACAGGCCGATGATTACCGGCAAGCCGTACGAGTAGTCCCAGGAGACGGAGTCGGTCATGGTCAGGCGGATGATCTGCATGGGGACGTCTATGGCTACCAGCGACGTGACCGACACCAGCGCCAGCCACCAGCCCGCGAACTTGCGAGTCGCCAGCATGTAGATGGCGACCAGCAGCAGGATGACGCAGATCCACTGGATGGGCTGCGACCAGGCCAGCACCCACGCGCCCAGTCCGGCGTACATCGGCTTGCCGGGACGGGTGAGCAGCATCCGCATATTGCCGATGCCGACGATGAAGGCGTGCGTGCTGAGCATCCCGCAGAAGGTCATGGCGAGGAATTGTCCCCACTTCACCCACTTGTCCACGTTGCGGATCAGGATCAACGTCCAGAAGAAGATCAGCCCGATGAAGGAAACCACCATCGGCAGGGGGAAGCCTTTCACGAACGAGACGTAGGGCATGAACATGAAAAATCCGCCAGCCGAGGGGAAGGCCGAAGCCAGCGCCGCGGCGGGGAAGGTCCATTCTTCGCCGCGATGGATAGCCCGCGCCATCAAGATCAGCGCGATGCCGCCGACGAAGATCAGCCCTCGATAGAAGGGGAAGGCATACGAGAAGAGCAGGATGCCGCTGGCGTAGGCGGGTTTTTCGGCCGCCACCTTCACCAGTTCGGTCAGGATGCGTTCCAGCGTCTCCTGAATCAGGAAAGGCGCGACGATGACCATGAACAGGCCGACCACGACCGCCAAAATGGATAGGATCAAACGATTGTTTTGGGAAGTTTCTTTCATTGGTTTCTCCTCATCGGATGTTTGATTTGTGTGTAAAATATCACAATCCATCGCGGAATTCTTTGCCTTAAGGCAAATTAATGTTTGGCGGCAGCGTTCTCGGAGGCGCGAACAAAACAGGCGAACCGTAGTTCGCCTGTTTTGTATTGGCAGCGATTTGCAGCCTGTTATTTCTCGTAAACGGTCACGGTGAAGAAGCCGCTCATGTCGGCGTTTTCCAGGACGAAGATCGCGCGGTCGTTCCAGTACTTTTGATAGTCAACCGCCTCTTCAGCAGTGGCCTGTCCCAGCGCCATTTTCTTGCCCATTTCCGTGCGCGCAGGCGTCGGGATCGGCAGGATGACGACCAGGTTGAACTTGACGCCGACTTTCGCGCCCGTGTCGAGGCGGGTGAAGACCCATTCCCGCATCGGGGGGAGTTGCTCGGTGGGCTTATCTTTGTAGACCATTTTGTTCTGGCGCACAAAGAGGTCGTTCACGGTCCCAAACTCTGAGCCGTTGAACCCGGTTTTGGGCGACGCGCCGGTGACAAAGGTGATCACCTCGCCGAACACGCCGACGAACCATTCATCTTCCGCGCCGGGGGCGTCCACCGCGATCTGTCCGCGCACAGGGACTTCGCCGTTGGGGTACAGCGCTTCCAGGGCTTTCTTGGTGATGATCCACGCGCCGGTGACCGCGCCGCAGGAATGCCCGGACAATTTGACGGCTTCCTCGTAATAGTAGGGGACGGGGCCGGTCGTCTGGCCGAAAATGTCGAAGTATGGCTCCGTCATCATAATGGGCGGGACCGCGGTGATGTAGTCCTGTTCCCAGGCGAAATTCTCAGCCGAGACGGGAGCGGGTTGGTCCGCGCCGGCCGCCGGGGCGGCGCCTTCCTGGTAGACCTTGACGTTGAAGAATCCGTCCAGGCTGTCGGCATTTTCAAAGACGAACTTTGCGCGGTCGTTCCAGTATTTGTAGTAATCTGCCGCTTCTTCGGGCGAGGCCTCGCCGGCCGCCATCTTCTTGCCCATGGCCTGGCGTTCGGGCGTCGCGATCGGGGTGATGACCGCCAGGTTGAAGTTCACGCCCACTTTCGCGCCGTTATCCAGGCGGGTGAAGATCCATTCCAACTGCGGAGGCTGTTTTCCGCTGGGCGCATCCAGGTAGACCATTTTGTTCTGGCGGACGAAGATCTTGTTGGCCTGTCCGAACTCTGCGCCGATGAAACCTGTCTTCGGCGCCGCGCCGGTGATGAAGGTGATGATCTCTCCAAACACGCCGACAAACCATTCATCTTCGGCGCCCGGGGCTTCCACCGCGATATTTCCGCGTACGGGAATCTCGCCGTTGGGATAGAGAACCTCCAGCGCCTTGCGGGTGATCGTCCACGCCCCGGCGGTCGCGCCGCAGGAATGTCCCGCCAGTTTGACGGCTTCCTCATAATAATAGGGAACCGCGACCTCCGACTGCCCGAAAATCTGGAAATACGGGTCGATCATCCAGATGGGCTGAATCTGCGTGATGTAATCCTGCGTCCACAGTGATTCTGCCGGGGCCTCAGTGGGCGCGGGTTCTTCGGTGACCGCCTCGGTCGGGACCTCGGATGGGACCTCGGTGGCGGGCGCGGGCTTGGGCGCGCTGGTCGGCGCCGGCGCGCAGGCTCCCAGAATCAGCGCGATGATGATCAGCGCTGACGGGACGAAGAAAAGGCGTTTCATTTTTTTCTCCTTGTGAAAGTTTAGATGAGTGCCCAATGGGACACCATTAATGTGAAAAATATCACAACTCGAGGCGGTAAATCTTTGCTTTAAAGCAAACTCGGGACCTCCCTTGATAGATCCCGAGTTGCTAAAGAGAAAGCGGTTAGTTGGAATACTCTGTCAACAGGCGCTGTTTGAAGACCGGGATGAGAAGCATGACAACAATGCCAACTCCCATCAGCGCGCCGTAGAGATAGTCGTTCGTGGCGTGGCGGACATAGTGTGTGGCCGCGCTCGCGACCAGGGTCACCAGGCCGCCGATCAGCCCGGCGTACCAGCCGGAGACCTTCTTTTCGCCCAGCAGGTAGATGGCCGCGATGCAGAAGCCCATGGCGACCCATAACGCCAGCCAGCCGAAGTAAGTGATGGCGATTCCCTCGGCGAAGAGCGGGCGGGCGGGATGCCCGAACAGGATGCGGAAGGCCGCGTGTCCGTTGGCGAAGTTTTCAGCCGCGGTCACGCCCAACAGCAGAAAGACGAGGAAATCCACGACTTTTTGCGTAGCGTCCACTTTTTCGGCGAGAAGGAGGACGAAGTAGGGGATCAGGCCGATAGTCATGATCGTGACCGCTGGCGGGAATCCGCCTTTGGCGCTGCCGATGAAGTTCATCCACGGGACGATCATGTACGCGCCGCCGATGGCCGGTATCGCAAGACAGAGCAGGGCCAGTCCGCGCGTCCACCTTTCGCCGCGAAAGAGCGGAAGCGCGATCACCAGCAGGACAATGCCGGCGATAAGCGACATCGTGCTCCAGAATGGGAAAAAGAAACTGACGAGCCAGACGGTGTAAGCCAGCAGCGGAGCCTGCGGGTTGTTCTCGGCTGTGAATTTTTCGATGCGCGCTTGCTGGGCCTTGACGATCGGGTTGACCATGTCGTATCCGATGAACGGGATGACCGCAATCATGAGGATTGCGGCGATCACCACAAGGGTGACCACTACAAGACGAACCTGGCGGGGTGTGGAAAGTAGCATTCTTCCTCCGGTTGATGTGAATTGTCCTGAAATTGGTTCAGGTTGTGATAATATGCACTTATAATAGCGGTACTGTCCCTTTTTCGCCTTGACTTATATCAAGAATTTGTGACGCCTGCACAATTGGAAAGGATGAGACGTATGCAACAACTGCTTGCCCTGTTGAACGATACAGAGGTGTTTGGCAAGTTCTCAGACGCTCAAAAGCAGCGGCTGGCATCGCTGGCTGCGCGGCGTACGGTGGAGCGGGGCAGCGCCATCTTGTGGCAGGGGGACCATTGGCCGAACGTGCTGCTGATCGCGTCCGGGCAACTCCGCTCTGTGATTCATTCACCGGATGGAAAAAGCTACGTAATGTCAACCTGGAACGCGGGACAGGAATTTTGGGGACACACGCTTTTTGATGACGAGCCAATGCCGTCCACCCTGGAGGCCGTTCAGGATAGCATCGTATATCAATGGGATGGGGAGAAAGCCCTGAAGATCCTGTTCGAGAATTCGGAAGCCATCCGCGCTTTGCTGCGCCGCCAGGTGCAGGTCATCCGTAAGCGCCGCGCGACGATCTCCGACCTGGCCTTTCAACCCGTGACGGGACGTCTGGCGAAACTCTTGCTGGAGCGCGTCCCCGCTTCGGAGAATATGGCGCAACGCGACCTGACTCTCGACCAGATCGCGTCTATGGTGGCTTCGTCTCCCGAGGTGATCTGCCGCACGCTCTATCAGTTCCAGCGGGACGGTATGCTCCAGATCACGCGCGCCAGCATCACTCTCCGTGACCGTACGGCGCTGGAGCGATTGGTCGGCGTGGAATGACGAATGGCGGAATGGGGCTGGGCGCCCGGCCTCATTCCGCCATGGAAAATTGGACGAGCGTCCCGCGCTAATCGCCTTTTTCGATCAGGAATTGCTTGAAGGCGGGGATGAGCAGGACTGCCAACAGGACGGCAGAAAGCATTCCGCCCTGCAGCCACTCGGTGGAGTGACGCACGATGAAGCCCTGGAAGCTGACCACCGCGGTAGCCAGCGCCGCGGTCGTGGCGATGTACCAGCCAGCCTTGTTCTTCATCGCCATCAGCGGGATGGAGACGATCAGCAGGGCCGAAGCGATGTAGAGCAGGAATCCGCCGAGCAGGAGCGCCAACGTCTGCGGGCTATATACGGCTTTTTCCGAGACCATCTCGAAGGTTTGCCAATCCAGATGGTCGAGGTTGGTGATGAAATGCGCCAGCGGGGAGGTGAACGGAGGCGGGGTGGGATTGGCGACAATCAGACCGTTGGCGTTGGTGGCGAAATTACCCGGGATGTGGATGAAGTAGCGCACGCCGTGCTGCCCGTTCATAAAGACCATGCCCGAGACGATGCCCAGGAAGGTGAAGGGGATCAGTTTCAAAGCCTTGTTCTTGAGCGTGTCGGTGTCCGCCAGCAGAATGGCGAAGTAGAACAGCAGGTTTACGAACAGGATCGGCATGGCGGGCGGCATCCCGCTGACGGTGTGCGGGGGGACGCCTTTTTCGGGATACTCAGCCAGCACCAGCACGAACCAGGGGATCATCATCGTCATCCCCGCCACGGACGGGACGGCGAACAATCCAAGCGCGGCGGCGCGCGCCCACTTTACGCCTTCGTAGATCTTCTTCGCCAGGATCAACAGCATGGCCCCGGCCAGCACGAAGGCGATGATCCACACAGAGAAGGTGGTCGAAAGGATCGGCACAGCAGGATAGAAATCCGCGTCGTACGGAATGAGGCGCAGGATCACCTGGTCGAGCGCGATCTTCAGGGTCTGCATGGCCTGGGTGGGAGCCAGCAGCATCAAGTACAGGCCGCCGACGACCGCCACGATGGTCATGACGAGACGGTGAGTTTTTGTAGTTTCGTTCTTCATTATGATTCTCCTCGAAATTGATATAATGAGCCTGCCAGAGCAGGAAGCGATTTACATGAGAAAAATATCACAAACGTGTCGTTCCGTCTTTGCATTTTTATAAATTGATCTCTTGCAAAAGTCCCAGAGTGAGGGATTCCGAAAGTCCTGTTTTTGGAGCGCCCGCCCGATCAGGGGATTCCGAAAGGTCTACTTTCGGAGCGCCCGCCCGATCAGGGGATTCCGAATGTTCTACTTTCGGAGCGCTTGCCCAATCATAGGATTCCGAAAGTTCTACTTTCGGAATCCCTTGCCCGAAGTTCTACTTCGGGATTCCTGGACGTACGCGAGAAGCCAAATCAATCGGAGACCAGTCATGCCCAAAAACCTGGACTGCCTTTCCCGAGCGCCCGTCTTTTCAAAATTGACCGAACGCGAACGCGTCGATTTGACGGCGGCGGCGATTGAAAGAAAATATGGAAGGGACGAATATGTCTGCTGGCAGGGAGAAGTCTGGCCGTACGTGGCCTTTATCGTCTCTGGGCGGCTGGAGTGGGCTATGCTTTCTCCCGAAGGCCGCCGTCAGGTGGTGTTTTCGCTTGGAGCCTGCGAAGTGGTGTGGGGACATTCGGCGGTGGACGGCCTCTCGATGCCCGCCTCGCTCGAAGTCCGCGAAGAAGCGGTTCTTTATCTCTGGGAGCGCGGCGCGATCCTGCCCGTCATCCAGAAGAATGCCCGGGCCATGGGCGACGTCCCCATCATCCTGGTTCAATATATGCGGCACGTTCGCGAAGTGGTATACGGATTCGCCTTTCACCCAGTGGCGGGACGACTGGCGCGCCTGCTGTTGACTCACTACGACCCGGTGGACGGACGACCCGCGCCGCGCAACCTGACCCTCGACCAGATGGCCGACACGGTCGGGACGACCCGCGAGCTGGTCAGCCGCACGTTGCATCGCTTTGCCGACGAGGGGATGATCCGCGTCAACCGCGTGGAATTTGCTTTCCTGGACCGGGACAGATTGGAAAATCTCGCAGGAGGTTCGGAGCGATGAGTAGACTATCTGCTTTGCTGGTTGAAAACGCCATCTTCAAAGCCCTCGCGCCGGCGGACCAGACCCAGGCGGAACAGGTCGCCTTCCTGCGCCGCTATCAAAGAGGAGAGAATGTGGTCCTGTTTGGCGACGTGTGGCCCTACCTGCTGTTGGTGGCAGACGGGCTTCTCGAGGCCCTCAAAGAATCTTCCGAGGGACGCAACCTGCATGTGGCTCGTTTCAGTCAGGGCGAGGTCTTTTGGGGGCTGGCTTTTTTCCGCGAGGACGCGCCCATGCCCGTTTCGCTGGAAGCGCGGGAGGACTGCCAAATTTACCTCTGGTCGCGCGCCGCCCTTCTGCCGATCCTCCTCCGCAATGGATCGGCCTCCTGGGAGCTCAGCCGCCTGATGGCCGAGCGGATGCAGCGCGTCAGCGATCTGGTAGAGGGACTGGCCTTCCAGCCGGTGGCAGGACGCCTCGCCCGCCTCCTGCTCGATCACTTCATGCAGGCGGACGATTCCTCCATCTCGCGCAACCTGACTTTGGACGAGATGGCTGCCCGCGTCGGTTCGACGCGCGAGATGGTCTGCCGCGCCTTGTACAATTTCTCGGATAAGAAATTGATCGAAGTGACGCGCACCGAATTCGTGCTGACCGACCGCGAGGGGTTGGCGCGGCTGGTTGGGCCGGGATGAGCGGCTCGCGCCAGTCCGCGCCCGCGCGGAGCGGGAAGCGGCCCTCCCGTCGGGCGGCGAAGCGAAAGGCGAAGAAGCCCCCGGTTTGCCGCGCGCCGCGCTTCGGCGGGCGTTGTCCGCAGTGCAAAAAAGGCCGTCTCGATTACGACGGCCTGTTGATCTTGCATTGTCCGCTTTGCGGATATTCGGCGGGCGGCGGCGGATTTACCTGATGACCCCGCGGCAGGCGTGACCTGCTATCGTTCTCCAGTAAACCGTTCAACCGATAACCCCATTCAGCAGCCGAATTATGAGCGCGACCGCGATGAACATCGCAATCTCGCTGAAAATGCCAAACGCCATTCGTCTTTTCATATTTGTTGCATTCGCAACATCCATGATCTGACGCATAACGGGCAAGATCACATTCCCAGCCTGGTGAAGCCCGATCACAAACCATAACGAGCCGGTTTGATAGAGGGCATACGCCAGAGTCACGCCAAGGAAGGGGAGATGATACCAGTCGGTGACGGGTCGCGTCAGTAGGCGGATAATATGGTTGAGAGTGTAAAGGAACGCGCTTAACGCTATGAACGCGACCAGCGGCGAGGATCGCATGAACTGCCACACATACCCGCGCGTGATCAAATCTTCGCCCGCCGCAGCGGGGAAATTGGCAAACAACATCCATGCGACTCCCCCAAAGAGCGAGCGCCATGAAAATCGGAGATTGGAGACCTGCCTCGCGCCGAGATGAATCCCGATAAGTTCCAAAATTGCCTGTATTATCAGGCCGATTCCAACGCCAATCAGGTAGTTTTTCCACCAGCCTGTACGGAATCCCATCCCATATGAGGCCAGCCCCGTGCCGTTCAGCCAATATGCCACCATCGCCGCCGTCGGTATGACGAGCAGGAACAGTACAAAGATAGAATAAGGTTTGCCAGGAACCTTCAGAATATCCTGTCCATTGGCCTCGGCAATCTGATACATCGAAAAGAGAATCAGAAAACCAACGAGAATATTGACGGAAAACACAGCGCTATTTGACCAGGACTGCGGCCGGCGCGATCGCGAGCCACGAGAATTTTGCCAGATCGGGATCCAGGAACGCCAGACCGATGGAAAGTAGGAAGATGGCGGGGGCGATCAGATTTCGAACGATGCCTCGGTGTACCACGGCAGGTTCCGTGTCTGGCGCGATCAGGCGTTTTTTATAGGAGGCGTAGGCCCAGAGCAGGGCGGAGAACACTCCCACCAGCGACGCGTTGAGCGCGTACAGGATTGTGGCGGTGCGATTTCCATTTTCGCTGATGACCGAGGTTGGAAAGGGGATGAAGGCCACCGACATCAGGACGAGCAGGTTGACGAACATCAGGCGGGTGTCGTAGCGTTCAATGTATCGGTATTGACGGTGATGGATGATCCAGAAATTCCCGATGCTCAGAAAGCTGATGAAATAGCCGAGATACTTGGGCCAGATGGAGAGCAGGTCGTTGAACAGTTGGGCGTTGCTCGCATGAGCGGCGGCTTCGGGCAGGCGAATGTCCAGGGCCAGGATTGTGATGGCGATGGCGAAGACCGCATCGCTGAAGAAGACGATGCGGTCCATGCCTGTTTTATCCTTTTCGGAGAGTTGGGTTTCAGGATGTTTGCTCATCATTTTGCTCGTTGTCTTTTTTCGACAAAACGCCCTGCACTACGGTAACGACTCCGACCGAGATCAGGATGAACGGGCCATATATTCTCCACGGAATATTAGCCATGGAGACCAGCCCGATGGCAAGACAAATGGCGAGCGCCGTCAATGCCTGCATATAATTTCCGTGGAAGGCGCGGTCGGCAGCAATTGCCAGTCCGATCACGAGCAGGATGCCAGGCCACCAGGAGCCTGTCATGATCAGGATGCCGATTCCGATCAGAAAAATTCCTCCAGCGATGCTCGATTTCGTCTGTTGCGCGTTCATTGTTTTTCTCCTTTTTCTAAAATGATTTTGTGGATTGTCCTTGCCAGTTCGCCATCCGCTGTTTGTTTGGAGATGAATGCCGCCACGCCGATCCGTTCGGCGTGTTTGCGGTTGGACGGTTCGTCGTACAACGTCAGGATGACGACCGCGCATTGCGGCTGGGATTGGCGCAGACGTTCCGCCGCGCTCAAACCGTCCAGCGACGGCAGGCGGATGTCCATCACCACCACGTCAGGCTGGAGTTCGCGTGCGAGCCGCAGGGCTTCCCAGCCGTCGTCCGCCTCTCCCACGACCGAGAAGTCGGGTTCGAGGGCGAGGTTCATTCTCACGCCGCGGCGAACGTTGGGTTCATCGTCAACGAGTAGGATTTTGATCATGCGCCCAGTCTACCCCTCGGATTGGCGGCGCGCATCGGCAAAAGGCTGGTCGGCCATCTCCGCCTTAAGTCTGAATCGAATTGGCCCAATGGAAACTATAATGGGGCGCAAGGAGAGCAGTCATGTCAATTCGCATCTTGCTTGTGGACGATCATGCGGTGGTCCGTCAGGGGCTGAAAATGTTCCTCGGACTGGATCCAGATTTGGAGGTCGTGGGCGAAGCGGAGAACGGGGAGGAGGCCATCCGCCTGACGCGGGAGTTGAATCCCGATGTCGTTCTCATGGACCTGCTGATGCCCGTCATGGACGGCATCGCCGCCATCGCGGTCATCCGCCGCGATCTTCCCGACACCGAGGTCATCGCCCTGACCAGCGTGCTGGAGGACGAGTCCGTGATGAAAGCCATGCGCGCGGGCGCGATCGGCTACCTGCTCAAAGATACGCAGGCGGAGGAGTTGCGGCGCGCCATCAAAGCCGCCGCGGCGGGACAGGTGCAGCTCTCCCCGCAGGCCGCGGCGCGTTTGATGCGCGAAGTGCGCGCCCCCGAAAGCCCCGAAAAATTGACCGAACGCGAAACGGACGTGCTGCGCCTGCTGGCGTCGGGACGCGCCAACAAGGAGATCGCGCTCGAACTGGATATCGGCGAGAAGACGGTCAAGACGCACGTCAGCGCCATCCTGCGCAAGTTGGACGTGCCGAGTCGGACGCAGGCCGCGCTGTATGCGGTGCGGATCGGGCTGGTCTCCATCGAGGGAGGAAAGTAACCCTATGTTTCGCATGAACCGTATCAGCGTCAAGATCACAACGGGACTGCTGGCGTTCGTCGCGCTGCTCGCGGTTGTCACCAGCCTGCTGGTAACGCGCGGATTTAATCGAGCGGAGCGCGCCGCCGTCCAGCGAAGCGCCGATAGTTTGCAGTCGCAAAGCCGCACCACCCTGCTTCAATTGACCGAACAGGAAGCGCAACTCTACGATGTGGAATTACAGCAGGCCGCGGACGTGACGAAGGTCGCCGCGGATTTTATGACGCAGATGCACAACTCGGGTGAAAGCGTGGATTGGACTGCCATACCGAACACGGTTTACCAATCCTCGCAATTGACCTTGAGCGATGACGGCCTGTTGTACTACGACGCCAATCCAAATCGCCGCACGGAAATTCTGCATATTGGCAGGATCAAACCCGACGCCGTGACCGACCGCGGTCTGCGCGACTCGGCGATTCTCGAAAACCTTTTCCCGTCTCTGCTGGCGCAGACGCAAACAGGCGCGGGCATTTACTTTCAAGGCACGCAGTTGACGATCCGTTATTATCCCGTGCGCGGACTGCCTGAATTGGAATTGAAGAGCGGCGCGGCGGAGGCGGCGCAATCCATGCGCATCGAAGATTTCCTGGTGGCGCCGAATCACAACCCTGAACGAAAAACTGTCTGGATGTCGCCTTATCTCGACGCTGCTGGGCAGGGTCTGCTCGTCAGCGCGAATACGCCCGTCTATTACGGCGATGAGTTTCAGGGGTTCATCGGCATTGACGTTTCGCTCACGCGCCTCATTGAAAGTTTGAAGCGACTCAAGCCGACGGAGCACAGTTTCGCCTTCCTGACCGATTCGGATGGCCGCCTGATCGCCGTCCCACAGGACAGCGCCGTGAAACTTGCCAGCCGTATCCTGACCGAGCAGGAACAACAGCCCAACGGCCTGCTCGGATTGCCGCTGACCGACATCAACGCGGAATTGGCGTCTATTCTGGGATCAACCCAAGCGTCCGCGAATGACGCCCTGAACGTGGACCTCCACGGACAGCCCGTCCTCCTCACGCACGCCTCGCTCCCTGACCTGGGCTGGACTCTGTCCATCGTCATTCCCCTGGACGAGGTGACGGCCGAGTCGCAGAATGTGGCGCGCTCCATCCAGAGCGATGGCATTCTGACCATGCGTGCCACGCTTTTCATCATGGCTCTCTTTTTTATAGGAGCGGGGTTCGTCACCATCTGGTTGAGCCGGCGGTTTCTGGCGCGCCCCATCGCCCAAATGCTGGGCGGCGTACGTTCCATCACGGCGGGCAATCTCGATGTGTCGGTGCCTGTCCTTGCCAATGACGAACTTGGCGAACTTGCCGAATCATTCAACCAGATGACCAACGAACTGAAACATCGCACTCACGAGCTTGCCCAAACCAGCGCCGAATTGCAATTAAAGGAAACGCAAATAAAGGTTGCCGCGTTGGAGGAACGCCAGCGGCTGGCGCGCGAACTGCACGACTCCGTCTCGCAGGCGTTATACGGGATCGCGCTGGGCGCGCGCACGGCCCAGACTCAACTCGAGCGGGACCCCGCCAAACTGGCGGAGCCGCTCGATTACATTCTCTCGCTCGCCGAGGCGGGACTCTCCGAAATGCGGGCGCTCATCTTCGAACTGCGTCCCGAGTCGCTCCAGAGCGAGGGACTCGTCGCCGCGCTGACCAAGCAGTCGGACGCAATCCGCGCGCGGCACAAGATCAACGTGACGGCGGACTTCGGCGAGGAGCCCAACATCCCGCTGGATGCCAAGGAGGCGCTGTATCGCATCGCGCAGGAGGCGATGCAAAACGCCGTCAAACATGCCCATGCCACAGAAATGGCTTTGACGCTAAAGGAGCAGAATGACCGTCTGGTTCTCGAGATCCGTGACAATGGCAAGGGCTTCGACCCGACCGTCGAATTCCCTGGTCATCTTGGCCTGAAGTCCATGCCCGAACGCGCCGCGCAGATCGGCGGGGAGTTCCACGTTCACAGCCAGCCTGGCGCAGGGACGGTCGTTACTGTGCGGTTGCCAAAATAAACCGCAACCACCTGCCAAAAACGCTCCTCTGGTGGGAGCGTTTTTGATTTTCCCGTCAGCCGAAGGTGGGGCCGCCATCTCCGCCTTAAGACCGAAGATAAAAAGGTTACTGCTGGCTACAATGTCTTCAAGATTTCAAAATCATTTTATTGGAGGCAGCCATGCAAACCCAAACTCATACATCCGTTCAATCGTCCAACTACGGAGCTCGAGCCGCGGTGTTGTCGTTTTTTGAACGACGCCCGACGCTCTCGGCGGTCGTCATCTTCCTGGCCTTTCTGCTGACGGCGACCCTGTTCGGCTTCGCCGCTAAAGCGTTCCTTCCGCAATACCAGCCCGAATTCATCGCCTTGATCGGCATGTCGGTAATTATCGCGCTGGCTTTGTCTGCATTGGGATGGTGGAAAGCGGCCGGCTTCAACCTTCCTGCCGAGTGGCGGGATGTACGGCTGGTCGTCATCCCATTTCTCATTGTGCTGGGATTGCCCTTCCTTAAGGGAATCCACGCGAGCGATGCGGGCACGTTCCTTTACCTGGTGATCGGCTACGTCCTGACCGGTTTCATGGAAGAGGGTCTCATGCGCGGCATCGTCCTGCGAGCGCTCAAGCCCACGGGCACGACTCGCAGTGTGATCATCTCCTCCCTGCTCTTTGGCTTGATGCACATCGGTAACCTGCTGTATCGCAACCCCGCCATCGTCTTTGCCCAAATGATCGGCGCGTTCGTCCATGGTATCGGCCTCAGCGCCATCCGCTTGCGCACCAACACCATCTGGTTTCCCGTCGTCCTGCACGGGTTGCACGATCTGGCGTTGAAATACACCAACTTCCCCGCCATCCCGTTGGATGTGGTTCAAGTTACCCTGCTAATGCTCTACGGCATCTACATCCTGAGAGGCTGGAATGAACTCGTGGCCGAATAATCGGATGGATTTTGGCGACATCCGCCTGCAGAAGTTCAAGCGCGGGGCAAGCGTCATGCTTGCCCTGCCGATCCTCGTGATCGTGAGCATTATCGGCATCTATTTTGCGGTTTGGAGGACGGAGCCGCTGGTCCGTTTCACCCACATGCTTTGGGTATTGGGCTTCTGGATGTCTGGAACGGTGGCGATATTCGCCTTCATCATCCCTGTGAGACTTAAGAGCGGCTTGCCGATCCCGGCCTTGATTCTTGCCATCGTTTTCATCTCCCTGGCGATCTTTTTCATCCGCATATCCAAATTTACAAGTACGTTTCCAAGTCAGGCTATTTTGATCCTGCCGGCCGTAATTGGCGCGTTGAATATTGCGATCAGTTGGTTAATCGTCCTGCGCTTTAGAAAAAGGATTCTTTCCGCGTAATCAGGCTTTGAGTGGAGTACCCATGGAATCGCTTAAATTGATCAATATCGAAATTCGTTTTTTGCTCGAGTTATGTATCCTCGTAATCTTTGGATACTGGGGCTTCGAAACAAGCAATAACGCCCTTGTGAAATTCCTGCTCGGCGTCGGCGCGCCCGTCCTGTTTGCCGCGATGTGGGGAACCTTTCTCGCCCCCAAATCCTCCATGCGGCTAAATGAACCCTGGCTGTTCCTGCTCGAACTCGCCATCTTTGCCATGGCATGCTGGGCATTGTATAGCGCGGGCAAAGTCAACCTGACATTCGTCTTCGGTATCGTCTACATTCTCAACAAAATTCTGATGGTCCTCTGGAGACAATAATGGACATCAATACCAACGCCCCCGTTTTTGCCCGCAGGGAGATCACCATCCATGCGCCCGTGGAGACAGTCTGGCAGATTCAAACGGATATCGAGAATTGGTCCACATGGCAGCCAGATATCGCTATTGCGAAACTGGACGGTGACCTGAAAGCAGGCGCGACCTTCCACTGGAAAGCGCAGGGGCTGAATATCACGTCCCGACTTCACGCTGTGGAGCCTAACCGTCGCATCGGGTGGACAGGCGTCGCGCTTGGCATGTACGCCATCCACAATTGGGCGTTCGAAGCGCGCGGGAGCGACACCCTCGCGGTCACCGAAGAATCGCTCTCTGGCTGGCTGACCCGTTTGATGAAATTCTTCGATCCCCACTTCTTGGAAAAATCGCTGGAGGCCACTTTGCGGCGATTGAAAAATAAGGCGGAGGGAGGATAAATTGAAAACAGTTGTTATCCGCCCTGAAAATATGGACGATATTCCCGCAATTCACGCTGTCAACAAACGGGCTTTCAATCGTGAAAATGAAGCGCAACTCGTAGACAGACTCCGGGAAGCCGGGGCGGTCATCCTGTCCCTGGTTGCCGGACTGGATGGGCGGATCGTCGGACATGTTCTCTTTTCGCCAGTCACGATCGCTGACGGGGATTCTCAATGGCAGGCAGTCGGACTCGGACCAGTAGCCGTCCTGCCTGAGCTTCAAAACCGCGGGATCGGCGCGACGCTCATCTGCTCGGGACTTGGCACGCTGAAAGAATCCGGGCATGATGTGATTGTTGTGCTGGGGCGCCCGGGATATTATCCTCGCTTCGGCTTCAAACCCTCCAAACCTTTGGGCGTTCGCTGGGAAAACGAAGCGCCCGAGGACGCGTTCATGCTTTTGGAATTGAGAAGCGGAGCCTTGCGCGGGCGAAAAGGGGTGGTTCGTTATCACCGAGCATTTGGCGATGTATAACGAGGTCTCAGAGTCCAACCTAAATTACCCACGCTGACCTTGGCTTGGCGTGCGCCGCGCTTCGGCGGATTTACCTGATAACCCCCTCGGCAGGCGTGACCTGCTATCGTTCTCCAAAAAATAAATTCCACCAGACCTGCCAGTTGGGCAGAGGCGTTGGCGAGGGGAGGGGAGTGGAGGTCGCGATGACTTCCTCGTTTCCCGTCCCGAGCGGGACGCCGGGAATGTCGCCTTCCTGAATCATATGGTTGTTGCGCGCGTATTCGGCCACGGCCGCGTCCGAAGCGGCGTAGGCCGCCTGCGTCTGCAACGCGGCCTGGGTCTGTACGGCCTGGGTGACCGCGGCGCGCTGAGTCTGGGCTTCGTCGGAGAGCCGGTTCAATTCCTCGAGGCGGGCGTTGAAACCGATCACCACCAGCGCCAGCAGCCCGATCCCGATCAAAATTCCAATTCGCCGCAAATTGAGGGAAAAAGGCTTCATGGCGTTATCTTACTCCGAGAATATACGGTTGGCAAGACTGACTTCCTCTGGTAAAATCTCGCCCCGCAGGACGTGGTACCCTTCGACCTGCAAATTCTTCAAGAAAGGGCTTGATTAAAAATGAGAGTCATGCTCATCAAGGACGTTTACAAACTGGGCCGCGCCGGCGACGTGAAAAAGGTCGCCGATGGCTACGGCCGCAACTTCCTCATCCCGCAGGGATTGGCCGTTCTCGCCACCGCGGGCGCGCTCAAACAGGTGGAGCGCATCAAGGGCCAGGCTGAGATCCGCCGCGCCGCGCTGAACACGGAACTCCAGGGCGTCGCCGATCAGATCAACGGCCTCGCGCTGGATTTCGTCGTGAAAGCCGGCGAGACCGGCAAACTCTACGGCTCCGTCACCACGCAGGATGTCGCCCTGGCCGTCACCGAGAAGATCCGCTTCGAAGTGAAGCGCCAGCAGGTGGACATGCAGCCCGTCCGCGAGATCGGCGAATACGTTGCCCACGTCCGCCTGACGATGGACCTCGTCCCCGAAATCAAGATCACCGTCCGCCGCGAGGGCGAGGCGGTTGAGGAAAAAGCCGAAGAAGAGAAGCCGAAGGCCAGGGGCAAAAAGGCCAAAGCCGAAGCCGAGGCGCCTGTGGCCGAGACGCCCGCCGCGGAACCCGAAGCGCCCGCCGGATAATCCCAAAGCCAGGTTTCCCAAAGAAACCTGGTTTCTCTTTGTGGTACACTTTTGCCATGCCCGAACCCAAAGCGACCATCGGTCAGCGGCTGAAAAATATCCGCGTCGAACGCCGCCTCAGCATCGAAAAAGCGGCCGAAGCCACGCGCATCCGCGTCCCCTATTTGCAGGCGCTGGAGGAGGACAACTACTCGGTCATGGCCTCCGCCGCGCAGGGACGCGGCTTCCTTAAGATTTACGCCGGATACCTGGATCTCGACCTCGATGCGGCCATGCAGGATCTTCAACGCGCGGACGATTCGGCAGAGGTCCCGCCCGCGGCCGCTTCCCCTGAATCGGTTGCCGTCGCTCCCGCGCCTGACGCGCCCCCGCCCGCTCCCTCCGAACCGACAGCGGACCGCCGTCCATTTTGGGCGCGTCTCCTGCGGAGGTCCGCTCCCGAAGCGGACGCGGCGCCCCTGCCCAAGCCCGCGGCGACGGAAGAGCCCGTCCCCGCGCCCCCGGAGCCGGAGCCTGAACCCCTCTCCCAGTCCAGACCTGAACCCGAACAGACGCTTGTGTCCGTCAAAAAAACCGCCGCGAAGAAACCCAGGTCGGCGGCGAAGGTTTCCAAATCCAAAGGCGGGACGGCGGAGGCCGATACGAAGAAGCCTGCGGGTAAAAAAAAAGGACCGTTGAAGAAGCCGTCCGCGAAGAAGTAACGGCGGAAGTCCCTGCCGTTTCTGAACCCGAAGAAATTTTCCGCGCAGAAGCGACGGCGGAAGCCCCTGTCGTTTCCGAACCCGCGCAGACTTTCCCCAAACTCGAAGTTACGCAATTGCATGAAGCGCCTGCGGCGGAAGCAGAGCCGCATCTCAACGTGTGGACGCGGCTGGGGTTGCGCGTCTCGCGGCCGCGCCCACCCGAAGTCCGCGCGGAGGCGGAGGGGGAAGTCGCCGCGCAGGTTGAGGGGCCGGTCGAAGCTGCAGTCCAGCCCGCCGGGGCCGGCGCGTTCCGTTCCTCGGATGAGTTGTTCGCCGAGGTCGGCGCGCGGCTGCGCGAGCGCCGCGAGACGTTGAACCTGCGTCACGAGGAGATCGAGCGGCACATCCACTTGCGCGCCCACTATCTGCGAGCGCTGGAGGAGGGCGACTTTGGCGGGCTGCCCTCCGCCGTGCAGACGCGCGGGATGCTGGCGAATTACGCCGCCTTCCTCGGCCTGGACGTGGACGAGTTGCTCCTGCGTTTTGCGGACGTGTTGCAGGCGCGCCATCGGGAACGCCATCCGCTGCCGTACGGCGCGCGCGGAAAACCCGCGCCCGCCGCGCCGGCCAGCCCTCCGCTTTTCCGAAGTTTCCTCACGGTGGATTTGCTGGGGATCGGCCTGGCGCTTTTTCTGGCGGCGTTTTTGATCTGGGGCGTGAGCTTTGTGGCGCAGAAGAAAGAGCAGGCGCGCGCCGCCACGCCCGTCATGCTGGACGCGTTGATCGAACCGACGTCGAGCGCCGCGCCCGGTACGTCCGCGCCGACGTCCATCCTGCTCGACCTGGGAAACCTGACGGCCACGCTCGAGCCGCTGGAACCGCCCGGCGCGCTGCCGACCGCGCCTGAAGGCGTGAACGTGCAGGTGAACATTATCGCCCTCGAGCGGACGTTTTTGCGCGTAACCGTGGATGGAAAAGTGGCCTTCGAAGGGCGCGTCAACCCCGGCACGGCTTATCCCTTTGACGCCGCCGACCAGATCGAAGTGCTGGCTGGAAGCGGCGCGGCGCTGCGGGTTACGTATAACCAGCGCGATATGGGACTGCTGGGCGGGTTCGGCGAAGTGGTTAATCTGATCTATCGCGCCGACGGCATGGTCACGCCCACGCCGACCATCGGCCCCTCGCCGACGGTCACGCCCACGCCCACCGCCACTTTCACGCCGACGATGACGCCGTCGTCCACGCGTACGCCTACGTCCACGCCGACGCCGTAGCAGAGTGAATCTTCGGGAATTCTGAAAACAAGATTGGTTTAACGTTATGACAAAAAACACCTTCCATTTGGTTTCGCTCGGCTGTTCCAAGAACACGGTCGACTCGGATTCGATGGCGCAGCTGCTCGTTCGCGACGGGTTCCGCGCCGTGGATAAACCCTCCCGCGCGGGCGTGCTGATCGTCAACACCTGCGGCTTTATCGGGCCGGCGCGGCAGGAGTCGCTCGACGTTTTGCGCGAACTGGCGGCTGGCAAGCGCGACGGTCAACTGCTCATCGCGGCGGGATGCCTGACCCAGCGTTACGGCGCGGAGGTGGCGCGCGAAGTCTCCGGCGTGGACGGCATCCTCGGCACGCGCCGCTGGATGGACATTGTGCGCGTCGTGCGCGACCTGCGGAAGACGAAACATCCCCAGCCGCTCTACCACCTGCCCGAAGCCGCCACCGTCGGGACCGACGAGGCGGACACCCTCCGGGCGAACGTGTTCGGCGCCTCGGCCCATCTCAAGATCGCGGACGGCTGCCGCCGTCCCTGCGCGTATTGCGCCATCCCGCTCATCAAAGGGACGGCCGTCTCGCGTCCGATGGCGACCATCCTCGACGAGGCGCGCCGTCTGCGCGACGCGGGCGTGCGCGAACTCATCCTCATCGCGCAGGACACGACGGATTACGGTCACGATCTGGGGATAAAGGACGGGCTGGCGGTCCTGCTGGAAAATTTGACCGCGTCGGTTCCCGACCTCGACTGGATCCGCATCATGTACGCCTTCCCCGGCTACGTCACCGACCGCCTCATTGACGTGATGGCCTCCTCGCCGCAAATTCTTCCGTACCTCGACATGCCGCTCCAGCACGCGCATCCCGAAACGTTGAAGCGCATGAGACGCCCGGCCAACATGGATTGGGTCCATAAGACCATCGGCAAAATGCGCGCGGCCATCCCCGATCTCGCCATCCGCAGCACGTTCATCGTCGGCTATCCTGGCGAGACGGAGGAGGAGTTCAGCGCGCTGGAGGAGTTCGTCCGCGTGACGCGCTTTGACCGCGCCGGGGCCTTCCAGTTCTCGTTCGAGCCGGGGACGAGTTCTGAGCCGCTCGGCGACCCGGTCCCGCCCGAGGTCAAGCAGGAACGCTACGACCGGTTGATGGAGATCCAGCAGAACGTGTCGCTGCAGGTCAACCAATCCTACGTCGGCAAGACGCTGAAAGTGTTGGTGGACGGGTATAACGACGGCTTGTCGGTGTGCCGTTCCTATCGGGACGCGCCGGAGATTGACGGGTATGTGTTCGTGCAGGATGAATTGAAGGTGGGGGAGTTCGCGCAGGTGAAGATCACCGGGGCGATGGCCTACGATTTGGAGGGGATGGCGGCGCGGCCGGTAATGAATATCTGATGTTGCTTAATATGAAAAGGATTCCGCAAGTTCTACTTGCGGCTCTCCCGAAGTTCTACTTCGGGATTCCAAATTTTCATCATTCGGGGTGAACCCCCGTTCATAGATACTTTGTGATCCTTCGTGTTAAAAAGAGATTTCTCGGTAGTGCGGGAGAACCAAAAAACGAGACTCGTCGTGAGTCTCGTTTTTGATTTGCCAAAGTTGCTTTGTCAGGCGCTTCTCGCGACCGCCGTCGCTCCCAGGATCAGGATCGAAAGGACGAAGTTCATCCGCAGCAGGCGTTCCTCGCGCTTTTGCAATTGGACGATCTCCTCCTCGCTCGCGCCTTTGCCGCGGCGCATCATCGTGCGGCGGATGGCGGGGAGCACTTCCCACGTCTGCACCGCGCTGACAACCACCATGACCGCCACCAGTCCGTGCTTGACGAGGATCGCCAGCGACCACTGCGTGCTGACGTCGAAGAAGCCGTTGTAGTGCGAGTTGGCGCTCAGTTGGAAGAGTCCTGTGACGATGAGCAGGCCGAGACTGAACCAGGCCAGAGGCTCCAGCCGTTTTTGCATGGACTCGATGAACGCTAATTGCTCGGCTGGACTCAGGCTCTTGCGCGCCGCCGGCAGGACGAGGATCGAGATGGACACGATCCCGCCGATCCACGTCACGGTGGCGAGCATGTGCAGCCAGTAGACCAGCGTCAGCGCCCAGACGGGAGGAGAATCCATGTTACGGGGTGGGCGGTATTTCGGTGGGGATGAGGAGGGGAGGATTGCACTGCATCATGGCCTGATAGGAGCTTTTTGCGCTGGCGGCATCGAGCGGGGCGATCATTTCCGCGTTCTTGTATTGCTCGTAGGCCGCGCACCATTGCTCCTGGGCGAGGAGTTCGTCGCCGTAGCGGATCGAGGCGACGCGGTAACGCTCGCTGGCGGTCATCGTCCCGTCCCACATGTTGGGCCAGGCAGTGTACAACTGCGAAAAATAGAAGATCGCGTTCTTCCAATCCAGGTCCCAAAAGGAAGCGCCGAGCAGGTAAAGCCGGGCGCTATCGCGCAGGCCGTTGGACATATTGTCCAGCGGGCCGAAGCGTTCGGCCAACGTCAACTGGTAAATGCCGCCTTCCAGATTGCCCTGCTTGGTGATGAGGTCGTAGCCATAATTGCGGAGCGCGAAATAATACATCCCGTCCACTTCAGCGGTGTGGAAACTGGCGTCCTTGCGCCGCAGGTTATCGAGGCTTTCGATGGCGTGCGGCCAGTCCATCGCGGCGATAAACTGCTGGGCTTTCTGGAAGTTCTCCACCACGCTGCTCATATCGGGGGTGGGAGTGACGGTCGGCGGAGGCGTCGCGGTGGGGATCTGCGACAGCACCATCACCTCGGCCAGTTTCTGCGCGGCTTCGGGGAAATCCGGGCTGGTCTGGATGATATATTCCAGCCTTTGCCGGGCGATGCCGTATTGCCCGGATGAAATGTCCATCAGCGCCAGGGCGTACTGCTCGGTCACGAGTTTGGATTCGCGGGCAGACTGCGCGGCGACGCGCTCGCCTACGGCAGACCGATACCCGCCGTAGGCGCCCAGGCCTGCCAGCGCGATCAGCGCCAAAAGGCCCAGGAAAAACTTCTTGAAATTCAGGCGAAATTTCTTTTTGGGAGCCGGCCGGCTCTCCTGCGTTACTTCAAGGGTTGGGTCAGACATGGGCGCTATTATACTCCGGCGGAATTCGGGCTTCTCATTTAAATTTCACAATTTCGCCAGCAGGCGGACGTCTTTCCAGACGATGACCAGCGCGGCGATCCCGCCGACGGACATTCCCAGCAGCGCGGCGCCGACTGCCCCGCCCGGGACGCCCCACGCGAGACTGTAAGCGGCCGCGCCGCCGACCAGCGCGGCGGCCAGCCCGCGCGCCGCCGCCCCGTCCACGCGGACGGGTCCGCGCATCCGCTTCGAAAGGACGATGAAGAGGACGACCGCCTCGACGAGCAGCGCGATCTCCGCGAAGGCGATGACCGGCGCGCCGACCCTGCGCAGGAAGAATATCCCCGCCTGCCCGATCGCCCAGAAGAGGAGAATCCGCAGCAGGGCCGTCAGGAACGGGATCCACGGCTCCTTGCGCGCGTAGAAAGCGCGCGCCGCGACCTCCTGGAGGGCGTAGCCCGTCAACGTGAGCAGGTAGGCGCGCGTCGTCCACGTCAGCAACTGGGACATGGACGCGTCGAAGCCAAAGAGGGCGCGCACGAGCGGCGCGATGCCCGCGGCCATCACTGCCGCGACCGGCAGGGTGAGCGCGACCAGAACCCGGAGGGCGCGCTCGACCGTGTCGCGGAACCCGCTCCAGTCGGCGCGCGCCGCGAGTTCAGCAAGAGTCGGGAGCATGGCGGTGGCGATGGCCGTCCCGAGGATTGTTTCGGGGACCTGCATGATCATCCAGCCGTAAGTCAGCGAAGTCACCGCGCCGGTCTGGTGAAGATAGGACGCCATGAAGTCGCGCGCCCAGACGATGGACTGGATGGCGGCCACGGTCAGCAGGCGCGGGGCGAGCAGTTTCAGCGCCTCGATCAACCCGGTGTGACGCAGGTCGAGCGAGGGCGTCCAGCGGAAGCCGAACTTGATCAAGCCTGGGACTTGAATGAGCAGGTGCAGCGCCGCGCCGATGACCACGCCGTAGACCAGCCCGTAAATACCATAGCGCGGCACGAGGTACACCGCGCCGAAGATCTGACCGACGTTGTACATGGTGGGCGCCAGCGCCGGCAGGACGAAATGCTGGTTGGCTTGCAGGCTTGCCATCGTCAACCCGCTGATGGAGAAGATGATCGTGCTGACCAGGTTGAGCCGCATCAGTTGCGCCAGCAGCGCCTTCTGCTCCGCGGGGAAGCCCGGCGCGACGACGCGTTGGGCGAGCGGATCCGCCAGCAGCGCGATGACGACCGCCGCCCCGGCCGTGATGACGAACGTGAAGTTGGCGACGCGCGAGAAGAGGTCCCAGGCGGCGGCGCGGTCGCGGGTGGTCAGATATTCCGTCAACAGCGGGATGAGCGCCATCGCCATCGCGCCGCCCGAGATGACCGCGAACAAAATATCGGGCAGGTTGTTGGCGGCGTTGAACGTGTCGAGCAGGTGGACGGAATCCGAATATTGCCGCGAGATGATCCCCGTTCGCACGAAGGCGAGTACCTTGTCCAGCAGGAAGAACGCCGCGACGATCAGCGAATTTTTACTGACGCGGGAAAGCTTGGGCATTTGAGTTGAAGATTAGTGTTCGTGCGGCGGGGGCGGAGCCGGGTCGAAACCCGGCAGTTTGCCCGCCAATTGCTGCGGCTTGTGGATGAGGATCGGAAAACAGCGCGGGCAGATGTACTTCGCTTCATCCTTGAAAACCAGATTCAGCAGGGGCGTTTCCTGCTCGGACTTGCCGCAATTCAGGCAGACGTTTTGCATGGTTCCTCCAAATTTAAAATTGAAAATCTAAAATCAAAGCGTTCCCTTATACATTCCGCCGTCCACCGTGAGCATGACGCCGGTGATGTACGACGCGGCGGGCGAGACGAGGAACGCGGCCGCGGCCGCGAACTCTTCGGGACGTCCCATCCGCCCGAGCGGACTCTCCGCCGATTGTTTGCGCGTCTCCTCCTCGACCGAGGCGCCGCTGGCGGCTGCCCGGGCCGTCATCAACTCGACGACGCGTTCGGTCTCCGTCCAGCCCGGCAGGATGGAGTTGAAACGAATCCCGTCCCTGCCGAGTTCCAGCGCCAGCGACTTGGTCAATCCTACCGTGGCGGCGCGGACGCTGTTCGACAACGCCAGGTTGGGGATGGGCTGTTTGACCGAGTAGGAAGTGACCGTCAACACGCTGGGCGCGGACGATCTCCGCAGCCACGGCAGCGCGGCGCGGATCAGGCGGACGTGGCTCATCAGCGACAGGCTCACGGCGTTTTCCCAGTCCGCTTCGCCGAGCGACTCGAACGCGCCGGGTTTGGGTCCGCCCGAGTTGGTGATGAGGATGTCGAGTCCGCCAAACGCCTGGACGGTTTGCTCCACGAGCTTCTCCGCCGTATCTGGCTTGCCCACATCTCCCGAAAATCCGACGACTTGCGCGCCCGTCTCTCGTTCGATTTTCTGCGCCGCGGCTTTGATCTTCGCTTCGTCGCGGCTGTTGACGGCGACGCGGCAACCTTCCTTCGCGAGGGTCAGCGCGGCCGCGTAGCCCAGTCCGCGCGACGCGCCGGCGACGAGGGCGATTTTATCCTTCAGGTTCAGGTCCATAGTTCTCCTGTTGCGGCGGACTTGCGCGTCCGCCCAAATCCTGGCAGTCAGGCGAGACTGTCGCTACAGAATTTCGATTTTCTGTTCGATCACATCCCCGTCCGTCCAGTGGGATTCCACCCATTTTGCCACACTTTGCAGGGATTGGCGAACCAGAACCGAGTCGGAATTGACCAGCGCGCAGGCGATGACGGCTTCCGTCCATTTGTCCTGCAAATCCATCTCCGCGACGGAGACATTGAACTCCTTGTGCAGGCGCGCAAGCAGGGGTCTGAGCCGTCCGCGCTTTTCTTTGAGCGAGGAACACGCAGGCAGGTGAAGGTGGATGGTGAGTTGTCCGAGCATGGTTCCGCTTCCGATTTTCCAGTGTACGATTTACGAATTACGCTTTACAATCCCTCGCATGGACGCCGAAACCGCCTACAATCTCGCTCTCGACTACCTCTATAGTTTCGTGGATTATAGCCTGAAACACGCCTCCGAACTCGCCAAGGCGGATTTCAGCCTCGACCGCATGTTCGCGCTGATGGAAGCCCTGGGGAATCCGCAGGCGACATACCCGATCGTCCACATCGCGGGGACGAAGGGGAAGGGCAGCGTCGCCGCGCTGTGCGCCTCCGCCTTGACCGCCGCGGGCTACAGGACGGGACTCTACACCTCGCCGCATCTGGAGGACTATGTGGAGCGGATCCAGGTGGACGGCTCGCCCCTGACTCACGAGGCGCTGGCCGCGCTCGTGGACGAGGTCAAGCCCGCCGTCGCGCGCATCCCCAAACTGACGACCTTCGAGATCACCACCGCCATCGGCTTTCTCGCGTTCGCGCGGCAAAACGTGGACGCGGCCGTGATCGAAGTCGGTCTGGGCGGACG
>JAANMU010000669.1_pt1 | contig 38748 bp, 35 predicted proteins | sample 7279701 | NCBI WGS metagenome assembly JAANMU01 (sample SAMN14094539, study PRJNA606508) | bioreactor metagenome | isolation source: A lab-scale SPAN reactor treating ammonium-rich wastewater day 57 | place: Ireland: Galway | collected 2017-03-13
TTGTCCACGGCCGTCTGGCAGGAGGCGAAATTCCAGCGAGCCAGGTGATCGGTGAGAACCCGGTTGACCTCTTCGGGGACGCGCATGTCGAAGCAGCGCATCCCGGCCTCGACGTGGGCCACCGGAATGTGCAGCTTGGCAGCCGCCAGCGCCCCGGCCAGAGTACTGTTGGTATCGCCAAAAACCAGCAGAACGTCGGGCGACTCCTGGAGCAAAATCTCCTCTACCCGCTCGAGCATGCGACCGGTCTGCGCGCCGTGCGGCGCCGAGCCCACCCCCAGGTGGTGCTGGGGGCGCGGCAGGCGCAGCTCGTGGAAAAACTGATCAGACATCCCCTCGTCGTAGTGCTGGCCGGTATGCACCAGAACACTTTCGAAACGGTCCGCCAGGGGCTCGATCAGGGGTGCAAGCTTGATGAACTGGGGACGGGCCCCCACCACGGTGACAATCTTCACGCTCCCCGCCTTTCCGACAGCAGCAGAGGGGGCCTCAGCTGCGACTCGTAGATTCGCGAATAAAAACCACCCCGCTCGAGCAGACTGGCATGCTCACCCTCTTCAACCACCTGCCCGCCTTCGAGCACCAGAATTCGGTTGGCGTGGCGGATGGTGTTGAGCCTGTGAGCGATGACCAGGCAGGTACGTCCGCGCATGGCGCGCTCGATGGCTTCGGTGATCTGGGTTTCCGACTCGGAGTCGATTGAGGACGTAAACTCGTCCAGAATCAAGATCCTGGGATCGCGCAGCATGGCCCTGGCGATGGCGATCCGCTGGCGCTGACCACCGCTCAAGCGGGCTCCGCGCTCGCCGACCTGGGTAGCATAGCCCTCCGGCAGGCGGGTAATGAAATCGTGGGCGTTGGCCAGTCGCGCCGCCTGCTCGACCTGCTCGGGGGAAGCCACAAAGCCGCACGCGATGTTCTCGGCGATAGTCCCCGTAAACAAGGATGACTCCTGGATAACCACCCCGACCTGCCGGCGCAGGCTGTGGGCTGTCACCTGACGGATGTCGTGGCCGTCCACCCGCACCACTCCGGCGGTGGGATCGTAGAATCGAGGGATCAGGTTCACCAGGCTGGTTTTGCCCGCGCCGTTTGGACCAACGATTGCCACCACTTCCCCGGGTGCGATGGTCAGCGTCAGATCGCTCAAAATCGGTTTGCCCAGTTCATACTCAAAACCCACCCCCTCCAGGCGGATCTCTCCCTGAATGGAGGGGAGCTCGCGGGCATCGGGCGCGTCGGCGATGTCGGGCGGCTCATCGAGAACCTCGAAGAGCCGCTTCCCGGCAGCGGTGGCCACCTGGAAGCGGGCGTAGCTGTCGGCCAGCTTGTTGATGGGGTTGGAGGTCATGATCATCAGCATCCAGTACTGGATGACAGCCGTGAACGTGACCGTGCCCTGGAGAATCCGCAGGGCGCCAAACCAGATAATGGCCACGATGGCCAGAGCGCAAAGAATGTCGGTGAGTGGGAGTTGGAACGAGGAAACCTGAATGAGCTTGAGCTGGGCCGAGAAGTTGTCATCGCTCTTTCGTTCGAAGCGCGCGATCTCGAGGTCTTCCCGGGTGTAGGCCTTGACCACCTTGATGTTGCCCAGGCTCTCGTGCAGGATGGAGATCAGATCCGCAAGTCGAACCTGGATGCGCTCGGTCACGGTGTTGATCTTCTGCCCGATGCGCGAGATGGTGATGCCCAGGAGGGGACTTAGAGTCAACACCATCAGGGTCATCTGCCAGTCGAAGTAGACCATGAGACCGAAGGCGCCGGTGACCATCAGCAGGTTCTTCCCAAAATCGGCCAGCAGCGGGTAGACGCTGGTGCTTGTCTGGATGTCGTTGGATAGCCGTGAGATCAGGTCCCCCTGGTTGTTGCGGTCGAAGTAGGGCACACTCATGCGCTGAAGATGACGGAAAATCGCGTTGCGGAAGTCGCGCACGGCCAATTGACCGGCCATGTCCACCAGGTAGCGCATCAGGTAACCGACCACGCCGCCGGCCAGCATTACCAGCATGAAGCCGCCGCAAATGAGGTTCAACTCGGCCAGCGGGTCGCGTCCCTGATAGTTGAAGTTCTCTTCGGTCATCAAGCCGAACAGTCGGCCCACAAACAGGGGCTGAACCAGTTGGGTAACAGTGCCCAGGCACGTCATCAGCAACCCGCCGAGGATGTACCGCCAATAAGGCCGAGAATAGCTCAGAATGCGGCCCAAAATCCGCATGGATTGAACCGTGCCCACCTTGCCTTACCCCAGCGGCTCGAGCAGAAATATCTTCTGGCCGGACTCCACCACGGCAGCGTTCTCGACCAGGATACTGGCGACCCGACCCGGCATCTCGGCGGTGATCTCGTTCATCAGCTTCATGGCTTCAATGATGCAGAGAGTCTGGCCCACGCTGACGCGGTCACCCACCTGCACGAAGGGTGAAGCTCCCGGGCTCGGGGAACGATAAAAAACCCCGGCCAGGGGCGAAACCACCGGCTTGAGATTCTCGTTGACGGGCTCGGATGGAGCCGCGGCAGGCCGGGGCGCCGAGCGTCTGGCCGCCGGCGGCGTCTGGACCGGTATCGTTACCGGCTGAACCTCACCCGTATCCACCACCAGATGGATGCGTGCGTTCTCATTGCGATAATCGATCTCGGCCAGACCCTCTTCGCGGGCTACCCGGGCCAGAGCCCGGGCCAATTCGAGATGTTCCTTCAATCCGCTCACCTCTCGCTGAGGAGCGGGCATCCCACCTGCTCCAAGCCATGACCATCGGGGACCCCCGCCGCGACAGTCGCCTCACCATGCCAAAATCCAGCGAGAATGTCAAGAAACCCCGCGCTCTCGACCTCTTTCTCCTGCCAACGGGTCTGTCGATTGCAGGACCTTCAGCACTCCCCGGGTTGAGCGGCGATCTCAGCGCGCGGTTCGTGGCCGTCAATGCATCGAAGCTTAGAGGCTGATGGACTCTAGGAGGACCGTTTGACGGATGAGGTGTGTCAATTCGGACTCTTGCAGGCGAGCTAGCTCGAACGCCGAGTAGACGAGGAGGAGCGCCGACGGCGACCGCCCCCGCTGCCTGAAGCAGCCGAACGTTGTCCTCCTCCGCCCGAGCCGCTTGAGCCTCCGCCCGAGCGACGGCGGCGACGCGACCCATCCGAATCCCCCTCGGATGCCCGGTAGCGGGAAGCGGCAGCTCGACTCGACTCCAGCAAGGCCAGCTTGGAATCGACCGGGGCGGGCTCATCATCGTCATCTCGAGCTCGACGGCCGCGCGGCTCGTCATAGTAGTCGTCGTCGTGATAGCGAGGGGCAGGCTCGCTGCGGCGGTAGTCGTCCTCGTAAGAAGGCTCGCTCACGCTCCTGCCAACACTCCGACTCGCACTTGCACTCGCGCTCGAACTCGAGCCACGGCCGCGGCCACGCCGCCCGTGCCCCGAGCTCTCGTAGGCGCCCGTCTCGACGCTGGTCTCACGTGGAGCGCGGTAACGATCGTCGCGTCCGCGACCCGAGCGAGGAACCTCCTCACGGCTGTACTCGTCCCGCTCACGATAAGCGGGCGGCTCGTCACGATACTCGTCTCGCTCATAACGCGGCGCATAGTCTTCTCGATCATAGTCATCATAGTAGCGGCGAGGCGAGCTCTCCTCGTAGCGGTCGTCGGGAGGGTAAGCCGCTAGCCGCTCGGAAGTCGAGGAGCGGCTCTCCGAGCCAGAATCACGCCGACTACGGCGACGCCTTCGCGAGCGACTGGAAGGGCGCTCCTCTTCAGCCTCACGGGGCAGACGGGACGTCTGGGCTTCCGCCAGAGGAGCGTCATCCTCCTGACCGCGCCGACGACGACGGCGACGCTTGGACTGCGATCCATCCGACCGCTCGGGCGCCGCGGCGGGCTCTTGCTGGTCGTAGTGGACCTCAAGGTCGGACTCCACGTTGAAATGCCGGCCACGCAGGGCCCCATTACGCCGCGTGCCACCTCGCCCCGGTCGACTCTCTCTCTCACGAGGAGCACGCTCGGCCGGCGCCACCGCGCTTCCCATTCCCAGCCGATTGGCCAGGCGATGGGCCAGCTCGCCCAGGTTGTAGCGGTCCTTGTGGTCGCTCTGACGGTCGTGAACCTGAGCCACCCCGCGAATCGCATCCTTCTCGCTCAAGACAACCAGGAAACGAGGTGATTCCGGAGATTCCTCGTCGCTCAGCGCCATCTCTGCGTAGATCCCGGCCTCGCGCAGCACGTTCAGGACCGGCATCAAAAGACGCGTGGCTTCCTCGCCTTCCGGCTGGAGAAAGACCGAAGGAGAGGGTCGCGTGAACTCTCCCGGCACTGCTTCGAGAATCGCCTCTAACTGGAGGGCAAAGCCCACCGCCGGGGTCTCTGGCCCACCCAGGGTCTCCACCAGCCCATCGTAGCGCCCACCGGTGCCCAGCACAGATTCGCCGTGTCGAACCTGAAAGATGGTTCGGTTGTAGTATTCAAGATCGCGCACCACGCGTGGATTCAGATCGTGAGGAATCCTCATCTCGGCCAGATAGGCCTTGAGCTGGCTGAAATGCTGCTTGCAGGCCGGGCAGAGCAGGCCGAACATCGTGGGAGCCACCTGACCGAGCTCGACGCAACTTTTCTCGTGGCAGCCCAGCGTCCACAGCGGGTGCGTCTTGTGCTTTCGCTTGCAGGTACCGCACAGCTCGTTTGAATGAGACGAGAAGTATTCTTTGAGGACGTCGTGGTAAGCCGGGCGACATTTGTCGCATCCGAGTGAATTGATTTCGAATACCACGTCGCTCAAGCCAATACGCTTGAGGAAGGCCCAGGCAAGTGCGATTACCTCCGCATCCTGGGCCGGGTGCGGCGAGCCCAGGGCTTCCACCCCGAACTGGTGACTCTGCCGGCTCCCCTCTTCGGTTTCCCGACCGATCAAAAAAACCGGGGCCAGGTAGTAGAACTTGCTGACGCCCTGGGTCTTCTCGTTGAGGTTGTTCTCATAGTAAGCGCGTACCACCGAGGCGGTGACGTCGGCCCGCAGGGCAAGCTTCTGGCCGAACTTGTCGTGGAAAGTCCACAACTCGCGCTCGACGAGCCCTGCCAGCACCCCCATCCCTCGCACGAAAAGCTCCGCCTTCTCGAACAGAGGGGTACGAATTTCGAGATATCCGTATTGCTGGCTGAGAAGTCGGGCCTGATTTTCAATCAGTTGCCAGCGAGATGTCTCTTCCGGTAGTAGATCACGGGTGCCACGCACCGCTCGGACAGACATGATTCACAAACCTCCGCGGATAAGGGACCGGGCGCATGGCTTGGGCGCCGACGAGGTCCCTTCGATGATGTTGGGCACCGGCCGCACCGCTCGGGGAGGTTGCTCGCGATCGTCTCCGTGTCTGCGACCTTTCGTCTCGCAGAAAGGATGGCGCGACAAAGGCCGGTGAACGTGGTTCCACGATACCAGACGTTTCACTATTCAGTTTGCGCCGAATCGGCTCTCTCTTTGTCGCCATCGGTTGCTCGCGTCGGAGCATTCCCCTTCGGTATCAGGGCATCGGGCCCTGGGGATGTCGGGATAGGTTTACCCGGCGGCCTGGAGCGGAAAGTGGCCTGCTTTCCACGCTGTCATCGCAACGGCTACCCGACACTGAGTTGTTTCGGGAGGAAAGTCAAGTTTCCTCTCCGGCCAGGAACGGCCTCAGGAAACGACCTCTTCGATCAGTGGCCGAGGGGCGGGAGGGGCGTCGGCAATCGCGATGGCTTCGGCTATCAGGGCTCGCGCGGCCTCAAGCTGGGAACGGTCGTTAACATGGAACGTCAGCAAGGGCTCCCCGACTTCGACCCGATCACCGAGCCGCTTGTGAAGCACAAGTCCCACTGCGTGATCGATGGGATCGTCCTTACGCAGACGGCCCGCCCCCAGCACCATGGCGGCGCGCCCCAGGGTTTCCGCTTGCAGGCTGGCGACATAGCCGGCCACAGAGGCTGGATAGTCCTCCATGTGGGACGCGGTGGGGAAGAGTCCGGGGTCGTCCACAACCCGGGCATCGCCGCCCTGGGCACTGATGAGCTCGCGGAGTTTCTCGGCCGCCGCACCGGACCGAATCAGTCGGGCCGCCTCGGCTCGGGCAGCCGAGAGGTCCGCCTGCAAACCGGCCATTTCCAACAGATGAGCGGCTAACTCGCAGGCCACCTGAGCCAGCGCCGAATCCGCCCGCCGACCCTGCAAGATCTCGATGGCCTCCCGAAACTCGAGAGCGTTGCCGATGTGTGTGCCCAGCGGCTGTTCCATGTCCGACAGCGCAGCTCGAACTTTGCGACCCAGGCGCTTGCCGATGGCTACCATCGAGCGGGCCAAGCGACGCGCATCCTCCAGATTCTTCATAAACGCGCCGTGACCGAATTTCACGTCCAGCAGAATCGCATCAGCGCCACAGGCAAGTTTCTTGCTCATGATCGAGCTGGCGATCAGCGGGATGGAGTCGACCGTGGCAGTCACATCGCGCAGAGCGTACATCCTTCCATCGGCAGGCACCAGACTCCCGGTCTGACTGATAACGGCCACGCCGATACGGCGCACCTGCTCGAGGAAATCCTCGGCCGACAGGTTGACGCGCAGCCCGGGCACCGATTCTAATTTGTCCAGGGTGCCCCCGGTATGCCCCAGACCGCGCCCCGACATCTTGGCCACTCGGGCCCCTGCTGCCGCTGCCAACGGTGCCAGAACGAGCGTCGTTGTATCTCCCACCCCTCCGGTGGAATGCTTGTCCACTTTGACGCCGGGGATGCTGGACAGGTCGACCGTGTCCCCTGAAGCCACCATCGCCTCGGTAAGCCAGCCGGTCTCCTCGTCGGTCATACCGCGAAAAAAGACCGCCATCATCCAGGCCGACATCTGGTAGCTCTCCATGCGGCCGGCCACGAACTCGCCGACCAGAAAGCGGAGCTCTTCCTCGCTGTGGGACTCTCCGTCGCGCTTGCGGCGGATCAAGTCGTACACCCTCATCGGGCAGGCACTCCAGGCATAGCCTTGACCACTCCCCGCACCAGGTTGATAAAGCGTGGTCCAGCCTCGGCCGCAGTGGCCAGCACGTCTTCGTGCGTATCTTGCGACGGGCCCTGATGCAAGACGTTGGTCACGCACGAGATACCCAGCACTCGCATGCCCTGGTGCCGGGCCACGATCACCTCAGGCACGGTCGACATCCCCAGGGCATCGGCTCCGACCATTCCAAAAAAGTGTATCTCGGCCGGCGTCTCAAAGCTCGGACCGGCCAGGCCGAGATACACTCCCTCTTTGATGCGAAAACCCTGACCGGACGCGACCTTATGGGCGAGCTCCCGCAACTCGAGATCATAGGCCCTCGACATGGGAGGGAAGCGCGGGCCGAGCCGCTCGTCGTTGGGACCGCGCAGAGGGTTGGCGCCCATCAAGTTGATGTGGTCTGTGAGCAGCATCAGGTCGCCGGGAACCAGGTCCGGGCGGATTCCCCCGCTTGCGTTGGTGACGATCAACGTGTGAGCGCCGAGGGCTCCCAGCAAGCGCACCCCGAAGGTAACTTCCTGAAGGTCATAGCCTTCGTAGTAATGTACGCGCCCTCGCATGACAGCCACAGGGGTATCTTCCAGGCGGCCCAACACCAACTCGCCCTGATGCCCGACCACAGTGGAACGGGGCTGATGAGGGATCTCTTCATAAGGGATGCGTTGTGCGCTCACAACGTCGTCTGCCAGATTCCCCAGGCCAGAGCCCAAAATCAGGGCCACTTCTGGTTTGAAGCTCCCGACGCGTGCGCGAATTCGCTCCGCGGCCACCTGGATCTTGTCGTAGAGGTCGTCGGCCAAGAAATGTCTCGTCCTTTCCATTCTCTTCCCGGCTCGCTGCCGGTCGGTGCCTGCTGAGCCCCGTTTTCCGCCCCGGCCCTCTTTACCTGTTGGACCAAATCGTCTATCATAATCTAGCTCACGGCGGGGGACGTGTTTCCAACACTCCTTGAGGTTTTTCCCTTATTCCCCGCCGCGAGCGTCTTTCTTTAACGAGGTGTTGCAGAAGCCTGCGCCGACAAACGTGGAGGGGAGGCAAAACCTTCATCACGTGGCGCCCAGGACATTACTCGCCCTGCTCCAGAGCGGGCCGGAGCTTCTCCAGCACTTTCAGCTCTTCTACGAAGCGACTGACATCCTTGAACTCTTTGTACACAGAAGCGAATCGCACATAAGCGACCTCGTCGAGATCGCGCAGGGTCTTCATGACCATCTCGCCAATCTCCTGACCGGAGACTTCCGACTCTCCCCGATAGCGCAGAGTCTGCTCGATCAAGTTGACAGACTGTTCGATCTGCTCATAGCTCACAGGGCGTTTCTGGCACGCTCGCAGAAATCCGTTCAGGATTTTGCTGCGATCGAACTTCTCTCGGCGACGGTCTTTCTTGACCACCATCAGCAGAGTCTCCTCAAAGCGCTCGTAGGTTGTAAAGCGTCGCCCACACGCCTCACATTCGCGACGGCGGCGAATCGAGTGGTCGTCCTCGGTCAACCGCGAATCGACGACCTTGTTCTGAAGGTGCTCGCAGTAGGGGCAACGCAGATCAGAACACCTCGCTCAGCCAGCGACCGACCCGAGTCAACATGACCTTGACCCTGGACGGGCCTCCCTCTTCCTCCAGGGAGTCGGCGCTGCGCACGGCTCGCCGAATGGCGGCGTGCAAAATCAGACCAATGGCCGAGGAATAGATCGGCGAGGCCAACGAATCCATCAAGCCCGGGGGGTAACACGGCGTGGCGATGCGGGCCGGAAGGCTCAACTCGCGATGGGCCAGGTGAGCGATTCCAGGCAACTGGGCCGTCCCCCCGGTAATGACCAGGTTGGTGACCACCAGTCCCATCCGCTCGGCCAGCTGGATCTGCTTGCCGACCCATTCGAGCACGTCCAGCAAGCGAGCTTCCAAGACCTCGGCCAACTGCACGCGCGACACGGGAACCTTTTGATCTCCGGCCAGACTCAGAGCCTCAAGCACCTCGTCGTCACCCTCGTGATAATCCGGAGAAGCGACGCCACGTTCGAGTTTGAGCCGCTCGGCTTCGGCCGGAGGAATGCGAAAGAACCGGGCCAGGTCGTGGGTCAGGAAGTCGCCCGCCACGGGGAGCACACCCGAATGCCCAATTTCTCCATCGCAGTACACAGCCAGATCGACCGTACCTGCGCCAATATCGATCATGGCCGTGCCTAACTTGCGCTCTTCCTCGGTCATCACGGCCAGAGCAGAAGCGATCGACGAGGCGACCATGCCGTCATTCTCGACCTCGAGACCAGCCTTCTGCACACATTTTCGCATGTTCTGCAGGAAGGCCGAAGCAGCGGCGACCACGTGGGTGTTCACTTCCAGTCTAATCCCCGACAGACCGACAGGATTGCGGATTCCACTCTGGCCGTCTACCGTGAATCCGCGGGGTACGATGTGAAGGATTTCGCGGTCCGAAGGGATTCCTATCATGCGGGCTGCGTCGATCACGCGTCGTACATCCGAGTTAGTGACCTCACCTTCGGGACTGGAGATCGCCCAAACACCCTGGGCAGGCAGAGAGCGCAAATACTCGCTGGAGAGGCTCAGGTAAACCGGACCAACGGGATAGCCAGCCTGCTTTTCAGCATCGCCCACCGCCTCTTCAATCGAGCGAACGGTCTCTTCCGGGTCCACCAGGGCTCCTTTGCGCAAACCGAGACAGGGGCTGACTCCGTGCGAAACGACCTCGAGCTCGCCACCGGCATCGAGCTCGGCGATCACGCAAGCAACTTTGCTTGTGCCGATATCGACGGCGGTTAGAACTTCCATCCTGGGCATGTTGTGCACCCCTTAAAGGGTAGTTTCTCTGGACTTCGCTGGCGAACTCGCTGCACGCTTCGCTTGCGGTCGAGCTAAATGTTCGGCTCACCTCTTGAATTTCCTTCCACCCGAAGGAAAAGCCCAGGTTCCGCGCTCTGGATTTCTTGGAAGGGGGACGGGACTCCTCGTTGACAGCGACCAGGGCTTGTGCTAGCATGCCCCGGCTGTATTTTATTGTGCGGCGAAGAAGCGAATTCAGCGACCACAGGAGCGGTCGACAGACAAGCTCCAGAGTTCAGGCGGAGGAATCAAGACAATGTATGCCGTGGTGGAGACCGGAGGAAAGCAGTATCGCGTGACGGCCGGTCAGACCGTGCGGGTCGAGAAGTTGCCCGGAGAGCCGGGCTCCTCGGTTTCGCTGGAGAAGGTTCTGTCGGGTGGCGTTGGAAGCGACACCAGGGTGGGCGACCCCTACCTGGCCGGGGCGCGCGTCGAAGCCGAAATTCTGGCTCACGACAAAGGCCGCAAAGTGATCGTGTTCAAGTACAAGAAACGCAAGCGCTATCGCATCAAGAATGGCCATCGCCAGCCCTACACAGCGCTGCGCATCAAGTCGATCAACCTGTAATTGATTCTTGTCAGCCTGCGGCGCGATGCCTCGGGCCGGGTGCTGGAGCTGGCCTGTCGGGGTCATGCGCGCTTCTCGCATCCGGGCCAGGATCTGGTCTGCGCAGGTGTCTCCGCAGTTCTGGGCGCGCTGGGCCTGGGGCTGACCGCGGTGGCTCGCCTGCCCGTCTCCCCTGAGGCCGCCGACGGGCTGTTCCTGGTCCGCCGTCCCGCCCGCTGCCAGGACCCCGCCTGGGACCTGCTGCTGGAGACCACCGTCCTGGCCCTGGAGGAACTCGAGCGGCACTATCCAGGCTTCGTTCGCCTGCGACGGCTCAAACCCCGCGGGATTCGGGCCGTTCACGTGGAAGACCAGCCGACAGTCTGAATCTGGAGGACGCCATGGAAGCTCTTGATCGCAGCGAAGTTGAGGTTCTCGATCTCGACGACGAAGGCGGGCCCGACCCGTTCTCTCCCGAACGCCTGATCGGTGTGGCCGTCTTGGGCGCCGTCAGCTCGCTGCTGCTCTACTATCTCTTCAACCAGCTTGACCCCGAGCGTCGCGAATCGATCAAGGAAGGCATCGTGGCCAGCGTTAAGGGCCAGGTGCGCCGCTGGGGCGAGGCCTGAGCTGACCGACACGGCTCCTAACCCCGCACCTGCCTTTCGCCGTCGCTTTGTCCTCTTGCTGGCCCTCGGCTGGCTGCTGGCCGATCAGTGCAGCAAGTGGCTCGTGCAGAGCCATCTGAGACTCCACGAAAGCCAGACGACTCCGGGAGACTGGCTGCTCTGGACCCACGTGCATAACCGGGGTGGGGCCTTCGGGCTGTTTCCCGGGGCCAGTCTGCTCTTTCTGGGCACTGGAGTCGGGGTGATCGGGGTCTTGCTGTGGACCTTGCCCCGCACTCGCACTCTCGACCGGGCCAGCGCCATTGCTTACGGACTGATTATGGGCGGTGCTCTGGGCAATCTCCTGGACCGGCTCCGCCTGGGTTACGTGGTGGACTTTATTGACCTCAATTTCCGACCCCTGGTAACCTGGCCGGTCTTTAACGTGGCCGACATTGGCATCTCGACCGGGATCGGCCTGTTGATCCTTACTTCCATCTGGCCGTCGCGTAGCCCGCATCCGGCTCCAGAGTGTAGCTCCACGCATACTGAAAGCTCAGAGTAATCTCGCGTTCACCCACCGATATGCGCTTGTCCTGCCCGGCCGTGACCAGCGTCAGCCCGTCCGGGGTGATGCGCAAGACCCGGGTTCCCTCAAAGAAATCGCCCACTTGCAGGACGCGGTTTGCTCCCCCGTAACAGACGATGGCGGTGCAGCGACCGTCCGACTGGAGAACCCCGGTCAAGTAGAGGTCGGGTCGACCCTGAGCCGGGCTCCGGGGTCGGACCGGCACAAACGGATCGCGCAGATTGTGTGACTGGGCCAACGAAGGGCTTGCCAGCAGGCACAGCATCAGACCGAGGCAGGCAGTTCTCACGAAACCCCCATCTGTCATCGAGATGACATTCCGGTCGCAAACCGGGGGAACTTATTTCTTGCGGCGCCGAATTCTCGTCCGGTGGCCCAGGAGCCGGATCAAGTGCTCACGCCCGCCTTTCCCAAAGCTGTCGAAAACCAGCCCGCAGCCTTCCCCCACTCGCGACCACACCACATGCCCCACCGCCCTGATGGGCGGCTCGAAGGCCAGTGTGACCTCCAGGCTGTCCCCCACCCGCAGGTCGACATCAGGAATGGCCATGCCTCCGGCTGAGACCTCGGCGATGCGATGCAGCACCTGACCGCCTGGTGAGCCCAGCGATACTCCCACGGTCAGCCCCAGGCGCGGGAAGTTGCGCCGCTCTTCCCCCAGGAACTCTGACTGAAGGCTAACCCGGTTGCGGCCGGCCGACTTGGCTCGATAAAGGGCTTCATCGGCGCGTGCGAGCAACCAGTTGATCACCTCTTCGTCTCCCGGAGAATGACCCCAATCGTCGCTGGGGCGCGACTGATACCAGGATACCCCGATGCTCACGGTCACTTTTTCCTGCCGACACTCACGCTCCACTGCCCGACGCAGTTTCTCGGCCACCTGGGAGGCACCGTTGGGGCTGGTAGAGGGCAAGATGACCACAAATTCCTCTCCTCCAAAACGAGCAACAACGTCGCCTTTGCGGGTCATGGCATAGATGAGCGAGGCCACGTCGCGCAGGATGCGATCGCCTTCGAGATGGCCGAGGCGGTCATTGACCGCCTTGAAATGGTCCACATCCAGCATGAGACAGGCCAGCACCGGCGGACCCGGCCGGGAGAAGCGCGACACGTGCTGACGCATGGACTCGAACAGGTACCGGCGTGAGAAAACGCCGGTCAACTCGTCGCGCACCATGCGATCACGCAGGGCGATATGGCTGCGGTAAATGGTTAACTGAGCCCCGATGCGGGCGGTGAGCAGCGCCGGCGAGCAAGGCTCCACCACGAAGTCGTTGGCGCCGGCTTCCAACCCCTGAATCAGAGCATCCTCGGCCAGAGGACGAGGACTGTAGTAGATACTTGGGACGTGAACCAGGCTGTCGTCCTGGCGCAATCTGCGACATGCCTCGGGTCCCAGTTCGCTGCTGAGCACGAAAAGAAGAGGAAACCAGGTCTGCGCTAGACTCAAGGCGCGAGCAACAGTGGGGGCCCCGTCAACCTCGAAGCCCAGGCCTTCTAGTTGGTGCCTCAGGGAGTCCAGCCCCGGGCCGACCAGCATCAGGCGAACAGGGTGCTCGACCAGCATAGACACCACACTCGGTTTAGCGGCGGCGTTCTTCACAATGCTTGATTCTGGGCCGGGCGCGGGGGAGTCCTCTTCTTGCCGGGAGAGGGTCTCCGCCCGCGCCCGCGAAGCCGCTCGGTGGTGTTCTGGAGCAAGAAACCTCGCATCGGCCTCGACCTCGGCAGCTATGCCCTCAAATGCTGTGTTCTCGACCGCAAAAGGCAATCGTGCTCTATCTGGAGCGAAGCCCTGTTGCCGAACCGCGAGGCCAGGGAGGACCGACTCGAAGGCGAAGAGCTGCAGAGCCGGGTACAATCGATCTTGAAGCAGTGCGAGCAGCGCAGCAGCCACTGGTCGCATCAGGTCAACCTGTCGCTGGAGGATCCTGGCAGTGTGGGAGGCTACCTGGTGCTTCCTCCCCTGGCGCCACAAGAGCTGCAGACCGCCATTCCGTCCGCCATCGCCAAACAGATTCCTTACTCGCTCTCGGAGGTCGAGCTCTTCAACCTGCGAGTTCCTGTCTTGCCTGGCAAGAGCGGAACGGGAGTCTTCTTCATGGCGGTTCCCCGCGAGTCGATCCAGGCCAGAATCCGACTGCTCACCTCAACAGGGCTGGAGATCAAGTCAGCCGAACCAGCGCTGCTGGCCCTCATCCGAGCCCTGGTCCGCAACCACGGCGAGTGGACCGAGCCCGTGGCCGTGGTCTCGGCAGGCCACTCGCTGACCAGCGTGGTCGTGCTGCAGCAAGGCGTGCCTTATTTCACGCGCGACTTCAGACTGGGCGGAGCTGACTTCACCTATGCTTTCCAGATGGCCGTGCAGGTCAGCTGGCAGCGGGCCCAGGAGCTCAAGCACCAGTATGATCTGCGCCAGGAGCGCAGCTACCATCTGGAGCCCTTCCTGATACGCTGGCTGGACGAAGTCAAGCGCTCGCTTGACCAGGCCCAGAAACAGGAGGCGGCGCTCAAGGTCGGCCGCGTGCTCCTGACGGGAGGAACGGCAGCCTTCAAGGGCCTCGAAGATCGACTGTCCGAGCACCTTGACCTGAGCGTCACCACCGATACCTGGAACCGGGTTCAGCACAGCTCGGTGGCTCCCGAGATCGACGACTCGCTGATTCACTATGATCTGGCGCTCGGATTGGCTTTGCACGAATGAGCGACTGGCTGGAATGCCTGGAATCGTTGCCTGAGGAGGCCCGGCAGGAGGCGCGCCGCTCAGGTAAGCCATATCACCACTTGCTCGACTCGGGTCTTTGCACGGTCGGCCAGCTCCAGGTGGCCCGCTCGCGCTACTACAAAGTCCCCTCCCTGGAGTTGAGCCGTTACGTGCCCCACCCCGAGACCGTGGGGCTCTTGAACGAGGAGCAGGCCCGCAAGCTGAGGGTTCTCCCCCTCTTTCAGGTCAAGGACCACCTCTACCTCGCCATTGCCGATCCAGAAGACCTGCGCATCCAGGATTTCGTAGCCAAACTGACCGGCCTGGTGGTGGAGCCGGTGCTGGTCCTGCCCGAGGAGATCGAGCAGGCCCTCAATCGCTGGTTGCTCACCGCCGACCGGTCCGGTCAGTTCATGCAGGAGATCGCCTCCGCCGCGAAACCGCGCGCGGTTGACGGCAGCACCGAGGCGGGCTTGCTCGAGGACCGCGAGGCTCCCATCATCAAGCTGGTGGATCACATGCTGAGCCAGGCCATCAGGCTGGGAGCCAGTGACGTGCACCTGGAGGCCTTCGAGAACCGCACCCTCTTGCGCTATCGCATCGACGGCGTGCTGCATGAATATCCCTCGCCCCCCAAGAGCATCTACGCCGGGGTGGTTTCCCGCATCAAAATCAGCTCGGGGCTGGACATCTCCGAGCGCCGTCTGCCTCAGGACGGGCGCGGCTCGCTGGTGGTAGACGGGCGCAAGTATGACCTGCGGGTCTCGGTCATCCCCAACCTGCACGGCGAGGGGGTGGTGATCCGCATCCTCAACCCCTATGCCCTCAAGCTCGACCTGGAGGTGCTCGGCTTCTCCAAGCACTTGCTCGAGCGCTACCTGCGCCTCATTTCCAGGCCTTACGGCATCGTGCTGGTGACCGGACCCACCGGCTCGGGCAAGTCCACCACGCTCTACTCCACTCTCAAGCGTGTCACCACGCTGGAGAAGAAGGTCATCACCCTGGAGGACCCGGTGGAGTACCAGCTCGAGGGGGTTACCCAGATCCAGATCCAGCCCGAGATCGGCTATACCTTCGCAGCGGGTCTCAAGGCCATCTTGCGCCACGACCCCGACATCGTGCTGGTGGGCGAGATGCGCGACCTGGAATCGTCTGAGATCGCCATCCGGGCCGCCCTGACCGGCCATCAGCTCTACTCCACCCTGCACACCAACAACGCGGCCCAGGCCATCACGCGCCTGGTGGACATGGGGGTGGCTCCCTACCAGGTCATGGCCTCGCTCAACGGGGTCCTGGCCCAGCGCCTGGTACGACGGTTGTGCGACCGCTGCAAGGTGGTGGACGAGCGCCGCTGCAACCACGAAGCGCTGGGAGTGTCACCCGAAGCGACCTTCTATCGTCCCGGCGGCTGCACCGAGTGCCATCAGCTCGGCTATCGAGGTCGGGTGGCCGTGCACGAGTTGCTCGAGCTGACCCCCTCCATCCGGGCCATGAACGTGGACCGGATCACCCCGGAGGCTATCGTGGCCCTGGCTCGTCAGGACAACAGTTTCCTCTCTATGGCCCGGAGCGCCGGCGAAAAACTGGAGCAGGGAATTACCAGTTTGGAAGAAGCTCTCACCATCGTGATGGAGGACTGATGCCCCGCTTTCGCTATGCAGCCGTAGACAAGGAAGGCCAGGTGCACAAAGGCACTCTGGAGGCCTCCGATCAGGCCGCCGCCCTGAACACCCTTTCCTCGCACTATGAGATGGTCACCACCCTCAAGGAAGCAGGGGCGGGCGGGCTGTTGATGATGGTGCGCCGGTTCCTGGGTCAGCGGGTGAAGACCGAGGACCTGCTCGGCTTCACTCAGGAGCTGGCGGCCGTGGTGGGAGCAGGCGTGACCCTGAAGGCGGGTCTCGATCTCCTCTCGGAGGACACCCACAACCCCAAGCTTCAGCAGATCGTGGAGAAGGTATCCCGCCACGTGGAAGGAGGCGGAACCCTCTCCGAAGCCATGCGCGAGCATCCGGAGGCCTTTCCGCGCTACTACTCCAGTCTGGTGGCCGCAGGTGAGACCTCGGGCACCCTGGCCGTGGTGCTCGACCGTCTGGCTCACCAGATCGAGAACTCCGAAATCCTGGCCGCCAAGGTGCGGGGCGCCTTCTATTATCCCGGTATCATCCTGGCCTTCTCGGGCCTGCTCAGCTTCATCATCATGACCGTTGGCATGCCCATGCTGGAGGGAATCTACAGCTCGTTGGGAGGCACCCTGCCCTGGCCCACCCGTTTCTTGATCTCAATCAGCCATCTCCTGGGCAAGACCTGGCTCCTGTGGGCCCTGGTCATCCCGGGTGGGGTCTGGTTCATTGTAAAGACGCTCAACACCGACAGGGGCAGTATGTGGTTCGACCGCTGGAAGCTCAGCCTGCCGGTGCTGGGCGAGCTCTTCCGACACCTGGCCATCGCCCGCTTTGCGCGCAACTTCTCGACCGTGTTCTCGGCCGGACTGGGCATGATCGACTCGCTGGAGCTGATCTCCACCACCACCGGGAGCCGCGTCCTCGAGCAAGCTGTCAAGGAGGCCATCGAGCCGATCACCCAGGGCCAGGGGCTGTCGCAGTGCCTGCGGGCCTCGGGCTTCTTCACTCCGCTCACGCTCGGCCTGTTGCGGTCGGGCGAGGCTACCGGAACCATGGATGTCATGCTCACAAAGATCGCCGACTTCTATGAGACCCGGGTAGAGCTTGCCCTCAAGGCCCTCAGCTCGCTGGTGGAGCCGATCCTGATGATTTTCGTAGGCATCGCGCTGGGTGGGCTCATCGTGTGCATGGGTCTGCCCTTCCTGAACCTCTCGGCAGCGTTTTAAGAAAGTGAAGCGGATCTACGTAACCGAGGATTCGCCCACCCAGGCCCTGCGGGTGGGCAAGATCCTCCAACTCCTCCCCGATTGCCAGGTCCGATTTTTCAACGACGGTCTGGCTGCCTACCAGGAGGTGTTGCTCGACCCGCCCGATCTGCTGCTGCTCGACTTGATCTTGCCCAGCCTGCACGGCCTGGCGGTGGCTCGTCTGCTCAAGTATCACGAGGACTATCAGCAGTTGCCCATCCTCATCTTCAGCTCCATCACCGAGCAGAGCCTCGCCGACACCGTGGGGCTTTCGGGGGCCAATGCCTTCTTGCGAAAGCCTTTTGAGGCCGAAGACCTGCTCTACGAAGTGCGGCGCCTGCTCGAGCTGCCCCAGGAGGCAGCCCCCCAGGAGAGCTGATCAGCGCACGGCCACGGCCAGTTGCAGCAATTTGGAGCTGGCTTTCAACCCTGCAGCGTCGAGGGCCTTGGAATTGATGGCGAAGCGAACCCGGTTGCGCTCGGTCACCAGGCCGATGGCGCCTCCCCTTTCGGTGAAGCCCGGGATGTCGCTGATGGTCAACACCGAGAGACCCTTCAAGCCGGTCACGACGGCGTCCACTCTTGAGGCCTCGGTCTCGGCCACGAAAACGGCAGCGCAATTCCGGGCATCGCCGACGCTCTTCAGGGGCACCACCGAGACCTTCATGCCCCGCACCGTCTTGGCTTCCAGAGCCTTCAGCTCACCGCTGATGGCGTGCTCGCCCAGCACCCCGACAATCAGGGTCTCCTTCTCGCTGGGCCACTCCACAAACTTGAGGAAGTTGAGCACGAAGGCACTCTTGATCTGATATTCACGCGGCTGCGCCACAGCTGGCGCCAGCACCAGCGCCAAAAGAACCAGGGCGCTCAGACGGCGGGTCAGAAAGTCCAATTCCACGCTCCACTCAACATCCAGCGTGTCCGCAACTGGGGTCCTGAAAGATTCTGGTAAACGGGCACGCCTCCTTCCACCGAAAAGCGGTGGCCATGGCCCTCGTCATTGACTCCCAGAGCAAAATTAATGCCCAGCAGGGCATCCAGCCGGGTGCCGGCCTGCAAGGTGGGGTCGGAATTGGGGTTGGCCGCCGGGTTGAGCTCCGGGTCCTGACCCCTTACGTTGCCCCAGGTCGAGCCGCGCAGGCGGAAGGAAGGACTGAACGAGTCGCTGACCCGGGGAGAAACCCAGCCGGTCAGTGACAGGTTGTCCGGGGGAGACCAGCCCCGCGCGTTGCGGTAAGGATGCACCAGCCCGCGCACCTGGCATCCCCAGTTCATGCTGTCGGTATTTCCCAGGTAGGTCAAGGCCCCGATCAGGTCGACCGTGCCCGAGCCCAGTTGCATGGGGTATTCCAGCAGCTGGTTGGGGTTCGTGGGGGTGGGATGGCGCACGTCGATCTGGCCGGTCGGAAAGCTCAATCCGCCCTCGACCTGGATGCGATGGGGATAGTCGTCGAAGATCGGGGTGATCGCCGTGAGGCTGATGTCTCCCAGACCGTCCGAGTAGGTGGTGAAGGTCTGTCCGGCGCGGTTGAGATGGGGCATCGACATGCTGGTGTAGGGGATCATCAGGTTCAAGGTCACGTCGTCGGTGACGCCGTACATGACCATCAGCATCGTCATGTCCATCTGCATGGAGGTGTGGATGGTGGGGAACTGGCCCAGAACCTGGGCGTTGCTGACCGAGGTGGTGCCTACCAGGTTGCCATCCTGCTCGAGGTGCATCTGGGACACGCCCACCATCCAATCGCCTTCCCAATGCCAGTGGGCGCCAGGGACGGTGACCTGGATCACGTCCAGCATCATCAGTTGCTCCAGGTCGAGGTCCAGCAGGTCGTCCGAGCCCTGGGCGTTCTGACTTCCTTTGCCGCAGGTGGCGCAGCCCTGCTGGGCCGCCACGGGCAGTGAGAGCAGCAGCAAACCCAGCAACAGAGCGAGAGTGCCTTTCACAGCGGGGGCGGTTCTGCCGTCCGGACGAAGGTTCCTGCTGGTCGGAAGGTCAATGCCAGGAGGGCGAGAATCTCAGCCAACCTTCTCGCGAGGAGCAGTCGCCGTGTCTGAAATCTGGCAACAAGCCACCGACTTTGCCTGTCAGGAGCTGGGCTGGGGCCGGGCCCTGGTGGTGGACGTGGTGCGCTCGGCTACTGGAGCCACCCTGCAGCCGGTGCACGCGGTCGGGCTCGACCCGGCGGCGGCCTGGCAGGACGATTCGGTCTCCGACCTCGTGGACGAGGCTTTCTCGGCCAAAGCGCTGCATCGCTCCGAGAACAGATGGTGCTTGCCGGTGCTCGACCACTGCGGCCGGGTAGCCCTGCTGCTTTACGCCGACCAGCCGGCCGCCCCGCCTCCCCCCGATCTTTCCGCCCGACTGCTGGCCCGGGCCCGCGAGTTGGGCCAGGCGGTCGGCCAGGTGGGCCCGAGCGAGGGCCAGGCACTGGGTCCCGGAGCCCAGGTGGCGGGACGTTACGTAGTGGACCAGCAGCTGCTTTCGTGTCGATTCTCCACGCTCTACCGCGCCCACGACCGGGCAACCGGCAGCACGCTGGTATTGCGCCACCTGGAAGATCCGGACAAGAGCCGAGAGGCTCGTCTGCAGACTTTACGCGAGGGGCGCATCCTGCACCGCCTGCGCCACCGTAACCTGCCCCGGGTGCTGGACGTGGTCGAGGACCAGGGCCACATCTACGTGGTCCTTGAGGACATGACCGGAGCGACCCTGCAGGCTACTGTGGAGAAGGAGGGCCCCCTGCAGCCCGAGCTGATCCGTCGCTATCTCAAACAGTTCTTGTCGGTGTTGGAGTATTTGCACGGCCAGACGCCCCCTATCGTGCACCGCGACCTGCGTCCCGAGACGGTTCTGGTCAGCCGCCACGGGGTGCTCAAGGTGGCCGAGTTTGGACTGGCCAAGATGGGTCAGGAGAGCCAGGGCGGAACCCGCACCGCCTTCAAGGCCCATGGGCATCCGCGTTACGCCGCCCCGGAGCAGCTTTTGGGCGATACCAGCCATCCCCGCAACGACTTCTACGCGGTGGGCGCGATGCTCTACTTCCTGGCCACCGGTACCGCCCCGCCCGAGGCCGTGAAGCGCTTCAGCTCCAACAGTCCGTTGCCCTCGCCGGGGCCCGAGTTTCCGGCCGACCTGGCCGCAGTGATCGAAAAGCTGACCGCGGCCGACTCCAAAGCGCGCCCTCAATCGGTGGGGGAGTTGCTGGAGTGGGTGGAGGCCGGGTCGTCTCAGGCGGCCGCCCCGTTGGAGGAGATCTCCGTGCCGGAGAGCCTGGCTGCCTTGCCCGAGCAGCCCGCCCTGGCAGTGCCTCGCAAGCCGTCCATGTGGCAACTCCTCTTTGGGAAGAAGAAAGTCCCCGCGCCGTCTGCCCAAGCGCGGGTACCCAGGGTCGACCTGGCCAGGATGGACTTTGAGCGCGAGGTGGGCCGACTGCTCCCGGAGACCGTTTCGCGCGCCATCGGCGGTGTGGCAGTGCGGCGCATCGGGGCCTCGGAGATCACCGTGGCCGTCAAGGACCCGTCCGACCCGCAGATCTACGATGCCATCAGCTGCGGAACCCGGGGACTTTACACCCCCACCGTGGTGGCAGCCGATCCTGAGCTGATCGACCGTGCCCAAGAGTTCATTTACCGCAGCGAGCTCGGCAGCTGGCTGCGCTTCTTGCAGCCCGCTCAGCGGTAAAGCCGGGCCAATTTGCCCGAGTCCATCAGCCCGCTGAGGGCGTCGATGGTCTCGGGATGGTGACGGGAGATGCGCTCGGCATAGAAGGCGCGCGTGTTCTTCTGGTAGTCCTCGTGGCGGTGCAGGCTGAAGAAACGGTCCAGGTCCTCGGCCATGGCCAGGACCCAGGCTTCGATGGGCGTTTTGCTGCCGGGCTCGTAGACGTCGTGGTGGGCCGCCACCAGCGGTGCCAGGTGGCACAGGGCCCCGGTGCTTATCAAAAACTCGGCCCCCACCCGCGAGTGGTCGCGCAGCACCTCGTCGAAAGGATGCCCGGCCAGCAACAAACAGCCGATGTCGTGATAGAAGGCGGCGTCCCAAACCTCCTGTCGCGATTGGGCGGACAGGTCAAGCATGCTGGCCAGCTTGGTCGACAACCGGGCCACACGCTCCACGTGGCCCGGGCCCTCGGGCACCATGCGGTCGGTGGCTCCCACCAAGAGGTCCAGGGTGCCCGACAATAGCGACTGCTCTTCTTCCCGGGCCTTAACCATCTCGTGTACCAGCCCCACCAGCACTCCCAGCTCGGTGAGCAGCTCGCGGTCGCCCCCGGTGGCCTTCAAGATGCCCACCAGCGAGCCGAACCGGGTCACCGGGAAGGCCCGCTCGTGGCCTTCGGCCAGCTCTTCGCAATAGAGCGCGCAGCGGCCCACAAGCGAGGATTCGTCCACTGGAGTACGGCGCAGGATGGGAGAGTCGACCTCCTCGCGGTTCTGGGGTACCACCCCCTCGAGCACCCTGGTCTGCTCGGACTGTCCCGGCCGTACCAGCACGTTCTGAGAGAAACGGTAGAGGTAGAAACGGCTCTCCGAGGCCTGCAAGTCGAGGGCTGACTGCTCCACTGCGGCCACGAACTGAGGCATGGTGCGGCTCAGGGAGAGCTCTCCCAGGAAGCGCAGCCAGTCGAGTCGGGTCTTGGTGGCCATGGAAGCTCCAAGCTACGCCCAGATACCGGTGTGCTCCTGCCGAGGGCAGGAGCACACCGGCCCTGACGAGAAAGTCGCCGCCCCCCATGGAGACGAGCTCGAGCATACTGAATTGGCCCCGTTTGCTGGGCGAGCTGTCGCTCAACCGAAACGCGGCCCAGTTCACCGAGACGGTGGAGAGGCTGGCCCTGGAGCTGGGGGGCCGGGACGTACGCTTCCATCTCTACGAGATGGACGAGGCCCTGCTCGTGCGCGGCTCGGAGCGGTTAAGGGTGGACTCTTCTACCCTGCAGGGAACCTGCGCCCTCTACTGCGAGCCGGTGGAGAGGCCCGAGGGGAGTGCCTGGCCGGTGACCCGTTTCGGCTCTCTGATCGGGGTGCTGAGCGCTGACCAGGGACAACTGGAAGAGCTGGCCGGCGCGGCCGGTTTGATGTTTGAGCCGGTGCGCATCCGCGAGGAGGCGGCCACCTGTCTGGCCGCCCTGCAGGGCCTGCTGACCGCCGCCGTGGACAGGGTGGCGCCGGGCAGCACCGGGCACGTGGCCCGGGTGGCCCGCCTGGCCCTGGAGCTCGGCTCGATGCTGGACCTCTCCCCCCAGGCCCGCCAGGACCTGTGGGACGCGGCCCACTTCCACGACGTCGGCTGGCTGCTGCTGCAGCACCAGTCCTACGAGGAGCAGTTATCCGGCCACGCCGAGGCGGGCGCGACCTTCCTCGAGCAAACCGAGGCATTGCGCCTGCTCTCGCCGCTGGTCGAAGCCCATCATCAGAGCTATCCGGCCGGCAAGCCCGTGGCCGTGGAAGCCTGGATCCTGGCTCTGGCCGAGGAGCTGGACGAGATCTTCAGCGAGCACCCCGGCTCGCTGGAGGAAATGACCCGGGACTTCTACTCCAAGCACGCCCGCAGGCACCATCCCGAGGTAGTGGACGCGCTCAGCTCAGTGATCGACTCGGGCCGGCTCCAAGAGCTCTATAGTTGACGTGAGACGCTTCCGCGACCTCTCCATCTCGCACAAGCTGGTCTTGTTCGCCTTACTCGTCGCCAGCCTGGCCCTGGCCCTCTCCAGTCTGGCCTACGCTATCTACAGTCACTTCAGCGTGCGCGGCACTCTGGCCGAGAACACCCGCACCCTGGCCGAGGTGGTGGGCAAGAATTGCCAACCCATGCTCATGTTCGGTGAAGGCTACGAGAAAGAGGCTCAGGACGTGCTCGGCTCGCTGCGGGCCAAAGGCGCGGTCACCTGGGCCGGAGTCTACACCAGGCCGCCTGAAGTTAAAGTTTACGCCACTTACCGCCGAGTGGACGTGGATGCGTCCGAGATTCCTAGCGCCCCGCCTCCGGTAGGGTTCGTCAACGGGCGCTATCGAGCCAGCACCCAAATCATCGAGCCGGGCGGCGAGCCGGTGGGAACCCTGGTCGTAGAGACCGACTTGAGCGAGTATTGGAAGCAGATCACTACCTCGACCCTGGTTTCGCTCTTGATTTTCGTGCTCACCTCCCTGGTCGCGACCCTGGTGGCAATCCGCTTACAGGGCGTGATCTCCGGCCCGATTCTAAGCCTGGCCGAAACCGCCCGCGAGGTCAGCGCTCAACACAACTATTCCCTGCGGGCCCTGAAGCAGGGCAATGACGAGACCGGTTTCCTGATCGACTCCTTCAACTCCATGCTGAGCCAGATTGAGGTGGTCAACGCCGAGCTGGCGGTGGCCCGCGATCACGCGCTGGAGGCCTCCAGCGCCAAGAGCAGCTTCCTGGCCAACATGTCGCACGAGATCCGCACTCCCATGAACGGCATCATCGGGCTGACCCGGCTGGCCCTGCAGAGCGAGCTGACCCCGGTGCAGCGCGAGTATCTGAGCATGGTCTCGCGCTCGGCCGATACCCTGCTGCAGATCCTCAATGACATCCTGGACTTCTCCAAGATCGAGGCCGGCATGCTGGACTTCGACCCCCACCCTTTCTCCATCCGCGAGCTGATCAGCACGGTGGCCAAGCTGATGGCCGTGCGAGCCCATGAGAAGGGGCTGGAGCTGGTCACCGAGGTGGACTCACGCTTGCGCCCGACCATCGTCAGCGACTCCACCCGCTTGCAGCAGGTGCTGCTCAACCTGGTGGGCAACGCCGTCAAGTTCACCGAGCAGGGCGAGGTGGTCATCCGGGTCAAGCTGGAGGAGGAGACAAAAGACGAGGTGCGCCTGCACCTGACCGTCTCGGACACCGGAGTTGGCATTCCCAAAGACAAGATCGACTCCATCTTCGCCGCCTTCGCCCAGGCCGACGTCTCCACCACCCGCAAGTATGGCGGTACCGGGCTGGGCCTTTCCATCACCGTTAAGCTGGTGGAGATGATGGGCGGCAAGATCTGGGCCGAGAGCGAGCCGGGCAAGGGCTCCACCTTCCACTTCACTCTTAAGGCCGGCATCAGCGAGGAGACCCCGGTGGAGGTCTCGGCCGAGCCCCTCAAGGGCCTGCGCCTGCTGGTCGTGGATGACAACGCCACCAATCTGCGGGTGATGATGGACCTGTTGCGTGGTTGGCAGGCCCGTCCGGTGGCCGCCAAGAGCGGCCCCGAGGCCCTCGAGGCCATGCGATTGGCGGTGCGCCAGAACGAGCCCTTCGACCTGGTGCTGCTGGATATGCACATGCCCGAGATGGACGGCTTGGAGCTGGCCCACGAGATCCATCTCGACGAAAAGCTGTCGGCCTCGGTGGTGATGATGCTGAACTCGTCCAACCTCAAGGGTGACGCCGAGCGGGGCCGGGCCGAGGGCATTGTGGCCACAATGACCAAGCCCGTCAGCGAGAACGAGCTGCTGCGGGCCATGGCCACCCACCTGCGGGGCCGCACCGGTAAGACCGGCCAGTTGGGCCCGGCCCCGGTGGTGGTCCGCACCGACCAGCCAGGTCTGCACGTGCTGTTGGCTGAAGACAACAAGGTCAACCAGACCCTGGCAATCATCACACTCGAGCAGATGGGCCACAGCGTGAAGGTAGCCAGCAACGGGCGCCAGGCCATCGAGCTCTACGGTGACGAGCCGTTCGACCTCATCTTGATGGATCTTCAGATGCCCGATATGGACGGATTTCAGGCTGTGGCTGCCATCCGCGAGTCGGAGCAGGGCGTCTCGCAGCGCATTCCCATTATCGCTCTGACCGCCCACGCTCTCAAGGGTGACCGCGAGCGCTGCCTGGCCTCGGGGATGACGGGCTACGTGTCCAAGCCGCTCGACCCCGAGCTGCTGGCCAAAGAGATCGCTCTGGTCACGGAGGGGAGGGTGCTGGTCGGGGCCCAGCCGGCTGGAGAGCGCGTGACTGAGCCGGAAATCGCGCCTGTGGCGGAAATCGAGCCCCCGGCACCGGTGGCCGCGGTCAGCGTTGATCGGGACGCGTTCTTGAAGCGCTGCGCCAATAACTGGAAGCTGGCCGAGACGCTGATCGGCCAGTTCCGTGACACCCGCGGCCAGATGGCCGCCGAGCTGGTGAAGGCGGTGGAGGCGGGCGACGGGCCCGCGGCCGCCCGGGCGGCTCACGCCATCAAGGGAGTGGTGGCGGTATTCGGCGCCGACGACCTGGTGACCACTGCCAAACGGGTGGAGGAGCTGGGCAAGGCCGCCGAGCTGGGCGAGCTGAAGGGCGTGGCCGAGGGGCTGCTGGCCGGTTGCGAGGACCTGGTCGGGGTGCTGGAGCAACTTACGCCGCCCTGAGCAGGGTCTTCGCCAGCCCCAGGGAAACCCGCGTGATGGAGCCACGGCCGAATCCTGGACCTGATGATCAAGCTCGGCGCGGGCCTCGAATCGACTTCCAGCGAGTCGACTACGAACAACCACATTTCGTTCGTATGAAGGAGATTCTGCGGTCGCATCCCGAGATCAAGCAACTCTTCGGCCCCGATGCCCGCATCGCAAAATGGACGGTGGCTCTGGTGGCCGGGCAACTGGCCCTGGGGGCCTGCCTGGCCAATCGACCCCTCTGGGTCATCGTGCTGGCCGCCTACCTGATCGGCGCGGTGGCCAATCACGCGCTCTGGGTCGTGATTCACGAGTGCGCCCACCGGCTGGTATTTCGCGGAGCCGTGGGCAACCGGCTGCTCTGCCTGCTGGCCAACTGGCCCCAGATCGTGCCCGGAGGCATCCCCTTCTGCAAATACCATCTGCTGCACCACGCCCACCAGGGAGAGCAAGACCTGGACGGCGACCTGGCCACGGCCGACGAGGCACGCTGGGTCGGCAACAGCACTCTTCGCAAGGCCCTCCTGATGCTGTTTTTCTCCTTCGTCCAGGGCACCATTCGGCCGGCCCAACTTACTCGCGTTCGACTCTGGGATGGTTGGTTCGTGGCCAACATCATCAGCCAGTTGCTCTTTCTCTGCTACTATGTCCAGTTGGCCGGCTGGGGAGCCGTCCTCTACTTGTTCGCGTCGTTCGTGTTCAGCATCGGTCTGCATCCGCTGGGAGGACGCTGGATCGCAGAGCACTACCTGCGCCACGGGCTTCAAGAGACTTACTCCTACTACGGACCGCTTAACCGCCTGAGTTTCAACGTGGGCTACCATAACGAGCACCACGATTTCATGCAGGTGCCCTGGTGCCGATTGCCCCAGGTGCGGGCCATCGCCTCAGAGTATTATGACGTGCTCTACTCCCACCCGTCCTGGCCGGAGGTCTTGCGTCGCTTCATTTTGAGCCCCCAGAGCACGCTCTACGACCGCATCGTGCGCCCGGCACCTCGCCGGGGCCACCGCCTGGAAGGCCCGGACGTTCCGAGGGACTGATACCTAGAATTTTGGAATCGCGCTTTCCAAATTGCAGCGCAAAATGGAAACTGTCACACGGTTTTTCCAGGACCCGGGAACCAGTTTCTTCTTGCTCGGCCCGCGTGGAACAGGCAAGTCCACGTGGCTGCGACAGAATCTGCCGGGAGCCGAACCCTAATGTCCTCACGGAGCTTGGCTTGGATACGCGCTGGCTCAGCCGGGACACGAACGATCCCAGTGTATGCGATTCTCTAAGACAGGTCGTCCACGAAAAGCAAAAACCCCGTTTTCACGGGGTTTTGTTGGTGGAGCCGCACGGATTCGAACCGAGGACCTCCTCCGTGCAAGGGAGGCGCTCTCCCAGCTGAGCTACGGCCCCACGAGGTTTGGTGGGCTTATGTGGACTCGAACCACAGACCTCATCCTTATCAGGGATGCGCTCTAACCACCTGAGCTACAAGCCCGCGAGCGACGATTAGAGTAGCACACGCCGGCCCGGCTCGTCAATATTTTGGTACCGGGCGCAGGGATCCAGCGGCTGGTTACCAAATTCGCCCGCCCAGAAAGAGGTGATGGCGGATGGATACGATGGTTGAGCCGACAGTAGAGAAGTTTACCCGGGAGCTGTCCACCACGTTCCGAGATTTCATCCTGATCCCGCGCTGCACCAGGCGCGAGACCGATATCCGCTCGGTGGAGCTCAGTGCGCGGCTCACCCACGATCTCACCCTCCAGATCCCCTTCCTGAGCGCGGCCATGGAGGCGGTCTCGGGCGACCGGCTGGCCATCGCGCTGGCCCAACTGGGGGGCATGGCGGTGCTGCCGGCCGGCAACGTCGACCTGGAGACGCAGCTCGACTATCTGCGCAAGGTCAAGCGCTTCAAGTCCGGGTTCGTGGACTCGGTGCACACCGTTTCCCCCTCTACGCTCATCAAAGAGCTGATCACGCTCGAGCAGCGACTGGGCTTCTCCACCTTCCCGGTGGTGGACCACACCCGCAAGCTGGCGGGGCTGATCACCGAGAAGAAGTATCACCCGTCGCGCGATTCCGAGGTCACCGTGGGCGAGCGCATGATCCCCCGCGACAAGCTGGTGGTCGGCCGTCATGGCATCAGCCTGAGCGAGGCCAACGACCTGATCTTCCAGTCGGGCATCGGCGTTCTGCCCATCGTGGACGACCAGGATCGCCTGGCCAGCGTGGTCTTTTTTCGCGATCTCAAGCACCACGTGATGTACCCCCACTCCTCGCTGGACAAGAACAAGCGCCTGCGGGTTGCGGCGGCCATTTCCACCCACCCCGAGGACCGCGAGCGAGCGCGCCTGCTGGTGGACGAAGGGGCGGACGTGCTGGTGGTGGACGCCTCGGACGGGTTCTCCGACTTCATGCGCGAGACGCTGAAGGCGCTCAAGCCGCTGGGCGTGCCGGTGGTGGCCGGCAACGTGGTGGACGCGGACGGCTTCACCTTCCTGGCCGAGAGCGGGGCGGACGCGGTCAAGGTGGGCATCGGCTCGGGCTCGATCTGCACCACCCGACGCGTCAAGGCCATCGGGCGCGGTCAGGCCACCGCCGTGCACCACTGTGCGCTGGCCCGAGATGCTTTCGAGAAGCGCACCGGGCGCTACGTGCCGGTGATCACCGATGGGGGCATCGAGTCCACCGGCGACATGGCCATCGCGCTGGCGCTGGGCGCCGATCTCTTCATGATGGGCAAGTACTTCGCCGGCTTTGAGGAGAGCCCCACCCAGGCTTACTCCAAGCGCCTGCCGGTGCTCTTCTCGGGCCAGGCAGCCGAGGTGGACGTGACGGTCAAGCCCTACTGGGGCGAGGCCTCCCCCCGGGCCAAGAACGTCAAGCGCTACCAGCAAGACGATCCGCGCACCTTCGTGGTGGAGGGAGAGGAAGGCTACGTGCTCTACAAGGGCAGCCTGAGCAAGCTCTTGCCCCGCGACCTGATGGCCCTCAAGGGCACCCTCTCCAGCTGCGGCTGCCAGAACCTGCGCGAGTTCTACCGCGACACCCGGGTCGAGCGCCAGTCGCTCGAGTCGCTGCGCGAGGGCAGCACCAACGTGTTCAGGACTTAGCCCCGATGAAGACGAGCGACATCCAGGAGATCATCGGGCTCTACTTCAAGCCCCACCCCTGGCACGGCATCACGCCGGGCCCCGACGCACCCCAGAAGGTGCAGGCCTACATCGAGATCGTGCCCACCGACGCGGTCAAGTTCGAGATCGACAAGCCCAGCGGCATCCTGCGCCTCGACCGCCCCCAGCGCTTCTCCAGCTTCAGCCCCTCGCTCTACGGGTTCGTGCCGCGCACTTACTGCGGACAGAAGGTGGCCGCCTACTCCGGCGACCGCACCGCCCGAGAGGGAATCGTGGGTGACGGCGACCCGCTCGACATCTGCGTTTTGACCGAGAAGACCATCATGCGGGGCGACTTCCTGGTCAACGCGCTGCCCATCGGGGGGTTGCGCCTGCTCGATCAAGACCAGGCTGACGACAAGATCATCGCCGTGCTCGAGGGGGATGTCATCTTCGGCGGCATCACCGACATCAGCGGGCTGCAGGAGCAGTGGGTGGAGCGGCTGGTGCACTATTTCCTCAGCTACAAGGACCTCCCAGGCGAGGCGGCCCGCACCCGCCCGCGCAAGGTGGAGTGCGAGGCCGTCTTTGGCCGCCGCGAGGCGCTCAAGGTGATCGAGCTTTCGATGGAAGACTATCGCGACCGATTCGGCGACCCCGATCGCCGACTCGAGAACTTGTTCAAGGAGCTTTCTCGATGATACGCGCGGCAAGCTATCTGGTGGTGGGCGGTCAGTTCGGCGACGAGGGCAAAGGCAAGATCGTCGACCTGGTGGTGCAAGAGGGCGGCGTGGACGTGGTGGTGCGCTACAACGGCGGCGCCAACGCGGGCCACACCATCGTGCTCGACCAGGGCAAGTATCCGCTCCACCTCCTGCCTTCGGGCATTTTGCACCCGGAGGTGATGAACCTGATTACCGCCGGCGTGGTGGTGGATCCGCTGCACCTGGTCAAGGAGATCCAGAACCTCCAGGGGCGCGGCTTTTCGTGCGAGAACCTGCGCATCTCCGACCGGGCCCACCTGGTGATGCCCTGGCACAAGAGCATCGACGCCCACCTGGGCGGGCGCATCGGCACGACCGCGCGGGGCATCGGGCCCTGCTATGAAGACCGGGCCAGCCGCCGGGGCCTGCGCATGGGCGACCTGGTGGACGAGGCCGGCCAGGTGGACAAGGACCACTTCGCCCGCCGCGTGCGCGAGACGGTGGAAGATAAGAACGCCATCCTGACCAGAGTGTACGGCCTGGGCCCGCTCGACCCCGACCAGATCCTGCAAGACTACTTCGCTGCCGCCGAGCTGTTGAAGGGCCAGGTGACCGATACGGCCGACCTGCTCGAGCGGTACACCCGCGAGGGCAAGTGCGTGCTCTTCGAGGGGGCCCAGGGCGCCTTGCTGGACGTGGACTGGGGCACCTATCCCTACGTGACCTCCTCCTCGGTCAGCCTGCCCGGTTGCCTGCTCGGCAGCGGCGTGTTCGTGGTGCCCGAGCTTCGCATGGGGGTGGTCAAAGCCTACGCCACCCGAGTGGGCGAGGGGCCCTTCCCGACCGAGCTGGGGGAATACGGAGCCATCAAGGAGCGAGACGCGTTCAATCCTGAGGTCGGGCCGCCCAAGCTCACCGCCGCCGAGCGCTCGGCCGCGCTGGACGGCGACGACTACTGCATGGGGCGCTGGCTCCGCCTGGTGGGAGCGGAGTTCGGCACCACGACCGGCCGCCCGCGCCGTTGCGGCTGGCTGGACCTGGTGGCGGTGCGCCAGGCGGTGCGCATGTCGGGGCTGAACGCCCTGGTGCTGACCAAGCTCGACATCCTGGACGGCATCCCCAGCCTCAAACTGGCCGTGGCCTACGAGCGCGACGGCAAGAAAACCCGCACTTTCCCGGCGCGCGCGCATCATCTGGACCAGTACAGCCCGGTCTACGAGGAGCTGCCAGGCTGGGAGACGCTGAACGGGGCCGGCTCCTTCGAAGAGCTGCCCGCCGAAGCCCAGCGCTACATCAGGCGTATTGAAGAGTATGTTGGCATACCCGTCAGGGTGCTTTCGGTGGGGAGCCATCGCTCCCAGAGCTTGTTTTTGCCGGACCGGGTGGTGACGGTGAAGTAACGGGCTCCTCTTTGACGCGCATCTTCCCGGCCGGGGGATCGATCTGGAGCGTGTTGATTCTCCAGCCCCGGCGCTCGAGCTCGAGCTCGGCCTGAAACTTGCCGACCTTACCGTCCTGGTATCTGACCTGGCCACGCATGGCGACGAGTCGCAACGTCGGGTACTGAGGGTTACCCGTTTTCCGCGAATAGATCTCGTAGCGTTCGGTGCGCACCGTGTCGGGCTCGTAGTAGGTGAAGTTGTGATAGGTTTCGGGATCGAGCACGAGCCGGGCCAGATCGTCGCGCGAGACCTGTTTCTTCGTTTCCACGGAGAAGAACTGGTACGCCTCGTCGACGTGGCGCGTGGACATGCAGTCCATGACCCGATTGATGGTGTCCTCGGCCCGGCGCTTTTGATACTCGGACTCGAGCCAACGACCGGCAACCAGGGACAGCATCACAAGCACGGCCAGCAACATCCACTGGTAGCCGGAGCGAGATCTTTGAAGGGAGTGAGCCTTTCGGCCCAGGCGCTTACCGCCCATCGTTTCGAATCCTTCGACGGCAGGCGTTTGCTGCCCTGGCGCGAAGAACGGCCCGCCAATCCTCGGGAGGGCACACATCTTTGACCGGACCGGCCCGCCGTGGCCGCTCCCTCAGAACGCTGGAGAAACCGGATGGATACCACCATGACTCGCCTTGACTCCCCCACCGCCATCGAGCTCGACGAGCGCCACAACGCCCACAACTACCACCCCCTGCCAGTGGTGCTCAGCCGGGCTGAGGGCATCTATATGTGGAGCCCGGAGGGCACGCGCTACATCGACTGCCTGTCGGCCTATTCGGCGGTCAACCAGGGCCACTGCCATCCGCGCATCGTCAAGGCCCTCACCGACCAGGCCTCGCGCCTGACGCTGACCTCGCGCGCATTCTTCTCCGACATCCTGGGCGAGTATTGCCGCTACATCACGGAGTACTTCGGCTACGACCGGGTGCTGCCCATGAACACCGGAGTGGAGGGGGGCGAGACGGCCTGCAAGCTGGCCCGCCGCTGGGGCTACCTGCACAAAGCCATCCCCGACGACCAGGCCCGCATCGTGTTCGTGGAGGGCAACTTCTGGGGCCGCACGCTGGCGGCCATCTCCACCTCCACCGACCCGGTCTGCCACGACGGGTTCGGCCCCTACATGCCGGGCTTCGACGTGATCCCCTACGACGATCTCCAGGCCCTGGACAGGGCCCTCTCCAATCCCCACGTGGCTGGCTTCATGTTCGAGCCCATCCAGGGCGAGGCCGGCGTGATGGTGCCGAAGGAGGGCTACCTCAAGGGCGTGCGCGATCTCTGCACCAAGCACAAGGTCTTGATGATCGCCGACGAGATCCAGACGGGCCTGTGCCGCACCGGCAAGATGCTCTGCTGCGACCACGAGAACGTGCGGCCCGATATCCTGATCCTGGGCAAGGCCCTCTCGGGCGGAGTGCTGCCGGTCTCGGCCGTGCTCAGCTCGGACGAGGTCATTCTGGGCATCAAGCCGGGCGAGCACGGCTCCACCTACGGCGGCAACCCGCTGGCCTGCGCGGTGGCCATGGAAGCCCTGCAGGTGCTCAAGGACGAGCACCTGGCCGAGAACGCCGAGAGAATGGGCCAGCTCTTCCGTCAGGGGCTGCGCGCGATGAGCTACCCCTGGATCGCCCAGGTGCGCGGCAAGGGCCTGCTCAACGCGGTGGAGATCGACCACGACGCCGGGGTGCACGCCTGGGACGTGTGCCTGTCGCTCAAGGAGAACGGTCTGCTGGCCAAGCCCACCCACGACTGCATCATCCGCCTGGCTCCTCCGCTGGTGGCCAGCGAGGCCCAGATCAACGAGATGATCGCCATCATCCACAAGACCTTCGAGGATATCAACGTTCTGGGCGGCCGGCTGGCCACCCAACCGCTGGGGGGAGATGACTGAGCCATGCAAGAGCAAGCGCTGACGGTCGAGCAACGCCTCGAGAAAGCCCGCATGCTGGTGGACAAGGGCAAGAACCGCAAAGCCCTGGCCCTCTACGACGAGATCCTGGCCGAGGGACCTCCCCAGGCCGCCGTGTTGTCAGCCCGGGCCGTGGTGCTGGACCGGCTGCGCCGAAGCCGCGAGGCCCTGGAGCAGGCCCGCCAGGCGGTGGAGATGGCTCCCGAGGATGTCACCGCCCGCCAGCGCCTGGGCTGGCTCTTGCTGGGCCGAAACGAGCACGAGCAGGCCCTGGCCGTCTTCACCGCCCTGCCCGAGTCGCTGGCCTCCCAGGTGGGCAAGGCGGCCTCCCTGCTGGGCCTGGGCCGCTTCGCCGAGGTGGAGCTGATGAGCCCCGGCATCCTGGCTCACAAGTGCTCCACCGTGGAGGAGTTTTCCGACCGGGGCATCTTCCTGCAGTTGCTGGGCCGCCTGGGCGAGGCCCTGGACGCCTTTGAGGAAGCCGCCGAGCTGGGGCCCAAGAATGCCATGGTGCGCCTGCGCCTGGCCGAGATCCACGGCATGCTGGGCAACGTCAAGGCGCTGGGACGCTGCTGCGACGATGCGCTGGCCATCAATCCCCGCTTCGTGGAGGCCTACACCCTCAAAGCCCGCACCTACTCGAGCCAGGGCGAAGTGCGCCGCTCGGACGAGATGAGCCTCAAGGCCCTCAAGGCCGATCCCGACTCGGGTGAGGCCTGGCGCACCCGGGCCGTGGTGCTGTCAGGCTTCGGACGCCTGGAGGAAGCCCTGCAGGCGGTCGACAGAGGCCTCGAGCTCGAGAGCGAGTGGGCCAGCCTGATTTACGACCGGGCCGTCATCCTGGCGGCTTTGAACCGCCATGCCGAGGCGGCTCCCATCCTGGAGCGCCTGCTCGAGACCGATTCGCGCGAGGTGGCCATCTATCACAGCCTGGGGGCCACCTACCTGAACCTGGGCCAGGGTGAGAAGGCGCTGGACATCTACCGCAAGGCCGAAAAGCTCTTCCCGCTCGATCCCCACGCCGCCGCCAACCAGATGCGCGTGCTGGCCATGATGAACAAAGTCGAGGAGGCCTGCGAGCTGGGCAGGGCCGCCTTCCCCAATCAGACCGAGAACCCGGGCTTTCTCGAGCTCTATGGCCAGCTCTTGCTCAAGCAGCGCAGCTTCGAGGCTGCCCTGCCGGTGTTCGAGCAGCTCACCCGTCTGGTGCCCCACCACTTCGTGGCCTGGAGCAATCGGGGCAGCGTGCTCTTCGAGCTCAAGCGCTTCCAGGAAGGGCTGGGCTGCCAGAACAAGTCCATCCAGCTCAACCCCCACCACCCCATGCCCTGGGCCAACCAGGGCACCGTGCTGCAGGCTTTGGAGCGCTACGAGGAAGCCCTGAATAGCTTCGATCAGGCCCTGCTTCGGGCCCCCAACGACTTGCGCATCAAGGAGCTGCGGGCCCGCTGCCTGCAAGCCCAGGGTCAGCTGGCCCCCGAGGAGGAGGGCGAGAGCACCTGGCTGGTGCACCTGGTGGACAAGGAGGGCGAGCACATGGTGGACCTGCACCAGGGCAGCTACACCGGCCGCTTCGGCGGCGACGAGGTGCTGCAGCGATACTTCCAGGAGCTTCGCGAGCGAGGCCACACGGTGGACGTGGAGCGGGGCGTGGTGGACGGCGAGTTCAAGGCCGTGGTGGGCAAGCTCGAGACCAGCCCGACCTGAGCCGGGTAGATTCGAGCACGGGGCGCATACAGGTCATCCTCGGCCAGCTTGCTTTCACCCTTGCAGGGCTCTAGTGCTCAATCGAGGGCGAATAAAACGCGCAGAGCCTGCTCGATCTGAGTAAGCGTCGCAGGCTCGACCTTTCCCCGAATCCGCCGCACGCGATGTCGCCAGTCGATCGGCCTCGTTTGCAGACAGTCCGCAACCGACCGCTTCTCCAGGCCGTTGGCAGAGGAGGGCTCGACGATGACATTGGTGCGTATCCTGGCCTTCTGTTCGCTCCAGGCGGTCAGCGGCACGACCTGGATGACCGGAACACGCGCATTGTATGTGTCGTTGGTCACCACGACTGCCGGACGAATTTTACCGGTTTCCGACCCTCGCGTGGGGTCGAGATCGACGTCAACCAGGTCCCCCCGGCGGATCTCGCTCAATCGGGCCATCCGGAGATGGCATCCTCGGTCCATGCCCGTGCTTCGGCATCGCTCTCGTACAGCGCGGCATACAACCTGGCGGACTCCTCCAATTGCTTGCGCTCCGTCTCAAGCCTCATGCGGTCGAGGGCAGCCCGGACCAGCTCGCTCTTATCCCGATAACCCAGCGCTCGAAACTGCTCGACGAAATCGACCTGAGGCTTTTCCAGGCTGAACTTGGCTTGCGTCAAAAGGCCCACCTCCTGGCACTCATAATAAGGCCCAATCTCTGGGCCGTCAATCAGGCCCCCGCTACTCCTCCACCACCAGAGCTACGCCGCTCTCTACCAGCGTGCCGATCTCCGCGGCGGAGTAGCCGCACTCTTGCAGCCAGGCCCGGGTGTGAAAGCCCGGAGGCGGGGGAAGAGTGCTCCCGGTGAGCCCGAAAGCCGGAGCCAGGGGCGAGCCGGGCTGCTCGTAGCCCTGCACCGTCTGCACCAGGCCGCGCTCTCGCAGCCACCCATCCTGGCTGACCTCCGCGGGAGTCAGCACGGGCTCGATGCAGGCGTCCCGGGCGGCGGCCAGCCACTCGGTCCGGGGCTTGCGGGCGAAGGCTTCCTCCAACTTTCGATGCAAAGCGGGGTCGGTGGTGGTGAAGACCTCGTCCGGCCAGTCGCCCTCCCAAACGTCCGCGACGAGCGCGCCCAGGCGCTTCTGGAACTTGGGCTCCAGCCCGCCCACTCCCAGCCAGGCGCCATCGGCGCAGCGGTAGTAACGATAACCCGGGCTAGCCCCGGCCAGCAGGTCGGGCTCGGGGCCGGCGCCCACCAACTGGCGCGCCAAGCCCAGCGCGGCCCAGGTGAAGGCTCCGTCGGCCAGGGAGACATCCAGGTGGCGGCCCACCCCGGTGCGATGGCGCTCTTGCAGGGCCGCCAGCACGGCCAGAGCGGCCAGCATGCCGCCGGTCAGGTCGGCCATCTGGAAGCCCAGCACTCGCGGCGGCTCGCCGGTCAGGGCGGTAACGCCCATCAGGGAGAGAAAGTTCAGGTCGTGCCCGGCCGTCTGTGCCCGCGCGCCGCTCTGGCCGTAGCCTGAGAGCGAGCAGTAGATGAGGCGGGGGTTCACGGCCTGCAGGCGCGGGTAGTCCAGCCCGAAGCGTGCCAGCACGCCGGGCCGATTGGACTCCAGTAAGACATCGCAGCCCGTGGCCATGCGCGTCACCACCTCGGCCCCTGCCTCGGACTCGAAATGCAGCGCCACGCTCTCCTTGCCGCGATTGAGGGTGGCAAAGCCAGCGTGCATCCCCTCCACATCGTCGGACAAAAAGCGCAGGTAATCGGGGTTGCCCGGGCTCTCCACCTTGACCACCCGGGCCCCCAGGTCTGAGAGCAGCCAGCTCGCGAACGGGCCGGGCAGCAGTCGGCTCAGGTCCAGCACCGTGAGCCCGGCAAGCGGGCCGGGGCTCAAGAGATCCAGTCGCAGCTCTTGAGAGCTTTGTCGAGCGTCTCCAGGGTCTGATCATACAGGGCCTGAGCCTCGTCGGGACTGTCGGCCACGCAGGTCACGCCCAGCTTGCCGTACTCCGACAGGGCGCCGATCATGTGGAACACCGCTCCGGTGTTGGTGGACGAGTTGTAGTGCAGCCCGGTGTAAGTGGTGATGTCGATCAGGTCCTCGGGTAGCAAGCCCTTGTAAGCCTGGGATTCGAGGTTGTCGGAGGCCACGTAGTATTTGGGCACGCCCGCCGAGCCGGTCTGGAAGAGGCCCGTGTCCGCGTTGTAGCGCCCCCCGGTCAGGAACTGGAGGGTGCGGAAGGGGTGCGTCGTGCCGCCCTTGCGCAGATTGATCTCGATGGCGAACATGTCCCACTCGCCGGTGCCCCGTGGCACGGCCAGATAGTCCACCGAGAGTCGCCCGATCACGCCGGCGTCAGCCAGGCGCTGGCCGATGGCCCGCCCCGCGTCGTGCAGCTGGGGCCGGTAGCTGGGCTCGGCCGGGAAACGGCAGCCCAGGAAGACCTGGCCGTCGGGGCCGCCGAGGATCTGGTCGTGGGTGGAGATGAGCTGCGACTCCAGCTGAGGCGTGATGCGGATCTGCACGCTGGGCGAGGTCTTGCCTTCGCCCTCGATGAACTCCTCGACCACGCCGCCCATCTCGCAGAACTTGTGCAGGAAAGAGGGCCAGGTCATCCCCGGGGCCTGGAAGCGGCAGGTGGGCAGAAGCTGCATGGCCAGCTTGCGCCGCGAAGCTGGCTGGGCCCGCTGCAGCTCTTCGATATTCAAGATGGCGTTGCCCTCGCCCGAGAAGCCCTCGTTGATCTTGACCACCAGCTTGCGCATGCTGGGGCGACGAGAGCACAGCTCAAGCACCGACTCGAGCAGATGCTCTTCGGTGTAGATGTCCTCGATGCCGTCGGGCAGGGCCACTCCGGCCTCGCGGAACAGCTTGCGCGACCCGCTCTTGGAGCCGTGGTGCAGGTGGCGCGGATCGGGCCCGAGCAGCGGGCAGTTGAGGGCTACCGACAGACGCTTCTCTAATTCGGTCACGTTGAACACCGTCAGATGGCGGTTCTCGGCCTGACCGATGGCGTTCTTGATGCGCCGCAGCAGGGTCGGGCGCTCCAGGATCTTGGCCGTGAGAGGCTTGTGGGAGCTGTCGTAGGTGCTGAACATGTGCAACCGACGCCGGGCGTGCGAGAACGGAATGCCAGGGAGAAGCTGCAGGTAGTAGTCGATGATGACGGGATTGATGGGCTCGGAGGTCACGAAGACCACCTGGGTCTTGGGGAGGCTCAGCAAAATCAGCATGAAGAGCAGACGCTCTTCATAGTGGGGCAAGCCCTTGAGCTTGAGCAGCTCCTCCGGGTCGAGCGTCATGGAAGGCACCACCACCACCGTCTGCTCGACGTGCCCGTCTTGCTGCAGGTTGGCCCAGAGCCGGGGCAGGGTGGCATAGAGCTCCTGAAAGCGCGCTTCCTCTTCGGGCGAGCCGGGCTCGGGCAGCTCTTCGGTGATGGAGCTGGGGGGCGTGACCACCGGCCAGCTGTAGCGTCGATCGGTCGGCGGCGAGCCCCCGTTCTTGCGAGGAGCCTCGCCGTCGAGTTGAGTGACCGAGATCGAGTGTCTCTCCACGGCCCGCGCTCCTTTCAGCCTGTCAATGCGCATGGCATTCTCGTTTGACGCACGGGGACCCTGCAGCCCGAGCGTCGAACCCTGCTGTTATGACGCGGGGGAATCTGGTGCTTGCCATCGTCACCATCCTCTTGTTCGTGGGAGGAGCCTTCTGGCGCATGAATCGGGTCGAGAAGCCCGTCGTGGCGCCCAGCGACCCGATGGAGGCGCAGGTGGCTTCGGAGCCGTTTCGCCTGGAGGCCATGACCCGTCGGCTGATCGTCAAGGTCAGCCAGAACTTCGATGGCAGCTCCGGGTTTTCAATTGACGTCGACCGCAACAGGGAGAAGCGCAAGTCGGGCCAGATCACTCGGGCCCAGACCGAAGAGCTGGTGGCCTTCTTGCAGGCCGAAGGCCTGGTCAGTCCACCGGGGAGGCCCGAGTCGCCACGTCGGTTCCCCTTCGTGCAGGTCCGATACGGCAACGTCAAGAGCCTTCAGAGCGTCCCCGAGGAGCGACTTCACGAGATCCTTCGACGGGCCCCCGTCATCGGGCCGGTCATCACCAGCGAGATGGCCCGTTCCGACGACCCCTACCGGACCATCATTCGCTAGTCGGTATGGAATTAACGCTTCTAAAGTGCAAGGCCTTTGGTCTTGCACTTTACAACGCGCTGGAACGAAGTTCCGGTGCGTTCGTCAGATTGTGCTACACTCCCGCGCGTTGACCGGTTCAGGATTGGAACGCGCGGGAGTGTAGACAATCTGTTGAACGGCGCCGCGCGTATTCCTGAAGTGCTCAACGCGC